>Ga0070734_10000053_pt1 | contig 344126 bp, 306 predicted proteins | sample Coa_R1_8_FD_66444 | JGI IMG/M metagenome (GOLD analysis project Ga0070734, IMG submission 66444) | Surface soil microbial communities from Centralia Pennsylvania, which are recovering from an underground coalmine fire - Coalmine... | ecosystem: Environmental > Terrestrial > Soil >...
AAAGTCATATATTTCGGATATTTTTCGCCTTAGAGATCGCTGTTGAAACCGCGATTTCCTCCGAAAAATTCCCCCAAACGAACATTTGAGAGGAAAACCCAGGCGAGAAGCCTGTCGATCGCGGACAAAATGCGCCCGCGGGCGCCGTTCGGCTGCAATGCAGGTCACCTTTGATCCGCCGCGCAGGACCCGGCTAGATTCCTCTTCCGATGACCTCGGCAAACGAAATTTGCTCGATGGATGCGGTATCGCTCGCCGCGCTCATACGCCAGCGCAAGCTCTCGCCGCTCGAAGTGGTCGATGCCGCGCTCGCACGCATCGAACAGCTCGACAGCACGCTGCATGCCTTCTGCACCCTGACGCCGGAACTGGCGCGCGCCGAGGCGCGGCGGGTCGAATCCGAAATCGTCCAGGGGCGCGATGCGGGCCTGCTCGGCGGTGTACCCGTCGGACACAAGGATCTGATCCTCACGCGGGGCGTCCGCACCGCCTCGGGTTCGCTGGCGTACAAGGATTTCGTCCCCGACGAGGATGACGTCGTGGTCGAACGGATGCGCGCGGCGGGCGCGGTGATGCTCGGCAAGACCAACGTGCCCGAGTTCGGCTACAGCCCCACCGGCCACAACCCGGTGTTCGAGACCACTCGCAATCCATGGAACACGGCGCTTACTTCGGGCGGCTCGAGCGCGGGCTCGGCGGTCGCGGTGGCCACCGGGATGTGCCCGATTGCGACCGGCAGCGACGGCGGCGGCTCCGTGCGCATCCCCGCATCGTTCTGCGGAATCTACGGCTTCAAGCCCTCGATGGGCCGTATCCCGCTTTACCCGGGCGCGCGCGACGAGCGCTATCCCGGAGTCTCGGGATGGGAATCGCTCGAACATATCGGACCGTTGACGCGCACCGTCGCCGACGCCGCTCTGATGATGGCGGCCACGGCGGGACCGGATATGCGCGACCGCCATAGCCTGCCCAAGGCCGCTTTCGACTGGATGCAATGCCTCGAGGGCGGCGTGCGGGGCTTGCGCGTCGCCTACAGCGCCGACTGGGGCTACGCCGCGGTCGAGCCCGAAGTGCGCCGCGTGGTCGGACAGGCCGTGCGGATTTTCGAGCGCGATCTCGGATGCGTGGTCGAAGAGGCGAATCCCGGATGGGACGATCCCTTCGCTGCGTTCTTCGCCGTCATGTTCGCCGAAACCGACCTGAAGGGGATGCGCGAGATGGCGCGCAAGTACCGCCTATCGACCCATCTGGTCAATGCGCTGGCGTTACCCTGGAGCGCGGAGGATTTCACCAACGCCAACATGGTGCGCAAATCGGTGGTGCGGAAAATGGCCCAATTCATGTCCCGCTACGATCTGCTGCTGACGCCCACGCTGGCAGTGCCGCCGTTCGCGATTCACATGCAAGGGCCCGAGAAGATCGACGGCCGCTACGTTCAGCCGGCCGAGTTCCTGTGCTTCACTTTTCCGATCAACTTTACCGGGCAACCGGCCGCATCCGTGCCCGCCGGCTTTACCGCCGACGGTCTGCCGGTAGGGCTCCAGATCATCGGCCGTCACCTGGACGATCCGACCGTGCTGCGGGCGTCCGCCGCCTTCGAAGCCGCCGCGCCATGGCGGACCAAATGGCCGCCGCTGGTCGCCGATTCCGCCGCGGCAACCTGAGCGGCCGCCCTCTCGCCGATTGCGGACTGCTGCCTTGTAGGCGCGCACGAGCGTCCGGACCGCGGGAACGACTCTCCGCAAAGGCCGCTCAGGCTTCGGCGCCTAGCGCATCAGGTGCGCGACGAACCAATCGCGCGCCGGATTCGCCGCCTTGTCGAAATCTTTCACGTATGCGTCGAAATGGCCGCCGTCGAGCAGCACCAGCCGTTTGGGCTCCAAGGCGTCGTTGTACGCGGCGACCGCAAGGTCCGCGACCGCGAGCGTGTCGCCCGTCGCTATCACCATCATCAGCGGCGTCGGACTGATCTTCGCGATGTAGCTGCCCGGCTCGTACTCCATCAGCAGCTCGAGCGTGCGCAGCGTGACCTCGTTGCGCCAGGACTTGGCGCGCTCGCGGCCGGTCTCGGTGAACCATTGATAGGAGTCGGGCGTGGGCAGCGCCGACGGAGCCTGCGGATCGGGCGCGACCACCGGCAGCATCGCCGGCGCTTCGCCACGAAAGCGCGCTTCGCGGTCGGCGTCGAGTTGCGCGCGCAGCGGTGCGAGAAAATCCGGCCGCACCAGGCGCTGGATATTGCGATAGCCGCTGATCAGCGGCACCTGCGAGACCACGCATTTGACCCGCCGATCGGTCGCGCCGACCACCAGCGCATGGCCGCCCGAGTAGCTCGATCCCCATACGCCGATGCGCTCGGGATCGATCTCGCGCTGCATCCGCGCCCAGGTGATGACGTGGCGATAGTCGTGCACCTGCGTCCACGGATCGATCTCCTGGCGCGGCTGGCCGTCGGAGGCGCCGAAGTTGCGATTGTCGAAGACCACCGCGGCCAGTCCGGCGGCCGCGAAATGCTCGGCAAAGCGGTCCAGGTACATCTCCTTGACCGCGGAAAAGCCGTGCGCCATCACGATCGCCGGCGCTTTGCCGCTCGCGCGGTCGGGCGTGTACAGCCATCCGCGCAAAATCGTTCCCTCGGCGTTGATCTCGATATCCTTGCGCATCGCTCTCCCTCCCGGCGCTGTCGCCGTCGCTGCGTTTCTGTGCGGCCGTTACTTGCGGATGAAATTGGGCTTGCGCTTTTCGACGAACGAGCGCGCGGCCTCGCGATGGTCCTCGGTGGTGAAGGTCACCATCTCGTAGGCGAGCGAGGCGTCGAGAATCAGATTGGCCTGCTGCTTGAGCCATTTGTTGACCGCGAGCTTGCTCCATCGAATTGCGTAGGTCGGACCGTCGGCCAGCTCCTGCGCGAGCTCGCGCGCTTTCGTCATCACCTCTTCCGGCGCGACCGCGTAGTTGACCATGCCCATCCTGAACGCTTCCGCGCCATTGACGAAATTCCCGCGCATCAGGAACTCCTTGGCCCGCGCGGGCCCGATCAGCAGCGGCCAGATCACCGCGCCGCCGTCGCCCGCCACCACGCCGACCTTGACGTGCGTGTCGGCAAGCCGCGCCTTCTCCGAGATGACGATGATGTCGCACAAAAGCGCGAGCGTCGCGCCGAGGCCGACCGCGTCGCCGTTGATCGCGCCGATTATCGGCTGCTCGACGTCGAGCATGTTCTGCACGATACGCCGGCCCTCGGCGGCGGTGATGCGCTCGGCCTGGCTGCCGCTCGCGCTGGCGAGCGAGCCCGAGGCCATCCCCTTGACGTCGCCGCCGGCGCAGAATGCGCGGCCGGCGCCGGTCAGGACGATCGCGTTCACCTCGCGATCTTCGGCGAGGTCGTTCCAGATGGTCATAAGCTCGTGATGGAGCGCCGGGTTGACGGCGTTGAGGCGGTCGGGCCGGTTGAGCGTCACCGTCGCGACGCGATCCGCCTTTTCGATTTTGATCGATTCGTAACGGCTGTAGTCCGGCATCGCGGTTCCTCCTGCCGTGCGGTTTTGCCCCACCTATACAACGGGAGCCGCGCCCCGCGCCAACCGCGACGCTGTGGACGAAGGCGCCGCGCGATCGGCCGCGGCGCGTGCCAGGCGCAGGTTGTTCTGGTAGCGTGGGCCGTATTCGCGGCAGCAGGCTCGGCAGCCGTTTTCACAAATTCGCAAACCGGCGGAGGTTCAGGCAGTGCGTATCGCGCTCATCGGTCAGGCGGCGTTTGCCGAACGCGCGCTCGAGACGCTGCACGCGCGCGGCGATGAGATCGTGCACGTCTTCGCGCCGCCCGACGCGCCGGGCGGCCGTCCCGATCCGCTCAAGGTCAAGGCGGCCGCGATGGGCCTGCCGCTCAGCCAGCCCGCCACGTTCAAGAGCGACGAGGCCTGGGAGCAGTTCCGCGCGCTTGACGCCGACCTGCTGGTGATGGCGTTCGTCACGCTGATCGTGCCCGAGCGCATCCTTTACGCGCCGCGCTTCAAATCGATCTGCTTTCATCCCTCGCTCCTGCCGCGCCATCGCGGCGCGAGCGCGATCAACTGGACCCTGATCATGGGCGACACCCACGCCGGCGTGACCTGGTTCTGGCCCGACAAGGGAATCGATACCGGTCCGATCCTGGTGCAGCGGGCCGAGCCGATTCGTGACGAAGACACGGTCGGGTCGCTTTACTTCAACCGGCTGTTTCCGATGGGCATCGAGACCCTGGGCCAGGCGCTCAAATTGATCGAGTCGGGCCGGCCGCCTGCGATCGCGCAGGACGAAAGCCGTGCGACGTACGAGCCGCCGTGCCGCGACGAGCACGCCAAGGTGGATTTCGCGCGCGAGGCGCGCGCGGTTTTCAACCTGGTGCGCGGATGCGATCCGCAACCGGGCGCATTCGCGGAGCTTGGGGGCGGGCGGCTGCGGCTCTATGAACCCGTGTTGGAAAATCGAAAAAGCGGGAGCCCACCCGGCACGATCGTATCGATCGATACGACCGGAATGCGCATCGCGTTGAAAGACGCGACGATGCTCGTGCGGCGCGTGCGCTTCGATACGAGTCCGAAAAAGGTCGCGCCGCAGGAACTGGCGCTCTCCGGTCACCTGCAGGTCTCCTCCCATCTTGGATGACTAAAGCGAATTGCCTTGGCGTGCGTCGTCGGGCGGGTGCATTTCGCACGGCAGAACCGTAGTATCGCAGTGCAGCTTGCGAAGGGGGATGGGGGCCGATGAAACTGTGTGTAGGTACTTCCAAAGGTATCGTGCTGCTCGATACCGCGCGAAACGGCAAGCCGCTGATGGTGCTCGCCGATCCGCCCTCGGTCTGGTGCATGGCCCAGGATTGCGCCGATCCGGGCATGATTTACGCCGGTTCGGTTGACAATGCGCAGATCGGGAGCACGCGCGGACGCGTCACGCTGGCGCGCTCGAGCGACGGCGGCCGTACCTGGTCGGACGTCACACCCAGCATCGCGCGCAGCGAAGACGTGTGGGCGATCGCGACCGCGCCGGATGCGCCGGGCGAGCTTTTCATCGGCACCTCGCATGCGCGGCTCCTGCACAGTCTCGATCACGGCCGCACTTTTCGCGAATGCGCGGAGTTCCTCAAGCTACCGGGCCGCGAGCGCTGGACCTTCCCGCCGCCGCCGCACATCCCGCACGTCCGCACCATCGTCTTCGACCCTCACGATCCGATGACCATCTACGTCGGCGTCGAGGAGGGCGGTATCGCACGCTCGCGCGATCGCGGTGCGAGCTTCGAACTGCTCAACAGCGGCCTCTGCGAAGACGTGCATTGTATCGCGGTCGATCCTCGCGATCGAAGCAGGCTTTACGCGACCACCGGCGCCGGATTTTACACCTCGAGCAACGGCGGCGGTTCGTGGACCAAGGTCAAGCGGGGATTCTACCGCAGCTACGCGGTGCCGCTCTTCGTCGCCGCCGGCGAGTCCAGCCACGTCTATACCGCCGCCGCCGCGAGTCCGCCGCCCTTCTGGTCCACCGGGCCCGCCGGCGCGGACGCCGTGATGTTTCGCAGCCTCGATGCGGGCCAGAGCTTCGAGGCGCTGGGCGATGAAGTCCTGCCGGAACGCGGGATGGCGATGCGTTTCAAGGCCGATCCCGAAAATAGCGGCGGCTTCTTTGCCGTCACGACCGACGGATGCGTGATTCGCACCTGCGAAACGGCCCGCGACGCGACCATGATAGACGCGACCGTTATCAGCGAGCGGCTGCCCGCAGCTTACGACCTGGTCCCGCTGTAAAGGCGCGCGCGCCCCCTGTCACCCGCGCCGACGTCCCGCTTCGCCTCGCATTCTCCGATGGCTCGATCTCTATGTCTTGACATTTAGACGAAGAAAAAGCGAAACTATGCCATGGCATTTCGCGCGGCAGAGCTATTCGATGCCTCCCACGACACTGCCGAGCTCGCGCCGCTTCGCGACGTCGAGTTCGTCGAGATGCCCGTGCGCAGCATCCTCAACCGCTGCGAGAATTCGCGCATGCCCTTTCGATGGACGATCAATCCGTATCGCGGATGCGAGTTCGGATGCGTGTACTGCTACGCGCGCTATACGCACGAGTTCCTCGAACTGCGCGATCCGATGGATTTCGAGCGGCGCATCTTTGTCAAGCGGATGGCGGCGCAGGTGCTGTCGCACACGCTCGCGCGAACGCCGATCGGCTCAGACGCAATAGCGATCGGCACCGCGACCGACCCGTATCAGCCGGCCGAGCGCAAGTACGGGCTGACGCGCTCGATGCTCGAGGTGTTTGCGCAGCTGGGCGGGCTCGATCTTTCGATCACCACCAAGTCGGCGCTGGTCGTGCGCGACCTCGGCCTGCTCCGCGCGATCGCCTTGCGCTCGAGGCTGAGCGTGAACTTCTCGCTCGTCACGCTCAACCGCCGCCTGCAACGCACGCTCGAGCCGCGCGCGCCGCGGCCGGAGCTGCGCCTGCGCGCGCTGGCCGAACTCGTCCGCGCGGGAATCCGCTGCAACGTCCTGATGATGCCGGTGATACCGGGGCTCAACGATGCGCCGGCGGCGATCGAAAGCGTGGTGCGGGCGGCGCGGCGCGCGGGGGCGAGCGCGGTGTGGTGGCGCTCGCTGTTTCTGAAACCGGCGGCGGCGCGCCGCTTCATCCCGTTCGTCAAGGAACGTCTGCCGGAAATTGCCGACACGATCGATCAATTTTATGCCCGCGCGGTGTACGCTCCGCGCGCGTACGACGAGCGCATGGGCTTGATTTTCGACCGCCTGCGCGCGAAGTACGGCTTCGTCGTGGACCATCGCGACCGCCGCGACACGCCGCCGGCCGCGCCGGCGGCGCTGCCCGCCGGCATCCAGCTCGCGCTCGGCATGCACTAGCCCGCTCCGCGAGGCCTGCGCGCGGCGATTGACAAGCCGCCTTGCGGGCCACAAAGTTCTCACACCATGCAAGTCGCACGGCTTTACGACTTCGGTGACATCCGCCTCGAGCACGACCCGCGACCGACGCCCGGACCCGATGAAATCCTGGTGCGCGCGCGCGCTTGCGGCATCTGCTCGGGCGACATCATGCCCTGGTACATCCGGCGCAAGGCGCCGCTGGTGCTCGGCCACGAGCCGGTGGGCGTAGTCGAGGAGGTAGGCTCGGCGGTACGCGAGTTCCATCGCGGCGACCGCGTCTTCGTCCATCATCATGCGCCGTGCTTCGAATGCGCCTCGTGCCGGCGCGCCGAGTACGTCCAATGCGCGACCTGGCGCGCGACCAAAATCGACCCGGGCGGGATGGCCGAGTACTTCGTCGTCGGCGCGCACAACCGGCGCGACACGCTGCGCCTGCCCGACGCGCTGGCCGACGCCGACGGCGTGCTGGTCGAGCCGGCGGCGTGCGTGGTCAAGTCGCTGCGCCGCGCGGGGCTCAAGCGCGGCGAAAGCATTCTCGTCATCGGGCTCGGCATCATGGGCATGATGCACGTGATGCTGGCGCGCCATCACGGCGCCGGACGGATTATCGGGGCGGACCTGTTCGAGACCCGCGCGCGGCGCGCGATGGCGCTCGGCGCGGACGCCGGGCTGGTGGTCGCGGGCGACAATCTGGTCGAGCAGGTGCGCGAGGCGACCTCGGGCGCGATGGCCGACGTGGTGATTGTCGGGCCGGGCACCGCCAAGGCCATCGCGCAGGGCGTCGCGGCGGCGGGCAAAGGCGCGACCGTGGTGCAGTTCACCGCCACCCCGCCCGAGGACGAGCTGGTGCTAAACCCGCACGATCTCTACTTCAACGAGACGCGACTGGTGCCGAGCTATTCGTGTGGACCGCAGGATACGCGCGAGGCGATGGCGCTGGTCGAGCGCGGGGTTCTGCGCGCCGCCGACCTCGTGACCCATCGCTTTCCGCTCGCGCGCGTGGGCGAGGCTTACGCGACCGCGCAGAGGCCGGAGTCGCTCAAGGTCATCGTCACGTTCCCCGATTGACCGCAGCGTGCCGCGAGAACGGCGCGCGCGCGCATGTGCGCGAAGAAAAGGGCGGTTGCTGAACCGCCCCTTTCCCGCGCACGCGAAAAACTACGGCGTTGACGGCGCAGGAGCCGCAGGTGCCGCACCCGCACCGCTATCCGACGGCGCTGCGGCCGCAGGTGCGCTCTTATGCACAACGTGATGATGCACGTGATGCACGATGTGATGATGCACCATGTGGTGCCCGCCCTCGGTCTTCATCGCGATTGCTTCCGCGCGATCGGCAGCAGCCTTGGCATCAGCTGCGGCCTGCTCGGTGCGGGTTGCGGCGGCCTGTGCGGCAGCGGCCGACTGCTGGGCCGAGTTCGCGGCGCCCTCGGCGCTTTGCGCTGAAGACGCAGCCTGCTGCGCCGCGGCTTGCGCCTTCTGGGCGGCGTCCTGCCCGGTGCAGCCGGCAGCAAACAGCGCAAGTGCCAGAGCAGCCCCGGTGTAAGCGGCTAGTTTTGAGGCCTGTTCTCTTTTCATCCTGATTCCCTTCCCTCCTTCAGTTGCGGAGGGCGTGCACCAGCAGCGTCCTTGCCGCAAGTCTGTTTCCTGCTTCCCGAACGACAACCAACCATCCATTAAGCTTCCGGGACCGAAAAAACTGTACACAAGTTGGTATGTGGCCGCAATCAGTGCTTCTTATATCTCGGTGTTGCGATTCCAACATTAGCTTGCATTTTTTCGCCACCGAAAGCCTCGTGCCTAATTAGGCTCACTAAAAGTCTTCTTCGCCAGTGTACTCGCTGCCCATTCCACCCATGCCGCCCATCCCCGGCATCCCACCACCCATGCCCGGCATCATGCCTCCCATGCCGCTCATCCCGGGCATTCCGCCCATGCCGGCGCCGGCCGGCAGGGTGGGCGCGGGCCTGGGCTTGCGCGGAGCCTCGGCGACGGCGGCCTCGGTGGTGAGCATCATCGAGGCGGCGCTGACCGCGTTCTCCAGCGCCGCGCGAACGACCTTGGCCGGATCGATCACGCCCGCCTTGACCAGGTCTTCGAACTCGCCGGTGGCGGCGTTATACCCGAAATCGCCTTTGCCCTCGCTCACGCGATTATAGACGACGGCAGACTCGGCGCCGGCATTGCGCGCGATCTGGCGCAGCGGCTCGCTCATCGCCCGCGCGACGAGGTCGGCTCCGGGCTTGCGTTCGGTCGGGAGTTTCAGCGCTTCGACCTCTTTGACCGCGCGCGCGAGCGCCACGCCGCCGCCGGGAACCATCCCCTCCTCGACCGCGGCGCGCAGCGCGTGGACCGCGTCGTCGACGCGCGCCTTGCGCTCCTTGAGTTCGACCTCGGTGGCCGCGCCGACCTTGATCACGCCGACCCCGCCTGCGAGCTTGGCCAGGCGCTCCTCGAGCTTTTCACGGTCGTAATCGGAGGTGGTCTCGGCCGCCTGCACGCGGATCTGCTTCATGCGGGCTTCGATCTCGGCCTTTTTGCCGGCGCCGCCGACCAGCGTGGTGTTGTCCTTGTCGATGAGCGCGCGGCGGCATTTGCCGAGCGCCGAGAGCTGCACGGTCTCGAGCTTGAGACCCATTTCTTCGGCGATCACCTGACCGCCGGTGAGGACTGCCATGTCGGTCATCATTTCCTTGCGCCGGTCGCCGAAGCCGGGCGCCTTGACCGCCGCCACGCGCAGCGTGCCGCGCAGCTTGTTGACCACCAGTGTCGCGAGCGCCTCGGCCTCGACGTCCTCGGAGATGATGAGCAGCGGGCGCCCGGCCTGCACGACGCGCTCGAGCAGCGGCAGCAGGTCGCGCATGTTGGCGATCTTCTTTTCGTGGAACAGGATCAGCGGCTCGTCGAGCTCGACCGTCATGCGCTCCGGGTTGGTGACGAAGTAGGGCGAGAGATAGCCGCGATCGAAGCGCATGCCTTCGACCAGATCCAGCGTGGTCTCCAACCCGCGCGCCTCCTCGACCGTGATCACGCCTTCCATTCCGACCTTGTCCATCGCGTCGGCGATGATCTTGCCGATTCCCGCATCGCCGTTGGCGGCGATGGTCGCCACCTGGACCATGCGATCGCGATCCTTGACCGGCCGCGCCATGCGCTTGATCGCCTCGCTCGCCTTGGCCACCGCGGCCTCCATCCCGCGCTTGAGATCCATCGGCGCCATCCCGGCCGCGAGCAGCATCATGCCCTCGCGCAGCACCGCGCGGGCGAGCACGGTCGCAGTGGTCGTGCCGTCGCCGGCGACGTCGGAGGTCTTCTGGGCGACCTCGCGGATGAGCTTGGCGCCCATGTTCTCGAACTTGTCCTCGAGGTCGATCTCCTTGACCACGGTGACGCCGTCCTTGGTCACGACCGGCGCACCGAAGCTCTTCTGGATCATCACGTTGCGGCCCTTGGGGCCGAGCGTCACGCGGGCGGCGTCGGCGACGAGCGAGGCACCCTTGACGATGCCGGCGCGGGACTTTTCGTGCAGATGGATAGTTTTGGCAGGCATGGAAAAATCTCTCCGTACTTGGGACTTCAGCCGGGCGCATCGGCGCCCAACGGGCCGCGCTTCAGGCGGCCGGCACAAACATAAGCATGCGCGCGCAGTTTGCCACTATTATTGCACTTTGTGCTCGATCGTCGAGCATGTTTTGTACGCGGTCGCCGCGCATGCAAGGATGGAAATGTGATGCGGCTTTCATTCACACACCTGATGCTCTGCGCGCTTATCGCCCTCGCCGTGCTGGTCGCAGTCGCGATGTTCGCGGCGCCGGCGCCGGTCCTCTCGCGGGCATCGCTGCCGGCTTCGCTGTCGCGCGCCGCATCCCGGATCGAGCGCGTATCCGGCTCAGCCGCTGCCGCATTTGCCGGCGACATCCGCCAACTCATGCAAACCGAAGACGAAGGCGGCGAGGACGCGCCCGAGGGCGGTGTCTCGCCCGAACAACTTCAAAAGTACGTGGCCGTCTATCGCGCGATGCAGCGCAATCACGCCCTGACGATCGAACAGGCCGCAGCGTCGCAGGGCCTCACCGTACCAGCCTTTCGCGATCTCGAGCAGCGAATCGAGAGCGACGACCTGGCGCGCGACGACGCGCGCCGCGCGCTTGCCGCGCCCTCCGGTCAGGCCACTGCGGTGCCGAACCCGTAGCGCAAGGGCCGCGCCCGCTTGCTACGTGTTCGAAAAAACGACGGAAGCGGATCGGCCGACCAGCTTCCGCCACACATCGACGTCTACTTCGTGACGGACGAGGCGAAGGCGGCTTCGAGCCGGGCCACCGCGTCATTCGCACGCTTGACGGAATCTTCGGCTCCCGCGGCCGATTCCTGCGCGGTCTTAGCCGACTGGGCAGCCTGGTTCGCCGAGTTCTGCGCGTTGGTCGCCGCGGTCGAAGCCTGCTGTGCGCTTGACTCGGCCTGCGACGTCGCCTGATCGATCTGGGACTGATAGCTGCATCCCGCCACGCACAGTGCGCCGAAAGCGAGCATTCCAAGCACCGTCGTCAACTTCTTCATCCGAACCCCTCCTGCTAACCGGTAAGCCCTTGCTGGATCTCGTCGATGCGGCCAGCGGCGATGGGTTTCAGCACGCTCATCGTCACCAACTCGCGAAATCGCGCTCATGGTTGCAAATCACTCTGCCCAAGGCAAGTAAGATGGTTCGCGAGATCGACCGTTGACATGCAAAACCGGCGCTAGGTAAGGTCAGGCAGGATTCCCACAAGCGCCGGGACGGCAATTTCGGCCGTCCGCTCGATTCACCCCCGTGCCCACAGATAGCGTCAAGGAAACGCCTGGCCGCGCCGAACCATCAAAAGGGACGGAAGACGCGGTCGAGCCTGCCGCGTCGTCGGCCCCCGGCAAGGAGCCGAGCACCGAAAATAGCGGTTCCGCGAACACCGAAGGCGCATCCGGCGACCGCCAGTCGCCGAGCCACGGACCGGCAATGATGACGGCCCTCCCGGGCGGCGCTGGAAGCGCCTGGCCCCCGGCGCTGGCAGAAAAGCATTTCGCCGGCGAAGCGCAATGCGACTTCGACACCGCGCTCGAGATGGTTGAGCCGAGCGGCCCGGCAGAGGCAACCGCGCACGCGCGAAACGGCGATCGCGTTCGGCAGGGTTGGTTGAGCTCGGTTGCGCAGCTCATCGGCCTTTCCAGGCTGCGTCCGCCAGCCGCGCGCGATCGACGCCACGTAGCCTTCGACGGCTATCGCAACCCGTTGCACGACGAGAAAACCGAGCGCGACCGGCGCTACGGTACGGTGTACAATGTGGTCGAGCACGCCAACGCCTACCTGGTGAGCATCGAGATGCCGCGACGTATCCCGGCCTCCTCGCTCAAGGAATTGTGGGGGCTGCCCGACGAGATGCCGGATTACGACTACACGATAACGCTGCACGACCGCGTGCTGGCCGTCAGAGCGGGCGTGAGGGGCGAAGCGATGCGGCGCCTATCCTACATTTCAGCTTCATTCCCGCCGGACTTTCTGACGCGAATCGAATTTGAACGACCGGTCTCCTCGTTCAAGCATCGGCTGCGCAACAAAGTGCTCGAAATCGTGGTCTTCAAGCAGGTCGAGGGGGGCTCCGCAGTGGGCCGCGCCGCCCGCGCCACATCCGCCTGACGGCCGCCGGATTGCAATGAGACTCGAAGCGCCTCAAAAGCGACCTGCGACGATGAAAGTGCGGGATGCCACGGTCGCCGACCTTCCGCACATCCTCGAAATCGAGCGGCTAGGCTTTGCGCAACCGTGGAGCCTCGATTCATTCAGGCGCGAACTGATGCTGCCGTTCTCGCGCATCCTCGTGGCGATTCCCCGAGCCCCGGATACGGATACTCGCCATCCCAGCAGCCTCGACTTGCCGGCGGGCTTCCTGTGCCGATGGCTGATAGCGGACGAGTGTCATGTGTTGAATGTAGCCGTGCATCCCGCAGCTCGTCGCGAAGGTGTGGCGACGGCTCTCATGGGGGAGACAATAGACGAAGCAAAGGCAAAAAAAGCCCGGTTCGTCACACTGGAAGTACGACGCTCGAATGTAGCCGCACGGAGCCTGTATCGGAAGTTGCGATTTGAGGAACAGCGTTTGAGAATGAACTACTATGGACCGGGCGAAGACGCTATTGTGATGGAGCTCCCGATCGATGGCTTCCTCGGCTAATCCTGTCCCTTAATCGCCACATCTTCGGTTTGCGGCGCATCTGAGCGGGGTTACAAAAATCCGCCTGATGTGTCATAATGCTTGCATAAAGCCCGCGCCGATCGGCCAGTAGTGAACCGTTGTCACTAACTGGACCGAAATCCATGACGCCTGGGGTTTGCAGAAGAACCTAGATGACAAATCTGCCGTTCAAGAAAGGCGAAAAGGTCGTTTACCCGGCACACGGAGTGGCGGTCATCGAAGATATCCAAAGCCGGGTCATCTCCGGGACTGAGCGCCGGTTCTACATGCTCAAGATTCTGGGCACCGAAAAGATGACCATCATGATTCCGACCGAAAACGTGACCCAGGTCGGCCTGCGCCGAGTGATCGGAAAGGATGTGGTCGACAAGATCTACCGCATTTTGCGCACGCGCAAGGTCGATGCGGACACGCAAACGTGGAACCGCCGTTATCGCGAATATACGGAAAAGATCAAAACCGGGTCGCCACTCGAAATCGCGAAGGTTCTGCGCGATCTGCTCGTGCTCAAGGGTGACAAGGAACTGTCCTTCGGCGAGCGTAAAATGCTCGATACGGCGCGCAGCTTGCTGGTCAAGGAGCTCTCGATCGCCAAGGCTCATCCTGAAGAAAAGATCATGGAAGAGCTGAAGGTGATGTTCGCGAACTAGATCGCGCGCGCAGCGAAGTTTCTGTTTCGGGGGACCGGATCAATTCCGGTCCCTTTTTTGCTTCAGCCCGCAACTGCTCCGATCCGGTCAGGGACTTCCGCTCGAGCGCAACGGCCGATACGCTCGATGCGGCGAAGTGACGATGCGATGCTCGGCCATAATCGTCGCCGCCGGCAGCGGCGTGCGACTGGGACGTGACGCGCCAAAGGCATTCATCGAGCTGGCGGGCGAGCCGCTGCTGCGTTATTCGCTGCGTACGGTCGCGGCGCTCGAGCGCGTCGCGGAAGCCATCGTGACCGTGCCGGCAGCAATGGAGCGGCGGGCGCGCGAGGAAGCTCGGCGCGCCGGTCTCGACATTCCCTTGAAAATCACGGCTGGAGGCAGCGAGCGCCAGGACTCGGTGCGCATCGCGCTCGCGCTCAGCGGCGCCGAGAGCGAAGCGGTCGTGGTGCACGACGCCGCGCGGCCGTTCGCCCCGCCGGCACTGTTTGACGCGTGCATCGACGCGACGCGGCATACCGAAGGCGCCATCGCTGCGGTGGCCGTGGCCGACACGCTCAAGCGGGTCGACGGCAATCTCATCGCAGCGACGGTCTCGCGCGAAGGATTGTGGCAGGCGCAGACGCCGCAGGCTTTTCGGCGCGCGGCGCTGATCGCCGCCCACGAGCGCGCCGCGCGCGAACGATGGGCGGCGACCGACGACGCCGACTTGATCGAGCGATGCGGCGGACACGTCGCGATCGTCACGGGCTCGCTCAGGAACCTGAAAATCACCACGCCGGCCGATTTGGAATTGGCCGAAGCGATCGCGAAAAGCGGCGTGGGCGGCCGCCCCTGAGCCAGGCTGACTACTCGACGGTGACCGACTTGGCCAGATTGCGCGGCTGGTCCACATCCGTGCCGCGGTAGACGGCGATATGATAGGCCAGCAACTGCAGCGGCACCGTGGTCAGCACCGGCATCAGCATCCGATGCGTCGTCGGAACTTCGATTATCTCCCAGGCGACGTCCTCTAACTCGCTCGTTGGACGATCGGTTACGGCAATGATGCGGCCGTTGCGCGACTCGACCTCGCGCAAATTGGAGAGCGTCTTTTCGTAGACGTTGTCGAACGGAATGATCACTACCACCGGCATCTCGTCGTCGATAAGCGCGATCGGGCCGTGCTTCATCTCGCCCGCCGAATAGCCCTCGGCGTGGATGTAGGAAATCTCCTTGAGCTTGAGCGCGCCCTCGAGCGCGACCGGGTAGTTGATGCCGCGACCGAGGTAAAGAAAGTCGCGCGCCTTGCCGTACTTGCGCGCGACGCGCTCGATCTGACGCTCGCGTTTCTCGAGCACTTCCTTGATCTGCGCGGGAATCGCGAACGCGGGCTGCAACATCGCATTGACTTCGCGCTCGCTCAGCCGGCCCAGGCGTGCCGCCAGATGGATCGCGAACAGGTAAAAGGCCTCGATCTGGGTCAGGAAGCATTTGGTCGTGGTGACGCTGATCTCGGGCCCGCAGCGCGTGTAGAGCTGCGCGTTGGCCTTGCGCGCGATCGACGAATCGACGGTGTTGGTCAGCGCGAGCAGATGGCATCCGCGCCGATGGCCCTCCTCCATCGCGGCCAGCGTGTCGGCGGTCTCGCCCGACTGCGAGACCGCGACCAGCATCGTGCGCTCGTCGATCGGCGGCTGGCGATAGCGGAACTCGGCCGAGTAATCCACCTCGACCGGCACGCCGCACAGTTCCTCGATGATGAATTTGCCGATGAGCGAAGAAATCCACGACGCTCCCGCGCTGACCATCACGATGCGGCCGATGGACTGCGGTCCGGCCGCCGGCAGCAGCTCGCCCTCGAAACGAACGGCGTTCGAGGCCGCCGCAGCGCGCCCGCTCAGCGTATCTATCCACGCCTGCGGCTGCTCGGCGATTTCCTTGCGCAGGTAATGCTGGAAGCCGCCCTTGGTCGCCGCCACCGCATCCCACTCGATTGTTCGCGCCGCACGTTCAACCGCCGCGCCGTCGAAGGTCATCAGGCGCACGCCATGGGCGGTTATCTCCGCCAGTTCGCCGTCCTCGAGCACCAGCGTGCGGCGGGTGTGACCGAGAATCGCGGGAATGTCCGAGGCGACGAAGTTCTCGGTTTCGCCAAGCCCAAGGACCAGCGGGGTCGCGGTCTTGGCGGCGATGAGCTTGTCCGGCTCGCTCTCGGAGAGCACCACGATCGAAAACGATCCGCGCAGCTCGAGCACCGTCTGCCGCACGGCCTCGGTCAGTCCCAGGCCCGAGCGCACACGTTCCTCGACCAGGTGCGAAATAAGCTCCGTGTCGGTCTCCGAGCTGAGCTTGTGGCCGCGCGATACCAGCGCCGCGCGCAGCTCGACGTAATTCTCGATGATGCCGTTATGAATTACCGCGACCGGACCGGCTTTGTGCGGATGGGCGTTGCTCTCGGACGGCCGTCCATGGGTGGCCCACCGGGTATGTCCAATGCCGATCGAACCCTTGACCGGCGCGCCGTCGAGCGCGCGGCGCAGGTTTTCGAGCTTGCCCACCGCGCGCCGGATTTCCATGCCGGTGCCGTTGATCGTCGCCACGCCGGCCGAGTCGTAGCCGCGGTACTCGAGCCGCGCCAGGCCGCCAAGCAGGATCGGCACCGCGTCGGACGGGCCGACGTATCCGATTATTCCGCACATCTGAAATTCACCTTATCCAGCTTTGTCGGCTACGTTTAAGTTTGCCAATTCGAGCTAAATCGCGCCAGAGCTAATCAGAGCCATCGCGGACCACACCGTCGGCATGGCGACGACGCCACTGCTCGGTCCATCCGGGCTTGACCTTCTGCGGATGGTGCGAGACGCAGAGCGCGCCATCGGGCACCTCGCGCAAAATCGTCGTACCGGAGGCGACGTAAACGTCGTCGCCCACTTTCACCGGCGCGACGAGCTGAGTGTCGCATCCGATCATGCAGCGGCTCCCGATCTGCGTCAGATGCTTGTCGAAGCCATCGTAGTTGACCGTGATGACGCCGCATCCGATGTTCGTATCGCGGCCGATTTCCGTGTCGCCGAGGTAACTCAGATGGCTCGCCTTGGTGCCCTCGCCGAGGCGCGCCTTTTTGGTTTCGACAAAGTTGCCGATGCGGTTATGGCCGGCGAGGTCGCTGCCCGCGCGCAAATGGGCGAACGGACCGATCTCGGAATGCGCGCCGATGCGGCATTCTTCGGCGCGCACGCCGAGCTTCAGATGGCATCCGTCGCCGATTTCGACGTCGCGCAGATATGCCGTACCTTCGATCCGCACGCCAGCGCCGATACGGCTGCGTCCGAGGACCTGGACGTTGGGGCCGATGCTGGTATCGGGTCCAATCTCGACCTGCTCGCCGATATAGACCGTCGCGGGATCGATCATGGTCACGCCCGCATCCATCAGCCGCCGATTAACCGTCGCTCTGATCTCGGCTTCCATCTGTGCCAGCTCCTTGAGTGAATTGACTCCGGCAAACTCGCCCGCGTCGGGCGCGCACCAGGCCCGTACGGTCAGACCGCCGCGGCGCGCAATTGCAATCAGGTCGGTCAGGTAATACTCGCCCTGCGCGTTGTTCGGACGCAGGTCGGCCAGCGCCGCGCGCAGCACCGGCGCGCGGGCCAGGTAGACGCCCGTGTTGATCTCGCGCACCGCGCGCTCGGCCGGCGTGGCGTCGCGCGCCTCGACGATCGCGGTGACCGCGCCCTCTGCATCGCGTATCACGCGTCCGTAAGCGCCCGCATCGTCGAGTATCGCGCTGATGAACGACACGTCGGCGCGCGCACTTCGATGATCGTCGATAAACGCGGCGAGCGTCGCCCGCCGCACCATCGGCATGTCGCCGTAAAGGATGAGCACGTCGCCGTCAAAGTCGGGCGCGAACGCCTCGAGCCCGCAGCGCGCGGCGTCGCCGGTGCCGCGCTGGACAGCCTGGCGCGCGATCTCCAGCGTGAGCGGCGCGCCCGTCACGCGTGCCGCCTCGCCCGCAGCGGCCGCCACCGCATCGCCCTGGTGCCCGACGACAACGACCAACGGCGCGGGCGCGAGCGGGGCGAGCGCGCGCATCGTGCGCGCGATCATCGGTTCGCCGCCCAGCTCGTGCAGGACCTTGGCCCGCGTCGAGCGCATGCGGGTGCCGAGCCCGGCCGCCAGCACGATCGCCCCCGCCGCGCCGCTCATGACTTTTGCTTCTTGAACAGCGCCTCGAGTTCCGCGCGCGCCGCACGCCCGGGCGCGGCCTGCATCGGGGGCGGCGGCGAAGAGGCGCGGTCGCCGGCCGACGGGGCAAAATATTCGCAGAAGTTCGCGCGCTCCTTGTCCACTACACGCTCAGCCATCGTCTCGCGGCACTGATTGTTGCAGGCAGGGTCGTAAAATGAGCAGTTGCGGCATACGTGCAATGGGCGGTCGCAGCGTTCGCAATGGGCGTGGAATCCGATGCGATCTTTGGTCTCGACCCGACTCCCGCACTTCCAGCAGTTCATCGCCGCATCCGAGCGCCTCGCAGGCATCCAGGGGCGTCCGCCGCGCGCGCACTTTTGTGCGTACCGACCCCTTGGTAGCATAGCGTCTGGGTCGGACCCGAGTCGATGCAGGCGGAAATCGAGTCATTCGCCGCGGCGCTGGGCAAAGCGGCGCGCGCGGCCGATAACACGGTGGCGAGTTATCGCAGGGATCTGCGGGATTTCCGCGATTTCCTGCTCGCGCGGCGCATCGCGCTGACCCCCGACGGCGACGAAGTCGCGCCCGCCGAGGTCACCGCCGAGCACATCCGGAGCTACCTCTCCGACGCGATGAAAGGACTCAGCCGTGCCACCGTCCAGCGTCGCCTGTTCGCGATCAAGGCCTACTTTCGCTGGCGCGAGTCGATGGACGGTGCGTCGAACCCGGCGCGCGCGCTGCGCTCGCCGCGCGCTCAGCGCCGCTTGCCCGCGATCCTGCCGCGGCACGATCTGCTGCGGCTCATCGAAGCCGGCGAGGGAGAAACCTCGACCCCCGCGACGCTCCGCGATCGCGCGATCGTCGAGACGCTTTACTCCTCGGGACTGCGCGTGAGCGAACTGGTCGGACTCAACTGGCGCGATATCGACGACGAAGTCGGGATGGTACTGGTGCGCTCGGGCAAGGGGAACAAGGATCGCATGGTGCCGATTGGCGAGCCCGCATTGGATGCGTTGAAAGCATGGAAGCGCGCGATGCCGGTGGCGGCGGAGCTCGACGGCCCGGCGATCACCAATTTGCGCGGCGGCCGGCTGACCACGCGCGCGGTTGAAAACATCCTCGCGGCAAGGATTGTGCGGGCGGGACTGAGTTCCGCCATCACGCCGCACGGCCTGCGCCATTGCTTTGCCACGCATATGCTCGACGCCGGCGCCGACCTGCGCTCGATCCAGGAGATGCTCGGTCATGCGAGCCTCGCCACAACGCAGCGCTACACGCATGTGAGCGTCAACCGCCTCAAAGAGGTCTATCGCCGTGCCCATCCGCGCGCCTGAATCCGCAGCCACCGTGCGCAGCACGACGATCCTGTGCGTGCGCAATGCCGATCACGTTGTTATCGCGGGCGACGGCCAGGTGAGCGTCGGCCAGACGATAATGAAGCACGGTGCGCGCAAGGTGCGCCGCCTGCACGACGACAAGGTGCTCTCGGGCTTCGCCGGCTCGACCGCCGACGCGCTCACGCTGTTCGAGAAATTCGAGGGCAAGCTGCAGGAGTTCAACGGCAACCTGCGCCGCGCCGCGGTCGAGATGGCCAAGGACTGGCGCACCGACCGCGTGCTGCGCCGGCTCGAGGCGATGCTGATCGTGGCCGATCGCGAAAGCTCGCTGCTCATCTCGGGCATGGGCGACGTAATCGAGCCCGACGACGGCATCCTGGCGATCGGCTCGGGCGGCAATTACGCGCTGGCCGCGGCGCGCGCGCTGGTGCGCCACGCGCCCGCGATGAGCGCGCGCGAGATCGCCGCGAGCGCGATGAAGGTGGCGGCCGAGATCTGCGTGTACACCAACGATCGGCTTATAATCGAGGAGCTGTAGCGCGCCGGCGCCGCGGGACGGGTCCGGCAAAGCTCTGGAATTAAACCATGGGAACTCCGTACGTGATGACGCCGCGCGAGATCGTGTCCGAGCTCGACCGCTATATCGTGGGCCAGCACGAGGCCAAGCGCGCCGTGGCGATTGCGCTGCGCAACCGCTGGCGCCGGCAGAACGTCGCGCCCGAGCTGCGCGACGAGATCGCGCCCAAGAACATCCTGATGATCGGTCCGACCGGGGTGGGCAAGACCGAGATCGCGCGCCGCCTGGCGCGGCTGGCGCAGGCGCCGTTCGTCAAGGTCGAGGCCTCGCGCTACACCGAGGTCGGCTACGTGGGCCGCGACGTCGAGTCGATGATTCGCGACCTGGTCGAGATCGCGATCAAGATGGTGCGCGAGGAAGAGCGCGCGCGCGTGGCGATCCAGGCCAAGGACGCGGCCGAAGAGCGCCTGCTCGACATTCTCTACCCGCCGCCGACCAAGGTGCGGCGCGCGATCGGTATCGGCCAGGACGCAGCGCCGGCCGGCGATTCGCACGCCGATACGCGCGAGAAACTGCGCAAGCTGCTGCGCCAGGGCCATCTCGACGACCGCGAAGTCGAAGTGGAAATCAGCGCGCAGACGGCACCGATGGTCGAGGTGCTCGCGCCGCAGGGGATGGAGGAGATGGGCGCAAACATGCGTGAGCTGCTGGGTCAGTTCATGCCCAAGAAATCCAAGCGTCAGAAGGTCAAGGTGCCGCAGGCAATGGAGCTTTTGACGCAGGAGGAGGCGGCGCGGCTGGTCGACATGGAAAAGGTCGCGCACGAGGCGATCAATCGCGCCGAGCAGTCGGGCATCGTGTTCATCGACGAGATCGACAAGATCGCCGGGCGCGAGGCCGCTCACGGCCCCGACGTCTCGCGTGAGGGCGTGCAGCGCGATCTGCTGCCGATCGTCGAGGGCTCGACCGTCAACACCAAGTACGGCGCGGTGCGCACCGACCATATCCTGTTCGTGGCCTCGGGCGCGTTCCACACCTCCAAGCCCTCGGACCTGATACCCGAGTTCCAGGGCCGCTTTCCGATTCGCGTCGAGCTGCGCGCGCTCACGCGCGAGGACTTCATCCGCATCCTGACCGAGCCGGAAAATGCGCTCACCCGCCAGTACGTCGCGCTGATGGAGACCGAGCGCGTGCATCTGACGTTCACCGCCAGCGCGGTCGCGGCGCTGGCCGAGATCGCGGCGCAAGTCAACGCGCGGTCGGAAAATATCGGCGCGCGCAGGCTCCATACGGTGCTCGAACGCCTGCTCGAGGAATTGTCCTTCAGCGCGCCCGAGCTGACCGATCGCGCGGTCACGGTCGACAGCGACTATGTCCATCAGCGGCTGGATTCGATCGTCAAGAACGAAGACCTTTCGCGCTATATCCTGTAGCGCGATGCGCGGGAGCGCGGTCGGGGCTGACGAAACGCCAATTTGACGTGCCGCGCCGTCGGCGCAGCGGCGTTGTTTAGCGGCGGCTTCCGCGCAGCCAGGCAAGAGGAAGACGGTGCAGGACCCAAACACGATTGCGTCGGTACTGGTCGAGGCGCTGCCGTACATCCAGCGCTTCCGCGGCAAGACCTTCGTCATCAAGTACGGCGGCCACGCGATGGAAACGAGCGAGCTGCGTGAGAGCTTCGCCCAGGACATCGTCCTGCTGCGCGCGGTCGGGATGAATCCGGTGGTGGTGCACGGCGGCGGTCCGCAAATCAATCAATTGATCGAGCGGCTGGGGCTCAAGTCGAGCTTTGTGCGCGGGATGCGTGTGACCGATGAGCCGACGATGGAAGCGGTCGAGATGGTGCTGCAGCGGCTCAACAAGGAGATCGTCGCGCTCATCTCGCGCCACGGCTGCCGCGCCGTGGGCCTCTCGGGCAAGGACGCCGACCTGATCGTCGCCCGCAAGCTCGAGCTGACGCTGACCGACGAGGCCGGCGCGGCCGCAAAAGTCGATATCGGCCTGGTGGGCGAGGTGGCCGAAGTCAATCCGCAAATCCTGCGCACGCTCGAGGCCGCCGGCTTTGTCCCCGTGATCGCGCCGGTCGGCCACGGGCGCGACGGCCTGACCTACAACATCAACGCCGACGTCGCCGCCGGCGATCTTGCCGCCGCGCTGGGCGCCGAAAAACTCGTTCTGCTGACCGACGTCACCGGCGTCAAAGGCAGGGACGGCCAGCTGGTTCCGACGCTCAGCGTGCCCACGGCACAGAAAATGATCGCTGAGGGCGCGATCAGCGACGGGATGATTCCCAAGGTCGAATGCTGCATCGCCGCGCTCAAAGCCGGCGTCAGCAAGACCCACGTGATCGACGGGCGTATCCGCCACGCGCTGCTGCTCGAGATTTTCACTGAGGCGGGCGTCGGCACCGAGGTGGTTGCAGGCTGACGATCGGCCCGGGCGCTACCCTCCGTCCCGCATTAAGGCGTAACCTTCGAAGGTGGCCGACGGGGAAGCATTCGGCGCCGTGCTGTGGCATACAGCATAGATGGCCGCAGGCGCCGCCCGCGGCCGATCAATCTCCGGCGGCCGCGCTGAGCCGCCGAGCTGACAAAGGGATGCGAGATGAACAACGCGGAAATCGTCGAGCTGGCGCATCAGAATCTCGTCAACACTTACGGCTGTGTGCCGCTCGCCTTCGTGCGCGGCACCGGCGCGTACCTTTATGACGCCGACGGCAACCGCTACCTGGACTTCTTCTGCGGGCTCGCCGTGACCTCGCTCGGACACGGCAATCCGCGCGTGGTGCGCGCGATCAAGGACCAGGCCGAGAAGCTCACGCACGTATCCAACGTCTACCACACCGAACCGATGGCGCGGCTGGCCGCGCGACTGTGCGGACTTTTTGGCGACGGTCGCGTGTTCTTCGCCAATTCCGGCGCCGAAGCCAACGAGGCCGCGCTCAAGCTTGCCCGGCGCTGGGGGCATGACCGCGGCGCCGGCCGCTTCGAAATAGTCTCGACCCTGGGCTCGTTCCACGGGCGCACGCTGGGCACGCTGAGCGCGACCGGGCAGGAGAAGTACCACATCGGCTTCCAGCCGCTGGTGCCCGGATTCCGCCTGGTCCCCTACGACGATATCGCCGCTCTGGAGGCCGCGGTGCGCGAGGAGACCGTCGCGATTATGATCGAGGCGATCCAGGGCGAGGGCGGCGTGGTGATGCCGCACCCGGATTATCTCAAACGCGTGCGCGATCTCTGCGACCGGCGAAAAATCCTGATGCTGCTCGACGAGGTGCAGACCGGAATCGGGCGCACCGGCAGGCTCTTCGCCTGGCAGCACACGAACGTCAAACCGGACATCATGACGCTGGCCAAGGCGCTCGGCGGCGGACTGCCGATCGGGGCGATGATCGCGCGCAGCGAAATCGCGCAGAGCCTCACGCCCGGCAGCCACGGCTCGACCTTCGGCGGCAATCCGGTGTCGTGCGCGGCCGCGCTCGCCGTACTCGACGCGCTCGAGCAGGATGGCGCGCTCGAAAACGCGAGAAGCGTCGGCGGCTATATCCTCGAACGGCTGCGTGCCTTCGCCAAAGGATGTCCGCGCGTGGCCGAGGTGCGCGGGCTGGGCATGATGATCGGGATCGTGCTGCATGGCGAAGCCAAGAGCGCCGCCGAGGCCTGCCTGCGCGAACGCCTGCTGGTCAACGCCACGGCCGACAACGTGCTGCGGCTGCTGCCGCCGCTGACGCTTACGCGCGACGAGGCGGACGCCGGTCTCAAGATAATCGAGCGGGCGCTGTCGGCCTCCGCGGCCGCGCCGGCCGCGGCGCGATGAACGCGGCTGGTGCGCAGCGCCGCCGCCCGGCGCATCGCGAAGCCTCGCCGCGCGATCGTCGCCCTGCACAACCCGGCAAGCGCGACCTGCTCGATCTCGCCTCGCTCAGCGCCGAAGAGCTGGGGCGCCTGCTGGGGCTGGCGCAACGGCTCAAGCACGAGCTGCGCGCCGGCCTCGAGCACCCGTACCTGCGCGGCCGCACGCTCGCGATGATCTTTCAGAAGCCCTCGCTGCGTACGCGCCTGACGTTCGAGACCGGGATGGCGCAGCTTGGCGGCCACGCCATTTATCTCGCCCCGCAGGACATCGGCATCGGCGAGCGCGAGTCGGTCAAGGACGTAGCGCGCAATCTGTCACGCTGGGTCGACCTCATCATGATCCGCACCTTCGCCCACGAAATCTGCGTCGAGCTGGCCCGCGAAGCCGACGTGCCGGTGATCAACGGCCTGACCGACCTGCTCCATCCGTGCCAGTTGCTAGCCGACCTGCTGACTTTGCGCGAGCGCTTCGGCGATCTGAGCAAGCTCTGCGTGGCGTACGTGGGCGACGGATTCAATCTCGCGCATAGCTGGATCGAGGCGGCGGCGCTGGCCGGCTTCGAGCTGCGCCTTGCCTGTCCGGCGGGCTACGAACCGCAGCCCGAATTCGTCGCGCGGATGCGCCGCGGCAGATTCGGCATTCTCACGCACGATCCGATCGAAGCGGTGCGCGGCGCGGACGCAATCTACACCGACACGTGGACCTCGATGGGTCATGAGCAGGAGGCGGCGCAACGCCGGCGCGACTTCAAGGCCTTCCAGGTCAATCGCAATCTGCTGGGACACGCGCGCGATACCGCGGTCGTGATGCATTGTCTGCCGGCGCATCGCGGCGAAGAGATTACCGACGACGTGCTCGACGGTCCGCGCTCGCTGGTGCTCGACCAGGCGGAAAATCGGCTGCACGCGCAGAAGGCCGTTATGGTGTGGCTGCTGCGCCCGGCGATTCTCGGCGCCGCCGGCACCGGCGACGGGACCGCTTAAGGCGCGCGCGCGAATCGCCTAAGATGGCCTGGTGGCAAGCGCGGAAATAAGGAAGCTGGTGCTCGCTTACTCGGGCGGGCTCGACACCTCGGTCATCCTGCGCTGGGTACGCGATTTTTACCGATGCGAGGTAGTGGCCTATTGCGCCGACGTCGGTCAGGCCGAGGAAACCGCCGGGCTCGAGCAGAAGGCGCTCGCGACCGGCGCCAGTAGGCTTTATCTCGAGGACCTGCGCGAGGAGTTCGCGCGTGACTTCGTGTTTCCAATGATGCGCGCGGGCGCGGTGTACGAGGGCTACTATCTGCTCGGCACTTCGATCGCGCGCCCGGTCATCGCCAAGCGCCAGGTCGAAATCGCCCGCGCCGAGCGCGCCGACGCGGTCGGCCACGGCGCCACCGGCAAGGGCAACGACCAGGTGCGCTTCGAGTTCACCTTCGCGCGCCTCGCGCCCGAGCTCACGGTGGTCGCGCCGTGGCGGCATCCGCAATGGCCCTTCCGCGGACGCGCCGACATGCTCGCCTATGCGAGCGAGAAGAAAATTCCGGTTCCGGTCACGGCCGAGAAGCCCTATTCGATGGATCGCAACCTGGTCCACGTGAGCTACGAGGGCGGCATCCTCGAGGACCCGTGGCGCGAGCCGTACGACGACATGTTCCGGCTCACGGTCGCGCCGCAAAGCGCTCCTGACGCGCCCGAGTACGTCGAAATCGAATACGCGGCCGGCGATCCGGTCGCGATCAACGGCAGGCGGCTCGGCCCGGCGGCGCTCATCGAACACGCCAATGCGCTTGCCGGGCGTCACGGCGTCGGCCGCGTGGACCTGGTCGAGAATCGCTACGTCGGCATCAAGTCGCGCGGCGTGTACGAAAGCCCGGGTGCGACGATGCTCCTGCACGCGCATCGCGCGGTCGAGCAGCTCGCGCTCGATCGCGAGACGATGCATCTGCGCGACTCGCTCGTCCCGCGCTACGCCGAGATGGTTTACAACGGCCAGTGGTTCGCGCCCGAGCGCGAGGCGCTGCAGGCGCTGATGGATCGCGCGCAGCGGCCGGTGACCGGACTCGCGCGGCTCAAGCTCTTCAAGGGCGGCGTGGCAATCGTCGGGCGCAAGTCGCCCAACTCGCTCTATGACCCGTCCCTGGCGAGCTTCGACGAAGCCGGCGGCTACCAGCAGGCCGACGCCGACGGATTCATCCGCCTCAACGCGATGAGGCTGCGGGCGCTCGCGCGCCTGGGCGGTCGCGGACCGGGGAGCGACCAGTAAGCGCGCGCGCTTGGCCATGGGCAAGGTGATCCAGTTCAAGCCTTCGCGCCCGACGCCGCGCCTGGTGCCGCGTCCGGGCCAGAAGTGCCCGCGATGCAGCCATAAGATGGACGTCCATATCACCCATCCCAACGGCGTGATGAGCTGCGCCGCGCGCGGATGCTTCTGCCGCACTCCGGCGCCGCGCTGACGTTGCCGATTCGCCGGTGAAGAAAACCTCCAAGCCCGGCTCGGCCAGAGCCCGAGCATCGCGAGCCGCCGGCGCCCGGCGCGGTCTCATCCGCGGCCGTTTCGCACGCGGGCGCCTGCCCGAGGTCGAGGCCTACACCGCCTCGCTGCCGTTCGATCGGCGGCTATACCGTCACGATATTCGCGGCTCGATTGCGCATGCGCGGATGCTCGCGCGCACGGGCCTGCTGCGCCGCGCCGAGGCGGCGCGAATCGTCGCCGGGCTCAAGGCGGTCGAGCGCGAAATCGCCTCGGGGCGCTTCCGATTCGATGTCGCCGACGAGGATATCCATCTCGCGATCGAACGCCGCCTGACCGAGCGCATCGGCGAGCCGGGACGCAAGCTGCACACGGCGCGCTCGCGCAACGACCAGGTCGCGCTCGATCTGCGGCTCTATCTGCGCGACGAACTGCACCAGGTGATCGAGCGGGTGGGCGCGCTGCGCGGCGTCCTCGCCGCGCTCGCGCGGCGTCACCTCGATACGGTGATGCCCGGTTACACACATCTGCAGCGCGCGCAGCCGGTGACCCTCGCGCATCATCTTGCCGCGTATATCGAGATGCTCGGGCGCGACCGCGAGCGATTTGCGCAGGCGCTCGAGCGCACGGCGGTGATGCCGTTGGGCGCGGGCGCGCTCGCCGGCACCACGCTGCCCATCGATCGCGCGGCGGTCGCGCGCGAGCTCGGCTTCAAACGGATCAGCGAGAACAGCCTCGATGCCGTTTCGGATCGCGATTTCGTGGTCGATTTTCTCTCGGCCGCCGCGCTCTGCGCGGTTCATCTCTCGCGCATGGCCGAGGAAGTCATCCTGTGGAGCAGCTCGGAGTTCGCCTTCGTGGCTTTGCCGGAGGAGTTTTCGACCGGCAGCTCGATGATGCCGCACAAGAAAAATCCCGACCTGCTCGAGCTGGTGCGCGGGCGCAGCGGGCGCGTGATCGGCGATCTCACCGCGATGCTGGTTGTGCTCAAGGGGCTGCCGCTCGCGTACAATTCCGACCTGCAGGAAGACAAGGAGCGCGTGTTCGATGCGCTCGATGCGCTCAAGCCGGCGCTCAGGCTGCTCGCGATGCTGTGGCCGCGCCTGCGCTTTGACGCCGCGGCGATGCGCGCGGCGGCCGGCGGATTCGCGCTCGCCACCGATCTTGCCGAATACCTGGTCCGCCGCGGCGTCCCGTTCCGCCGCGCGCACGAGATCGTCGGCGCAATGGTACGCGAGGCGGCCGCCGCCCGACATTCGCTCGAGCGTTTCACGCTCGCCGACCTGCGCCGCCACAGCCCGGCCTTCGCATCCGATGCGCTGAGCGCGCTCGATGCCGCCGGATCGGTGAGCGCACGCAGGTTGCCGGGCGGACCTGCGGCGGCGGCGATGGGACGTTACTTGAGGAGGCTGGAGGACCGATGAAGCGATTGTGGTGGATGGCGGTGGCGGTGGCGGCGGTCGGGCTCGCGCTCGGCTGCGGAGCGAAAAGCCGGCCTATCGCGCCCGAGCTGACCCGTCCCGATCGCGTCAACGACCTGACGGCTGTCTCCGACCCCAAAGGCATCCGCCTGACCTGGAGCAGGCCGGAGAAGTACAGCGGCGGCAAGTCGCTCAAGGACCTGGCCGGTTTTCGCCTGCTGCGCGCCGAGGGCGGCGGGGCGCTCCAGGAGCTGGCCGAACTGCCGGTCAACGATCAGGAGCGCTTCCAGAAGGTGCGTCGCTTCGCCTACGAGGACACCACGGCCCAGATGGGCAAGAGCTATCGCTACGCGATGATCGCGGTGACCGCCGACGGCTACGAAAGCAATCCGTCGAACGAAGTCGAGCTGACGCGCACCGCGCCGGCCGCGCCGATCACGCCGGAGAACTTCAAGCTGCCGATGCCCACGCCGCTGCCCGGGCTGCCGACGCCGGCGCCCAGCCCCGGGCCGTAGCCCGGCGCGCCGCGCCGCCTTTCGCCGCGGCCCGGTTTATCGATTCGGCGAGGCTGTGATAAAAGCAGACGCTACCCGAAGCGCGCGTGGGCGCGCGGACCGGGCTTATCCATGAACTATTTCACGTACAAGGACGATCGGCTGTTCGCCGAGGAGATCGCGATTTCGGATCTCGCCGCGCGTTTCGGCACCCCGCTTTACGTTTACAGCACGCGCACGCTGCGCCGCCACTATCGCGTGATGGACGACGCGTTCGCCGGCAGCGACCATCTCGTCTGCTACGCAATGAAGGCGCTCTCAAATCTGAGCGTGCTCAAGCTGTTCGCCGCGATGGGCTCCGGATTCGACATCGTCTCGGTGGGCGAACTGATGCGCTGTCTGCGGGCCGGCGCGGATCCGACCAGGATCGTTTTCTCCGGTGTGGGCAAGACCGACGAGGAGCTCAAGGCCGCGATCGAAGCCGGCATCCTCATGATCAACGTCGAGTCGCGTCCCGAACTGCATCGTGTGGCCGCCGTCGCCGCGCGGATGCGCCGGCGCGCGCCGGTCAGCCTGCGCGTCAATCCCGACCTCGACCCGGGCACCCATCCGCACATCTCGACCGGCCATCGCGACAGCAAGTTCGGCGTGCCGCTCGCGCAGGTGCACGAGTATTACGCCGAGGCGCGCGGGCTGCCGGATCTCGAGCTGGTGGGCCTCAGCACGCATATCGGTTCACAGATCACCGACACGTCGCCGTTCACCGAGGCGGCGGACAAAGTGGCGAAGATCGTGCAGTCGCTGCGCCAGAGCGGCGTCGCGCTGCGCTATCTCGATCTCGGCGGCGGCCTCGGCATCCCCTACCAGGAAGAGCCGCCCCCGCCAGCGGAGTATGCGGCGGCGCTGCTGGGTCCGCTGCGAAATTTCGGTCTCAAGCTGATTATCGAGCCGGGCCGCGTGCTGGTCGGCAATGCCGGCGCGCTTATCACGCGCGTGCTCTACGTGAAGGAAACCGACGTCAAGCGGTTTATCGTGGTGGACGGCGCGATGAACGACCTGATTCGCCCCGTGCTGTACGAGGCATACCATCAGATTTTGCCGGTCGAGCGGCGCGCCGACGCGCCTGCGCTGACCGCGGACATCGTCGGCCCGGTTTGCGAGAGCGGAGACTTCTTCGCGCGCGAGCGCGAGCTGCCGGCGCCGCGCGAGGGCGACCTGCTCGCCGTGATGAGCGCGGGCGCGTACGGTTTCGTGATGGCATCGAACTACAACAGCCGGCCGCGCGCGGCCGAAATCATGGTCGACGGCGCCAGGGCGCACGTGGTGCGCGAGCGCGAAAGCTTCGATGATATAGTGCGCGGCGAGAAGCTGGTCGATCTGCCGCCCGGAGGGCCTGCGTGATGGCGCGGCTCGCGTTCACCAAGATGCACGGCTGCGGCAACGATTACATTTACGTCGTGGCCGACCGCGTGCGTCCGGCCGATCCGGCCGCCCTCGCGCGCCGCCTCGCCGACCGCCGCTTTGGCATCGGCGGCGACGGCCTGATCCTGCTCGCGCCGTCCAGAAATGCCGACGTGCGGATGGAAATGTACAACGCCGACGGCAGCCGCGGCGAAATGTGCGGCAACGGCATCCGCTGCCTTGCGCGGCTGCATTACGAACGCTGCCCGGCGCCGCGCAATCCGCTCACGGTCGAGACCGACTGCGGAATCAAAACCGTCGAACTCAAGCTCGATGGCGACGGGCGGGCGACCGCGGCGATGGTTGACATGGGTGAACCGATTCTCGAGGGGCGGGAGATTCCGGTTGCGGCCGACGGCCGCGTGATCGACCGCGCGCTCGAGGTCAGGGACCGCACCTGGCGCATCACCGCGGTCTCGATGGGCAATCCGCACTGCGTGGTATTCGTCGAAGACGAGGCGGTGTTTGCGCTCGAGGATGACGACTTCGCGCGCATCGGCCGCCAATTCGAGCATCATCCGTTCTTTCCGCGCCGCGTCAACACCGAGTTCATTCTGCCGCTCGGGCGCGATCGCCTGCGCATGCGCGTGTGGGAGCGCGGTTCGGGCGAAACTCTTGCCTGCGGGACCGGCGCCTGCGCCGCGCTGGTCGCCGCGGTGCTGACCGGACGCGCCGAACGCCGGGCGGCGCTGGAGCTGCGCGGCGGCACTCTCGAAATCGAATGGCGTGAGCGCGGGCGCGAGGCCAATCACGTGATGATGACGGGCGAGGCGGTCGGCGTTTTCAACGGCGAGATCGAAGTCGGCGACGGTGAACTGGTGCCGGTCGCGGCGTGAGCCGGGAGGCGAAGCGATGTTCAACGGAGCACTGACGGCAATCGTTACCCCGTTTCGCGACGGCGAAGTCGATCAGCGCGCGCTGCGCGAGCTGGTCGAGTTTCAGATCCAGGGCGGAATCGACGGCCTGGTGCCGTGCGGATCGACCGGCGAGTCGGCCACGCTCACCCACTCCGAACACGAGCAGGTGATCAAAATTGTCATCGAGCAAACGCGCCGGCGCGTGCCCGTGATCGCCGGGACCGGCTCGAACTCGACCGCCGAGGCGATCCGGCTCACCGCTTCGGCGCGCGCGGCGGGCGCCGACGGCGCGCTGATGATCTCGCCCTACTACAACAAGCCCACCCAGGACGGCATCTTCCGGCATTACAAGACGATTGCCGCGGCGGTGGATCTGCCGATCATCGTTTACAACATCCCCGGCCGCACCGCCTCGCATATCGCGCCCGAGACGTTCGCCCGCTTGTGCGAGGTCCGCAATATTGTCGGAATCAAGGAAGCCTCGGGATCGATGGACCAGGTGTCGGACATCCGCCGCCTGTGCGGCGACCGGCTGACGATACTTTCCGGTGACGACGCGCTCACGCTGCCGATGATGGCGCTGGGCGGCAAGGGCGTGGTCGCGACTGTGGGCAACCTGATGCCGCGCGAGACCCACGAGCTGGCGGCCGCCGCGCTGGCCGGCGATTTCGCGCGCGCCCGCGAACTGCACTACCTGATGCTGCCGCTGGTACGCGCGATCTTCGTCGAGACCAATCCGATCCCGGTCAAGCAGGCGCTCGCCTTCATGGGCAAGTGCTCGCCGGAAATGCGCATGCCACTGACGCCAATGTCGCCCGGACCGGCTGAAAAGCTGCACGCGCTGATGAAAGAGATGCGCCTGGTCTGAATCCGGGACTCAGCGGCTGCCTTTCGGCCATTGGTCGAGCGCGGGCTCGCAACTCCGGCCCATCGCGATCCAGGTCGCTGAACGCGATCTTGTCCATGTCATCCATGCGTGCGAGCGCGTAGGTGAGCGGCTGCGCCGAAACCACCACCGATCCCTGGTAAGGATGCGCCAGCTCCTGGATCGCCAGGATGGTCAGTCCGAGCAGGGTCGAGAAGGTCGCGCACATCAGCGCCTGCGACGGGAATCGCTCCAGACCGAAAAAGTAGCTGAAGCCAATCGTGATCAGGAGCCCGGCATAGATCACCAGCCACACCACCGACGGCAAATCCTCCTCGGCATACAGATGGCGCAGACTGGTCTCGTCAGTGAGTTTCGATAGCTGGTCAAAGCTTTTATCCACCAGCAGCGATTCGTGCGGGCTCGCAGGCTTGTAGAGCTGTACCACCTGCCACAGTTTCAACGTGCTCATCGAGTCGTCGATCGAACGAAATCTGGATTCGCTCATGGACGGCCATTCCACGTCCACCAGGTGACGGGTGTACTCGCGAATGGCGCGCTGCATGTCCGCCCCGGCGGGCGCGGAGAAGCCCTTTGACAGCCGATAGAGCGTCACCAGCGCGACGCCCTCCTGCTCGACGTTTGCGTTCGCGCGATCGAAGCGCTCCCACGCGGCAACAATTACGAACGCGAGCAACAGGCCGTAAAAGGCACCGAGCACGCCGAAGGTGAAGCCCGCCACTTCGTGATTTTTCTTAAGCGTTTCGAGCGGAACCAGCCTGCGCACCAGGTACAGCCCGAGGACGCTCGCCCCTGAAAAAATCGCGGTCACGATCGCGATCTGTCCGGGAATCGACATGTAGAGCAGGAAATTCATCGCACATCCCCCCTCGCTGCGGTTTCATCGATGCACGAAACTACAGCGCAAGCACGGCTCCGGCACAATGCGGCGCGACCCATCGGAGGGGTTGGCAGGTACCGCCGCGCGCGCGCGCAGGGGCCACAAACCTTCTGCAAATTTCAGGTAGTAATTTCAGCCGCTTGTATTCCGGGCGTTAAGTCCTTTCGCCTGCAAATTGAATGAATCGAGGAGTCCGGCCATAGAAAGCCAAAACCCTTCACACGGAACGATAGTTGCTTGTGAGTGCTTGGACGAGCTCGCCCCCGGTCCGGACGGCTTCGTGGGCGGGCCTTCGAAGCTCGCCCAATAGGAATGCCTGCCATGTTCTCCCTGCGGCCCGATAGCCATGGCTGACCTCTTCGAAATCGCGATCGATTCTCCGGTCTACGGGCCGCGGGCATCTGACACGCTGTTCAACTCTTCGCGACGGAAGCTTTCGCTTTTCCTCCTGATTGGAGGGTTCTGTTTATTTATCCGGCTTGTTCCGTTGTTTTTCGGAGCGGACGGCACATTGCCGACCAGGGACCAACACGTCTCCTACGTTCTCCTCGCCAGCGGTTTGGTGAACGGATGCGGTTTCGCTCCCAGGTTTGGAAAGCGGTGTGGGCCACCAGAATTGGAAAGAACGCCGGGGTATCCATTATTTCTGGCCGGGGTTCAAAATCGGACCGTAACGCGGATCGTCCAGGATGTACTCGGCGGCCTGATATGCATCGCGGTTGCGATTTTTGCCTGGCGCCAATGGGGCTTTTTTGCCGGATTAATCGCAGAACTGCTTGTCGGCTTCGACATCGCATCGATACTAAATAGCAACACCATACTCAGCGACACACTATTCGCGGCGCTCGTCACTTCCGCGCTTCTGTTGCTCAGCCTGCCTGCGGGGATTCTGAACCTGCAACGCGCGGTCGCCGTTCTCTGCGCGGCCATCCTTATCGGCCTGGCGATGTTGGTGAGGCCGATTGGTCAAATACTGATTGTGGTCCCTCCGGTCGCGCTGTTGTTCTTTCGCGCTTCGCCGACCCGAAAATACCTGCTGATAGCGGCCTCGTTGGCACTTTCGAGCATGTCTATATTCCTCTGGTCGTACCGGAATTATCTGAAGAGCGGAAACTGGGTATTCAGTAGCGTGAGTGCGGTAAACCTATATGCATATCGTGCCGCTGGGGCAGTCGCCTACGAAGAGAACAGACCCTTTGAGCAGGTCAGAAGCGATTTTCTGCGCTCGCTTTCGCACATGAGCAACTTCACAATTTCGAACAATGACGCCGAAGTCCGCGGTTCGCAGCGTAAGCGTTCCGAACCGACATGGAGCACCTGGGGCATGACCTTCGACGCCAATCCGGTCGAAATGCGAAATCGTGGCGTAAAAATTCTGCTGGCGCATCCCTGGGCCGCGTCAATCATCACTGTGAAGGGCCTGCTACGAAATTGCTTCTGGGTGCAAAGGCAAACGTTGGGCGCTTTCCTGTTCGGCCCGCAGTTTGATCCTGGACGGCAATTACGCGGCGCCGATTTCAGCCGTAAGATTCTGACGGTCTTGTCATTCCCGGGATTGCTGGTGCTGATGCTTATACAGTTGCTGGTTCTGGCCCTCACCTGGATCGGCGTTGGCCTGGCCTGGCGCGCTCCGCGTGAAGCTGTTGCCGATCGTCAAAGCCCGATCGCTGTGCCTCTGCTGTTCGCCTTCCTGCTCCTTGTCGCGGCCGCAGGTCCGGAAGCGAGCGATCGGTTTCGGGTACCGGCGATGCCGGCTTTGGCGCTGCTCGCTGCGTACGGATGGTCGTCGAGCCTTAGGCGAATCAGGTCACGGGAATCTCAGGAAGGTGATGTTACATCCCGTCTTCTGTCCGATCACGCGAATATTTGACACTGGGCGCTGCTCGCGCGGTCGTCTTACTCGAACATCAGCACCGTGCGCGAGACCTCGCCCGCCTTCATCGCGCGAAACGCCTCGTTCACGTCTTCCAGCCGGCCGCGACGTGAGATCATATCGTCGAGATTCAGGCGGCCCTGCAGGTAGAAATCGATATAGCGCGGCATGTCGATGCGGAAGCGGTTCGAGCCCATCAGCGAGCCCTGGATGCGCCGTTCGGTGAGCAGCGCCGGGCCGTCGATCTCGACCTTTTGTCCGACCGGGATCATTCCGATCACAGTCGCGGTCCCGCCTGGCGCCAGCGCGTTGAAGCATTGTTCGGCCGCCTTCTTGAGGCCGATCGCCTCGAACGCATAATCGACGCCGCCGTCGGTAAGGTTCCGGACGGCTTCCACCGGATCGCCCGACGACGCATCGACCGTGTGCGTCGCCCCGAAGCGCCGCGCGGTGGCGAGCTTGTGCTCGAACATATCCACGGCGATGATCATGCCGGCGCCGGCGATGCGCGCGCCCTGGATCACGGAAAGCCCGATGCCGCCGGCGCCGAACACCGCGACGGTCGAGCCCGGCTCAATCTTCGCCGTGTTGAGCGCGGCGCCGACACCCGTCGTCACGCCGCATCCGATGAGCGCCGCGCGATCGAGCGGCATGTCTTCGCGAATCTTCACCAGCGCGTTCTCGTGCACCAGCATCTTCTCGGCGTAGGTCGAGAGATCGCTGAACTGCCGGATGACGGCGCCGCCCCTGGAAAGGCGCGGCTTCTCACCCTTGGCGCGGCGGATCGCCGGCCGGTTGTCGCAGCGGTAAGGATGACCGGAGATGCATTGCTTGCAGCGCCCGCAAAACACCGACGGACACGAGATCACGTGGTCGCCGGGCTTGAGATAGCTGACCGCCGAACCGACCTTCTCGACGATGCCCGCGGCCTCGTGGCCGAGCACGGCGGGCGTGCGATGCGGCCACAGGCCCTCGACGAAATGCAGGTCGCTGTGGCACACGCCGGTTGCCACCGTGCGCACGAGCACCTCACGCTCGTACGGATCGTCGATTTCGATCTCCTCGATGCTGAGCGGCTGATGGGGTCCGTGGAAAATCGCGGCTTTCATCTGGTGTCGATCTCTCCTGCGCGCGCTATTCGAACATCAGGACGGTGCGCGCGACCTCGCCCGCCTTCATCGCGCGAAACGCCTCGTTGACGTCCTCGAGCTTTCCGCGGCGGGTGATCATGTCATCGAGATTCAGCCGTCCCTGCTTGTAGAACTCGACATACTTCAGCATATCGATACGGAAACGGTTCGAGCCCATGTTGGTGCCCTGGATCTTGCGCTCGGTGAGAAACTTGGGCCCGTCCAGCTCGACCTTCTGCCCGACCGGAATCATCCCGATGATCGTCGCCGTGCCGCCGGGCTTGATGCAATCAAAGCAGTCCTCGGCGAGCTTCTTGAGCCCTACCGCCTCGAATGCGTAATCGACCCCGCCGCTCACGCCCAGGCCGGCGACCACCGGTTCCGAAGGCTGACCCGGACTCGCCAGCTCGCGAATCGCCTTGACCGCGTCGGCATGCGAGGAATCGACCGTATGGGTCGCGCCCAGGCGGCGCGCGAGTGCGAGCTTGGCCTCGAACTGATCGACAGCGATTATCATCCGCGCGCCGGCGATGCGCGCGCCCTGGATCGCGGCCAGCCCCACGCCACCGCATCCGAACACCGCCACGGTCGAACCGGGCTCGATGCGCGCGGTGTTGAGCACGGCGCCGACGCCGGTCGTGACGCCGCATCCGATGAGCGCGGCGCGATCGAGCGGCATGTCGCCTCCGATTTTCACCAGCGCATTCTCATGCACCAGCATCTTTTCGGCATAGGTCGAGAGGTCGGCAAACTGGCGCATCGGCTGGCCCTTGAGCGCCAGGCGCGGCTTCTCACCCTTGCGGCGCTGGGTCGCCGCGCGATTGGTGCATCGATTGGGATGGCCCGACATGCAGTCGTCGCAATAGCCGCAGAAAACGGACAGGCACGCGATCACATGATCGCCCGGCTTGACGTAATCGACCGCGCGGCCGACTTTCTCGACGATGCCGGCCGCCTCATGGCCCAGCACGGCAGGCGCCGGAAATGAATAGTAGCCATCCACGAAATGCAGGTCGCTATGGCAGACACCGCTCGCGACCGTGCGCACCAGGACTTCGCGATCCTGCGGCTCGTCGATTTCCACTTCTTCGATGGATAATGGCTGCTTGGGCCCGTGAAATACGGCGGCTTTCATCGTGCGAATCCTCCCGGGCAGTTTCGCGCTGGCGCAAAGTCGCGATGCCGCTGGTAGAACATGGGGCCGCCGCCGATGTCAAGCCGGGAGAATCTTGCGCGTGGCGATCGAGATCAGATCTGGTTTTCGTACGGACGCGGCGCCCCGCCGAGGAAGGCGGCCAGCGTCACGTAGCAGATGAAGATCCAGTCTTCGGGCTTGGACGGCAGCCGCGGCGGCGGCTCGATGAGCAGCACCGTGAACGCGATCGCGAACACCAGCAGGTACAGTGCGATCGCGGGCAGCACGCTCGCCGCCAGCCGCACGATGAGTATCGCGGCGATCGCGATGGCGCCGAAGATGACCGGCACCTCCCGCGCCCACTGCGGCAGCGCATCCACGAAAGGCTGAAACATCCAAAGCCACTCGCGCATGAACATTTCGACCACGTTGCGCTCGAGTAGAAACCGGCCAACGGTGGCGCTCAGCAACACCACCAGGGCTGCGGTAAGCAGGGCCGCCGGCAGGGCCGGGTAGGCCAGTTCTTCGCCGACTTCGCGCGAGGCCATCGCTGTGTCGATGCGTATACTGCATGAATCGCAAATTAGTGTCCATAGAGACGTCTATCAGCGATATCACAACATAAATCGATACAGGTTGGTGCTGCACGATTCACGAGCAGACACAGCAATCGATTCGCTGTCAAGAATGACCATGCGGCGCGCACGCTACGCGCCTGCCGCCTGCGCACAACGGCGCGGCAAACGCGCGTGGCCCGGGACAAACGGCCGGGTTCAGCGATGCGCGAACTTGTTCTCGCAGTTGTTGCCGAAGGTGAAGGAGTAAAGAGAAAGCCCGGGGCCCGGTGCTTCCAGCTTCAGCAAGTGGCCGCCGAACTCGGGATTGTTGACGGCGTAATACATCCGTTTGGCGCCGAGTTCGATGTAGGTGCGGCCGTCGCCGGCCTCGCGCACGTCCACCCCGCGAGCTTGCTTCGCTATCGGCCTGCCGTCCTGCGTCAGGTAAAGCCGCCGCGGCGTGGACTCGTCCGAGCCGGCCACCAGATAAACCGATTTGGCGCGATAGTGCAGGACGAGCGAATCGCCCGGCGCTTTACCGGCAGTCACAGGACGCACGTACTCGGAAGACGCCAGCCAGCGCCCGTTGAGGGCGAAATCATCCAGCGGAACCTCGGCCGGCGCGGCGTACAGCGCTGCGCCGTTACGGCCCTCGCCGCCCTCGTTCGCTATATTCATGCTACGGGCGAAGCCGAGATAGGTCTCGGGCGTCGCGCGCATGCAGACGCCGCCGCCGAGTTCGACATTTTCGCCGGCGGGGATCCGGTAGCGCGCCTGATTGAAATTCAGCGCGGGATTGGCCTGCTTGAGCAATTGCTGGATCTTCTGTTCGAAATCGCCGTACTCGCCCTCGCCCACGTGCATGTACGCGACGTTGCCGTACTTGTCGATCAGATAGTCGGCGGGCCAGCCCTCGTTGTGGAATGCGTACCAGATCTTGTAGTCGCTATCTATCGCGATCGGAAATTCGAAGCCGAACCGGCGGGTCGCGTCGGCCACCAGCGACGCATTTTTGGCGAACTCGAATTCCGGCGTATGCACGCCCACAATCACCAGGCCAAGCGGCCGATACAGCGCATCCCAGCGGCGCAGGTAGGGAAACGTGCGGATGCAATTGATGCAGGTGTATTCCCAGAAATCGACCAGCACCACCTTGCCCCGCAGATCGCTGAGCTTGAACGGGGCGTGGTTGAGGCAGGGTTGGCAACTGAAATCGGGCGCCGGCGCGCCGACCCGCTCGATCGCGGCGCGCACTCCCGCGGCACGGCTCATCACGAGCATCGCCAGCGCGAGGATAGCGGCCGCCGCCCGCAGGAGCATCGTACGATAGCCGCGCGGGACCTTGGCGCCGAAGACCGTCACAGTAAGATTCAATTTCCTTCGCGGCGCAAAATCAACCGCAGGTAAATCTGCGCCCATCGGGATGTGCGGTCGAATCGCGGGTCCGGTTTCTCAGGGCCGCCTTGACTGTGCCGTCCAGCCTACCTACGTTTGAAGTAACGTTACGGCAAGGAGCGAAGTTCCGATGGCCAGCGAGCTCGTAAATCACGTCACCGACGCAAGTTTCGATCAGGAAGTCATAAAGTCCGACAAGGCGGTGCTAATCGATTTCTGGGCTCCATGGTGCGCGCCCTGCCGGGCAATCGCTCCGCTGATCGATGAACTGGCCAGCGAATACGCGGGCCGCCTGAAGGTGGTCAAAATCAACGTGGACGACAATCCGGAGACGCCCGCTCGTTACGGCGTGCGCGGCATTCCCAATCTGCTGATCATCAAGGGCGGACAAGTCAAGGAGCAAATCGTCGGCGCCGTGCCCAAGAGCCACCTGGTGCGCGCCGTCGATACCGCGCTCGCCTGACCGCTTCCAGCCAGGTATCTAAGGCGCCGCCGCGGACCCCGGCGCGGGTTCGGGCGGCGTCGCCTTGTGCGCATTCCAATAGCCGATCACCTGGGACTCGCGGCGGTAATATTCGGCGCGAATCTCGGACGGAATGAAACCCGCCAGATCATGCGTGTACTGGAGCACGCGCGGCGCGAGTTCGGAGTTGCGAAGCGCCGGCGTGTCGGCAGGCAGGGTCAGCGTCGCGGCCACGACCATCAGACCCGCGACCAGCGCCCCCAGCGCCGCGCCGATGACGGAGCCGCCCAGCCGGTCGGCCCAGCTCATGTGTACGGCGCGGATGAGCTCGGCCAGTTTGCCGCCCGCCCATGCGACCAGGATCATCACGCCTAGAAAGATGACCACGTAGCCGAGCGCATCGCCCGACGCCGCGCTGATGCCGAAGGTGCGCGCAAAATAAGCTCCGGCGGCGCGCGAGTAGATCGATGAGCAGTATGCCGCCGCGACCAGCGCGACCAGCGACGACGCGATCCGCAGGATGCCGCGCGCGTAGCCGTGAAGGGCGCTCAACCCGACGATCCCGAGTATCAGGTAGTCCAGCCCGTTCATCGCCGATTCGTCCTGCGCCTCATCGGCGAACAACCTATCCGATCGAAGGGGCGCGAACGAGCCGTCCGGCCACGCGCCTCGCCGCGGCGCTCGCCTGCCCGCGGCAATCTGCTTAAATAGCGTCATGGCCTGGGTCTATATCGACGCGCTCGGCCGTCACGTGGGCGAGGAAGTGACGCTCAAGGGATGGCTCTATAATCGCCGCTCGAGCGGCAAGATCCATTTTCTGCTGCTGCGCGACGGCACCGGGGTGTGCCAGTGCGTCGCGCTGCTGAACGAGATCGGCGCGGAGGCGTTCGCCGCAGCCGATCACCTCGGGCAGGAGACCTCGCTCGAGGTGACCGGCATGGTGCGCGAAGAGCGGCGCGCGCCCGGCGGTTTCGAGCTGTCGGTCAAGCGCTTCAGCGTCTATGCGCCATCCACCGACTATCCAATCACCCCGAAAGAGCATGGCGTCGCGTTCCTGCTCGATCTGCGTCATCTCTGGGTGCGCTCGGCGCGCCAGCATGCGGTGCTGCGCGTGCGCGACGAGGTGTGCGCGGCCGCCCGCCAGTTCTTTTACGATCGCGGCTTCGTGCTGTTCGATTCGCCCATCCTGACCCCGACCTCATGCGAGGGCACGACCAATCTTTTCGAACTCGACTACTTCGGAGAGCGCAAGGCCTACCTGACACAGAGCGGGCAGCTTTACGTCGAGGCGGGCGCGCTCGCGTTCGGCAAGGTTTACTGCTTCGGCCCCACCTTCCGCGCCGAAAAATCCAAAACCCGCCGGCATCTGACCGAATTCTGGATGGTCGAGCCGGAGGTCGCCTTTTTTACCCTGGCCGAGGACATGCAGCTTGCGGAAGACTTTGTGAGCCACATCGTGCGGCGCGTGCTCGAACGGCGCGCCGGCGACCTGGCGAAGCTCGAACGCGACCTCAAGCCCCTAGAGCGTGCCGCCGAGACGCCCTACCCTCGGATCACCTACGACGAGGCAATCGAGCGGCTCAAGGCCAAGGGCATGGCGGTAAAGTGGGGCGACGACCTCGGCGGCGACGAGGAAACGGCGCTCTCCGAGCAGTTCGACCGCCCGGTGATGGTTCATCGCTACCCGGCCGAGTGCAAGGCCTTCTACATGAAGCGCGACCCCGAGCGCCCGCAGGTCGCCCTGTGCGTGGATATGCTCGCGCCCGAGGGCTACGGCGAGATTGTCGGCGGCGGTCAGCGCGAGGACGACTACGAAACCCTGCGCGCCCGCATCGTCGAGCACGGCCTGCCGGTCGAGCCGCTCAACTGGTACCTGGACCTCCGCCGCCATGGCTCGGTGCCGCACGCGGGATTCGGAATGGGCATCGAGCGGATGGTCGCATGGCTGTGCGGGCTGCATCATATCCGCGAGACGATCCCGTTCCCGCGCATGATGGAGCGGCTCGAACCGTAAAAAAATCAGCGCGCCGTGCTTGACAGGCGCGGCGAGGGGCCGCGATGGATTCGTCGGTTTAATTCACGCGTCGAGCGGCCCGCCCGTGCGCGCGCCCCGGCGCAGACGCGTATCGGCGGGCGGCGCGGTTCGCACGGAGTTCGGGAAACTCAATCCTCCCTTGCGCGCGGCGCTGTCGCGCGCCGCGTGCGGCAGGGTCGCGGCCTCGCGCCCGGGCAAGCGAGATTCATTAGCTGCTCTCATACATCGCGCCCGGGTGCGGGTCGCATCGCTCAAAGCGGCGCACGCGCGAGGCTTAATGTCAAGTTCGGTTTGCGCAACGATTTTTTTCCACCCTCGTTGCCCATCGCGCGTCCGCGCGCTAAACAGGTTTCTGTTCGGCGGAAATTTTGAACGGTTTGTCGCCGTACAGCCTGTAACAACGTACAGCCCTGCTTGGTTCCGCTTGGGTGAGCGCGATTGAACAGGGCGTAGCCGGTACCACGAGTCGCCGCTCGGCAGCGCAAGTGGAGTGGATGGCCGGAGGCGGTTGGGGAGAGTCGAACGGGCTGGTGGTGATGATGAAAAGGGCGTCGTCGCATGAGGCGATACGAAGTCGTCGCTCTTCCACTGGCGTTTTTCGGGACTCCCGTCGGGAGTGACCCTGTCCCGCTTCTGGCGCGGGCGCGGGTTCCCGGCAACTTATCGATTGCCCTCGGCGGCCGGCGCAAGCCCGGCCGGGCAAAGTCGTTCTTGGCCTCATTACCAGAAACAGATCGGTGGTGCGCAGCATGGGCGCGGTTGAGCTGCGCCCGGTCGCCGCACGTGTGTTGGCCGCTGTCAGAGCCGGACTTCCCGGCGCTCCAGTCGTAGGAGGTTCCTATCTTGCGTACCGGACCTTTCGGACGTAGAGACGCACACACCGCACGATTCATCGAAGGCTCATTGTGCTGCTTCCAGCGGCCGCCGTGCGGCGAGCCTGTGGAGCGCGAGCGGCTTTTCAGACACCGCGCTCGCGCAGCCGGAATTCGTCGCCCGCTGCGCGAGCGGCTGCCCAACTCCCTCCCAGCGCAATTCAAGTTCGCCCTGCCCATCAACCTGCGCGAGTTTCTCGCCGAGCAACTCGATGTGCCGCTGAGCGAGGCGCTCCGCATCGACGAGGACGGCGTCTTCACGCTCGACGGCGAAGCGGGCGAGGGTGCGCTTAGCCGCGTCGCCCGAGCGATCCGGCGCTACTCCACGCAACGCGCGCACGAACGATGGGAAGAGTGCGCCAGCGTGCTTCAGAGGCTCACCGACGAACTCGAATGGGCGCACAACTCGGGCGAGCAGCTCGTTCTATGCCTCGGTTGCGCCACGTTGGAACTGAGCGGCGACGCCGTCGCGCGCCATCGCCGCCGCGGATGCGTCGCCGTGGAGCTGAGCGCGACCACCGCCTGCCCGATCGAAGAATCGCAGGGCTTGCCGGAAATGCTGCGGCACGTGATTGAGGGCTTCAGGCTGGGACGCGCGGCGCTGGGGCTCACGCATTACGATCTCGACTGCTATGTGGCGCGAGGGCAGGTCATTTTTACCTGGCGTCCGCTGACGAAGTAGCGCGAGTCGCAGCCTTCGACGACCTGCGCCCCGCGCAGGCACACGAACCCCGCGGCGCGGGAGCGAACCGCGGCCGGAGGAGGGTAACCGGCTTTCAGGAGCGCTTAGAGGGCGGAGGCGCGGCGGCGGCGTTGTTCTTTGCGGCGGCGACGTTGGGCTTCCGAGCGCTTGCGTTTGCGACGGACACTGGGCTTTTCGTAAAAAGCCCGCTTCTTCATCTCCTTGAACACTCCCTCCTTGGCGAGCTTGCGCTTGAGCACGCGCATCGCCTGGTCGAGAGAGCCTTCAACTCTGATTTCCATAAACCTCCATATATGCCTGAGAGCAAGACTTTCGAGCTTAGGTTCGCTCCCCGGACCTGTCAACCGCGCCCGCTCATACCGCACAGCGCATCGGAGCGGAAGGGCAGCCGATTCGTCCGGACCACGCCTCCATCGTCGATTCCCAATCCGCTAACGGGCGCGCGTCGGGTGTGTAAACGTCCCTGCGCTCTGCTACAGGATAGGCCAACTCCCGTCCGCAGGCATGCCGAAGCAAAGCGGCAGCGGAGCGGACGGCACGGCGGCAGAAAAAATTCGCCGGATGCGTGCAATTCACTGGAAGAGGCAACGTCGATGGATCTGGGTCTGCAGAAAAAGGTTGTGATGATCTCCGGCGCAAGCCGCGGACTGGGACGCGCGATGGCCGAGGCGATGGGCGCCGAGGGAGCGCGGCTCGCGCTGTGCGCGCGCGGCGCCGAGGCACTCGAGCGCGCGGCCTCGGAATTGCGCGCCCGGGGATACGAGGTCGATGCGCAGCCGATTGACATCGCGGACGCCGCGGCGTGTGAACAATGGGTCGCGGGCGTTGCCGCGCGGATGGGCGGCGTGGACATTCTGGTCAACAATGCAGGCGGCGCGCGCCTGGGGCTGCTCAAGGACCTCGACGAGGCCGCATGGCAGTCAGCCTTTCAGCTCAACTTTTTCTCGGCAGTGCGCCTCGCCCGCGCCTGCGCGCCGCTTATGGAGCAGCGGGGCGGCGGCGCAATCGTCAATATCAGCTCAATCTACGGACGCGAAGCCGGCGGTCCAATCACGTACAACGCATCGAAGGCGGCGATGATCTCGTTCACCAAGACGCTCTCGCGCGAGCTCGCACCCAAGGGCATCCGCGTCAACACGGTCGCCCCGGGTTCGATCCTTTACCCCGGGGGCAATTGGGAGAAAGCCTTCAAGGCCAATCCGGCCTTCGAGAAGGACTTCATCAGCCACGACTTTCCCGCCGGCCGGCTGGGCCGGCCGGAGGAAGTTGCCTATGCCGTGGTATGTCTCGCCTCGCCCCGCGCGAGCTGGATAACCGGCGCGTGCCTGCCGGTGGACGGCGCACAAGGACGTTCGCTGATCTGAAAAGCGCCGGCGGTCGACGGCGGCGCTAGCGGGCGCATGCTCAGGCGAGCGCGCAATGCAGCGTGTGCGCGGTCGCGGACTCGACGCGCACCGTTACCATATCGCGGGCATGGATCTCCTCGATGCCCGGAAAAACCGCCGTCTTGAACTGCGGCGTCTTGCCCGCAAGCTTGTTCTCTCCGCGCCGTGCGGGACCCTCGACCAGGACGGGGAAGCACCGGCCGACGAGCCTGCGATTGCGCTCGAGCGAAATACGCTCCTGGAGCGCGATAACCTCCGCGAGCCGCCTTCCTTTTTCCTGCTCACTCACCGTGTCGCCCAGCTTGAATGCGCGGGTGTTCTCGCGCAGCGAATACTTGAACGTGAAGGCAGCATCATAACCCACCGCTTCCATCAGTCCGAGCGTGGCGCGGAAGTCCGCCTCTTCCTCGCCATGAAAGCCGACGATGATATCCGTGGTCAGCGCGAGGTCCGGAATCGCCGCACGCAGCCGCTCGACCAGCCGCATGTATTCGTCCACCATATATCCGCGCTCCATCGCCGCCAGGACGCGATCCGAGCCCGATTGCACCGGCAGATGCAGCGAGGGCTGGACCTTGGCTTCGGAAGCCATCGCCTCGATAACCGCGTCGCTCATGTCCGAGGGATGGGGCGAGGTGAAACGCACGCGCTCGATCCCGTCGACGGCCGCGACCATGCGCAGCAGGCGGGCGAAATCAACTTCGCCGAACCGATAGGCGTTGACCGTCTGACCGAGCAGCACGATCTCGCGCACGCCGTCGGCGGCCAGCGCACGCACATCGGCGACAATCGCCTCGGGCGGCACGCTGCGCTCGCGTCCGCGCACATAGGGCACGACGCAGAACGCGCAGAAGCGATCGCAGCCGCGCATCGCCGTGACGAACGCGCGCACGCCGCCGCCCTCGCGTGCGGGCGCGACATCCGCGTAGGTCTCGCCGCGATCGAGACGCACATCGACCGCCGGGTCGAAGTGCGATCGTCCGAGCAGGTCGGGCAGGCGGCGATAGCTGTCCGGCCCAGCCACGAGGTCGAGCCATGGCGCCTTCTCGACCAGCGCGGCGCGATTGTGCTGCGCCATGCATCCGAGCAATCCCAGACGCAACTCGGGGCGCATGGATTTGAGGCGCGCAAGGTCGCCCAGGCGCTGAAGGACCCGTTCCTCGGCATGCTCGCGAATCGCGCAGGTGTTGAGCAGGATCACGTCGGCTTCTTCGACGCGTGCGGCGGCGCCGTAGCCGGCGCGGCGGAGGATGCCGCCGATCAGCTCGGAATCGGCGATATTCATCTGGCAGCCGTAGGTCTCGATAAAGACCCGCTGCGGCCGGCGCTCGTGAGATGCGATCGTATCCATCGTCATCGCCGAGAATATCAGGCCCGGGCGCGCAATGTCATCGATGCGGATTCACGGGCAGGCGCTGCGCGGGGTTGAAAGCCGTATTAGGATGGAACCGAACGGCCAGGGCTCGGAGTTCGTGACGATCAAGGACGCAACTTCCGCCTCGGACGCGGCGCTCAGCGCCGCATTTGCGCGGCGGCTGGCGACGGTCGATTGGCAGGCCGCCGGCCGCGATCTCGACGAGCGCGGCTATACGACCATCCCGCGGCTGCTCTCGCATCCGCGATGCGCCGAATTGCGCGCGATGTACGAGCAGCGCGAGCGTTTTCGTTCGCGCGTGGTGATGGAACGCGTGCGTTTCGGTCTCGGCGAGTACAAGTACTTCGCCTCGCCGCTGCCGCCGCTCGTCGCTGCGCTTCGCACGTCCATGTATCCGCATCTCGCGCCGATCGCCGAGCGCTGGCGCGGCGCGATGGGCCGCGACGGCATCGCTTATCCCGCCGACCTCCCGCGCTTCCTCGAAGTGTGCCGGCGCGCCGGCCAGACCAAGCCGACGCCACTCCTGCTCCGCTACGAGGCCGGGGGCTACAACTGCCTTCACCAGGATCTTTATGGTGAGGTCGCGTTTCCCATCCAGCTGACGTGCCTGTTGAGCCGCCCAGGTGTCGATTTCAGCGGCGGCGAATTTCTACTGGTCGAGAATCGGCCGCGCGCGCAGAGCCGCGGCGAGGCCGTCGCGCTTGCCGAGGGCGACGCAATCGTATTTGCGACCAGCGAACGCCCGATCCCCGGCAGCCGGGGATATTACCGGGTGACCATGCGGCACGGCGTAAGCCGCGTGCGCGAGGGGCGGCGGATGAGCCTGGGGGTGATATTCCACGACGCCCGATGATGCGCCGGGCCGCAGCCGCCGTGCGCGCGGCGCTCGGATCGGGGCGCTCTGTTGTTGCCGCTTCGCGGGCGCTCTGCTTATTTTAATGATTGATGAACGGCGCAAGAGATCAGCGCAGGCCGTCGTTCGAGCGGATGGAGGCGTCGCTGCTCGCGTGTCCCAAATGCAAACGCGCGGTCCAGGTGCGCAAGCGGCTCCTGCTCATCCTGCCCGAGGGCGACAAATACGAGTACCTGTGCCCTCACTGCGGGTCGACCTGCGGCAGCACGATCCAACAGGAAGAGAAGCGCACGATTAACTGAACCCACCCCGGGGCGCGGGCGGATCGACGACTTGGATAGCGCCGACCCGCCGTGCCGTCAATCGGACACGCGGCGGCGTCTAGTTCATGCCCTGTCCCGACGTGGGTTCGATGATGTAAATCACGCGCTTCTCGGTCGGCGTGCGATAGGGATAGGAATCGACGCCCATATACTTCTTCGCCAGGGAATCGATATGGGCGTCCGCGCCCTGCTCGGTTTCCTTCACCACCTTGCCGCGCACCTGCACGTAGCGGTACGGGTTGTCGGGGTCGCTGATCGAGAGCGCGACGCGCGAACCGACCTTGAGGTTGCGATCCTTGACGCGGCCGCGGGCCGTGTTTACGCGGATCTTGCCGTCGGTCAGATCGAACCACACCGGCGTCACCTGAGGCGAACCGTCTTTCATCAGCGTCGCCAGATGCGCGAAGGATTTTTTGTTGGGGGCGAGAAGATCGAGATACTTCTCCGGAATTGCTGCCATGGCTTCCTCGTAGTGATGTTGAAATTGAACCGGGGAACGACGCCGTCAGCATAGCATCATGCACGCGCTTGTCGATAATCGCGCTCCCGCAGCGAGTCTCGAGCTGCGCAGGCGAAATCGAATCCGGTCCGCGTGGAACGGCTGATGGAAGTAATGGCGAGTATTAGCCGATATGGGCGACTTTTGACCCGCTCGGCATCGGGATCGATCCAATGAAATTGACTCCATGAATTGTATTGGCTATGAGCGAAGCTTAGACTGTCCGGCTGTGCAGCCGTCGGCTGCCTTCGGGAGGTGGTGCAATGGCGCTTTTCAACAAGGAACCGGAAAAGAACGTTCGCTCCGATTCGCCGATGCGGCCGACGACCGGCCAGGCGGTTCCGGTGCCGCCGCCCGCCCCGGCACCCGAGCCCCGGATTGCTCAACCGCCGCGCTCGGCCGCGGCCGCTCCTTTGGAAGCGCGCGCCTATCTCGACCAGGGCTCGAAAATCAGCGGAAAGCTAAGCTTCGAAGGGCCAGCGCGCATCGACGGCCACGTCGACGGGGAAATTTCGGCCAAGGACAGCGTAATCATCGGCGAGAGCGCCACCGTCACCGCACAAATCAAGGCGGCCTCGATAATCGTGGCGGGCAAAGTCAGCGGCGATATCACGGCCAGCCAGCGCATCGAGATCCGTCCCTCCGCGCGCGTGGTCGGCAATCTCACCTCGCCGGTGCTGGTGGTGCATGAGGGCGCCGTATTCGAGGGCCATTGCGCGATGCAGCCGGAGAGCGCGCGCGAGGAGCGCAAGATAACCGTGCTGCCCAAGGACGACCGCATCGTGGCGCAAGCCGGAGGTCAAAAAGGCTAAGCCGCCCGGCACGGTCCTTCCGCTCCTGACGAACCCGCATCCGGCGCCGCGACGCGCCGGAGTTTAGCCGCAATCCATCCCGTACAGGGGAGACGTCGAAACATGCATATTCCGCCCGACTGGGGAATTTTCTTCGCCCTGATTGTGTCATTCCTCGTTTTCTGGTTTATATTCGATCGAATTTTTTTCGGCCCTTTCCTCAAGCTGCTCGGCGACCGCGAGAACAAGCTCAAGCACCTGAGCGCGCGCGCCGAGCAATTGCTCAAAGAGGAGAAAGCTGCTGGTCAGGAGCGCGAGCGCCAACTGACCGAGTTGCGGCGCGAGGCGCTCGCCGCGCGCGACGCCGAACGCCGCCGGGCCGAAGCGGAAGCTGCGCGGGCGATCGAGGAGGCCAAGGCCGAGGCCCATCGCAAGCTCGAGGCGGTGAGGAACGAGATCCAGAGCGAGCTGCGCGCGGGCGAGCGCGAACTCGAACGGCTAAGCCAGAGACTGGCGCTGGAGCTCGCGGCACGCGTGCTCGGTCGTCCGGTGGAAAATGGCGCTGCGGAGACTTCGAATAACTGACGTAGGACGATTTGAAAGCGGCGTGATCGAAATCAAGCGACATTACCTGGCGGCAGTACGGTTCCTGGCCCCTGGGCTGGGTGTATTACTGCTGCTGCCCGCGCGCGGCTGGTGCGCCGAAGGTGGCGGCGAGGCGGCGGATGGCTCATGGCTCTCGCTGCTTTTTTACGCGATTAACTTCGCCATCTTCGTATGGATCCTGGTGCGTTACGCGGGCGCGCCGGCGCGCAAGTTCTTCGCCGACCGCGCCGCCGGCATCAGGGAGACCTTTGCGCGCGCGGAGGCGACGTTCAAGGAAGCGCAGGAGCTGGCCAATCGCGCGAACCAACGCATGGCGCGGCTCGACGACGAAAAAAAGCAATTGCGCTCGGATCTGGATGCCGAAACCGCATACATCGCCGATCGCATCCGGGAGCTGGGGCGCGAGACGGCGCAGCGTATCGTGCGCGACACCGAGCTGACCGGCCGCGCGATCGCTGAAGCTGCGCAGCGCGAGGTCCGCGCACAGCTGGCCGCCGAGATCGGCCGGCTGGCAGGCGCGCTCGTCGCGCGCAACTTTACCGGCGACGACCAGGCGCGCCTGCTGCGCGATTTCGAGGTAAAACTCGCGCAAGAGGCTCGCCGATGAGAGGCTCCCGCGTTGCCAAACGTTACGCGCGGGCGCTGCTCGGACTGTCCGACGACCGCGCCCAGCTGGAAGCGTGGAGCGGCGAACTGGAACGGCTGGCGCGGATCGCCGATGCGCCGGAAATCGCGCTGCACCTCGGGTCGCCCGAGGTCTCGCACGAGGCGCGCATCGCCGCGATGGCGAAGATCGCGGAACGGCTTGAGCTCAGCTATCCGATCCGCTCGCTGGCCGTGGTCGTGGCGCGCCACGGCCGCATTGCCGATCTGATCGCGATTGCCGACGCTTACCAGGAGCAGCTCGATGCGCTGCTCGGGCGCGCGCGCGCGACCCTGACCTTCGCCCGCGAGCCCGCGCCCGAGGACACGGCCGCGGTAACGCGCGGATTGGAAGCGATGGCGCGCAAGGCGATTATTGCGACGGTGAAGGTCGACGAGAAGCTGCTCGGCGGCGTGGTGGCCGAGCTGGAGGGAAAAATCTATGACGGCAGCCTGGCAACGCGCTTGAGCGAGGCCGGGCGCCGGCTGGTGGGCTGAGGCGGCCCACAAACCAATACTGCCATGGCGGAAATCAGACCATCTGAAATCAGCGACATTCTGCGCAACGAGATCAAGGGCTTCGAGGGCTCAATCACGATTACCGAGACCGGCCGCGTGCTGTCCTGCGGCGACGGTATCGCGCGCATCTACGGCCTGCAGAATGCGGCGCTCGGCGAGCTGCTCGAGTTCCCGCACGGCATCTACGGCATGGTGCTCAACCTCGAGGAGGACAACGTCGGGGCCGCGCTGTTCGGCGAGCCGCAGGCGATCCGCGAGGGCGACGAGGTCAAGCGCACCAGCCGCATCGCCGAAGTTCCGGTGGGCGACGCGCTGCTCGGGCGGGTGGTCAACTCGCTCGGCCAGCCGATCGACGGCAAGGGCCCGATCAACGCGTCGGACCAGCGCCGTATCGAGATCAAGGCGCCCGGCATCATCCGCCGCCAGCCGGTCAAGGAGCCGCTGCAAACCGGCATCAAGGCGATTGACTCGATGCTGCAGATCGGGCGCGGCCAGCGCGAACTGATTATCGGCGACCGCCAGACCGGCAAGACCGCGATCGCGCTCGACGCGATCATCAATCAGCGCGGACAAAACGTCCAGTGCATCTACGTTGCGATCGGGCAGAAGCGCTCGACCGTCGCGCAGGTGGTGGACAAGCTCAACCGCTACGGCGCGATGGAATACACCACCGTGGTCGCGGCCACCGCTTCGGAAGCGGCTCCGCTGCAGTTCATCGCGCCTTACAGCGGATGCACGATGGGCGAGTATTTCCGCGATTCGGGCCGCCACGCGCTGCTGGTCTACGACGATCTTTCCAAGCATGCGCAGGCCTATCGCCAGCTCTCGCTGCTGCTGCGCCGCCCGCCAGGCCGCGAGGCGTACCCGGGCGACGTCTTCTACCTGCACTCGCGTCTGCTCGAGCGCGCGGCCAAGATGAGCGACGCCGACGGTGGCGGCTCGCTGACCGCGCTGCCGATCATCGAAACCCAGGCGGGCGACGTCTCGGCCTACGTGCCGACCAACGTCATCTCGATCACCGACGGCCAGATCGTGCTCGACGCCGACCTGTTCTACTCGGGCATCCGCCCGGCGGTAAACGTCGGACTTTCGGTCTCGCGCGTCGGCTTCTCGGCGGCAGTCAAGGCGATGAAGCAGGTGGGCGGCACGCTCAAGCTCGACCTCGCGCAATATCGCGAGATGGCGGCGTTCGCGCAGTTCGGTTCCGACCTCGACCAGGCCAGCCAGCGCCTGCTGCATCGCGGTGAGCGGCTGACCGAGATGCTCAAGCAGGGACAATACGAGCCGCTGCCGATCGAAAAGGAAGTGCTGATCATTTTCGCCGCCAATGAGGGTTACTTCGACAAGCTCGAGGTCGGGCAGATCAAGGCGTTCGAGCTCGGCCTGTACGCGTTCTTCGACTCGCGGCAGAAAACGACCCTCGAAGAAATCAAGACCAAGCGCGAACTGAGTGACGACTTGCGCAAGCGCCTGCGCGAGGCGATCGACCAGTACCAGCAGACCTTCTCTGCTTCCCAGGGCGCCGCGGCGCAGGAGAACGGCGCCGCCCGGGCCTAGCGGCGGCACTCGATAAGCCCGGATGGCGTCGCTCAAGGCAATTCGCCGGCGCATCTCGTCGGTCAGGTCCACCCAGCAGATTACGCGCGCGATGAAGCTGGTCGCGGCGGCGCGCCTGCGCCGCGCGCAGGAGGCGCTGCAGAACGCGAGCCCGTATCATCAGGCGCTGGTGCGCATCGCGGATTCGCTGTTCGCCACCGAACGGGCCGCGCTCGGCCCGGCCGAGAACGCCGCACCCACGTCGCTGCTCATCGTCATCGGCTCGGACCGGGGCCTGTGCGGCGGCTACAATACTAACGTGCTGCGCGCGGCGGAGCAGCAGGCGCGACGCGCCGAGAGCGACGGTAAAAAGGTGAGATTCTACGCCGTCGGACGCAAGGTGCTCGACCATCTGCGGCGCTCGGGCTGCGAAATCGCGCATCAGCGTATCAACAATCCGCGCCTGGCGACGTTCGGGCTCGCGCAGGATCTCGCCTCGCGCATGCTGGCCGACTATCGCTCGGGCGCGGTGAGCGAAGCCGGCCTGGTGTACAGCGAATTCCGCTCCGCACTCTCGCAGCGTCCCGCCTACGAACGGCTGCTTCCGGTAAGCGAGCCCAAGCCCGAGGAGGCGAGCGGGACGATGGCGGCGCCGGCCGATTACCTGGTCGAGCCGAGCCGCGCAGAACTGGTGCCGGTGGTGCTGCGCGGTTACCTCGAGGATTCGATTTTTCATGCGCTGCTCGAGGCCGAGGCGAGCGAGCAGGGCGCGCGCATGACCGCGATGGACAGCGCGACCAACAACGCCGCGGAAATGATCGAACGGCTGACGCTGGAGATGAACCGCGCGCGCCAGGCCTCGATCACCAAGGAACTGATGGACATAGTCGGCGGCGCCGAGGCGCTTACAGGATAAAGCGCGCGCCGCGATCGATGAATAGTGAATTCGGCAGGAAAATCGCAAAGCTATGAGTGACACAGCAACGGGCCGCATCAGCCAGGTTCTGGGCAACGTCGTCGACGTCGAGTTTCGCAATGGCTCACTGCCGTCGATCTTCAACGCGCTGCGCGTCTCGAATCCGGCGCTCGGCGAGCGCGAGGGCAACCTCGTGCTCGAGGTGGCGCAGCATCTCGGCGAAAATACCGTGCGCTGCATCGCGATGGACGCGACCGAAGGCCTCGTGCGCGGGATGCCGGTGAGCGACACCGGCAATCCGATCACCGTGCCGGTCGGCCCCGAGACGCTCGGCCGCCTCATCAACGTCATCGGCGAGCCGGTGGACGAGGGCGCCGCGCTCAAGTCGCCGCACCAGATGCCAATCCATCGCGATCCGCCGACCTTCGCCGACCAGGCGACCGAGGCCGAAATTCTCGAGACCGGGATCAAGGTGATCGACCTCATCTGCCCTTACGCGCGCGGCGGCAAGATCGGACTGTTCGGCGGCGCCGGCGTAGGCAAGACCGTCACCATCATGGAGCTCATCAACAACGTCGCCAAGCAGCACGGCGGCGTCTCGGTGTTTGCCGGAGTCGGCGAGCGCTCGCGCGAAGGCAACGACCTCTACCGCGAGCTGCAGGAATCGGGCGTGCTGTCGAAAACCGCACTGGTGTACGGGCAGATGAACGAGCCGCCGGGCGCGCGCGCCCGCGTCGCCCTGACCGGCGTGACCGTCGCCGAGTATTTCCGCGACGAGGAAGGCCGCGACGTGCTGTTCTTCGTCGACAACATCTTCCGCTTCGTGCAGGCGAACTCGGAGGTCTCGGCGCTGCTCGGACGCATGCCGAGCGCGGTCGGTTACCAGCCCACCCTCGGCACCGACCTTGGAGAACTCGAGGAACGCATCACCACCACCAAGAAGGGCGCCATCACCTCGGTGCAGGCGATCTTCGTGCCCGCCGACGACTACACCGATCCGGCGCCGGCGACCACCTTCACGCATCTTGACGCGACCACCGCGCTCGACCGCAAGATTTTCGAAAAGGGCATCTTTCCGGCGGTCGATCCGCTCGCCTCGACCTCGCGCATCCTCGATCCGCAGGTGGTCGGCCAGGAGCACTACGACGTCGCGCGCCGCGTGCAGCAGATCCTGCAGCGCTACAAGGATCTGCAGGACATCATCGCGATCCTCGGCATGGACGAACTCTCCGCCGACGACAAACTGGTGGTCGCCCGCGCGCGGCGCGTCGAGCGCTTTCTCTCGCAGGCGATGCACGTCGCGGAGCCGTTCACCAGCATCCCGGGCGCCTACGTGCCGCGCAAGGAGACCGTGCGCGGGTTCGCTGAAATTCTCGACGGCAAGTGCGACGATCTGCCGGAGCAGGCGTTCTACCTGGTCGGCACGATCGACGACGCGCGCGCCAAGGCCGAACGGCTGGCACGCGGCGAGGCGCGCTGACACGCGCTCGTCCTGAAGGCGGGAGCCGCGACGGGAAACATCGATGGCGACGACGTTCGCATTCAAGCTGGTCACACCCACCGGCGTGCTCTTCGACGGAGAGGTCGAGCAGGTGACCGCGGTCAATCCGCTGGGCGAATTCGGCGTGCTCGCGGAGCACGTCAACTACATCACCTCGCTCATCCCGGGCCTGATGACCATCCGCACGGCCGACGGGCAAACGGTTGATTACATGGTCACCGGTGGACTGGTCGAGGTTAAGGACGGCGCGATGACCGCGCTGGCACAGAGCGCGGAGCCGCCGGACCAGGTCACGCCGACCGACGACGACACCCTGCGCGAGGCCGAGGAACGGCTCGCATCGATGAGCGTCTTCGATGCGAATTACGAGGACGAAAAGCAGGCGGTGATGGTGCTGCGGGCGCGCCGCGACGTGGCTGAAGGCCGCCGCGTGCCGGCGCATCGAGACCGGAGCGATTCGCGCGCCGCACCCTCGTAGTTTCGTATCAGCGGCGCGCCGCATCGACCCTAACCGGACGGCGCATTCGCCACTCGCGCAAGCTCGCTGAAAAAATCGGGATAGGTCTTGGCGACACATCCCGGATTACGGATGCGAATCCCGGGGGCCTTCAGGCCGGTTACGGCAAAGGCCATCGCGATTCGATGATCTTCATATGTCTCGATCGCGGCCGGGCTGATTTGCGCAGGTTCGATCCTGATGCCGTCATCATACTCCTGCACCCCTGCGCCGAGGCGGCGCAACTCGGAGGCAAGCGCGTGAAGACGATCGCTCTCGTGATGACGGATGAAGCCCACGCCGCGAATGCGCGTGGGCGATGAGCACAACGGTGCGATCGCGGCGAGGGTCGGCACCAGGTCCGGCATCGAGTCCATCGCGACATCCAGACCCGCAAGGCGTGCGCCGCTGCCGGTCACGCTGACGCCGTCGGCGCGCCATTCGATCCGCGCGCCCATCCGTTCGAGCAGCGCAAAAAATTCGACGTCGCCCTGGACCGAGTCCGCCCGGATTCCTTCGACCAGGATGCTGCCGCCCACGAGCGCCGCGGCCGCCGCAAAATAGCTCGCTCCCGAGGCGTCGGGCTCAATATTGAAACTTTCCTGCGCCGCGTAGTGCTGGCCGCCGGCAACGATGATCTCATCGGCGCTTGCCGTCGCTTCCGCGCCCCAGCGCCGCATCAGAGCAAGCGTCATCGCGATGTATGGGCGCGCAGCTTCGCCGCTCACGCGGAGCCTCAGCCCGCGCGGCCACAGCGGCGCAGGCATCAGCAAAGCCGAGACGAACTGCGATGAAATCGCGGCATCGATGCACACGGCGCCGCCCCTCACGCCGGTCTCGCCGATTTCGAGAATCACCGGCGGACATCCGTTCCCGCGCTCGGCGCGCGCGGAGACGCCGAGTTCCCGCAATGCGTCGAGCAATGGGCCCACCGGCCGCTCGCGCATGCGCTGATTGCCGTCGATGCGAAACCGGCCGCGCGCCAAGGTCAAGAGGCCCATCAGGAACCTCATCGCGGTGCCGGCGCCGCCTGCGTCCAGTTCCGCGCCGCTGCTCGGGACCGCTCCGCCGCGACCGCCGACGGCGATGCGCTCCGCGGCCTCATCGATCGAGATGTCAAATCCAAGCGTGCCGAGCGCGGCGGCCATCCGCCGCGTGTCGTCGTTGAGGCCAGCGTCGACCAGGACCGAGCGCCCGGCCGCCATCGCGGCCAGCAGCAGCGCGCGATTCGTAATGCTCTTCGAGCCTGGAACCCTGATCGAACCGATCAGAGCGTGCCCGGGCGGGACTATTTCGATTTCATTCACGGGTGGTCCTGAATTCGGAGCTTATGCGCGGCTGTAAAGGTGACTCAAGCTTCAGGTCTACGGTGCGAGAACGGAGCAAGTTTTTCGACGGTCATGGTCTACGTTAGGCACAGCATAGCAGCGTCCGGATCTTTCGATTGCTATGTCTAGACGCTTTGTTGACTACCATAGCCGATAAGCATATTGGGTATACGTTGCCTCGGCGCTGAGCGGGGGAGGGCCGCTGCGCGTCCATCCAGCAGCGGTAGGAGTGGAGATGCCCAGAATTGGGTCCGCAAGCGGGCCTGTCGCCAAAGGGGCGATCATCGCCGTAATCGCCGTCGTCGTGGCAATATTGCCGCACGCGACCGCGCGCGCCGCGAGCGAAGTATCGATCCTGAAGAGCAGTGTAAAGCCGTCGCCTTTTCCGCGGCCGGCTGAGCTCGAACCCAACATCGATTTCTGGGTCAAGGCGTTCACCTACTGGAGTGACCGCGACTTCATCATTCATGATCGCGACAACGTCGCGATCGTCTATCAGAAGTTTCACATGCCGGGCGAGGGCGATCCGACCGGTGAAGAGGTCGAGTGGGCGAACGCCTACCTGAAGGCGAAGTACAGCGACATCCTCAACCGCCTGGCCACGGGCCAGCCGCCGATCGGATATGACGAGCAGCGGGTCGCCGCGATGTTCAAGGGGCGACCCGTCTCGGCCTACGCCCGCGCGGCGGCGAACCTGCGCGTGCAGCAGGGACTCAGCGAGCACTTCCACGATGCGCTGCTGCGCAGCCGCTATTACCGGCCGCGCATGGAGGCGGTATTCGCCCGCGCCGGGCTGCCCACCGACCTAGTCGCGTTGGCGTCGGTGGAATCAGGGTTTTCGGCGCGCGTGCGGTCGAGCGCGGGCGCGCTCGGCATCTGGCAGTTCACCCGCTCGACCGGGCGCGAGTTCCTCAAGATTACCCGTTATCGGGACGACCGTCTGGATCCGGTGCGCTCAACCGAGGCGGCTGCGCAGTTGTTGCAATCGAACTACCAGGCGCTGGGAAGCTGGCCGCTGGCGATCACCGCTTACAACTATGGAACCGCCGGGATGGAACGCGCGGCCGCCGAATTCGGCAGCGACTACATGAAAATCATCCAGCACTACGACGGCGCGCATTTCGGTTTCGCGGTCAAGAACTACTACGCCGAGTTCCTCGCAGCCGACCAGGTCCAGCATTACCAGGACAAGTATTTTCCCGGAATCGAGAGCGAGGAGGCTCCGCCACCGCCGCCTTCCTCGCCAATCCTGCGCGTGATTCATCATTTCCGCGCGCGTCGGCACCGCAGTCACATCCGGCAGGTCTCGTACACGCACCGGCACACGGCTGCGAACCCGCCACGCCATCGGAACAGGTCCTGACCGTCGCGCCGCTGCGCTAAGCCGTGCGACCCGCACGGTCGACCGATAACGATCGCAGCTTCGATCGTCGGATGACGCCGCACGCCCGCGTCGCCGGCCCACCGCGCGCGCGCGCCGTTGCGCTCCGGCATCGGCCGCTCTGATATTCTATCTGGCGATGTCCGAAGCCGTGGCACTCGCGCCTGAAGTTCGAGATCTGGCGGACCGGCTTGTCCTGCTGCTCGGCGAGCCGGGACTTGGCGCGACCGCCGTTGAGGCGGTCGCGCGGCGCGCCCCTGACGAGCGGCTCGCCATCGCTGCGCTGCTCAAGCTGGCCGAGGAGACGCGGGCCGAATTGAGCGCGGCGCTCCAGGATGGAGCGCTAGCCGAGGATCTCGCGTTATGCCTAGGCGGCTCCGAAATTGTCGCCCAGGGGCTCAGCGCGATGGGTCCGCGATGGTTCGATTTCTTTCGCGACGCTCGCCGGGCCACGCTTGAATCGATCAACGGCGCGATCCGCTTCACCGCCCCGCCGACCGCCGACCGCGCGCAGGCCGCCCGCCAGCTCGGTGCGTTCAAACAGCGCGTGTTTCTGCAAATCGCGATCGCCGATCTGACGGGGCGGCTCGATGTGGCGGCGACGGCACGCGCGATGTCGCGGCTCGGCGACGAATGTATCGCGGCGGCGCTGGCCGGCGCGCGGCTCATCCTGGGCAACAAGGCTCCCGGCGGCGGCTTCTGCGTGCTCGCGATGGGGAAACTGGGGGCGCGCGAACTCAATCTAAGTTCCGACATCGACCTTATTTACGTGTACGACGGCGGCGATGCCGACACCGAAGCGGTGGCGCGGCTGGGCGAAACCCTCACCGATCTGCTTTCGAGCAATTGCTTTCGCGTGGACATGCGGCTGCGGCCGGGCGGCCGCAGCGCACCGCTGGTCGCGCCGTTCGCCGGCGCGCTCAGCTTTTATCAGAGCTTCGGCGAGACCTGGGAGCGCGCCGCGCTGTTGCGCGCTCGACCTGTGGCAGGCGCGCTCGAGGTCGGCGGACGGTTGCTCGGCGAGCTGAGCCATTTTGTGTTTCGCCGCTATCTCGACTTCGAGACCCTGCGCCAGTTGCGCGCGATGAAGCATCAGATCGAACGCGAGCTGCGCGCGCCGGACCTGGTCGCGCGCAATATCAAGCTCGGTTACGGCGGTATCCGCGAACTCGAGTTCATTGCCCAGGCGCTCATCCTGGTCTATGGCGGACGCGATCCGCGGCTGCGCACGGCCGAAACCCTGACCGCGCTCGAGCGCCTCGGCGCATTGGGCTACCTGAACAGCGGCCGCGCGCGCGAGCTGGCGGCTGCGTACCTCTTTTTGCGCGATGTGGAACACAAGCTGCAGGTCGTGGCGGCTTTGCAGACCCACGTGCTGCCGGCGAACGCGGCGGGACGGCGCGCGCTGGCGGCGCGCATGGGCCGCGGCAAGGACGATGCCGCGCTCGCGCGCTTCGAAGCCGAGCTGGCACAGCATCGCGCGCTGGTCGCGGCGCAGTTCCGCGAGATGCTGGGAGCGGCCGAAGATCGCGGCGGACGCACCACGTCCGAAGCGGCCGAGCGCGCCTGGGGTGTGGCGCTCGATCCGCGGCAGTCGTCGACGATGCTTGCGGCGATGGGCTTTTCGCGGCCGGAAGAAAGCGCGGCCCACCTGGCTGCGCTCGCGCGCGGCCCCGAGCAGACGCTCGCCGCGGCCGCGCCCCGCCGGCGCGAGCTGCTCGAGCATCTCGGTCCGCTGCTGCTGGACGAGATTCGTGAGCTTGCCGACCCCTGCCTGGCGTTGATGAATCTGGCCGCCTTCATCGCGGCGATCGGCGCGCGCAGCTCCTTTCTCGAGCTGCTCGAGCAGCATCCGGCGACGCGCCGCGTGGTGCTGAACCTGTTTGCCTCCAGCGCCTACCTTTCGACCATCTTCATCCGGCATCCGGACATGCTGGACACCCTGGTGCGCTCCGACCTGGCACGCCCGCGCCGCGCGCCGGAGGAGCTGGAGGAAGAGTTGCGCGCGCTGGTCGCGGCCAGTCCTGATTTCGAATCCCGGCTCGATGCGATTCGCGCCTTTCGCCATCAGGAGTTTCTGCGCATCGCGATCGCGGACCTGGCGGGCGATCTCGACGCCGATGCGGTGCAGACCGAACTGGGCCTGCTAGCCGAAACCGTGCTGCGGCGCGGGCTCGCGGTCGCGCGCGACGAGACCGCGGCGCGGATCAAGATCCCCGCGACGCTGGAAATGACGGTGCTCGCGCTGGGACGGCTGGGCGCGGCCGAAATGTCCTACAACTCCGACCTGGACCTGATTTTCGTCTATCATGACCGCGCCGAGGTGGCGGAGAGCAGCCGCGTCGCCGCCTCGACCATCGCGCAGAAGCTCATCGCCGTGCTCGAAGCGCGCACGCGCGAGGGCTACGTTTACCGGATCGATCTGCGCCTGCGCCCGTCGGGCAACGCGGGGCCGCTGGTAGCCTCGCTCGACGGGTTTCGCGAGTACCATCGCACTAATTCGTCGGCGGTATGGGAACGGCAGTCGCTGGTGCGCGCGCGCGCGATCGCGGGCGCGCCGGGGCTCGCCGCGAAAGTCGAAGCGGCACGCCGCGAATTCGTGTTCGGGCGGGGTCTCAGCCGCGATGAGGTGCGCGAAATTGCGGCGATGCGCACGCGCATCGAGCGCGAGCTCGGCGCCGACCTCCCCGGCCGCGTCAACATCAAACAGGGCTGCGGCGGACTGGTCGACGTCGAATTCCTGACGCAGATGATGGCGCTGCGCTACGGCCATGCGCATCCGAACCTGAGAACGCGCGCGACCCGCGAACTGATCCGCGAGATCGGACGGTGCGGTCTGCTGGAGCCGGACGCGGCCGCGCAGCTCGAGGCCGACTACCGCTTTCTCTCCCGGCTCGAGAACCGGTTGCGCATCGAAACCGATCAGGCGGCGTGGGCATTCGACACCGCGCCCGAGCGCCTAGGGCCGCTTGCCCGACGCATGGGCTATCGCGATGTGGACGGCACGGCGCGGCTGCTGGCCGAGGTCGAGGCCTGCCGCAATCGCATTCGCGCGACCTTCGATGACTGCTTCCGTCGCGAGCTCGCGCGCGACGGATGAACGCACAGCGCAGATCTAGAAATCAGCCCTTATCCCGGCGACGAAATTGACCGGGGGCGAGGGAAACCCGAGCGCCTCCTGGTAATGACGATCGAGCAGGTTCTGCACGCGCACGTAGAGCTGTTCGCTGCGCAGCTGGCGCCAGTGGAAGCCGGGATCGTAGGTCATGGTCAGATCGAAGCGATTGTAGGCGGCATTGTTCTGGATTGACGAGGTCAACGGGTCGAGATCGTCGCGGTCACCGACGAAATAGTAGGCGAGGTTTGCCGCAATCGCGTCTTTGGGACGCCAAAGCGTCTTGCGGGCGTAGGTCAAAAGCGCAAAGGCCGAATACTTGGGCACGCGCAGGGGCCGAATCTCGGGCGAGGAGGAGACGTGGGTTTCGTCGAGCACGGTCAAATTCCCGCTGAACGCGAGTTCGCGGGTCAATTGAAGCGCCGGCACGAATTCCACACCCTGCGTATCCACGCGGCCCGCGTTGGCCGCCTCGACGCATCCGGGGAACGTCGTGCACGGCTCGGCCACGATCAAACTGTGCACGCGGCGCGAAAAATAGGTCGCGGTGACCGATGCCCGTTCGCCGAAGGTCTTGGTCACTCCACCGTCGTATTCGCTCGAGATCTCAGGATTCAGATTGGGATTGCCGAAATCGGGGAAGTACAGCTCATTGAAGCTGGGCGCGCGGAAACCCTCGGCGTAACTGCCGCGCAACGTCACACCCCAGCGCCGCAGCGGCATCGCGACCGTCCATGATGGGCTCACCTCGGTCCCGAACTGGCTATTGCCGTCGACGCGCAGGCCGCCAGTCGCGAGTATCAGGCCGTCGAGCAGCCGACCCTCCTGCTCGAGATAGCCGGCATACTCCTGGCGGCGCGCATGGAACGCGATGAACGATTCCGTCGGCGGAGCAACGGTCTCGAACAATTCCGCGGACCGGACCCAGCGATCCTTGAAATCGAAGCCGAGAAGAGAGCGAAACCCCTGCGCCCACTGGTAATGCAATTCCATGTTGGTGCCGCGCGTCTCACCCGGGATGCGATCGCGTTGGAACGTCGGATTGGCTGGAAATGGCGTGTCGTTCAGCCTGACATCGTTGCGCACAAAATAGACGCTCATCCGGCCTTCCATGCGGTCGCTGAACCGATGCGTCGCGACGCCGTTGTAGAGCATGAATTCGTTGCGCTGATGAGCGTTGGGGTCGACCGGCGTTATGAAGTTGGAGAAGTTGACCAGGCTCACGTTGGATCGGATGTAACGCGCAAAGCCGGTGAATTTCGTGTCGGGACTCAGATGATAGTCCAGGCGCAGCACGCCGGAGAGGTTGTCGTAGCTCGCGTTGCGCGGTCGAAACGCCGTGGTCGAGTAATAGGAAAGTGCGCCCGAGTAGGCCAGCCTGCCCTCCGCACCGTCGAAGACCACGCCCTGGCGCTGGGTCGCGCGATTGCCGCCCTCGCTGTCGTAGCTCAGCTTGAACGGGCCGCTGCCCTCGCGCGTGATCAGGTTGACCACGCCGCCAATCGCCGAGGAGCCGTACAGCGCGCCGCCCGCGCCGCGCACAACCTCGATACGCGTCAGGTTGTCCGTGGTCAGGTTGGCGAAATCGAAGCCGCCGGTCGCGCCGCTGTTGACGTCAACTCCGTCAACGAGGATCAATGTCTCGGCCGAGCTGGAGCCGCGAATCGATACGTCGGTCTGGTTGCCGGCCGATCCGCTCTGCGTGACCTCGACCCCCGGAACCTGGCGCAGCACGTCGCCCGAATCGTGGATTTTCTGCTCCTGGATCTGATGCGACTCGACCACGCTCACGGTCGCGCCGACGCTCGCCAGCGCCTGCTTCATGCGCGTCGCCGTTACCACAAAGACCATCTTCGGCAGCCGCTTCAGCTGCGACTTTGCGGATCCGGCGGCGGGCTTCCTCTTTGATTTGTCGTGTCGTGAATGAGCCGGAGCCGACGCCTGCGCGCGCACATCGGGCGAGCGAGTCAGAATGCCTGCCGGGACCAGGACAGCCAGAACCAGAGCAACCGCGGTGAACCTTTTCATAGCCTCCCTCGAGCTATGCGTCGGCCTGCGCAGGCGGGCTGACTCAGGCGCTCGGGAAGCTCCCGCGGCTTAAGGGAGTTGCCAGTTGCCTAAGCCGCCCTCCCCGCGGAAGGCAGACGGCTTGATAGTCACCCGGCCGGTCTCCTGGCTTGGGGATCGTCCGCGGACCCGCCTTCCCGCTCGTCAGCGGTGGCATCGTGGGTCGTTGTCCCCCCGTACAGTTGCGGGGCAGCGCCGGACTTCAACCGGCTTCCCGTACACCGGGCGCAGAAGATTGATATGATTTTCGCGCCGACCAGTCAATCGACGCGCGCGCAAGGCGACGACGCGAAGGCCCGATTGCCGAGCACTGGCAAGGCAGGAAGATAAGTGCATGGGCGATGTGACGCTGATAACCGGAGGGGCGCGCAGCGGCAAAAGCGCGCATGCGCTCGCGCTCGCGCATCGGACCTCCGGCGCGCGGCGATTTTTTATCGCCACGGCCGAAGCGCTGGACGACGAGATGCGCGAGCGCATCGCGCATCACCGCGCGCATCGCTCACCCGATTTCGCGACCGTCGAGGAGCCGCGCGCGATTGCCGGCGCGATCGCCACCCTCGGCGGACGCGCTGACGTCGTGGTCCTCGATTGTCTGACGCTCTGGGTCTCGAACCTGATGGCGGATCGCAGCGATGCCGAGATTTTAAGCGAGGCGCGGGCGCTGGTCGCGGCGATGAGCGCAGCTCCCTTCGCAACCATCGTCGTGACGGACGAAGTGGGCGCGGGAATCGTGCCCGCACATCACTCGGCGCGGCGCTTTCGCGATCTGCTCGGATGGACCAACCAGGCAGTCGCGGCGGTCGCCGCATGCGTGATGCTGATGGTTGCGGGCATTCCGATTCGTGTCAAATAACCGCCATCGCGAGCAGCGCGGCAACTTCCACCAACTCGCCCGTCGCACCGAGCACATCGCCGGTCACGCCGCCGAGCCATCTCCGGTTAAGCGTGTGCGAGAGCGCTGTAATCAAAGCTGCCGCAACACACGCTCCGACTGTGCGCGATGAGAGCACGGGAATCACGGCCACCGCCGCGATTGCGGTCGCCAGCGCAAAATTGCGATCGCCATTCGAGGCGAGCAACGTCGTGCCCGCACCCTGGACCCGCAAATAATCGATTCTCCAGCCGGCGCCGACCATCGCCCAACGCGCCAGGCCGGGAGCGAGCCATAGCGCCGCTGTGCGCCGCGCGATGTCCATCCCGGCGAGCGCCGCGAGCGCGAGCGCGAGAAAAAAGAAAATCGCGATCGCGCCGAAGCTGCCGATACGGCTGTCGCGCATGACCTCGAGGGCGCGATTCCGGTCCCTTCCAGCGCCCAGCGCATCGGCGGTATCGGCGAGCGCGTCGAGATGGACTGCGCCTGTCAGTACGACCAGCGTCAGCAGGAGCAGCGCCGACGTCGGCCCGCCGCCGAACAACCGCGTCAGCAGCAGGTTTTCCGCCGCGAGCACCGCGCCGAGCGCGAACCCGACCAGCGGAAACCATCCGTAGGATCGCGCCAGCGTTCGGGACGACACTTGTTCGTGCGGCAGGATCGGCAGGATGGTCAAAAAGCCTGCCGCGAGACGAATTTCCGCCAGCATCCCGGCGATCGCGTTGTTCGGAGCAAGCGCGCGGCGTTCGCTCATTCAAGCTTCTCCGACACGCCGGCGCTGGTGAAAGTCGCCATTTCGCGAAACAGCGCGAGCGCCGATTCGACAACGTTCATGGCGAGTGCGGCGCCGCTGCCTTCTCCCAAGCGCATCTCGAGGTCGACGATCGGCTTCACGCCCAGGCGCTCGAGCACCAGCCCGTGGCCGCCTTCGGACGAGCGATGTCCAAAGAACAGGTGTGCGAACAGCCCGGGGCTGAGGCGCTCGGCGACGACCGCGGCCGCGGTCGCAATAAAACCGTCGACCACGACCGGAACTGTGAACGCGGCGCCGCCGAGACATGCCCCGGCCATCGCCGCGATCTCGAAACCGCCCAGCGCGGCGAGCGTGGCCAGCGGATCGGCGAGACTCGCGCGATGGAGCGCGAGCGCGCGCTCGATGACCTCGACCTTGCGGCGCAGCCCGGCATCGTCGACGCCGGCGCCGCGGCCGGCGATCGTCGCAGGCGACAATCCAGTCAAGGCCGACAACAGGGCCGCTGCCGAGGTGCTGTTGGCGATGCCCATCTCGCCGATTCCGAGCAGGGTCGCGCCGGATGCAATCGCTTCGCGCGCGACATTCAGTCCCGCTTCGAGCGCCGCCTCGGCCTGCGCGAGGCTCATGGCTTTTTCCGCGGCAAAGTTGCGCGTGCCCGGAGCGATCCTGCGGTAAAGAACGCCGGGTATCGGACAGCCGCTCGTATCCGTCACAACGCCGACATCGGCGATCAGCAGGCGATAGCTCAAGCGGCGCGCAAGCACACTTATCGCGGCGCCTCCGCCCGCGATATTGCGCAGCATCTCGACCGTGACCGCCTGCGGATAGGCGCTGACGCCTTCCCGGGCAACTCCGTGATCCGCGACGAAGACGCAGACCGCACCCGCATTCATTCGCGCCTCGGGATCCCGCCGGATCGCCGCGTAGCGGCGAACAATTTCCTCCAGCCGGCCGAGGCTGCCGCGCGGCTTCGTCAGCGAATCGAGCCGCAGTCCGGCCTGCGCCGCGCAGGCGTCGTCAGGCGGTTGAATCCCCGCAAGTGCTTCCTTGAGCAAATTCATCTGTTCATCCAGGCAAACCAACGGTTCAGTCAAAGTAGACGCGCACTGCCGCGATCAGGCGCTTGTTGGCTTCGTGATCGCGGATCGCGACCCGATACATGGCCGGTGCGCATCCCGGCAGCTCGCGCAAATCGCGCACGGCAATCCCTTGCCCAAGCATGTGCTCGGCGAAGGTAACCGGCCGCTGAAGCTCGGACACTTCGAGCATCAGAAAATTTGCGCACGAGGAGAATACGCGCAGGCCCTCGACCGAAGCGAGAGCATCGGTCATGTACGCGCGCTCGCTTTCGATGAGGCGTCGGCTTTGAGCGACAAACTCCGCCTCGGTTTCGAGACATGCGAGCGCCACTCGCTCGGCCACGATATTAACCGACCAGGGCTCCTGCGCCTCGCGCAACCGGTGCGCGCTCTCGCTGCCGGCGACCAGGTAACCGAGCCGAAGGCCCGCAATCGCGAAAATCTTGGTCAGCGAGCGGAGCACCATGAGATGCGAATTCTCCGCGATGAGAGGAATCGCCGAATGTTCCTCGCCGGCGAAATCCATGAACGCCTCGTCGAACACACACCAGCATCGTCGGCTGCTGCACGCCGCGGCGATTTCAGCCGCGTCCGCGACCGGCAGCATCGCGCCGGTCGGGCTGTTGGGCCGTCCGATGAAAATCGCGTCGGCGCCTTCATCGATCGCGCGCAACACCTGATCCTTGTCAAGCGCAAACTCGCGCTCGCGCCGCGCGACGATCGGACGCGGCGGAGCACTCGCGATAACAAGGGCATTGGCGATTTCGCTGAAGGTCGGAATCGCGACAAAAGGCCGACGGGGACGCAGCGTTCGAGCGAGCAGATGGATGAGCTGCGTCGAGCCGTTGCCCGCAACGACCTGGTCCTGCGCGACGCCATGCCGGCGCGCGAGTTGCGCCGTGAGATCGTGCGCGTACGGATCCGGATAGCGGGCTATCGAAGCGGCCGCCGCATGATATGCGGCGAGCGCCACGGCCGTCGGACCCAGCGGATTGAGACTCGCGCTGAAATCCAGCACGCCCGGCGCCGCGGCGCCGCCGTGAGTTCGGTCAATTCCGATTTCCATGCCTGCGCGGATCTCTCCCGGCTTTCCCGGCGAGCGCCACGCTCTATCGTATGTCAACGCCGGCACAGTACGTAACGCGTGAGCGCGAGCGCGGCGAAGCAGATCGCGGTCGCTGCGCGCAGCAGTCGGCGCGCCGTGGCGATGTCGCCGACCGTCACCGCGCGCTCCGCCCGGCCAAGCCGCGCGCGATGCTCGGTCGCGCCCGCATAAACCGCATCGCCTCCCAGTTCGATCCCCAGCGCGCCGGCCATCGCCGCTTCGGGATAGCCGGCGTTGGGACTCGCGTGCTTGCGCGCGTCGGCGCGACACGCTCGCCATGCGGGACCTCTGCGTCTGAGTAACGCTGCGGCGGCCGCGATCAGGCAAAGCGCAGTCAAGCGTGCGGGCACGAGATTGGCGGCATCGTCGAGCCGCGCCGCGATGCGCCCAAAGTGGAGATAGCGCCGGTCGCGATAACCAATCATCGAGTCGAGGGTATTGATCGCCTTGTACGCGAGCGCGGCAACCGGCCCGCCGAGAAAAAGAAAGAACATCGGCGCGATAACACCGTCGGAACAATTCTCGGCGACCGATTCCACTGTTGCCCGGACCATCGCGTCGCGATCGAGCACAACCGGATCGCGCCCGACGAGAGCCGGCATCCCCGCACGCGCCAGGTCGTCGCAGCCTGCGGCCAGCGCCTGTTCCACCGAGCCGGCTGCGGCATCGAGTCCCCTCAGCGCGAGCGTTGTCCAAGCGAGCAATACGGCAACGGCGAGGCCAAGCCACCGCGCAACTGCCGCGCAACTCGCAATTGCGATCCATGCGGCGAGCGCCGTTGCCGTCACCACCACGATGCTGAGCAGCGCGCCGCGCCGGAAATCCGCACGCGGCCTGCCGCAACGGAGCCGACGCTCGCCCAGCGTCACGACGCGCCCGATGATACGCACCGGATGCGGCAGCCAAGCCGGATCTCCGAGGGCAAAATCGAGCGCGAGCGCCGCGAGGATCGCCACGGTCGGCAGATAAACGCCGGTTCGCATGGCCGAACGCGTTCAGCGCGCGCGCGCGATCGCTTGTCTGCAACTTGCGAGTGCGGCGCGGCCGATCAGCTCGCCCGCAAGCGTATGCATGCCGCACCAACGCTCGGTGCGCTCGCCTGGCCCGCGCGCCCGCGCGGGCGCGGCGACCGCGATGCAGTCCGTACCGGTGCCGGTCGCCGGCGCGCCCGATTGCACGCTCGCGATGCCGGCCTCGAGCACCGCGAGCGTGCGGGCCTCGGCAGCGAGCGCCGCCGCCTCGACCATCGCCGGAGCCGCAAGCGGCCGATCGATCATGACGATCAGATTGATCGTGCCAGGACGCGCCGCGAACGGGCCGGCGCGGTCGCCCACGCGCAGCGCGTTCGAGAATCCCGCGGTGCACCATGCGCCAACGCCTACGCCGTCGCGCGCCGCCGTGGCATAGGCCACGCGCGCCACTTCCGCGCCGGTCATCAACGCGACCGTTCTTGCCGGATCGTGACCGGCGTTGCGGACGACGGCGGCGAGATAAGACCGCGGCGCGCGCATCGCGTCACGGTTATCAAGGTCGACCTGATGGTTCGCAAGCACCCGCACGATGCGCGCGCCCGCGCCGAGCGGCGCCCAACTGAGCACGCGGCACTCGCGCCGTGCAACGATCCAGAGCGTGCGATCGCCGACCCGCCATCGCCACGGCATCGCGCCAATATGCGGGCGCCGCGCCAGGCTGACGCTCAGGCCGCGGCCTTCCGCGCCGCGTCGAGCGCAGCCTCGAAATTGGGCTGATTGGCCACTTCCTTGACGTACTCGGCGTAGACCACCTTGTCGTTGCGGTCGAGCACGAATACCGCGCGTGCGAGCAGATGCAGCTCCTTGATCAGGGCGCCGTATTTCTGGCCGAACTCCGCCGCGCGCCAATCGCTGATCGTGGTTACCTTGTCCACGCCGGCCGCCCCGCACCAGCGCGCCTGAGCGAACGGCAGGTCCATCGAAATCGTCAGCACCTGCACGTCGCCCGGAAGTTTCGCGGCCTCCTCGTTGAAGCGGCGGGTTTCGGCGTCGCACACCGGTGTGTCGATCGACGGAATCGCGGCGATTATTTTTACCTTGCCCTTGAACTGATCCAGCGTAACCGGCGCCAGCCCTTTGCCCACGGCGGTGAAGCTGGGCGCCGATTGTCCCGGCTTGAGTTCCGGCCCGACCAGCGTCAGCGGATTGCCGCGCATCGTGACCGCACCTTTGCGTTCTTCAGCCATTATCGATCTCCCTTCGTTGCGGGCCGCAACTTGATGTCTGCGGCTCGAGGCTATGGTCCGTCCGGGCCGTCCGCCGCGAAGCGCCGGCGGCGCTCGTTCTCGATCCTGTCGGCCGTGTCTTTGTCGGGCGGCCGCGGCATGAATCCGCGCGTGTAATCGGTTTCCTCCCATCGCCGATCGTTCGCGTCCCACACGTACGGCAGAGTGACGATCGTGCCGGGCCGCTCGATCGTTTCGAACGCGCGCAATGCGTCGCCGATGATTGCGCGCTGGCCCTGCGGATCGTCGGGTCTGCCGGTCTGATGACCGAGCGGAAAATTGACGAATACCGCGCGCGGCGGATTGACGGCCTGCGTGATGTCATATGCCGAGGTCATGCACAGCGTCGGGATGCCGGCGGCTTCGACTTCGCGTGCGATCAGTCCAACGGACTGATGGCACACGGGTCAGGCGGGCACCAGGTAAAATGCCTCGACCGCGCGCGAGCGCAGCTCCTCGACGATTTTCGGCGCCAGTTCCTCGCGCACCTTGCGCGCCGAATAGATTCCGCCCATGAACGTGAACGCCGGGTCGCAAAGCTCTCCGATGCGCCCCGCGGCCTCGAACTCGCGCAGGCGCTCGAGCGGGAAGACGCAGTTCGGATCGCGCTCGGCGTCGCGCGTCGGATAACCGAAGTGCCAGATGCTCAGTTCGTCGCGGCGCGCATTCTTCGGAATCGCGCGATAGCTCGCATCCTCGCGATGGAACCGCGGCTGGTCGCGGTAGAGCACGCCCGCGGAACTCATCAGCGCGACTTTGCTCTTCGCCAACGGCTTTTTGAGCGCCATCCACGGCGGCGGCGTCTGGTTGACGACCCATCGATAGGGCGCGTAGGCGCTGTAGAGCTCACGCGTTCGAGGAATATAGGCGACAGGCATGGATAGCTCCTCGTTGGACTTGCGGCCCGGACGCTTTACGACGCGTCGGGCGGAAACATCATCTTACCCGTATGGAATTCACGGGCAACGAAATCGACGAAGCCGTGCCGTATCGGCCATTCGAGCCGGCTGTCCCGCCAATGGATACGGCCGTCGGGTCCCTCGAATTCCTGGGCGAGACTGACGGCCGCCATCGCCGCCCGCGCTCGCTCGAGATCGGCCGCGACGGCCGGAATCGCGAGCATGCGCTTTTCCCACTTCGCCAGCCGCGGATACTCGCTCATCCGCAAGCGCATCAGATGCGCCATCGGCACGTGGCAAATCGCGCCCAGGTCCGCGATCGAGAGCGCGTCGCCGCACAGGAACTCGCGCTCGTCAAGCTCGCGTTCCAGCCGCTCGAGCAGCGTTCCGAACTCCGCCCGTCCCGCATCCTGCATGGCCTTGGCCTCGGGCGCCGCCGGGCGCACCTTGCCCAGCAGGTAGCCGAACGCCGTGGCATCGAAGGCGCGGTCGCAGAGCTCGTCGATCGTGCGCATGCGCGCCCGTTCGAAGGCGTCGGCCGGGAACAGCGGCGGCCGCGGATAAGCATCCTCCAGGTACTCGCAGATGACGGTCGAATCGGCGATTGTGCGGCCGTCGTCCAGCACCAGCACCGGCACCTCGGCGCGTTCGCTTACCTCGCGCAGATCGGGCTTGCGATCGAGCGAGTAGCAGCGTTCGACCATCTCGCACGCGATCCCCTTCAGTTCCAGTGCCATGCGCACCTTGCGCGCATACGGACTTGTGGCGAACGTGAACAGCTTCAACGCGCGCTCAGGCCTCCATCGACGATAAGTTCCGTACCCGTGATATACGACGCATCATCCGAGAGCAGGAACACGATCGCTTTCGCGATCTCCCACGGCGTGCCCTGGCGGCGCATCGGGATCCGCGGCGCGACGCGTTCCTCGCGATCGCCCACCAGCCGCCGCACCATCGAAGAGTTGATCAGCCCCGGCAGAATCGTGTTGACGCGGATATTGTCGCGCGCATGGGTGACCGCGACCGAGCGCGTCAGCCCGAGCAGCGCGGCCTTGGTGGTTTCGTAAGGCAGACCGGAGCCGCTGCGCAGCGCGGCGAGCGACGAGACGTTGACGATCGCACCGCCGCCCGCCTTTGCGATTTCGGGCACCGCGTACTTCAGCATCAGAAATTGGCCGCGCACGTTGACGTCGGCCATCGTGTCGAACTGCTCGGTCGTGGTCGCGAGCAAGCGCCCGCCGATCGCGATACCGACGTTGTTGACCAGCAGATTCAACTTGCCGAAGGCGCGCACCGCGGCTTCGCACGCGTGCCGGCAGTCGTCCTCGCGCGAGACGTCTGCGGCAATGGAATCAGCGCGTCCGCCTTCGGCGCGAATCGCGGCGGCGGTTTCACCAGCCAGCGCTTCCGAGCGGTCGGCAACCATCACCGCGGCGCCTTCGCGCGCGCACATGATCGCCGTCGCCCGGCCGTTGCCGATCGAAAGCGTTTCGCCCTTGTTGGGCGGACCGTCGGCGCCGCCGCCGACAATCAGCGCGACTTTTCCATCAAGCCGTCCCATCGGAGAGGACCTCCGCCACGTACATCGCCGGCCCGGATGCGCCGATGCGCTCAGGCGCCGAGCTTGCGCTTGATCGCCGCATAGCCGTCGAGCAGCGGCAGCACCTTGTCGGCCGGCGCCGGCGGCAGGCCGAAAATGATTTCATGAAAGCCGATGTCGACGAGCTTCTTGATCTCTTCTTCGCGCGGCGGAGCGCCGAAAACCGTCAGCTTCAACGATTCGAAGCGGCGTCCGGCGCGCGCGGCGGCCTCGCGCAGTTGTTTGACACCATCGGCGAGCGTGTGATTGCGCCGGTAGATCGGCATCCATCCGTCGCAGTAATCGACCACCCGCTCGAAGCATCGTTTGGCTTCCGAGCCGAGCAGAATCGGCGGACCACCCTGCTGCACCGGCTTCGGAAACGCCCACATCGGCGGAAAATTCACGAATTCGCCGTGAAACTCGGCCGGGTCCTTCGTCCAGATCGCGCGCATGGCCAGGATGCGTTCGCGCAGAAGCGCCCAGCGCCGGCGAAAGTCGGTGCCGTGATCCTCCATCTCCTCGGCATTCCATCCGCCGCCGATGCCGAAGTTGAAGCGCCCGCCCGAAATCAAATCGAGCGACGCGCATTCCTTGGCGAGCACGATCGGGTCGCGTTCGATCACCAGGCACACTCCCGTGCCCAGCCTGATCCGCTTCGTCGCACCGGCCGCCACCCCCAATGCCACAAACGGGTCGTGCGTGTGCCAATACTCCTGCGGCAGATCGCCGCCGCCGGGCCATGGGCTGCGCCGGCTGGTCGGGATGTGCGTATGCTCGGGAAAGTAGAGCGAGTCCAGGCCGCGCTCCTCGACCGCGCGCGCCAGTTCGATCGGTTGGATCGCATAGTCGGTCGGAAACATCATCGCGCCGAAATCGATGGACATCGAGACCTCCGTCTGCGGGTGGATGGATGGGCCGGCCAGCCGGCGATATTTCACCGCATATCACGACCGGGGGTTTTGCCCAAGGAACATCGAATATTCGCGGCTTGCCACGATCTCCGGTTGCTCGATACAACAAGACAGGCCTTCACTTCGCGCGAGGGAGGGACTTCCTTCGATGACATACGACCTGATCATCAAAAACGGCACCGTGGTTGATGGCACAGGTGCGCCGCGCCAGCGCGCCGACGTCGCAATCAAGAACGGAACGATCGCGGAGATCGGCAAAATCGCCGGCGGCGCACAGCGTACCATCGACGCCGACGAACTCATCGTCGCGCCGGGCTTCATCGATCCGCATACGCACTACGATGCGCAGATCTGCTGGGATCCCCTGCTCACCTGCACGTCATGGCATGGCGTTACGTCGGTCGTGATGGGCAACTGCGGCGTCGGTATCGCGCCGTGCAAACCCGAGGTGCACGAGGTCGCGGCCTGGGACCTGGTCAACGTCGAGGCGATCCCGTTCGACGCGCTCAGCAAGGGCATCACGTGGGATTGGGTGAGCTTCCCCGAGTTCATGGACGCGGCAGAGCGCCGCGGCGTCGGAATCAACGTCGGTTTCCTCGCACCGCTCACGCCGTTTCGCCATTTCGTGATGGGCGAGGAGTCGATGCAGCGCGCGGCGACGCCCAACGAGACCCAGCGCATCGCGGCGCTGTTGCACGAGGCGATGGCGGCCGGCGCGATGGGCTTTTCGACCACGACGCTCGCGCAGCACATCGGGTTTCGCGGCCAGCCGCTCGCCTGCCGGCTCGCCAGCCGCGACGAGCTGAAGGCATGCGCCAACGTTCTGAAGGAGATGGGCAAGGGAGCGATCGAGGTCGCGCTCACGCGGCGCGCGGGCCAGGTGCTCGATGATGAGTACCAACTGCTCGAGTTTCTGCTGGAGGAAAGCGCGCGGCCGGTGACGTGGCTCGCGATGGCGTCGCGGCCCGACAAGCCCGAGTATGCCGAGGCCACGCTGAAGCGCCTCGAGCCGCTCATTCGGCGCGGCGGCCTGCCGCAGGTCCTGTGCAAGCCGTTCGTGGTGCAGATCGATTTGCGCAACCCGTTCAGCTTCGCGGACATGGACGCGTGGAATCACGTCTTCAACCAGCCGCCCGAGAAGCAAAAACATATCTATGCCGACCCGGCGTTTCGCGAATCGTTCCGCAAGGAACTGACGCGGCCGCATCTGTTCAACGGCAAATGGCATCGCGTCGAAGTGCTCGAGGTCACGAATCCGACCCTCAAGCCGCTCGAGCGCAAGACGGTGGCCGAAATCGCCGCCGAGCGTGGCCGCGACCCGCTCGATACATTTCTCAATCTCGCGCTCGAGGACGATCTCAATATCCAGTACACGATGGCGCAATATCATGAAGAGGGCATTGGCCGCCTCATCGGCGATCCGCGCACGATGCTGGGACTCTCGGACGGCGGCGCGCACGTGGACATGCTGTGCGACGCGGGCTACTGCACCTACCTGCTCGGCAAATGGGTGCGCGAGCGCCAGGCGTTGACGCTCGAGCATGCGGTCAAGCGCATCACATCGGAGCCCGCCGACTTCTTCGGCATCCGCGGCCGCGGGCGTCTTAAGCCGGGCCTCGCCGCCGATATCGCGATCTTCGACAGCAACACGGTGGGATCGGCCAGGCGCGCCCGGATGCAGTACGATTTGCCCGGCGGCGGCCGGCGTCTCGTGATGCCCGCCGAAGGTATCGAGTACACGATCGTCAACGGCCAGGTGCTCTACGAGCATGGCCGCGCGAGCGGTGCGATGCCGGGCCTGGTGCTGCGATCGGGACAGTGTTAAGCGGCCGCGCCCGCTCAGCTCACGGTCCAGCCCGCGTCGACCACGAACGGCGCGCCGGTCGCGAATGACGAGTCGTCGCTGGCGAGGAACAGCGCCATCTTCGCGATCTCCTCGGGCAGACCCATCCGGTTAAACACGGAAATCCGCTTGACCGCGCTCGGCCGCGGCGCCTCGCCGTGCCGGATGCGCTCGGCCATCGGTGTTTCGATCGCGCCGGGACAGATGCAGTTGACGCGGATGTTGTAGCGGCCGTACTCGAGCGCCGCCACGCGCGTGAGCGCGATCACGCCGGCCTTCGCCGCGCAGTACGCCGCGCTGCCGCGGACCGCGACCATTCCCGCGATCGAAGCCTGGTTGATTACCGATCCGGCGCCGAGCTTGACCATGTGCGGCAGCGTGTATTTCGTGCCGAGAAACACGCCGCGCAGATTGATCGCGATCACCTTGTCGAACGCCGCCTCGCCCATCTCGGCAAGAAAATTGGTTTCGCCCTCGATGCCCGCATTGTTGTAAACGACGTTGGGAACGCCCAGGCGCTCGATGGTTTGCGAGACCATCCGCTGCACGTCCTCGGACTGGCTGACGTCGGCGCTGATCGCGATCGCTTCGCCGCCCGCGGCTTTGATTTCGTGCGCGACTTTTTCGACGGCGTCGAGGTTGATGTCGGCGGCGGCGACCCTTGCGCCCTCGGCGGCGAACAACAGCGCGGTCGACTTGCCCATCCCGGAGGCGGCGCCGGTTATCAGCGCGGTTTTTCCTTTGAGTTTCATGATCGTCTCCTTCGATCGCGGCCGAGGAAGCCGGTCCGCGTGAGATTCGAGCGCGAAGCCCCTACCCAAGCAAGCCTGTACCATTGATAATTGAGCTTGGGAAAGTCCTGATGCGTGCGGCAAAGGTGCGGGGGTGGAGCGTTGGGCTGATCGCGTGTGCGGCAGCCCTGTTTGCTGCGGGCCCGCGCCTGGCTGACGCGCAGCAATCGTTGCATATTCAGCCGCCCGCGCCGCAATCGCAGCCGAGCCTCCCGCCGCGCCCTGCTCCGACTCCTGCGTCGCCGCTACCCCCTTCGCGCCAGCTCCAGGAGATACCACCTGCGGCAACGCCGGCGCCGGTCCTTCCCCCCGCGCCGCAGCTACCTCCTCCGCAGTTGCCTGCGCCGCAACTGCCTCCGCCGTTCCTACCACCGCCGCCGCCACCGCCACCGCGGCGGCCGCCGTCCTCGATGCTGCAGACCCAGCCGGTTCTGCCCGCGGTGTTTCGCGGATGCTGGGACGGTCGGGTCGAATACCTGGATTCAATTGAGCGGATGTATGGTGCGCCCAAGGTGGGCGTGTGGACACCCAAGACCTACCGCATCTGCTATCGGCGCGTCGGCAAAGGACCTTTCGAGCTTACTTTCAGCCAGGTCGGCATCGACCCCAGCGCGCAAATCACCAATCCCGTCGGTTCGATGTCCCTGATCTCGACCGACGGACGCGACGCGGCGAGCATGCGCGCGCTGCTCCATTTCGACGAGTACTATCGCCATCGAAATCCCGGCGCGCCGACTTTCGCGCCCACCTTCGCGGTCGATGAGGAAGCGATTCTCGACTGCGTTGTCGGCAACAACGGCGCGATGAGCGTGCGCGGACAGGTGTTCGGCCGGCGCGACGGCAGACCGTGGTTCCGCGCGAGATGGCATGCGGTATTCTCGCGCGTCGGCGGTTTGCCGGAATAATTGATTTTCGCGCAGCGGCGCCTGACGAGAGGTTAGCGGCGCAGGCGGCCGGCGGTATCCACGCGCGTGCGCAGCACGTGCAATTCCTCGGCGCGCGGCGGCTCGGTGGTCGGTACCGATGATGGGATGACCAGTTCGAAGCCGGTACTTGCGCGCACGGTCTCGACGCTGACGCCGGGATGTACCGAATGAAGCCGCATCCGGCGCGTCTCTTCCTCGAAATCCATCACGCAAAGCGGCGTCACGACGTATTTCGGGCCGCCGCCGGGTAGCCCGAGCTTGCGCCGCGCGTCCGCGCCGCCCGCGCCCCATCCATAGGCGCTGATGTAGTCGCATTTTTCCACCAGCACGCGCGGGCTGTGGCTGTTGAGCACGATGTAGTAATGGCCGACGTGCGTGCTCAGCGTCGGCGTACCGACCGAGCCCGGGCCGCGGAACTTGAGCCGCCGATAGTCGGGGCCGATACCGATCAGATTGGTGTTGCCGAAGCGGTCGACCTGGATTCCGCCGATGAAGAAGACGTGATTGTTCCAGTCCTTGAGGCGATCGAAACGATGGCCGGTGTCGCTGTACGACTCGGTCCAGCGCACCACGCGCCGATCCCATCCAAACGCCGGCATCGGGATCGTCTCGAGCTCGGCGACGTTCATGCGCCCGCCGAGAAATACCAGCTCCATGTTCGGGCCGTGCGTAAGATGCGCGAGGCGCACCGCCGCTTCGGCCACCGGCATCGCGACGCCGACGCGCAACAGTTCGCCGTCGCGCAGATCGCGCGCCAGAAACACCGCCATCAGCTCCTGCACGCCGTAATCGTCAGCCATGCCGTCCTCGCCTGCCTATGCCGGCGATGCGCTTTCGACCGCCGCCGCATTGACCCGCTGCACGTAGCGCGGCGGGAAGCGCCGCGAAAAGACGAAACCATAAATCAATAGTGCCGTCGGAATCAGAAATCCCGGAACCAGCTTGCCCAGGTTGCCGCCCACCATCACCGCGATCGCGCCCATGCCGACATTGACGGTGAAAAGCCCGCACCAGAAAAGCGTGAGGAGATGATTGAGGCGATGGAATATCGGCAGGTCCCACATCTCGGGCGGCTGTTCCTCGCGCGCGTAAGCGATCGTGAAGGGCCTGCCGACAATCATCGACATCCAGCCCGCCACGGCGAAGAACGACCAGATGATCATCACCTGATATTTGGCGAGCACTTCCCAGTGCGCCATCGCCAGAAGGGATGCGGCGACAAAGAACGCGACCGTCGTCCAGTCCATCAGCTTGATCGTCGAGCGGCGACTGAGAATCGCAAGGTACGGCGCGCACGCGACCAACCCGCCAATCGTCGCGACACCCCAGTGATTCCCGCCAGAGGCGAAGATGTAAACCAGCCAGGGCAGGAACGCGAATGTCGGGATCATCCAGGCCGGGAGCTTCTTTTCGTCCGCCATGCGCCCCTCTCCTCAGTATTCGTTGAGTTCGAGCAGCCGCTTCATCCCGATCGTCGCGAGATAATCGGCAAGGCCCGCGGGCTGATGACAATAGCGATCGAGATAGTCGTCAAGCGCCGCGCGATTATTGCCTGTGGCCTGCTCCGCCGCTTGCAGATAGGCATGCAGATGCGGGCCGTCGGTGACGTAGTACCCGCGGCTGTAAAACGGATGCGCACCGAAGGGCGCGCGGACGATGGCGTCGGCCGCGGCGATCGTCGTCGCCCACGCATCGGCGCGCGTCTCCTCGTTGGAAATCACCTTTTCGACCTGCACGATCGTGCGGTCGGCGGCGCGATGCAGAAACAGGTCGAGCCATCCGGGACCGCCGAGATGGCGCACGTTGCCGTAAGCATCCGCCGCGGCCGCGTGCAGCAGCGTCACGTCAGGTTTGATCGGCGGCACCGCGATCAGCTCCTCGCCCCCAATCGGATCGCGAAACAGCTTGAGGTCGGGATTCACCTGCGGCAGCGAGGTCCCCACGCCTCCGCGCCACGGCATGAAAGGCAGCATCTGCGCCGCCGCCTGCAATCCCGCGCACAGGATCCCTTCCTCGCACTCCCAGACCTCGATTTCTCCGCGCTCGGCCGCGCGCCGGAACGACGGCAGCACCGGGATACCCGGACCGCCGCCCGCGTAATAGCTCACGCTCCTGCGCACGCATCCGGCGGCGACCAGCATGTCGAGCGCGAAGCCGCTCGCGATCAGGGTAAGATCCCGCACACGACGCCTGACCATCAGGCGCACGAGCGCCATCGGCGCGGGCTCGCCGATCGCAACGGTCATCCCGTTCTCGATCCAGTCCGCCGCCTGATGCTCATCGACGATACGTTCGCGCCGCTTCGTGTTCATCGCAAACCGTCCGTGCCTGACAGCAGGCCCTACTTTCATGCGATCCCTCGCCGTTCGGCAAGACCCGCGGTTAACGGTTGCGGCCCTCTCTTTAGTAGGATGCGGCCCATCGATCCGCATCCGCATCCGGGAGAGGAACCGGAAATGAGCAAATTCGAAGAGTATCAGAACAAGTACAAGCACATAGTGATGGAGCGCCGAGACGGCATCCTGCAGATGACCCTGCATAGCGACGGCGCGCCGCTGCGCTGGGGCATGCCGCCGCACGAGGAATTGTCGTATGCGTTCTACGACGTCGCGCGCGATCACGGCAATCGATGTGTGATCATCACCGGCACGGGCGATGCGTTTTGCGCCGAGGCCGACGCCGGTGGCGGGCGCGGTGTGGCGCCGGGCAAGACGCTCGGCGGCGAGCCCGCGCCAAAGCCGCAGTTCGGCGTGCGCTCGACCACCTGGGACCACATCTACAACGACGCCAAGTACCTGCTGATGAACCATCTGCATATCGAGGTGCCGATGATCGCGGCGGTAAACGGCCCGGCGCTGATCCATGCCGAGCTGGCGGTGCTGTGCGACATCGTAATCGCGTCGGAGAACGCGGCGTTCCAGGACGCCCCGCATTTTCCCAACGGCATCGTGCCCGGCGACGGCGTGCATATCGTATGGCCGCTGGTGCTGGGTCCGAATCGCGGCCGCTATTTTCTGCTGACGGGGCAGAAGCTCTCGGCGCGCGAGGCGCTGGACTTGGGCGTGATCAGCGAAATCGTGCCGCGCGACCGGCTCGTGGCGCGCGCGTGGGAGCTGGCCGAGCTGATCGTCGCCAAGCCGCCGCTCGCGATTCGTTACGCGCGCGTCGCGCTGACGCAGCAGCTAAAACGCCTGATGCTGGACGATCTCGGATACGGGCTTGCGCTCGAAGGTTTGAGCGCGGCCAACTCATGGCCCGGCGCCCGCGACCCCAACCGCCCGCGATGATTCAGGGTATAACCGCGTAGCCCGAGCACTTGGAGTCGGAGCGCCGAGCGATTCGCGATCATGAGCTATTGGGTTTACGAAAATTGGACCGTTAAGAAGGCGCGAATTCATAAAGCCGATTGCCCATTCTGCAATGACGGTCGCGGAGTCCAGGGAAGATCCAGCCGTAGGAACGGAAACTGGCACGGACCATACGCAACCTTAGCCTCAGCCGAGCGCGTTGCTGCAACCACGGGACAGCCGATGTCGAAATGCACGTACTGTGCTCCAAAGGGCTCGACGGCCTGCGTAGGCTTCCCCACCCAAGCTCACAGGCGAGAAACTTGAGCTTTGAATGCTTCTTGAAGCAACCTCTAATCGGGAGGGAAGGCCATGGCGCGTAAAAAACGCCCCGAAAAATATCATAAGCCATACACTGATGAAGAGTTGATCATCATATTGTCAGATGCTCCGACCCGGGCGAACGCGCTCAAGCATGCCTTTCGTTTTCAGCGCAGCAGCGCAGCGATCGCAATGATTTACAAATGGGCGATGACACCGAAGAGTATCATCCAAAAGCGCGGGCGCGAAAACCATGCCTTCATGCGCCAGATTCGTCGGATCGCGAAAACCCGATTAGGTTGGCTGTCCTAATGCAAAAAGATGCAATGAAGAGAAGAAGCTCAGCGGTCAACGCAGCACGCGCGTCTATTGAGCGAGCGTCGCATAATGTTTAACGGCCACTCATCGAGACTGGCAGTCTCGGACAGGGTAATGAATCATTTCGGACAAGCTTCTATAGCGACATTCGGTCAATTCTCTTTACTGCGCAATCCTAGGATCCAAGTGCAGTTGCTGTTTAAGAGCGTGTAATGAGCGCGCGTACTCGACGGTGGACCTCAATCAATTCTGAATGTGACTTTTCTGCGGGTTCGCTTTAACGCGGCTGTGTGCCGCAACAGTCGAAGGGTTTATCGATGCAAGTCATCGAACGAGATGATGTGAAGAAGTTTTTAAGAGAAGTATGGAACGAAGACACCCTGACGGTGCTCATTCGCACCCACTTGCACGCAGAGGCAAAATTAATTCGCCTATTCGAAAAATGTTTACCTAACCCGAAAGCCCTCAACATAGATCGAATGACCTTTGCCAGAAAGGTGGAGCTGGCTTCAGCACTGAGACTGGTAACAGATTCGACGGTGGCTCAGCTATTACTACTAAATAAGCTCCGCAATAGGTTTGCTCACAAGCTCGACGCGGAAATTGCGAAAGCTGATGTAGATGCTTTCCTGAAATCTTTTTCGCCTGCTTTTCAAGAGCGATTGAAGGTAGGTGCAGCGCAGGCGGCCAACCTCAAGAAGGTCATCGACGAGCAGAGTTTACTCGGCTTGAGGCTCAGAGTGTGTCTGATTGCGACTGATGCTGGATTGCTCGGAAATGTCGATGCCAATCTGGAGCTGAAAACCCACGCACAATCAAAAAATGCTTAATGCATAGGACACGTAAACAGGTTCCAGGTCCTGTTCGATCCCTGCTTGCGCGTGTCGCACGCGAACCCTATCCGAGTGTTGCTGGTGCGGCACGCATCTGCTCATCTGCTATTCAGAACATACGACTTTCCACAGCGTTGAGTCATTCTCTGCATGCGGTGCGGGTACACGCGCTTTCGCAACGATCTTCGAGCATGCTTCTGCGCGATTCAGATGGCTGACGAAGCGCTCACACTCTGCTTGAGCGGAGCGAGCATGATCGGTTCTGCGATATCGGTCTGCCGAGCGCCGATTTAACGTCGCCCCGCCGTCTATTGCGGTTCGCCCTTCCGTATCGATGAGCTATGAGAGGGAGGCAGACTCCGGTTCCCACCGATATTAAGCTATAACTGCGCAAGGAGGGATGCGCGATGATCTATGAACTTCGCACTTACACCCTGGTCCTCGGCGGCGCGCCGCAGTACATCCAGATCACCAAGGAAGAGCTGCTGCCGCTCCTGGCCGAGCACGGGCTGAAGCCGCTCGGCTACTGGTCCACCGATATCGGACCGCTCAACGAGCTGGTCCATCTGTGGGCCTTCAACGACCTCAACGAGCGCCAGCAGAAATGGAGCGCCTGGGGCCGCGACCCGCGCCGCGCGGCGATTGTGCCCAAGCTGCGCGCGCTGGTAGTCAGCCAGAGCAACAAGATCATGACACCCGCGGAGTTCTCACAGTTGAAGTGACCCCGGCGCGCCGAATCGACGCCGATACAGGAGACGCCATGGAACTGGGACTTTTTCTGATGCCGTCGCATCCGCCGGAGCGCGGCCTGCTGGCCGGCCAGCAATGGGACCTCGCGGTGCTGCGCGAGGCCGACCGCCTGGGCTACAGCGAAGCCTGGATCGGCGAGCATTTCACCTCGCGATGGGAGCCTAATCCGGCGCCCGACATCCTGATCGCGCAGGCGCTGATGCAGACGCGGCGCATCAAGCTCGCCCCCGGCGCCCATCTGCTGCCCTATCATCATCCGGCCGAACTCGCCTGCCGCGTCGCCTTCATGGACCACCTCGCGGAAGGCCGGTACATGCTGGGTATAGGCGCGAGCGGCCTCCCCAGCGACTGGCAGTTGTTCTGCGTCGATGGGATGAAGGGCGTCAACCGCGACATGACGCGCGAGGCGCTCGAAATCATGCTCAAGGTCTGGGAGACCGACGGCGGTCTCGAGTACAAGGGCAAATTCTGGAGCGTCAACGTGCCGGGGCCGATGCTGCGCACGCTCGGCCATCATCTGCGCCCACTGCAGCGCCCCTATCCGCCGATCGGCATCGCCGGCCTCAACCCCGGATCGGAAACGCTCAAGCTCGCCGGCGAGCACGGCTTCATGCCGCTCAGCCTCAATATGAGCCCCGGCTACGTCGCAACCCATTGGGACGCGGTGCTCGAGGGCGCGCGCCGCGCCGGACTGAGTCCGAATCGGCGCGACTGGCGCGTGGTGCGCGAGGTCTTCGTCGCCGACACCGACGCCGAGGCGCATCGCTACTGCGTCGGCGGCATGATGGGCCGCATGATGCGCGAGTACCTGCTGCCGCTGATGGCGGATTTTCAATTCACCAGGTATCTGAAGCACGACCCGTCGGTGCGCGACGACGCGGTCACGCCCGAATACCTGGCGGACAACGGATGGCTCGTCGGATCGCCGCGCACCGTGCGCGACAAGCTCGCGCAGATGTACAAGGACCTGGGCGGCTTCGGCACGCTGCTGCTCTTCACCTTCGACTACGCCGACGATCCCGAGCCGTGGTTCAAATCGATGCGCCTGCTGGCGGAAGAAGTGCTGCCGCATTTTCGCAAGCTGGACGCGGCGCCGAAGGCGCAGGCGGCGGCGAGCGCATAACGCCGCGATGCGCGAGTACAGCATCAAGGACAAGGTCGCGATCGCCGGTATCGGCGAGACGACCTACTACAAGCGCGGCCAGGCGCCGGTCAGCGAATTCCAGCTCGCCTGCGAGGCAATCCTGAAGGCGGCCGCCGACGCCGGCATCAGGGTGACCGACATCGACGGCTTCGCCTCGTACAGTAACGATCGCAACGACGCGGCGCGCCTGGCCACGGCGCTTGGTCTTCCACATTATGCATGGGCGAGCATGGTGTGGGGCGGCGGAGGTGGCGGCGGCTCAGGCGCGGTCGCGCAGGCGGCCGCGGCCGTCGCGGCGGGATATGCGAAATACGTGGTCGTGTTCCGGGCGCTTGCGCAGGGGCAATTCGGGCGATTCGGCCAGGCCGCGCCGGTCGAGACCGTCTCGGGTCCCAACGCATACGCATGGCCCTACGGGCTGTTCGTGCCGGCGCAATGGGTCGCGCTGCGCGTGCGCCGCTTCATGCACGAGCATCGCATGACCCAGGATGCGCTCGCGGCCGTGGTGCTCGCGGATTACCATCACGCCCAGCAAAACCCGCGCGCGGTGATGTACGGGCGTCCGCTCACGCGCGAGCAGTACGATCGCTCGCGATGGATTGTCGAGCCGTTCCATCTCTACGACTGCTGCATGGAGAACGACGGCGCGGCGGCGCTTATCCTGACCAGCGCCGAGCGCGCCCGCGACCTGCGGCAAAAGCCGGTGTACGTGATGGCGGCGGCGCAGGGCGCGCCTCATCGCGCCGCGGCCGCCGCGGAAAATTCACCTGATTTCGCATCGTCGCATTTCACCACGCTCGCGCCGCGGCTCTACGAGATGGCGGAGATCGGTCCGCAGGACATCGACGTCGTGCAGATGTATGAGCATTTCAGCGGCGCGGTGCCGATCAGCCTGGTCGAGCACGGCTTCTGCGAACCGGACGGCGTGATGGAACTCTGCCGGCTGGAAAACTTCCTCGCGCCGCACGGCAAGCTGCCGCTCAACACGAGCGGCGGCAATATCGCCGAGTGCTATATGCACGGCCTCGAGCTGGTCAACGAGGCGGTGCGCCAGTGCCGTGGAACCTCGACCGCGCAGGTGCCCGACGCGAAGATCGCGCTGGTCGCGTCGGGGCCGATGGTGTCGCCGGTGAGCGATCTTATTCTGCGCGGATGACCTGATCGGGGAGAACTGACGGATGAGCGAACGGTCGCCTTACTATTTGCCCGAGGGACTGCCGGCGCCCAAGGCGCAGCGCGACGGGATGGACGCCGGCTTCTGGGAAGCGCTGCGACGCCACGAGCTGGTGGTCCAGAGATGCGCCTCCTGCGACACGTTTCAGTTCGGCCCGGAATGGATTTGTCACAAGTGTCACGGCGGCGAGCTCCGGTGGCATCGCGTATCCGGGCGCGGCCGTCTCTATAGCTGGGTCAGGTCGTGGAACCCGGTGCATCCGGCGCTCAAGCAGGCTGGGCCGTTCATTATCGCGGTGGTCGAGCTTCCCGACGCCGGTAGCGTGCGGATGGTGGGCAACCTGCTCGGAGACCCGATGCAGAACGCGCCATTCGACGCCGAAGTCGAAGCCGTCTTCGAGGACCATCCGGCGGCGACTCTCGTCCAGTGGAAGCTCGTCCGCTAGCGTGAACGCTTCCGTGCGCGCGAGGGCGCGCAGCGCAATCGCGATCGAAACGCGGTCGGCCTAAGACGGCTGTCTAGAAGACGGGTATGATGTCCGCCGCGGTGATATTGCCGACGTCCACGCCCTCGATATCGAGTTCGGGAATCGCCGGGAACTTGATCCCCCAGTCGCCCACCACCTTGCGCACCTTGGCGATCGCCATCCGCCAGTTCTCGGCCTGCTCGTCGTAGCTGAGCACGCCCAGCCCGGCCTGCCGCGCGTATTGCATCAGTGCGCGATGGTTTTCCAAAAAATAGGGCGGCAGCTCCCAGAACATGTTCGGCGGCTCCCACAGGATCATCGACAGGAACACGAATCCTGCGCGTAGCTGCTTGGTGATCAGGTTCTTGTAATCCTCGCTCAGCCCCGGCCAGTCGTCCTCGAGCATCTTGAGACAAATCGCCAGGTGGCGGCTCTCGTCCTGGCCGACGCGCGTGAATACGCCCTTGAAAACCGGCAGCGTGGTCCGCCGCGACATCCCGTAAAACAGCGTCGAGGCCGCGACCTCGCCCAGCAGGAACGAGGTGAAGAGCACCGAGAGCGGATACTTGTCGATCGACGCCGAATAGCCGCGCCAGTAGCGCGCGCCGTTGTACGAGAGCCACTGGATATTGTTGAGCGCGGCGCGCTCGACGTCGGTGCGCGGCGTGAAACGCAGCGGCCCGTCGGGTATCAGGCGCTGGATCGCGCGCTGGCAGCACTCCTCGTGATTCATCTCGTCGTGGGTCACGCTGAAAAAGCATTTGCGAATCGGGTCTTCGGTGTGCAGCTCGTACGAATGAATCATCGCCTTGGCGAACACCGCCGGCCCCGAACCGTCGAAGACTGAGAGCACCGCGTACCAGTACACGATGCCCATCCGCTCCTCGGGCGTGAATTGCGCCGGGTCAAGGTCGTTCCATGGCAGGTCGGAGGGATTCCAGGCCTGGCGCTTGGCCTTTTCGTAAAGCGCGGCGAGCGACTCGGTCTTGACCGGCCATTCGAGCGGGAAGATGTTGGGCTGCTCGATCGGCGGCGGCGCCGCGAAGCCGTGGGCGGGGATCGCCAGCGGCGGAATAACCGGATTCCTCTCGGACGCACCGTTGACGCGCTGTGCGGCGGCGGCTTTGGCCATCGGATGGAAACCTCCTGCGGCTTAAATCGACCGACCGGTCGATTTATTTAGAATCGCGTACTCGCCCGTCCATGTCAAGCTCCGCCAAGCCCGCGGGTTGACAGTCGCCCCCGGTTAATCCCGGCGCGCAATGCCCGAGAAGATCAGATGCGACACCGCCTCCGCGATCTGCTCGGGCTTAAGCCTGCCCTCGGGCCGGTACCATTGCGTCAGCGAATTACCCAGGCCGAAGATGAGCCGCGTCAGCAGCCGCGCATCGATACTCGCGTCGATCTCGCCCGCCGCGATTGCCTCGCGCACGATCTTCGCAACCTCGCTGTCGAAGCGCCGCCGCCGCGTCATCGCCTCGCGCTCGGTCGGCGTATTGCCCTTGACCCGCTGCAGCAGCTCGACCTCCTGCACGAAGGCGAGCGTGATGATGACGCCGCGATAGACGATATGGCGCAGGCGCTCGAGCGGCGTTCCGCTCTGCGCGCCCGGCTCGTCAAGCACCCCGAGCAGCCATTTGAAGGCGCGCTCGAGCGCGCGAGAGAGCAGCTCCTCCTTGCTCGAGACGTGGTAATAGAGGCTCGACTTGGTGATGCCGGTTTCGCGCGCGACGTCTTCCATCGACGCCGCCTCGTACCCGCGCCGGTTGAAGACGCGCACCGCCGCGGCGGTGACGCTTTCGATATCGTAAGGCGCGCGATGGTGCTTCGGCGGGCGGCCGATCTTGCGCGCACCCGGGGACGAACCGACACCGGCGGCGGCCTTGGATCCCGTCCGGGGCCGCGCCCGCCGCTTCATCGCGCGATCGCCGTCCGGTACGGCGCGACAGCGACGGTCACGAGGCCGCGAAGCGCTCGCGCGTCCCGCCCCCAAGCATCGCGGCCAACGCGGTCAGATCGTCGGCGCCGTAGAACTCGATCTCGACACGGCCCGGCTTGCGCCCCCGCGCGCGCACGATACGCACCTTGCGCTTGAGCCCGCGCTGCATTGCCTCGGCGAGCGCCGCGAGGTTGGGATCGAGGTCGCGGCCGGCGGCTGCGCGGCCACCGCCGCGGGCGCGGCGCGCCGCCTGCGCCAGGTCTTCGGCGCCGCGCGCCGAGATACGGCCCTCGACGATTTTGCGCGCGGCTACCACTTGTGCCTCGGCCGATCCCAGCGCCAGCAGCGGACGCGCCTGACCGGCGCTCAGCGCCCCGCGTTCCATCAGCTCGAGCACCGCGGGCGGCAGGTCGAGCAGGCGGATCGCATTGCTCACGTGCGGGCGGCTCTTGCCGATGCGCGCGGCGATCTGCTCATGGCTCATCGCGAAACTGCGCGCCAGGCGCTCGTAGCCACGCGCCTCGTCGACCGGGTTGAGGTCCTCGCGCATCAGGTTTTCGACCAGCGACATCTCGAGCGCCGCGTGGTCGTCGAGCTCGCGCAGCACGACCGGCACGACGCTGAGCCCGGCCTCGCGCGCCGCGCGCCATCGCCGCTCGCCCGCGATAAGCTCGTAGCGCACGCCGGCACCGTCCTCCGACGGCATCGGCCGCACCACCAGCGGCTCGATGATGCCCTGGCTGCGAATCGCTTGCGCCAGTTCGGTCAGCCGCGCGGGATCGAAATGACGCCGCGGCTGGAGCGGACTCGGCGCGATGCGATCGATCTCGGCGCTGGTGACCGCGCCGCCGCTGTCCTGCCCGCCGCGCGCCGCCTCCGGCGCCGGCGCGCCGTCGGTGCTTTCGATGAGCGCGTCGAGTCCGCGTCCCAGGCCTCGCCTAATCATCCGTTCCTCCTCGTCCGTTCTTCGGCGCGCGCAAAAATGTTGCGCAGGCTCCACAGCGTGCGCCGCGGCGCCGCGCTCCCGTTTGCCGGCGCTTCGTCGGCGGTCGTGTCGTTCGTGGCATCCTGTGCGCTCGGCGTTGTCCCGGTTGCGATCGCGCCCGTCCGCTCCAGGAGCTCGCCGGCGAGCAGCCGGTACGCCTCCGCGCCCACCGATTTCGCGTCGTATTCGAGCACCGCGAGCCCGTGGCTGGGGCTTTCCGAGATGCGCACGTTGCGCGGAATTACCGTCTGGAAGACGCGATCGGGAAAATGCTTGTTGACCTCGAGCGAGATGTCGTGGCTCAGCCGATTGCGCGGGTCGAACATCGTGAGCACCACGCCCATCAGTTCGAGCGATGGGTTGAGCGCGGACTTGACGCGGCGAATCGTGGCCAACAGCGAGCTCAGCCCCTCGAGCGCGTAGTATTCGCATTGCATCGGCACGAGGACGCCGTTGGCGGCAACCAGGGCGTTGAGGGTGAGCAAGCCGAGGGAAGGCGGGGTATCAATTAGAACAAAGTTATATTTCCCTGCCTCGACCTCCAACTCAGCCCGCAGGCGCCGCTCGCGCCCCTCCACGGTCGCCAGTTCGATCTCGGCCCCGACCAGGTCGGTGCTCGAAGGCGCCAGGAACAGCGACGCGCGCGACTCGCGTGCGACTTCGACGATGGGCGTACGATTAACCAGGCAATCGTAGATTGTCGCGGATTCGACCGGCTCGGCCGTCAATCCGGAAGTTGCGTTGCCCTGCGGATCGAGATCCACGAGCAGGACGCGCTGGCCAAGTTGGGAAAGGCCGACCGCGAGATTCACCGCAGTCGTCGTTTTGCCGACGCCACCCTTCTGATTGGCGATCGCCAGGATTCGCCCCACAGCCGACCCAACCCCTCGAAGCAATCAAGTGATGCGTAGCAATCATGATGATTACACTGTGGGGATCGCAATGCAAAAGCGCGCCGGCGAACTTGTGAACAGCCGATTCCTGCGCTTTTAGGAATCTCTGCGCGCTCGGCGCCGGAGTATTGCAGCGCGCTCGATTGTGCGATCGCTACGCGGCAGCCGGTACTTCCATGTAACCGGACTCTCGAACGCGACCTCGAGCACGCGATGGCCGCCACGTTCCTGGTCACGTCCCTGGTCTTCACTCGCATAAAGCAGCATCAATCCGCCTGGTCTCAGCGCCGCCGCCGCGATCGCATGGATGTCGTCACCCGCACCGAACGCCCGCGCCGTCACGAGGTCGAAGCCGCCCCCGATATTCCCGACGGTCAGTGTGCGCCGCTCGATAGTAACGTTGCCGAGACCCATCTCATTCGCGGCGACCTGCAGATAGCTCGCGCGTTTGCGCCGCGCCTCCGCCAGAGTGAAGCGCGTCTCGAACGCGGCTGCGAGCACGAGCCCGGGAAAGCCGGCTCCCGAGCCGAGATCAAGCGCGGCCCTGTCCGAAGCGAGCATGCGATCCAGCTCGGCGCGAGCCGCCCCCTCTGCAAAGACGACCGGGGCCAAGCTGTCGATAACGTGGAAAGCCAGCTCGGCGGGATCCGTCGGATTGGCGGTGAGATTGGTGGTCCGTCCCCAGAGCGCGAGCGTCGCCGCCATCGCTTCAATCCGCCCCGGGAATTCGGCGCGCAGAGAGAATGCGCCGCCGCTGAGCCATCGCGCGACAATCTCGCGCGTTTCGCGCGCGATTGCGCCGGGAACCGTTTCACGTGAAACGTCTGGTACTCGTGAGACGCGTGTTAGCGCACGGGATGGGCTGCGCGGAGGCGGGCCGCCATCGGGCCGCTTGCGTTTCGACCTCATCGGTTATTGTTCCCGGCCGCATGTTTCACGTGAAACGCAGGGAACGTTCGCGACTACGACTTGCTCCGCGCAACGGAACCGCGGTCGCGTCGGCTCTTCAGATGCACCGCGATAAGCGATACCGCCGCAGGCGTGATCCCCGGCATCCGCGCCGCCTGGCCGAGCGATCGCGGCCGCACACGCAGCAGCCGCTCGCGCACCTCGGTCGAAAGCCCGCTTACAGCGGAATAATCCATCCAATCCGGGATTACCTCGTCTTCCAGGCGCTTGAACCGGGCGACCATCTCGGCCTGGCGGCGGACATAGCCCTCGTATTTGACGTCAATCTCGAGTTCCGCCGCTTCGTCGAGGTTCAAACTTTCCGGCAGATTCGCCATCGCCAGCACCGCGGCGTACGAGACTTCGGGCCGCTTGAGCAGCTCGAAGGCGCGCACCGGCTGCCCGATCGGCGCCGAGCCCAGTTCAGCGAGCATCGCGTTGTTCGCATCGCTGGACGCAACGAGCGCCTGCGAGAGCCGAGCAATCTCGCCCTTCACGCGCGCGTCCTTCGAGCGCAGGCGCTCGCCACCAGCCGCATCGAGCAGGCCCAGGCGCTCCCCAATCGGTGACAGACGCCGGTCGGCGTTATCTTCGCGCAACAGCAGACGATACTCGGCGCGCGAGGTGAACATCCGGTACGGCTCGCCGCCGATTCCTCGCGTCACCAGATCGTCGATCATCACGCCGATATAGGCTTCATCGCGGCGCAGCACGAGCGCCGGTTCGCCGCGAACTCTGAGCGCGGCGTTGATTCCTGCTATCAGACCCTGCGCGCCCGCCTCCTCATAGCCCGTGGTGCCGTTTATCTGCCCGGCGAAGAACAGCCCATCGACCGGCCTCGTCTCAAGCGACGGACGCAGCTGCGTCGGGTCCGAGAAGTCGTACTCGATAGCGTAGCCCGGGCGCATGATCTCGGCCCGCTCCAGCCCCTTTATCGACCGCACCATCGCGAGCTGCACGTCGAGCGGAAGGCTGGTCGAGAGGCCGTTGGGATAGACCTCCATCGTGTCGCGGCCCTCGGGCTCAAGGAATATCTGATGCCGCTCCTTGTCGCGAAAGCGCATCACCTTGTCCTCGACCGAAGGGCAGTAGCGCGGCCCGCGGCTCTGGATCACGCCCGAATACATCGGTGAGCGATCGATCCCGCCGCGAATTATCTCGTGCGTGAGCGCGTTGGTATAGGTCAGATGACAGTCGAGCTGCTTGCGCTCGATACGCGCGGTGCGAAACGAAAAGGGTGGCGGCGGATCATCGCCCGGCTGCACCTCGAGCGCGGAGTAATCGATGGTGCGGCTGTCCAGGCGCGGACAGGTTCCGGTCTTGAGCCGCCCGACGCGGAAGCCGAGCTGCGCCAGGTGCTCGCTCAGTCCCATCGCCGCAAAGTCGCCCGCGCGGCCCGCCGGGTAATTCTTCAGCCCGACGTGGACGAGGCCCTTGAGAAAGGTGCCGGTGGTGAGGATCACACACTCGGCCTCGAAGGTCTCACCGATTTGCGTTTCGACGCCGCGCACGCGCCCGTCCTCGACCAGCAGCCGCTCGACGCTCGCCTGGCGGATGGTCAGATTGGGCGTGATCTCGAGCACCCGCTTCATGCGCGCGCGATAGGCTGCCTTGTCGGCCTGCGCGCGGCGCGCCCGTACGGCCGGACCTTTGCGCGTATTGAGGAAGCGGAACTGGATTCCGGTCTCGTCGATCGCCAGCGCCATCTCACCGCCGAGCGCGTCGATCTCGCGCACCAGGTGGCCCTTGCCGATGCCGCCGATTGCCGGATTGCACGACATCTGGCCGATATGGTCGAGGTTGAGCGTGAGCATCAGCGTGGGCACGCCCATGCGCGCCGATGCGAGCGCAGCCTCGATACCGGCATGGCCGGCACCGACCACGATTACGCCGAATGCCATAGAAGCGCGATTATGGCGCGTGCGGCGCGCCGGGCCAAGCGCGCGGCGGCGCGGCGGGCGCCGAGCGATTCGCGGCCGGCGCGTGGCGCGGTTACTTGCCGATGCAGAACTCGCGGAAGACGGCGTCTAACACGTCCTCGGTGCGGACTTCTCCAGTGATCGCGCCGAGCGCCTCGGCAGCCGCGGCAATATCGACCGCGACGATCTCCGGCGGCATTCCTCCAAGCGCGCCGGCCCGACTTCTCTCGAGGGCTTCCAGAGCCAACGAGAGCGCCTGACGATGGCGTTCGCGCGAGATCGCCGCGCCATCGCCCGCCCCCTCATGAGCGAGCGTCTCGACCGCGCGCTCGAGCTCGTCGCGGATCGCGCCGGCGTCATCGGGAGCGATCGCCGAGCATCGCAGCACCGGCATCGTCAGGCCGCGCCCGAGCAGATCGGCCGGCGATACGCGCGGCGGGCGCAGGTCGCGCTTGTTGAGCAGCGCGACGCCCGCGCGTCCGGCGCACGCCTCCAGCACGCGCGTGTCGTCGTCGTCAAGCGGCCGCGCCGAATCGAAGACCGCGATGAGCAAATCCGCGCGATCGATGCTGCCGAGCGTGCGGCCGATGCCGATGCGCTCGATCTCGTCCACGGTTTCGCGCACGCCGGCCGTATCCTGAAGAACGAGCGGCCACGGACCGAGGGTGACCGACTCCTCGATGACGTCGCGCGTGGTCCCGGGAATCGCGGTGACGATTGCACGCTCGCTGCCCAGCAGCAGATTGAGCACGCTCGATTTGCCCGCGTTCGGTTTGCCGATAATCGCCGCGCGCGCGCCCTCGCGCATCAGGCGCCCGCGGCTGAAAGTGTCCTTGAGGACTGCTATGTCGTCCCGCAAGTACGTGATTTTATTGACTAATTGATCGCGTCCGGGAAGATTTAAATCTTCGTCGGCGAAGTCGATCTCGGCCTCGAGATGCGCCCGGATCGAGATCACGGCCTGGCGCAGGCTTTCGGCGCGTTGCGCTAATGCACCGTTTAGTTGCGCTATTGAAAGCTTTAATGCGCTTTCGCTACGCGCTTCGATCAGATCCGCAACCGCCTCGGCCTCTGTCAGATCCATCCGGCCGTTCAGAAATGCGCGACGGCTGAACTCACCCGGCTGAGCCATCCGCGCCCCCTGCGCGACCGCTATCCCGACTACTCGCCGAACGATATAAGGCCCGCCATGACAATGAAATTCGACGACGTCCTCGCCCGTGAGGCTCGCCGGCGCGAGCATCGTGACGCACATCGCACGGTCGATGGTCGCGCCGGTGGAAGGGTCGCGCAGCTCGCCCAAGGTCAGACGGCGTGGGCGCGGAGCGGTGGCGCCGACGGGCTGCCACAATGCGGCGGCAATGCGCGTGGCGTCGGCGCCCGACAGTCGCACGATCGCAACGGCGCCCTTGCCGGGCGGAGTAGCCGGAGCGACGATTGTATCCTGCGCGTACATTACGTCCGGTTCACACTCGCATCCGTCAGATGGAGCTCCAAAATCATCGGGCGACGGCTCGGATAGAGCCACTTCGGTCCGGGCGCTGAGCCTGGTGCCTTCTTGATAGCACAACGTGCTTGCCCGCGCGGCGTCCGTATGGTTGCATGTCTAGGTTCAGGGCGAGATTGGCACCTCGACCTTACACGATCGGCAACAGGACCCGAAAAACAGGACCGGCGCGATATGACCGGCTCCAAAAGAGCCGACCTCAGGCCGTTGTGAGCCGCAAGCGATGAAAAGGATATATCAACCGCATAATCGCCGTCGTCTTCGGACGCACGGTTTCATGGCACGCATGGCGACCCCTGGCGGACGAAACATCCTCAAGCGCCGCCGCGCCAAGGGACGCCGCCGTCTGACGATCACCATCCCTGCCAAACAACCCGGCTAGAACGCGGCGGCGCGCCGTCGTGACTTCACCTTCCGCCCGGTTAGGCAAAGCGGATCGCCTGCGCAATTCGAGGGAATTCCTCAGGCTGCAGCGCGCTGGCGCTCGCTATCAGAGCGGGCATTTCGTGTTCTACTACGGGCTCGACCGCGGCGGTGACCAGCGTTCGCGGCTCGGGATCACGGTCTCGCGCCGTATCGGCAACGCCGTCGTACGCAACCGTCTCAAGCGCCGCGTGCGCGAGTGCTACCGGTTGAAATTGCGCGCGATGCTGCCCGCCGGGGCCGCGCTGGTGGTGATCGCGCGCAGCGGCGCGGGCGACCTGGATTGGGCGATGCTCGAGCGCGAGCTCGCCACGGGCCTTAGCGGTCTCCGGCAGAGGCTGCGCCAGGGCTGCCGCGCGGGATCATCCCCGTGACTGACCAGCCTCATCGCGCATACGAACGGATTCGCGCCGCGGCGTTGTCCGCGATGCTGCGGGCGATCGCGATCTATCGGGCGCTGCTCTCCCCGTTCCTGCTGGCACTGGCAGGACCCGCCTGCCGCTTCGAGCCGAGTTGCTCCGAGTACGCTCGTCAGGCGTTGGCCGAGCACGGCCCGGGCCGGGGCCTTTACCTGACCATGCGCCGACTAATGCGCTGTCGCCCGCGCGGCGGATGGGGTTACGACCCGGTGCCCGCGCGCGAGATGCGCGACCTGAAACAATTCTGAGGGAACGATTTGGACAACGCTCGCCAGATTATCATCTTCGTCGTGCTCATCCTCGCGGCGATCTTCTACACCGACATCGTGCGCTGGATTCGTCCGCCCAAGCCCGGGATGCTGACGAAGACCGCGCAGCCGAGCGGCGCTGCGCCGTCTCCGGAGGCGGGCGCAACCGCCGTCGCGGGCCGGGCAGCGCAGCCCTCGGCCTCGCCCGAGTCGATCGCATCGGCTCCGCCGCCCGCGATCGGCATCGCCGGGCTGCAGTCGCTCACGCCGCTTGCGGTCAGCGCGGGACCGCCGCGGACGATCGAGGTGGCGACCGACCTCTATCAGGCCACGTTCACCGCCAAGGGCGCGCGCCTGCTGAGCTTTCGCCTGAAGAATTACCGCGAGACGGTGCGCAAGGACAGCCCGCTCTATGACATCGTCGTGCAGGGCGAGCGCTTACCGATGGGCCTGATCGTCGAGCGTGGCGACACGCTCTACTCGGACCAGGGCGTGGATTATACGACTGACGCGCCGGCGCAGGTAATGGCCGCGCCGGGTGGCGACACGACGATTACTTTCACTGGCGAGACCAAAGAAGGTCTCAAGCTGGTCAAGCGCTTCACCTTCCGCGACGGCACCTACTTGTACGAGATGAACGGTGAGGTTAGCGGCGCGACGTCCGAGGTCAAGGCGCTCGGGTTCACGATGAGCCAGCCGCTGGCCGAGCGCGCGCCCGAGCAGGGCTATCGCGATTATCCGGCATTGCAGGCGGACGTCGGCGGCAAGGACGTCAACGAATACCAGAAGCAGCTCGAGAAGGGTGTCGCGCCGATGGCGGGCGAGATCGCCTTTGCCGGCATCGGCGACCGCTACTTCCTGTCGGCTTTCATCCCGAAAGCGCCGAGCAAGGGCGAGCTGCGGATGGACTACGCCGGCGGCGAGGCGCGGGCGGAGATGCTGTTTGCGGGCGCCCTCCACGTCTCGACCTCGGTTTACATGGGGCCCAAACAGCTCAATCTACTCGAGGCGGTGAATCCCAGGTTGAGCAAGGCGATCAACTTCGGATGGTTCGGCGTGCTCGCGGTCATCTTCGTGCGCGCGCTCAGGATGCTGCACACGGTCGCGCCCAACTACGGATGGGACATTATTCTGCTGACGCTGGCGGTGCGGCTCGCGACGCTGCCGGCGTCGATCAAGGCTCAGCGTTCCGCCCTGCGCATGCAGCGGCTTGCGCCGCAGGTCGAGAAGATCCGGGCGAAATTCAAGGACGATTCGACGGCGCTCAACCGCGAAATGATGGACCTGTATAAGCGCAATCACGTCAATCCGCTGGGCGGATGCCTGCCGACGGCTATTCAGTTCCCGATACTTTATGGCCTTTACGAGGCGCTGCTGAATTCGATTGAGCTTCGCCATGCGCCGTTTATAGGCTGGATCAGCGATCTTTCGGCTCCCGACTGCCTGTCGATCGCGTGGATGCCCAAGGTGCCGGGAATCGACTGCCACGGGCTCCCGATCCTGGTCCTCTTGATGGGGGTGAGCACGTTTTTGCAGCAGTGGATGATGCCCAAGGCGGGCGACCCCAATCAGCAGAAAATGATGATGTGGATGCCGATCTTCTTCACTGTGCTGTTCATAGCCCTGCCGGCCGGGCTATCGCTGTATTACTTTGCCTCCAATCTACTGGGTATAATTCAGCAGTTTTTCCTTAATCGGGAATTCAAACAGTACACACCAGTTGCCGCAGCATGAGCGAATCCAACCAAGCCGTCGAGGTCACCGCTACCAGCGTTGACGAAGCGATCAAGCAGGCGCTCGATAAGCTCGGCGCCTCCGAGGACGACGTCGTAATCCAGGTGCTGAGCACGCCGCGCTCGGGCGTGTTGGGTTTGGGCGCGCGCCAGGCGCGCGTGCGCGTCGAGCGTCGCGCCCCGGAGGGCGCGAGCAGCGGTGTGATGTCGCCGCCGCCGGCACCACCGCCGCAGCCGCGACCGGCGCGTTCAGCACCGCCGCGACCGACCCCGACACCGGCCGCCGTGGAGGCCCGCGCCGCGCGCAACCCGTCGGCGCAACCGTCCGAAACTACAGCCGACGCGCAGCCGTCCGCGCAGTCTCGCGCGGGCGAGCGCGAACACGGACGTGATCAGGCACCGCGCCGACGGCCGTCGCAATCGCCGCGCGATCCGGGCGAGCGGCCCGAGCATCCCACGGAAGCTGCGTCGCGCCATGAAGGCGCCGGCGAGGAGGAAGACGATTCCGGCCGCAGGGCCGCCTCTCTCGACGACCAGGCGCGCGAGGCAACCGAAGTGCTCTCGCAGATTCTCGACCTGATGTCCGAGAAAAGCGAGATCACCGTCACCGAGGAGGATTCCGAGGGCATCGAACTCGCGATCAAGGGCGACGGCTCGGGTCTGCTGATCGGCCGTCACGGCCAGACCCTCGATGCGCTCGAGTATCTGGTCAATCGCATTCTCGCCCGGCGCATCAAGGACGGCGTGCCGATAACGCTGGACACCGAAGCCTACCGCGAGCGCCGCCGCCGTCAACTGCATCGGATGGCTCTGTCGATGGCTGAGCAGACCAAGCGCGAGCACGCCTCGGTGACACTGGATCCGATGCCGCCGCGCGACCGGCGAATCGTCCATCTGGCGCTCAAGGACGATCCGCTGATCACGACCCGCTCAACGGGCGACGGCTTTCTGCGGGCGGTCGAGATAATCCCGGTCGGTGAGCGGCGCGAGGGTGGCGGAGGACGCGGGCGACCGCGTGGCGGCGGGGGTGGCGGTGGCGGCGGCCGGCAGCGCGAACGTGAGGGCGAGCGCGAGCCTCCGGTCGGGCAGCAGGGCGGCTTCAAGCACGGCCAAAAACGCATGTTTTAGCGCTTATTAGCCGCAATCGCCGGAAAGAAACCGATACAACCTACCGGCGTAGTATCTATAGGCTCAAGCGCCAGTGTCGGGCTGAGCGGAGGAGCGGCAAAGATGCGCGGGTTCAGGAGCCTGCTGGCGGCTGCGGTTCTTTCTCTCGCGATGGCATCCCCGGCGCTTGCCCAGTACGCGCCATGGCCATCGCCCTTACCGCCCGCACCTTCATGGGGCGATTACGATTCGTCCCACATCTGGCATCCCGCGGATTGGTGGTGGCAGAACCAGCCCGCCTGGGTGCGCGAAAACCATCCCGAATGGTGGGGCGACTTTGACGCCGACGGCATCTGGCGTCCCGCCGCCTGGTGGTGGGAGAACCAGCCCGCATGGACCCAGCTTCACCATCCCGAATGGTGGGGCGATTTTTATCAGGGCGTCTGGTACCCGGCGTCGTGGTGGTGGCAGTTCCAACCCGCATGGACCCGTGCGAACCATCCTGAATGGTGGGGTTATGTCGACAACGGCGTCTGGTACCCGGCGGTCTGGTGGTGGCACCATCGGCGCGACTGGTTTGTGCAGCATCATCCGGACTGGTGGGGCGACGAGTACGAAGGCCAATGGTACCCGGCCTCGTGGTGGTGGGAGAATGAGCCCGTCTGGGTCCAGGAGAACCATCCCGAGTGGTGGGGCGACTACTATCAGAATCGATGGTACCCGGCGGACTGGTGGTGGGTGCATCAGCCCCAGTACGCGGCGCAGTATCATTCCGACTGGTGGGGCGATTTCGACTCCCATCATGTGTGGCATCCCGACACGTGGTGGCATCAGAACAATCCGGCCTGGATGGCGCAGCATCATCCGCAATGGCAGGGCGATTATGACAGCGGGCACACCTGGCGCGATCTGAACTGGTGGGCGGCCAGGCAACCGCAGGTCGCCGTCGCGACTCATCCGAACTGGCGCCCGGCGCTGGAGCAGTCGATCGAGCGCCAGCACTTCGAACAGCAGCGCGCGATCGAAGTGCAACACGACGCGCAGATGCAGCGGGTCGGTGCGGTGCATACCGAGCAGATGCAGACGATCGGGCGCAAGAACCAGCACCAGATGCAGACGCTCGAGCAGCAGCATACCGAACGCATGACGGCGCTCGAACGCGGCCCGGCGCAACCGCCGCCGCAGGCGCAGCCGCCGCCGCGCATGCAACGGATGCCGCCGCAGCAACCGCCGCGGCCGGCGCCTCACGGCGCGCCTGCGCAAATGCAGACCGGCCAAGCGAGCCTGGCCGGACCGCAGGGCGCCGCGCGCCAGCATCAGCAGGCGGTCGCCGCGCTGCAGCGTCAGCATGAACAGCAGACGCAGGCGCTCGCGCAGCAGCAGATGCGCCAGGAACAGGCGGCGCTGCACCAACAGATGCTGCAGCAGCAGGCGCTCGAGCGCACGCAGGCGGCGCGCGAGCAGGCGGTCGAGACGCGCCACGCACAGCAGCTCCAGGCGCTGGCGCATCCCAATCCGCATCCGCCCGCGATGCATCCGGCGCCGCCGCCTCAGCCCCAGTTCCACGGCAATCCGATGCCGGCGCGGCGCGCCGCGCCGGCGCGCGCTGCCGAACCTCCGTACGGCGGCGGTCAGGCGCGCGGCGCTGGAGGTTCCCCGCAGCAGCAGCGGCAACACTAGCCGCGGGCAGCTTTAATCCGATTCCCTCCCCGAACCCGGGGAGGGAATCGGTCAGTTAAGAACTTTTACAGCGGAATCGAAGGCGGAGCGCGGTCAGGCGTTGGGATCGAGGCCCCACTTGCGCTTGTTCTCGGCGACCTGGTCGGAAGTGGGATGCTCTTTCTGGGTGAAGGTCTTGACCTTGAACTGGTCGGCCAACTCGAGTGTGGCGTGGTTCAGCGCAATATCGTCCTTGAACACCTCGGGCACCGCCGGCTCTTCGAAAATCGCCTGCCACGGACATTCCGGCTCGCACGCGCCGCAGTCGATACATTCGTCGGGCTGGATATACAGCATGTTGGGAAAGCGCTGTTTGTCCTCGCCTACATATTCGTAGATGCAATCAACCGGGCACACGCTGACGCATCCGGTGTCAACGCAATCGATGCACAGTCGGGTTATGGTCCAGGGCATGTTCCGTCATCCTCTCCTGTCGGGCGGCAGCGACTTTGCGATTATAGCGCGATTATAGCGATCGACCGCCTGCGGTTTGAAGCCGCCGCGCCCGCGGGCTTTTGCTCAGGCGCATCTTCTATAGCATAGATTGAACGGCGGCGAGAAAGAATCGATTTCAGCCCGCGAAGCGCCAGCCGGCGCAAAATTCCACGAGAGGGCGCGCGATGGAAATCAACGGTGTGGCGCACGTGATGCTGACGGTGGGCGATTACGAAGCCTGCCTGCCGTTTTACGAAAAGCTGCTGCCGATGCTCGGCCTGACCTTCGTCGTGCGCAAGACCGACGCGCAGTTCTACTGCATCGGCGGCCGCACCGGCATCGGCATTCACAAGGCCGATGAGCGCTATCGGGGCGAGCGTTTCGCGCAGGGCCGGCCCGGGCTGCATCATGTCTGCCTGCGTGCGCGCGCGCGCGAGGATGTCGATTCGGTGTACCGGTTTCTGCTCGAGGTCGGCGCGAAGATCGTCCACCCGCCCGAGGAGGGCCGGTGGGCGGCCGGCTATTACTCGGTACTGTTCGAGGATCCCGACGGCACCCGGCTCGAAGTCAATCACATCCCCGGCAAGGGCCTGCTGGCCGAAGCGCCGCGCCGCTAGGGGCGCGCGCGCGGTGCAGAAGCGGGCGGGCGCGCAGCCCGCAGGCCGGCGCCCGCCGCATCGGTCGGCGCGGCCGCAACCGCGCTGCGTTGTTGCCTTAAAGCGGCTCGCCCGTGCTCGGATCGAGCAGCAACCGGCGCGCCGGCTCGTGATGCCTGCGATCGAAATCAAACATGTTGAGCACCGACCCGGCGTAGGCGTCAGCGGAACCTCCGCCGATGCGGCCCAGATCGAAGTTGTCCTCGATGAACCGGATAATCGAGCTTTGGTCGGTGAGCGTGTGATCCACGAAGTTCCGTTTCGCCCATGGCGAGATCACCATGAACGGCAGGCGCGGTCCGTAGCCGCATCGCCCCTGCTGACCGTCGCCGGGCGCGTTCGATCCGCACAGGCCCGAGCCGGTCAGCGTGTCGGCGCTGGTCTGCGACTGATGCACGACGGGCCCGATGACGTGATCGTACCAGCCATCCGAGTCGTCGTACGAGATAAAGACCGCGGTGTGCTCCCATTCGGGACGCTTCATCAGGAAATTGATCGTGTCAACCAGGAAGTTCTGCTCGTCGAGCGGATCCGAGTACTGGGCATGGCCGTCCTGGAAGCCGGCGGCCTTGAGGAAGGCGACCTGGGGCATATGGCCGGCATTGGTCGCGTCGAAGAAATCGTGCAGATCGTATTGGTGATTCGCCGCGTCGGTGTATCCGATCGCGCCGATACCGCCCGGGCGGGTGTGGTTGGGATTGCGCGTATTGACGAAGTACTGAAACGGCTCGTGATGCGGGATGTAATCGACCTTGGTTACGCCGGTAATTTCCGACCTGGTCGAGCGGGCGCAGCCGGTCGTGCCGTTGGCGTTGGTAATCGTGAGATCGAAGCCGCCCTGGAACCATCCCCAGGTCATGCCCGCCGCATTGAGCAGGTCGCCGATATTTTTGCTGGTCGAATCGAAGAAGAAGGTATCGCGAGTCGAGCAGACGTCCTCGGACGGCTGGCCGTCGTCGACCGCGCTGCCGCCGGCGATATCGCCTGCGACCGCGGGCTTGTTATGCGGATCGGTGTTGGCCCCGGAAATCGCGCCAAAGGTGTTGCCGGCGGCCAGGTTCAGGGCACCCGGCGTCGAGGGACCGAAGGTGGTGCCGTACGAGTTGTCGTTCATCGCGAAGTGCTGCGCGTAGTTCCACAGCGCGGTGACCGTGTTGCCGTCGAAATAGTCCATGATCTCGTTGGACAGATTGACGTCGAGGTTCGAGCAGAACTGGTTGGGCACATTGGCCAGGAAATTGTCCATCAGCCCGAAGTCAAAGGCGGTTTGCTCGTCAGTGTAGCCATGGTCCTGGTCGCAGAGCGCGGCCTGCGCGCGGCTGAGCCGCGCCGGGTTGGCGCCATTCGGATTATTGCTCAGCAGGACGCCGGAGAGCCCGTTGACGTTCGGCGTATCTGGAACCGGATGAAACGCGGGTTCGCCGGGATCGTCGTTCAGCGCATTCGGATAGGTGGCGAAGTAATGGTCGAAAGAGACGTTCTCCTGAAAAATAACCACTACATGCTCGATGGGAGTTGCAGCGCCGTCTTCGTCGGCATGGGATTGAGCGATTCCCGGCATCGGCACCCCCACTACCATGGTGAACGCGGCCGCCAGGGCCGCCAGTCTCGAGCCGATTCCCAGCTTGCGTGGTCGATGCATCGTCGTGGCCTGCTCCTTGTGCGAGAGAGATTTCATTTCGCGCGGAGCGTAGGGCGACGAGGTTCCCGCCATGTGAATCCGGCTTTAACTTCGGGTTAATCCGAGCGCAGGCGAGGCGCCTTGCAAATCGCCGCCTTAGCCTCCAAACTTTCGCCAGTATTCCAAACGCCCCGCGGCGAGCGCGCCGCGGATGCGCCTTTCAGGAAGGTTCCATCCAATGACCGACAAACAGGCATCGACCGACAAGCAATCGTTTCGCACCGAAACCGACAGCATGGGCGCGATCGAGGTTCCCTCCGATCGCTACTGGGGCGCGCAGACCGAACGCTCGCTGCATCATTTCAATATCGGACCCGACCGCATGCCGCGCTCGGTGATCCGCGCCTTCGGCCTGCTCAAGAAAGCCGCGGCGCTGGTCAATCAGGATCTGGGCAAGCTCCCCGCCGACAAGGCAAAGCTGATCGCGCAGGCGGCCGACGAAGTGATCTCGGGCAAGCTCGACGCCGAGTTTCCGCTGCGCATCTGGCAGACCGGCAGCGGCACCCAGACCAACATGAACGCCAACGAGGTCATCTCGAACCGGGCGATCGAGATGGCGGGCGGCAAGCTGGGCAGCAAGAAGCCCGTCCACCCCAACGACGACGTCAACATGTCGCAGTCGTCCAACGACACTTTTCCGACCGCGATGCATATCGCGGCGGCCGAGGAGATCGTCAATCGGCTGATGCCGGCGGTGCAGAAGCTGCGCGACGCGCTCGAGGCCAAGTCGCAGGAGTTCGCCGGCGTGGTCAAGATCGGACGCACCCACCTGATGGACGCGGTGCCGCTCACGCTCGGACAGGAGTTCTCCGGCTACGTCGCCCAGCTCGAGGCCGACCTCAAGCGTATCGACGCCGTCCTGCCGGACATCTACGAGCTTGCGATCGGCGGCACCGCGGTCGGCACCGGCCTCAACACGCATCCCGAATTTGCCGATCGCATGGCGGAAAAAATCGCCGAGGCGACCGGGCTGCCGTTCGTCGCCGCGGCCAACAAGTTCGCCGCGCTCGCCGCGCACGACGCGCTGGTGATGGCGAGTGGGGCGCTGCGCACGCTCGCCTGCTCGCTGATGAAAATCGCCAACGACATCCGCTGGATGGGCTCAGGGCCGCGCTGCGGGCTCGGCGAATTGCGCCTGCCCGAGAACGAGCCGGGCTCGTCGATCATGCCGGGCAAGGTAAATCCGACCCAGTCGGAAGCGATGACGATGGTGTGTCTGCAGGTGATCGGCAACGATACGGCGATCGCGATGGCCGGCACGCAGGGCAATTTCGAGCTCAACGTGTTCAAGCCGCTGATCATTCACAACCTGATGCACTCGATCGCGCTGCTGGCCAACGCCTGCTCTTCGTTCACCGACTTCTGCGTGGTGGGAATTGAGGCCGATCGCGAGCGCATCGCGGGATACGTCGAGAACTCGCTGATGCTGGTCACGGCGCTGAGTCCGCATATCGGCTACGACAACGCGGCCAAGGTGGCGAAGAAGGCGCACGCCGATAACACGACGCTGCGCCAGGCGGCGATTGCGCTCGGCCTAATCAAACCTGAGGACTTCGATCGCTACGTGCGGCCGGAGAAGATGCTCGCGCCCGAGCCGTGAAGCGCGCTGCGAAGCCGATACCGCAAGCATCGGGGGAACTGTCGGAGGAACTAATCGATGGACAAGCTGCCGTCCGCCTACAAGCAGGTGGGACCGAACCGTTACCGCGAAGCCTACGGGCTCTTCTACGAGGACTTCACGCCCGGCGACGTCTTCGAGCATCGCCCCGGCCGCACCCTGACCGAAACCGACAACATCTATATGACGCTGCTGGCAATGAACACGCATCCGCTGCACTTCGATTCCGCCTACGCCAACGCCACGCAATGGAAGCGGCCGCTGATGAACTCGCTGGTGACGATCTCGGTGGTCACCGGGATGAGCGTGCACAGCACGAGCCAGAATGCGGTCGCCAATCTCGGCTGGGACAAGGTGCGGCTGGTGAATCCCGTGTTTGCCGGCGACACGCTGTACGCCGAGACCACGGTGGTTTCGAAGCGCGAGTCGGAAAGCCGTCCCACGCAGGGCCTGGTGACGGTGCATACGGTGGGCATGAAGGTCGACGGGCAGACCGGGCAGGCGGGCACCGTGGTGATCGAATTCGATCGCACGTTCCTTGTGTACAAGCGCGAGCATTCGCCGCTCGGCAAGGCGAATTACTGAAGACCGCCGGCGGATAGCGGGCGCATGGGGCGGGGGGAGATGGGAAAAATAGTGCCGGCGAAGACGCGAGCGGCGCGCGCGGCGATGCTCGCGATCGCAATTGCGGCGATGCTCGGCTCGGTCGAGGGAGCCGCCGCGGCGGCGCCGCCGCCGACGGCCGCATTCCCCGCCGGGCTCGATCCGAACGCGCTGATGCTGCCGCCGCCGACGCCGGACGGCAAAGTAAAGACCGCGGTCGCGCTCCATGTGCTCAACCTCTCGGGTATCAACGAGGTCACCGAGCGTTTCGAACTCGCCGGATACCTGCTGGCGCAATGGCGCGACTCGCGCCTGACCTACCAACCCAGCGGCCCGAACGACAAGTACCGGGTGCTCGCGGTCGATTCGGTATGGCGCCCGCAGCTCGTCATCATCAACGTGGTCGCGCCGCGCCGCACGCACGAGACCTCGATGCGCGTCGCGCCCGACGGAATGGTCTCGTATGTCGAGCGCTTCGACGCGACGATCACCTCGACCTTCCATCTGAAGTCCTTCCCGTTCGATCGGCAGAAGCTCGAAATCCTGATTCATCCGTTCACCGATCAGCAACGCATCGTCGTCTTCGAGCAGAGCGAGCTGCCAGTGTGGACCGCGGCCGAGTTCAGCTCCTACTCCTCGCTGGAGTCGTGGCAATTTGAATCTCTCACCTACGAACTCGGCACGGCGGCGAGCCAGTTCGGCACGCATGCGGTATCGGAGGCGCGGTTCGATATCGCGGTGGCGCGCCGCTCGGATTTCTATCTCTGGAAGGTGTTCCTGCCGTTGCTGCTGATGGTCATTGTGTCATGGTCGGTGTTCTGGTTCGATCCGCCCGAGGTCTCGAGCCAGGTGCAAATCGCGGTCACCTCGATCCTGACCATCATCGCGTTCGCGCTCGCGATCTCATTGACGCTGCCGCGCGTGCCGTACCTGACCTTCGCCGACGCCTTTTTTCTCACCTGCTACATCTTCGCGTTCGTGGCGATGGTTGAGCTGACCGCGGTGCATATCGCGTGGCGCGGCGACAAACGCAGGATAGCCGCGAAAATCCGCGGCACCGCGCGATGGCTGGTACCGGCCGCTTTTGTAATCGTTAACGTCGTCCTGATCGTCCATTTTCTCGCCTGAGCCCCCTCACATCCGGAACACGCCGAAGCTCGTAGCCGGCGGAACCCCGGCGTTGAGCGCGGCGGCGATCGCGAGCGCCAGGATTTGGCGCGTCTCCGCCGGATCGATCACGCCGTCATCCCACAGCCGCGCGGTCGAGAAATAACAGCTCGACTCGTGCTCGTACTTGGCCAGCGTGGGACGGGTGAATTCGGCCTGCTCTTGCGCACTCATCGTCTGACCCTGGGCCTTGAGCTGATCGAGCTTGACCGTCAGCAGGGTGTTGGCGGCCTGTTCGCCGCCCATCACCGAGATGCGCGCGTTGGGCCACATGAAAAGCATCCGCGGCGAGTAGGCCCGACCGCACATGCCGTAATTGCCGGCGCCATTGGACGCGCCGATGATCACGGTGAATTTCGGCACCTGCGCGTTGGCCACCGCGTTGACCATCTTGGCCCCGTCCTTGGCGATTCCGCCCTGCTCGTAGCGTCTGCCGACCATGAAGCCGGTGATGTTCTGCAGGAAGAGCAGCGGGATGCGCCGCGCGCAGCAGAGCGCGATGAAATGCGTCGCCTTCAGCGCCGACTCGCTGAACAGCACGCCGTTGTTGGCGATAATGCCGACCGGGTAGCCGTAGATGCGCGCGAAGCCGGTCACCAGCGTCGCCCCGTAGCGCGGCTTGAACTCGTGCATCCGGCTGCCGTCGACCAGCCGCGCGATCAGCTCGCGCACTTCGTAGGGCCGGCGCGTGTCGGCCGAGACCACGCCGTAAATTTCGCGCGGGTCGTAGTACGGGTCCTCCGGCTGCGACTGCTGCAGCGCGTATTCGACCCCGCTCGGCGGGCCGAGGCTCTCGAAAATCGAGCGCGCGATCGCCAGCGCATGCTCGTCGTCGTCGGCCAGATGGTCGCTCACGCCGCTAAGCCGCGTATGCACGTCACCGCCGCCCAGGTCTTCGGCGCTGACTTCCTCGCCGGTCGCCGCGCGCACCAGCGGCGGGCCGCCGAGAAAAATCGTGCCCTGCTCACGCACGATGATGTTCTCGTCGCACATCGCGGGGACGTAAGCGCCGCCCGCGGTGCACGAGCCCATCACCGCCGCGACCTGCGGAATACCCGCGGCCGACATCCGCGCCATGTTGTAGAAAATGCGGCCGAAGTGATCGCGATCGGGAAAGACCTCCGACTGCAGCGGCAGGAATGCGCCGCCCGAATCCACCAGGTACACGCACGGCAGATGGTTCTGCAGCGCGATTTCCTGCGCCCGCAAATGTTTTTTCACGGTGATCGGGTAATACGTGCCGCCCTTGACCGTCGCGTCGTTGGCCACGACCATCGCTTCACGCCCCTGGATGCGCCCGATGCCGGTAACGATGCCCGCGCCGGGGGCCTCGCCGTCGTACATGCCCCAGGCCGCGAGCGGTGAGAGTTCCAGGAAGGCGCTGCTCGGATCGAGCAGCTTCCGAATGCGGTCGCGCACCAGCAGCTTGCCGCGTTCGAGGTGGCGGCGGCGCGACGACTCGGGGCCGCCCTCGCGCGCGCGGTCAACTTCGGCACGTAACTTCTTTACCGCCTGCTCCATCAGCGCGAAATTCTGCCGATACTCGGCACCCGACGTGTTGATGCGGCTCTCGATTCGTTCCATCTGCTCTCCTCACCTGCGATCCGGCGCGGCGGCGGCCTTGTGCCTGCCGCACGCGGTTGGGCTAGATATTAGCTTGAGCGCGGAGCCGTCTGCGAAACGATCGCGGGCGACCGGCTGGGCGGCGCGATGCGGCAGCGTGACCTGAGAGTACTCGAGTTCCACAAGGTGATCGGCCTGGTGGCGGCGATCGCGGCCTCGGCGCCCGGCCGCCGCGCGGTCGAGGCGCTGCGGCCGAGCGCGGAGGGGGCCGAAGTCGCGGCGCGCCTGGAGGCGGCGGCCGAGATGGTCTCGCTGCGCGCGCACGCGGGCGCGCTGCCGATGCAGGAATTCGCCGACCAGCGCGAGATCCTGCTGGCGGCGGCGCGCGAGGGCGCGGTGCTCGACGGCGCCGCGCTGCTCTGCGTGCGCGACTTCGTGCTCGTCGCGCGGCAGGTCGCGATCTTCATGCGCTCGCGCGTCGAGTCGTATCCGCAACTGTCCTCGATGGCGCAGAACCTGGCCGCTCCCAAGGAACTCGCCGACGCGCTGCTCGGCGCGCTCGCCGACGACGGCGGACTGCTCGACGAGGCGAGCCCGCAGCTTCTGCGCCTGCGCACGCGGCTTCGCGCCGAGCGTGTCGAGCTCGAGGCGCGGCTTATGCGATCGCTGAGCGCGCCGGGGATGGAGGCGTTCGTCTCGGATCATCTGGTCACGGTCCGCAACCATCGCTTCGTCCTGCCGCTCAAGCTGAATTACGCCGAGCGGCTCGAGGGAATCGTGCAGGACCGCTCGGTCTCGGGCGAGACGCTGTTCGTCGAGCCGATGTGGGCGGTCGAGCTGAACAACCGGCTGATGATGCTCGAGCGCGAGGTCGAGGCCGAGGAACGCCGCATCCTGGCCCATCTGACCGCGATGATCCGCGGCTACGGCGCCGAGCTGAGCATGACCTTCGAAGCGCTGGTCGCGCTCGACGCGCTCAACGCGCGCGCGATTTTCGCCGAGCGCCTGCGCTGCGTCAAACCGTCAATCGTCGATTACGAGGCGAGCGGACTCGAACTTATCGAAGCGCGCCATCCGCTGCTCATCGCCGGCGGCCGCGAAGTCGTGCCCATCGACGTGCGTATCGCGCCCGGCCTGCGCGGGATCGTGATCTCGGGTCCCAACACGGGCGGCAAGACCGTCGCGCTCAAGACCATCGGCCTGCTCATCCTGATGGCGCAGGCGGGCTTGCTGATTCCGGCGCGCGAGGGCAGCCGCGTCGGTATTTTCCGCAGCATCTTCGCCGACATCGGCGACGAGCAATCGATCGAAGCGAGCCTCTCGAGCTTCGCCGCGCATATCGCCAACTTGAGCGAGATGGCGGCCGAGCTTAAGGAGCCCGCGCTGGTGATCCTCGACGAGCCCGGCGAAGGCACCGATCCGGTCGAGGGGGCGGCACTGGCGATCGGCCTGATGAATTATCTCGGGCGGCGGCGGTGCCTGGTCGCGATCGCGACACATTCCGCGGCAATCAAGCTGCATGCCTACTCGCGCGCCGGATACGAAGCCGCCGCGGTCGATTTCGACGCCGAACACCTGCGGCCGCTCTATCGCCTCAAGCCCCACACCATCGGCCAGAGTTACGGCCTGGCCGTCGCCGAGCGGCTTGGCCTGCCGCACGAGATCGTTAGCGCCGCGCGCGAGGCGATGCCGGCCGGAGCGGCCGAAGTCGAACGCGCGCTCGCCCTGCTCGATGCCGAACGCGCAGCGGTGCGCGCCGAGGCCGAGCGCCTGCGCGCCGAGGAACGCCGGATGGTCGAGCGCGCGGCCGAGGCCGAGGAATCGGCGCGGCGGGCCAGGGCACGCCTCGAGGACGAGCGCGAACGCGTCGCGGCTGAAGGTCAGGCGGCGATCGCCGAGCTCCGGCGCGAGAATTCGGCGCTCGCCGACGAGGTGCGCGCGGGCCGCAAGGCGCATCGCGAGCTGAACGCGTCGCTCGCAAGGGCCTCCGAACGCATCGCGCGCATCGCGCCGGCGGCGCCGGCGGAAGAGGGCGACGCGGGCGGTGAACCGCTGAAGGTTGGCGATCGGGTCGAATTCGGCGACATCCAGGGCGAGCTGCTGGCGCTCGGCCCCGGACGCGCGATCGTGAGCCGCGGCGGGCTGAGGATCGAGGTAGCGCCCGAGCGGCTGCGCCGCGCGCGCACGCGCGCGATCGATCGCGCGGCGCCACGGGTCACGGTCACCCCAAGGTCCGCGGAGAACGGCGGGGGCGAATTGAATCTGATCGGAATGCGCACGCCGGAGGCGCTGCGCCGCCTCGAGGAGTTCCTCGACCAAGCCTACCTGAGGAACCAGCCGGAGGTGCGTGTCGTACACGGCATCGGCTCAGGCGCGCTCAAGAAGGCGGTGCACGATTACCTGCGCGATTCCCGCTACTGCTCCGGGTTCCGCCAGGCCGAGCCGCATCAGGGCGGCGCCGGCGCGACGGTCGTGCAGCTCAATCTTTAGCCGCAGCGCTGCCGCAGGCAGTGAACGTGTCAGACTGTCTTTGCGCGAACAGCTAGTGGAATAGCTTGTTGAGGGCGCCGCCCAGCGCATTGCCGCCCGAATTGCCCGAGGATCCGCCGCCCAGGTACTTGTTGAGCAGCTTGCCGGCCTGCTTCTGCACCAGATGGCCCGCCGCCCGCTGCGCGAGAAACTGGATGTCCGGCTGCACCGACGGCTTCGGCAACTGCCCGGTGATGCGCACCGGGATATCCACCTGTTTCTGCTCGTTGGCCAGGTAGACGATGTTCTTCTTCGCCGACATCATCTCGCGGCTCAACTCCTGCGACAGCAGCAGATGCGCATTCATGTCGATGTTCTTGTCGAGATCGAACCATCCGTCGGCAAGCGCGCTGTAATCGGGCGTCACCGCCCTGATGTCGTGCGAAACGATGCGCGGTCCCTTGATGGTGAAGGTCATTCCCAGTTGGGTCAGATCGGTGTCACGCGAGTTGAATAGCGAGGGATGCCGGGTGACGATGGCCGGCGTAATCAGCGAATCAATTCCGGGCAGGCCTTGCACCTTGCTGAGCGCCTGCGCGCCGAGATTGACCCCGACGAGCTTGCCGTTGGCGACCGACATCTGGCCGTTACCGCTCAGCGTCGGCTTGATGCGATCGAAGGTCGTGCCCTGACCCGCGACGCGCACCTGACCGGTCAGTTGTCCGCGCACGATGTCGGCCGCTTTGGACCTTTGCGATTGCAGCGCCTGCTGCAGGTCAATGCCGTGCAGATTGAGGCCGACGTTGAACGCCGGCTCGGCGGCGAGCGTCGCGCGCGCATTGCCGTCCAGCGTGCCGTTGAAGGCCGCCAGCCTTAGCGAATTTATCGTCAATACCGGCGCGGCGTAGATCGCGTCCATCGCGAGGTTGCGGTACGCGACGTTCTGCAGCGTGCCGTCGGGCGAGGCGACCGCCGCGGTCACGGTCGGTGCGGAGACGGAGCCTTTGACCGTGCCCTGGACGCCGAGCCGGTTGAGATGGTCGCCGGCATTTTGCGGCGAGGGCCGGGCCGTGAGTTCCGCGGGCTTCAGCACGTCGGCGCTGAACCGGTAAGCGGCGTCGATCGGCTGGATCGATTGGGCATTAACCGTCAGCCGGGCGTGCCCCGAGCCGACGTTGAAGTCGAGCGGCCCGGCGGCCGCGCTGTTGCCGTTCATCTTTATATCGCCGCTCAGCCCGCCGACGATCGCGCGTTTGCCGGGCGGAGCGACCGTGACCGAGGCCAGCGTTATAACGCCGTTGACCTGCGGCTGCTTCTGCACCAATTTGACGTTCGCATGCACTTCGGCTTTGCCCGAGGCATTGTACTTGCTGAGCGCGACCAGCATCTTGCCCATCGCGGCCAGATCGAAACGGTTGCTGTCCAGACGAGCGCTCGGGTTCTGACCGAGCTGAATCCGACCGGCCTTGAGATTGAGGTCGCCGAGCACCAGCGTGGCATTGCCGATCTCGAGCTGCGCGCCGTTGCCGCTGTCTTTTCGCGTGCCGGTCGCGGTCAGCGTCAGCGGCACGCCTGCAGCCTTGTCGAGCACGCCCGTGTACACCACGCGATTGCCGCTCAGGTCGGTGGTGAAATTGAAAGCGAGTGCGCCGGTAGTTCCGTCCGCTTTGACCGTGGCGTGCACCGGGTTGGTCAGATGAAGCTGCGCGGGAATCGCCCCGGCCAACTCGGGTACCGCCTTGAGATCGGCCATCGTGACCGGGCCGAGGTCCAGGCTCAAGGCAAGCGGAATCGCCGTCTGGTCGATCGTGCCGTTGCTGGCGATCGGACCGAGCTTGCCGCTTAGCGAAATATTCTTGCCGGTTCCGAGCGCCGCCATGCTCAGATTGATATCGATCGGCGTGGCGAGACCGAGATGCTCGGCATCCATGTTGACCGCGCTCAGCACGGCCGGCGCGACGCCCGCCTGCTTGTAGTCGATCGTGCCGTTATCGATGGTCAGGCTGGAGACCGAGATATTGCCCAGCGCGCCGAGGCTTCCCGCCCCGCCCGAGGGATTTTGGGGCGCCGTCTGGGTAATAGGCGCGCTTTTCAGCGGCTGCGCCCCCGCCGCGCCGGAAGGTGCTGCTTGCGGCCGAGCGGTCTCACCGCCCTCGGACGGCTTTCTGCCGATGGTGCTGAGATTGAGCTCGCCCCGCTGATTGCGGATTACGTGCACGACGGGCTGCTTGAGCGAGATCTGTTCGACGTCGATTCGATGGCTGAGCAGGGGGAGCAAAGCGACCCGCGCATAGACGTCCGCCGCCTGGACGAACGGCGTTTGCGAGAAATTCGGGTCGTCCGCGACCGTCAGCCCGCGAAGATCGGCGATGACGCCCCAGCCGAGGCTCGCATGGATGTCCTGCACGTCAACCTTGCGACCGAGGGCATCGCTCGCCTTCGCCAGGATAAGTTCGCGCCGGCTTTGAATGATGTTGTTGAGATTGAGCACGGCGTAGGTGCCAACCGCGGCTACAATCGCAACCAGGATACAGACGACGATCAGCCCCACCCGGATGAACTTGTGCATCGCGATGTCCTCTGCCCGCTGGAAGAATTAATTGTCTACCTAACGGCGCGCTGTGACAACGAATATGGCGTACGCGCGTATCGCCGATGATGCGCACGCGAGCGCCGGGCGCTAAGCTGCTACAATGGCCAGGAGGCGAAAAACTCCGCCGCGGACGAGTCGCGCTGCCAGGCCGAAGTCCGAATCTTCCGTCTTCGCTTCGCCCTTCAAGGATCTCAAAAAGCTGCTGCACGAGCGTGCCGCGACCAAAGACCCGGTGCAGCCGGCTGAATCGCGCCAGCCCGTCATCCCGACCGCGCCGGCGCCGGTCGCGGCTTCCGAGCCCGCGCTCGATGACGCCGCGATATTTCTGCAGGCTATCGATGGCGTTCGACGTATCGGCAGCGAACGTCCTGCCCGAGTCATCGCGCGTCCCGAGGTGACGCTCGAAATCGTGAGCGAAGAGGCCGAGGTTCTGGCGCAACTGTCGGACCTGGTATCGGGTGTGGGCAAATTCGAGCTGACCGAAACCGAAGAATACGTCGAGGGCGCCAGGCTCGGCCTGGACCCGCGCCTGGTGACGCGGCTTCGGCGCGGCGAGTTCGCGATGCAGGCGCATCTCGACCTGCATGGCATGATCCAGCCCGATGCGAAGGAAGCGCTCGAGCGCTTTATCCTCGAGTCGGTACGCAAGGGGCTGCGCGCGGTGCTGATCGTGCATGGACGGGGCCTGCGCTCGCCGGGCGGCACGCCGGTGCTCAAGCATGCGGCCGCGCAATGGCTCTCGCACGGGCATATGGGTGGCTATGTCCTCGCGTTTGCGACTGCGCGGGCGGCGGACGGGGGCGCGGGCGCTATGTACGTGCTGCTCAGACGCGATCGGCAGCGGGCGCGATTCGACGTGCTGCAGGGCGCCAAGCGTCGCGACTAACCGATCCGACACGCAGCCGGTGCGACAGGATAAATCATTCTGCTCGCGCTGGAACACTTTCGGCACATAAAAAGAAAACGGAGCCGTGAGGCTCCGTCTTCAACCGTCATCGCTGTGCGGGTGAAATTCTCAGTTCAAATCTTGCCCTGCAGGATGAACGAGATGACCAGCGAGTAGAGCGTCAACGACTCGACGAATGCGAGTCCGATGATCATCGGTACGAAAAGCTGATTCGTGCTGTTCGGATTGCGCCCGATCGATTCCATCGCCGAAGCGGCCAGCTTGCCCTGGCCCATTCCGCAGCCGAGCGCCGCGATACCAATTCCGATGCCCGCGCCCAAGCCGATGAGTCCGGCGCGCAAGCCGTCACTGCCGCCTGCCCCGGGCGTTTGCGCCATCGCGAGCAACGGACTGGCAAGCACCATCGCTGCTGCCATTCCAAGCCATCCAGCCAACCGTCGAATCATTGTCACGTGTCCTCCTTGGTTTGCTCGCGGCCAACAGCCAAATCCATAGCTCTTTTTAACCCCTCTATCCTCTTCCACACCGCGAACCGGACCGGGCCAGGTCGCGAAAGTTGCTAATTTTCACGGAAGTTCAGGCGATCTGTCAGTCGTAATGCGAATGGCTCGCCATCCGCACGTATGAAACCGCCAGGATGACGAACACCAGCGCCTGAACGATGCAGACGATGGAACCCAGCGCATAAAACGCGAGCGGCACGAGCAGCTTGGTCAGCCCGGTGAACAGCCCGAGTACCTTGTGATCGGCGAACATGTTGGCGAAGAGACGGATGCCGAGCGAAAACGGCCGGAACAGGTTGTCGGCCACCTCGATCACCACGAAAAACCATGCGAGCCACCACAGCGGACCCAGGAAACTGCGCAGATAGTACAGTCCCTGATGCCTGAAGCCCTGGTAGAGGTAATAAACGAAGCAGATCACGGCGAGCGCGAACGTCAGATCGGTATCGCTCGTCGGCGGCTCCATCCCCGGGATAAGGCCGAGAAAATTTGCCGTCAAGATGAACATGAAAAGCGTGCCAAAGAACGGCACATACTGGCGCGCGCCATGGCCCTCGAGCACGCCCTCGACGAACCCATCGAGCCATTCGGCCGCCACTTCGCCCACCGAACGCATCGTGATGCCGCTGTCGGGGACGGTGGCGTCGGAGGAGGACAGCAGTGCGCGGCGCGCATACACGCCGAAAACCAGCAGAATCCCCATCGCGATCCAGGTGCCGATCAGCACCGGCGGCAGATGCACCGCGTCCGCGATGGCGTCGATGAAGTTAATCGGGTTCAAACTCTTGTCCCTCGCCTCTCAGCGGCCGCTTACGATGTCCGCCACGAGACGCGTAAAGTCTCGACCAAAACCGCGCCCGGCTGCGTGAGAAAGCCCAGCACGAATCCCGGAATGTTGATACGGGTACGGCTCAGGAGCAGGGCAACAACCGTAACAATAAACAGTAATTTGAGCGGCGCCGCAATAATTCCCAGCCGGCTCGCCCCGCCGCTCTGGCCGGCCACCGCGACAATCCATCGCCCGACAAACGTCAGCAGGAAAAGATTCGCGATCATCACCGCGCCACCGACCGCGCATCCCACCGCTGGCCCCGCTGACCCCGTGGCAAACAGGATCAGGCTGAGCACCGCGGTCATAGCGGCGGTAGCGCACTGAATCCCGCCGATGCTCGGCACGGTCCAGTTCATCGCATCACGATGCCGGCTATAGATTTCTGCGAAACTCGCGAGTTTCGACGATCAGCCGATAGAATCCGAGAAATATGCCCCCCAAAAGCCCGATGAGTGTCCAGATCGAACCCGTGTGAAAATGAGCGTCAATATAATAGCCTGCGACGGAACCGCCGATAATAGGCGAAAAAAGCTCGGCTCCGATCGCCGCATAGCGCCAGAGATTCGGCCGGGCAGGCGACGGCTCGTTCGATTCGGGAGGTGCGGACGACACTGGAGACCCCGGCCGTGCCTTACGGCTGACCTCTGATAGCGGTCAATGAATCGCGAACCGCAGTGACCGTGCGATCGATATCGTCGTCGCTGTGCGCGAGCGACACGAACATCGCCTCGAATTGCGAAGGCGGCAGATAGATCCCGCGCTCGAGCATCGCGGCGAAAAACCGCGCGAACAGCGCGCCGTCGGCTCGCCGCGCGTCCTCGGCGTCGCGCACGGACCGCGCGCCAAGGAACGGTGTCACCAGCGAGCCGACCCGATTTACGCACCCGTTCACGCCCGTTTCTTCGATCGCCCGCGCGATGCCGTCGCCGAGCCGCGCGGAAATACGCTCCAGACGCTCGTACGTTCCGCGCCGCGCCAGAATTTCCAGCGTTTTGAGCCCGGCGACGACCGCGACCGGATTGCCCGACAAGGTTCCAGCCTGGTAAACGGGCCCGATCGGCGCCAGCAAATCCATCAATTCGGCACGCCCTGCGACCGCTCCGATTGGCATGCCGCCGCCGATCACCTTGCCCAGCATTATCAGGTCAGGCTCGGCGCCATACATTTCATGCGCGGCGCCGTAGCGGAGGCGAAACCCCGTGATTACCTCGTCGCAGATGAGAAGCGCTCCGTATCGATGGGTCAGGGCGGAAAGCTGCGCGAGAAAATCCGCGGCCGGCGGCACAACACCCATGTTCGCAGCCACCGGCTCGACGATGACTGCTGCTATCTGACGTGGCTCAGCCCGCAAGTACCGCTCTACCGCCTCGAGCGAGTTGAAGGGCGCGACGCGGGTCAGAGCAGCCAGCGCTTCGGGAACGCCGGCGCTGTCGGGCGCGCCCAGCGTCATCACGCCGGAGCCGGCTCGGACCAGCAGGGAATCGCTGTGACCATGATAGCAGCCGTCGAATTTGATAATCCCCGGTCGGGCGGTTGCAGCGCGCGCAAGACGAATAGCGGTCATGCCGGCTTCAGTGCCCGAGCTTACCAGGCGCACCTTGCGTGCGATCGGAATGCATTTCGCGATCAGTTCGGCCATCGCGACTTCGAGTTCGGTCGGAGCGCCGAAGCCAAAGCCGCGCGCGGCCGTTTCGGCCACGGCGGCGACGACCTCGGGATGGGCGTGGCCGAGAATCGCGGGACCGTAAGATCCAACGTAATCGAGATAGCGATTGTTATCAGCATCGATCACCGCGGCGCCTTCGCCACGAGCGATGAAGCGCGTGGCTCCGCCGACCGGTTTCCACGCACGCACGGGCGAGTTGACGGCGCCGGGGATGACGCGCGCGGCGCGGTTGCGGAGCGCGGCGGATTTTTTATGTTCGATCATGGACGGCGGTTTTTGTTTGCAAGTTCGCGCGTTTTGTTTCAATCGAGATTTCGCTTTGCTCGCTAACATTTGCCGATGATCCAGTCAAACGTGCGTAACCGTCACGTGCAGCCAAAAATTGCGCGCTTGCAGTGGCTCCCAGAGCCAACGAACGCGATCGGCGACGCAAGCTGCCCCGGCGCGGAGATCGCGCGCGCGATCCGGGTCGCGCGATTTCTGAAAAAAATCGGGAGCTTGTAAATCTGCGATCGTTTTTTCTTGAGCCAGCGCTACAAAGGGTCTATCACGTTGTCTTCGCCGAAACACTTCACACGATGAAAAACGCGCGCGGGCGCGTCGCCGAGGCGAACGGCGTCAGGATCAACGTGGCCGTAAGGCGCTCGATCGGTTCACTGGATTTTTCGATTTTGAGTCCGCCGCATTCGGACCGCTCTCGGACCGGAGTTGATAGTCCGTTGGCGAAGACGCATATCGCGGTTCTGCGGGCGGACAAAAATGGCTTATCCACAGATGTGGACAAGGCTGTGTGTAATTGGAAAACCGACCGGCTCGATCTGACGGGCGGGGGGCGCTTGTTTCAGCCGGCCGTTATTGACTCCCGGGAGGGGGATATATGGAAGGCCTGTGGCAGAGGACGGCGGATCGGATACGCGACTCACTTGGACAGGTAGGCTTTGAAACCTGGATCGGACCACTGAACTTTCTCGGCATGCAGGGGCGGACGGCGACGATCGAGGCCCCGAATCGATTCTTTCGCGACTGGGTGAGCGATCGTTATCTGGAACTGTTGCGGCAATCATTGTCGGCCGAAGTCGGACAGACGGTTGATGTCAAACTTACGTTAGGATTAGCGGGCAGCGGAAATCTGCATGAGCCTGTCCGTCGTTCGATGTCGCCGGCGCACCCCGCGCTCGCAGCCCCGACCGCTCCGCGCGATCGCCATCCTCAGCTCAACGAGCGTTACACCTTTGGCGAGTTCGTGGTCGGCTCGGCAAACCAGTTCGCGCACGCCGCCGCCCTGGCGGTCGCCAATCAACCGGGCGTGAAATATAACCCGCTTTTCATTTATGGCGGGGTCGGATTGGGCAAGACCCATCTGGTGACCGCTATCGGACACCATCTATGGAACAGCGGCAAGCGCAAAGTGCTGTTTATGGCCGCCGAATATTTCATGAACGAACTTATCAGCTCGCTCAGACGCGATCGGATGGGTGAGTTCAAGGAGAAGTTCCGTCGCGTTGACGTGCTGATCCTGGACGACGTGCAGTTCCTGGCCGGACGCGAGCGCACTCAGGAAGAGTTTTTCCATACCTTCAACGCACTGCATTCGGAGCGCCACCAGATAGTGTTGACCTCCGACAAGGTGCCGCGGGAGATTCCTGGGCTCGAGGAGCGGCTGCGCAACCGTTTCGAGATGGGGCTTATCGCGGACATAGCGCCGCCCGACCTCGAGACCCGGGTGGCGATCGTGCAGAAGAAGGCGGCGCGCGAGAACATGAGCCTGCCCGCCGACGTCGCCCTGTATATCGCGCAGAATGTGTCGTCCAACGTGCGCGAACTCGAAGGATGCCTGACGCGGCTGGCGGCGCTGGCCTCGATGGACCGGGCGCCGGTGACCGTGGATTTCACGCGCCAGGCGTTGCACGATCTGATCCGGGTGCAGGACCAGCGTCCGGGTATCGAGGGAATCCAAAAGACGGTGGCCGATTTCTTCCATATCCGGCTCGCCGATCTGAAGTCGAAAAAGCGTACGCAGCACATCGCCTTCTGCCGGCAGGTCGCCATGTATCTCTGCCGCAAGCTCACCGACAACTCGTTTCCGGTCATCGGCGAGCACTTCGGACGCGATCATTCGACCGTGATCCACGCCTACAACCTGATTGCGCGGCGGGTGGGCAACGATTCGGCTTTCCGCATGTCGATCGAAAAGATCGAGCGCGAGCTCAAGGTCGACCAGCGCGCGGCCTGAGCCTCGCGGAAAATCTGTGGAGAAGCCGTTAACGGCGGGCGCGATATCGACAGGGCGAGCCTATCGAGTGGACGAGCAGGCGGTGACGGTGGATTCAGGGAGGCATCCGTCCACCGGCGAATATCCAATACCGGCGCGGACTTGGCGCGCTCATCAACAAATTGACAGCGCCTACTACTATCTTTGATCTTTTGATCTAAGAATTATGGAGATCAGCAGAGCATGGCGGCGAGAGGATAAATGGAACTGGTAATCGAGCGCGCGGTGCTGCAAAGCAGCCTGTCCCTGGTGCAGGGAATCGTCGAGCGGCGCAATACGGTGCCGATACTCGGACACGTCCTGCTCGATCCCAATGGCAGCAACCTGCGGCTGGCCGCGACCGACCTCGAGGTCGGGATTCGGACCGAAGTTCCCTGTCGCGTGGACAAGAAGGGCAGCATCACGCTCAACGCGCGCAAGCTGTTCGAAATCGTGCGCGAGGCCGAGGGCGCCGAAGTTTCATTCAAGTCGCTCGACAACGACTGGGTCGAACTCAGGTGCGGACGGGCCAGGTTCAAGATGATGGGCCTCGATCCGCGAAGCTTTCCGGCGATGCCCACCCAGGCGCAGACCAAGCCCCAGGGCGACGCCGCCCGCCGGCCGGTCAAGGGCGAGCTGGTTATCGCCACGCCGGTGCTCAGAGAGATGATCGACAAAACCATCTTCGCGGTGAGCCCGGATGAGGCGCGCTACAACCTGGGCGGCGTGCTGGTCGAGGCGGCGGAAAAGGGAAGGGCGCGGATGGTGGCGACGGACGGGCATCGGCTTTCGCTGATCGAGCGCGAAGCCGAAGGATTCGAAATGCAGGGCAATGCGATCATCCCGCGCAAGGGACTGGCCGAATTGCGCAAGCTGCTCGACCAGGAAGGCGAAGAGCAGGTGCAGTTGATGCTCGACGGGCAGCTCGCCTGGCTCAAGCGCGGAGCGACCGAAGTTTCGATGCGCCTGGTTGAAGGCGAATTCCCGGATTACCGCGGCGTAATTCCCAAGCAGTCGAAGTACGAAATCGCGGTCGGACGCGACGCGCTGCTCAACGCGATCCGCCGCGCGGCGATTTTTTCCAACGAGCGCTACCACGGCGTCAAGCTCGGCCTCTCCGGCGGCGCTCTGACGGTTTCCTCGACCAGCCCGGAAATGGGCGAGGCGAGCGAAACCATCGACGTCGCCTTCAACGGCGAAGAGTTCGCGATCGGCTTCAACGCGGCATATCTGATCCAGGTGCTCGGTGTGATGGCTGCGGAAGGCGACGCGAGCCTCGGCCTGAGCGACGAGGTGAGCCCCGGCGTAATCACTTCGTCCGCCGACTCGCAGTTCAAGTATGTCGTGATGCCGATGCGGCTGTAGGCCACGCACGAGTGAAATCGGCGAAATCGATCGATTGATCCGGCCGCTCCGGCCGCGGCTGTCGGCGTTTTACGGAGCTGAAGAAGGTGCCGCGGAAGCTCCCTGCGGCACCGAAACGGCCATCAGCACCTCCTTGTTGAGCACGTGCTGGCCCGATTCGAATGGGAAGGCCTCTTCGCTGGCGACGATTCGGACGGCGCCGCCGAGCCGATCGATGAGGCTGGCGCGGTCGCGGCGGCGCACGATGACCCATCGCAGCTTGCCCGCGAGCGCGTCCTGTTTCACTTTATCGGCGTCGTCGTAATAGGGCAGCGGATTCGGCAGGTTAAGGTAGTAAAGCGGTCCGACGGTTTTGTACAGAACCACGCCCGAGGTCGCGTCGCCCATCCGGCTGCGGATTGCCTCGGCAAAGGGTTTCTCGCCGCGCCAGCGGTCGGCCGCCGGCATGGCGAAGATATAGAGGTAGCCGAGAAAGAGCGTGGCGAGGATCGCGGTGGATGCCGCGATGCTGCGGGTGCTCAAGTGCTTAAGCGCATAGAGCACCGCGAGGACCGAGATCGCCCAGCAAGCCGCATAAATCGTGCGATCGGGTGCGGCGGGCAGCGTGCTCAGCGGCCCGCTCAGGATCAAGCGCGGCGGAATCATTACGATTACGCCGCAGGCGACGGCAATTGCTACTATCGCGTAGCCCAGCAACAGCAGCCGGCGCGCGAGCGGCGCAAGCGACTCGATTGAGGTGGCGAGCGTTCGCGCGACCAGCAGCGCTGACGCGGGCAGGATGGGCAGGAGGTAGTAACTGCGGCGCGATCCGGAGAGCGTGAAGAAGATGAAGGTCGCCCAGAAAAATACCAGGGCGAAGCGATGGCGACGCGCAGCCTCCGCGCCGGTCTTAAGAGGCGGCCGGCCATGGGCTTCGGCCAGCGCTGCCGGTAGAAACGCCGACCACGGCATCATCAGGGCGAAAATGACGTAGCAATAGAGATAGACGGGGCCGCGATGGTCGAACGGGTGGAAAAAGCGCACCACGTTCTCGCGGTACACCATCTCGAGTCCTTTCTCCGAACCGGTGCGCGCTGCCGAAATCGCGAACGGCGCGTAATACAGCGCCACGCTCAGCGGGATCGCGACTAACGATTTCCAGTTGAAAAACCATCGGTTGCGCTCAAGAAGCCATCCGATACGCGCGGGTATCGGGCCGCGCGCGAGGTGGCGGCCCAGTTCGGCCCACCCCTCAGCGAGACACGCATACGTGCCGAGCACCGCCAGTGGCAGCACGTACCCGAGCAAACCCTTGGTGAGCGACGTCGCCGCCATTATCAGCCACAGGCCGATTACCCACCATCCGTCCGGTCGCCGCTCGTTGCGCATGAAGAGCGCGAAGGCGGCCAGTTCGCCGGCCACAGTCTCGACGTCAGCCGAGGCGTTGCGCGAGAAGAAGACGAAGCTGAAGCTGGTCGCCAGCACCACGCCCGCGAGCAGCGCGCTGCGAGGGTCGTAAAGCCGCCGCCCGAGCATCATCATCAGCCACACCGCGAGCAGACCGGCGACGGCGCTGGGCAGCCGCGCCGCGGTCTCGTTTAGGCCGCCGGTAACCCACGTCGCGGCGAGCACCAGCCAGTACGAGCCCAGTGGTTTGTCGAAATAGACGCGGCCGTTGATGGTGGGCCAGAAATAACGGGACGTGAGCTGCATCTCTCGCGCGATTTCGGCCCATCGAAACTCCGACGACCAGAGGGCGCGCGCGCCGAGCCGGCTGAAAAACAGCATCGCCGCCAGGGTCAGCACCGCAGCCGCGGCGACGCGCCATGAGATCGCGTAACCGAGAATATCGACAACCGAAGCCGGGGCGGGCCCGCGCTCGGTCGAGACGAGAAGCGGTTCGGTCCGGATCGGCTCGCCTCGGCCGTGTGAATCGGCGGTACTTTCCATTTGAGCGATCAGGTTCGCAGCCTCATCCGCCGCGTTCAAGTACCCGCGCGCGCTGCCGGGCGGCCGATAGAATCGCCTTCGCCGCGCATGCTAGCGTCGAAAGCATCTCGTCCCACTGCCGGAGACAGCATCGCAATGAGTGAAGAGCACGCCCGCCACGGCTCGCGGCGCAAGCCCAATCGTCTCATCAACGAGCAGAGCCCATACCTGCGCCAGCACGCGCACAATCCGGTGGACTGGTACGCGTGGGGCGACGAGGCGCTGGCCCGGGCGCGCGCCGAGAAAAAGCCGGTGCTGCTCTCGATCGGCTATTCGGCCTGCCACTGGTGTCACGTGATGGAGCGCGAGTCGTTCGAGAACGATCAGATCGCGCAACTGATGAATGACAATTTCGTGTGCATCAAGGTCGATCGCGAGGAGCGCCCCGACCTCGACCAGATTTACATGGACGCCGTGCAACTGCTGACCGGCCGCGGGGGATGGCCGCTGACCGTGTTCCTCACACCCGATGGAGAGCCGTTTTACGGCGGCACCTACTTCCCGCCCGAGGATCGCCAGGGCATGCCCGGATTTCCGCGCGTGCTGACGGCGATCGCCAACGCGTTTCGCACGCAGCCCGACGATATCCGGCAGAACGTCGAGCGTCTGGGCAAAGGAATCGCGGGTCTCGCCGAGTTCGCTCCCGACGGCAGCGAGCCGCGACCGGACATCGCGGAGGCGGCAGCGCGCTCGCTGGCGGAGCATTACGACCGGGTGAACGGCGGGCTCGGCCATGCGCCGAAATTTCCCAACTCGTTCGTGTTTTCGCTCTTTCTGCGGATGCATCAGGCGGTGGGCGATCTCGAATTCGGGCACATGACGCGCGAAACGCTGACGAAAATGGCCAAGGGCGGGATTTACGATCAGATCGGAGGCGGATTTCATCGCTACAGCGTCGACGATCGATGGCTGGTGCCGCACTTCGAGAAAATGCTCTACGACAACGCGCTGCTCGGACGGCTGTATCTCGATGCAGGCCGGGCGCTTGGCGAAGCCGAATTTCTCGGCGTCGCGCGCGAAATTCTCGACTACGTCCTGCGCGAGATGACCAGCCCTGACGGCGGTTTCTATTCGACCCAGGACGCCGACAGCGAGGGCGAAGAGGGCAAGTTCTTCATCTGGACGCCGGCCGAAGTGCGCGCCGTGCTCGGCGACGAACTCGGGGCGATTGCCGAGCGCTACTTCGACGTCACCGCCGAAGGCAATTTCGAGGGCCGCAACATTCTGCATCGCACCATCGGCATCGACGAGGCGGCGAAGCTGTTCAAGCGCAGCGCGCACGAGATGGAGCGCACGATAGTCGAGATTCGTCGCCGGCTGTTCGAAGCGCGCGAGCGGCGCGTCAAACCCGCGCGCGACGAAAAAATCCTCGCGGCATGGAATGGCATGATGATCGGGACGCTCGCCGAAGGCTTCCGCGCGCTGGGCGACTCGCGCTACCTCGAGGCCGCGACCCGCGGCGCGGAATTCGCGATGACGCGGATGTGGGACGGGCGCGCGCTCAAGCGCTCGTACAAAGATGGCGCCGCGCGGTTCAACGCCTATCTCGAGGACTATGCGCTGCTCGCGAACGGACTGATCGATCTCTACGAGGCCTCGCTCGAGCGCCGCCACCTCGAGCGCGCGCGGGCCATGGCCGACGCGATTGTGGAGCGCTTCCTCGACGTCGAACGAGGCGGCTTCTACTTCACCTCGGCCGACCATGAGCGGCTGATCGCGCGCTCCAAGGCGGTGTTCGACGGATCGACGCCTTCGGGCAACAGCTCGGCGGTAATGGCGCTGCTCAGGCTGCACGAATACGTCGGCGAAGAGCGCTATTTCGCCGAGGCGCGGCGCACGATCAAGCTGCTGGGCGCCATGGCGGAGCGCCAGCCCTTCGCCTTTTCGCATCTGCTCGAAGCAATCGATCTCTACCATCGCGGCGCTGCGGAAATCGTAATCGTCGGCGATCGGGCAATGCCGGAGTTCCGCGAATGGCTCGAGCGGCTGGGCCTGCTGTACCTGCCCAATCGCGCGATCTTCGCCGTCGATCCGCGCGCCGCCGAGGATAGCTCGGCACCGGAGGCGGCGCGCGGCAAGCCGCAGGTCGATGGCCGGCTCACCGCCTATGTCTGCCGGGAGCGCGTGTGCAGCGCGCCGCTCACGTCGTTCGAGGCGCTGCGTTCCGAGCTGGCGGATTGATTCTCGCCTGCGGATCCGATGCGCGCCCCGGACGCGATAGCGCAAGCACCGTCGACTCTAGCGCGATCGGGTCCGCCGTTTGCGCCGATGGCGCAGAATCGGGCGGCGCTCGCGGGCCGCTCGCCGCTCAAGGTCGTGGTCCTCAACGTCGCCGGCGGCGCCGATTTCCATGCGATTGCCGCGCGCCTGAGGCGTCCGCCGCTCGACGATGCGGGCGCGCTGATGCTGTGCGAGGCGAGCTGGCGGATGCCGCGTCATCGCTGGGTCGAGTTTGCGCCGGAACTCGCGGCGGCGCTCGGGATGAGCTTTGTCTTCCTGCCCTCATTCGGGCGCGCGATGCCCGACGGCCAGGTCCGTGCGATCGGGAACGCCCTGCTGTGCGCGCAGCCGCTCGAGGACTTTCGCGCCGTCTCGCTCGCGCGGGCGCCGCACAAGGCGCAGCCGCGGCGCCTGATCGGCAGGCATCAGGGATTGCTCGCCACTATCAGCGTCGCCGGCGGGCGCCTGCAGCTCGGCGTGGTGCATCTCGAGCGGCTGTGGGATCCCGCGGGCCGCGCGCGGCAGATGGAGGATTTCCTCGGCGCGATCGGCCGCGAAGCGCCGGCGATCATCGGCGGCGACCTCAACACTACCACGGTGGACATGGATCGGCGCTGGCAAATGGCGCGCGCCTGCGCAGCGATCCTCGCGCAGCCGCGCCGCTTTCGCCATCCGCAACCCCACGAGCCGCTCTTCGAGCGCCTCGCCGCGCACGACTTTTCGGTCGAGGGCGCGAACGTGCCAGGCGCGCCCACATTTACGATGGCGCGTTTGATCCCGCCGCTGTGGCGTCCCAAGCTCGACTGGATTGCGGCGCGGGCCATCGCGCCGGTGGCGGGTTCGGCCGCGGTGGTCCCGGCGCGCACGTCGATTATCGGGCGCAGGGTCTCCGATCACGACTTCGTGATTTGCGAGTTTCGGCTCGAGATGGCGCGCGGAGACGGCGTCTAGCTGCGTTTGCGGATGCGCTCGGCCTCGGCCAGCAGCGTGGGATATCCGAACGGCGGTTGCACGCCGCTCAGATCGAGGTTGCCGAGCCGGCGCGAGCGCGTGATCATCGCACCCGCCGCGTTCGCGACGGCGGCGGCCGCGTCGTCGGACAATTCATAGCCGTACAGCTCACGCGCCATCGCCTTGGCGGTTTCCGCGGTCAGTCTCGCCATTGTGCCATCTCCTCGGGGTCTCCCGCGCATCAACCGGATAACTACAGTTTGCGGACAGTTAAAATTTGCGCATGATCACAGTTCGGGCTGCGGCAGCGGGCCGCGCGCGCGCTCGTAGGCGTCGGCGACCTGCAACACCGTGACCTCGTCGAACGGCTTGCCGATCACCTGCATCGCGACCGGCAGTCCTTCCCTGGACAGCCCGGTCGGAATCGACAGCGCCGGCTGGCCGGTCGCGTTGAAGGGTCCGGTGAAGCGCACCATATTCTCGACCAGGTCGTAGCTGCGGTCCTCGATGCGCGGCGCCGGGATGGCCTGCGCGGGCGCGAGCAGGACGGCGTTTTTCTCCAGCGCATTGAGGGCCTCGGCCAGCATCAGGTTGCGCTCGCGCTGGGCGCGCACGTAATTGACCGCGCTGATGGTCATCGAAGTCTCGATGAGCGAGCGGACGTCATGGCCATAGTCCTGCGGCCGCTCGCGCATCCATTGCTCGTGGAACTCGAGCGCCTCGGCCATCAGCACGACCATCGTGACCTGCGCGCCTTCGACGAATGAGGGAATCGAAACTTCGTCGACCGTCGCGCCCAATGCGCCGAACTGCTTGAGCGCCGCATTGAAGGCGTCGGCGACCGGCGCCGACACGCCGGTGGTGAGTTCGCGGATGACGCCGATGCGCATGCCCTTGAGGTCGCCGCCCAGCCGGCTGGTGTAATCGGGCACCGGCTCGCGGCTGCTGGTCGCGTCGTGGGGATCGTAGCCCGCGATCACGTTGAGCATCAGCGCGGCATCGCGCGCGGTGCGCGTGATTGGGCCGGTGTGATCGAGCGAATCGGAGAGCGGCATCACGCCGTAGCGGCTCACCCGGCTCCAGGTCTGCTTGAGCCCCACGCATCCGCAGCACGCTGCGGGAATTCGGATCGAACCGCCGGTGTCGGTGCCGATGGTCGCCGCGGCGGTGCGCGCGACAATCGCCGCGCCCGAGCCGCCGCTCGAGCCGCCGGGGATACGGCTCAGATCGTACGGATTGTGGCAGGCGCCCCAGTGCGGATTGTTGCTGGTTGCGCCGTAGGCAAACTCGTGCAGGTTCAGCTTGCCGAGCAGCACCGCGCCCGCGGCCGCGAGCCGCGCCCATACGGTCGAATCGTGGGCGGGAACGAAGTCGCCCAGGATTTTCGAGCCGCCCGTGGTCAGGATGCCCTTGGTATAGCAGAGGTCCTTGAGCCCGATCGGAACGCCGTGAAACGGCCCGCGCCAGTTGCCGGCCGCGATTTCCGCCTCGGCCAGCCGCGCCATCGCGCGCGCGGTGTCGTGAGTCACCGTGATGTAGGAGTTGACGCGCTCGTCAACCGCTTCGATCCGGTCGAGGTAGGCGGCGGTGAGTTCGACCGGTGAGATTTCCCTCGCGCGCAGTTTCTGGCCCAGGGCGGCGACATCAAAGTCGAGCAGCGGGCTTGCAGTGGCCATCTTGCACCTCCGTTCACCGGAGCTTTATTGGCTGGCAATGCGGCTACCCTAGCGCAATTGCACCCGAGAGGGGGAACGCCGGCGAAGGCCTATTTCACGATTCGGCGTCGGCGGAGATCGGCGATGCGCGCCGGGTCGTATTCGAGATAGCGCGCGAGGATCTCGTCGCTGTGCTCGCCCAAAAGCGGCGCGGCGCGCTCGACCCGCCCGGGCATCGCCGAGAATTTCGCCAGGACGCCGGTCTGGACCACACCGCCCCATTGCGAATGATGCAGTTCCGCGAGCAGCTCGTTGGCCGCGACCTGGGTATCGCTGAACAGATCCGACGTGCGATGCGCGGGGAGCGCCGGCACTCGAGCCGCGCTCAGCGCCGCCAGCGCATCGTCGCTGTCGCGGGCCGCCAAGGCCGCCTCGATCGTCCGCGCGAGGGGGCCGTCCTCGGGCGCGCGCGCGGCCGCATCCCAGGATGCGTTCGAAGCGAGTCCGCACACGCGTCGCAAAGCGTCCCAATCTCCGGGTTCGGCCACATGCACGAACAGCCATCGTCCGTCGCGGCACTGGTAGGCGCGGCAGAACGCTGAGCGGCCGCGCGATTCGGGCCGCCCATTGTCCAAATCCGGCCGGCCATCGTAAAAGATGAACTCGCCCGCCTGGAAAGCGATCGCGGATTGCACCAGCGAGGTCTCGCAGAACTGGCCGCGGCCGATACGCTCGCGCGCGCGCAGCGCAAGCACGCAGCCCAGAGCCGAAAGCATCGCGGCCCCGTAGTCGCAGATTGCGCAGGTCAGGTAGAGCGGCGGATCTCGGCGGCCCCCCTCCGCCGCCATCAACCCCGAGCGCGCCTGCAGCAGCGGATCGAAACCCGGCTGATTGTGCTCGGGTCCGCGATTGCCGAACCCGTTGACCGACATATAGATGAGGCGCGGATTGAGCGCCGCCAGCGACGCGTAGTCGAGCCCGAAGCGGCGCATCCGGCCCGGCCGCAAATTTTCGACCACGATATCGGCGCGGCGCGCGAGCGCGTTGATTATCTCGCGCCCCTCGGGCGCGCCCAGGTCGAGAGAAAGCGCGCGCTTGCCCTGGTTCCAGCCCAGGAAGCCGAAGCCGAAATGGCGAAACGCATCGCCCTCGGGGCTTTCGACCTTGATAACGTCGGCGCCCATCTGTCCCAGGATCATCGGGCCGTAGGAGCCCGCGATGTAACTGCAGAAGTCGAGCACCAGCACGCCGTCGAGCGGCCCCCTGGTGAAGCGGTTATTCGATCGCGAGGTCGAGGCCGACGGCCGCTCTGCGAGCCATTGCGCGACGCCGCGCTCGTCCTCGCCCGCCGGCGCCGGCCCCGCGACTTCGCCCGGCGTGAGCGCGAGGCCGACCGGGATGCCGCCCTGGACGGTTGTTCCGAGCACGGGATCGTCGAGAGTGCGCCGCATGCCGAGCGCCTCGACCTGCGGGTCATCGATGAAGTCGGCGCGCGCCATCACCGGCGCGCAGGGGATGTCGTTGTGGCGCAGAATTTCCAACCACTCCGCGCGCGGGCGCGTCACGATTACCGCCTGCAGCAGGTCCTTGAGCGCCTGGCGGTGCGGAGCCGCAACGCCCCACGGCGCGCCCTCGAAGCGCGGGTCGGAAACGAGTTCGGGCCGGCCGATCGCGATCGCCAACTTGTTCCAGAAGGTCACGTTGCCGCAGGCGATGAAGAGATACTCGCCGTCGGCGGTGCGGAACAGCCGATAGCACGGAATCGGGCCCAGCGGATCCAGCGGGCCCTCATATAGCCGGGTCATCTTTTCGTGGCGCATGATGCTGCCGGTCTGGAGTGCGAAGGCTCCGGCGAGCAGCGAGACCTCGACCACCTGGCCGCCGGCGCCGCGCTCGCGCGCGTAAAGCGCGGCCGTCGCCGCCGCCGCGCCAAGCACGCCGGCCGCGTAGCTGGCGGCGGGAAAATGCAGCGCTACCGGATTTCCGCTGAGCGCCCACTGGCTGCCGTAGATGGCGCCAAGCGCGGAAACCAGCTCGTCGCTCGCGTCCAGGTCGGCGAGCGGGCCGCGGCTGCCGAGCGGCGGAATATGGAGCACGACCAGTTGCGGATTGACCCGTGCGAGCGCCGCGTAGTCGAGGCCGAGCGCGCGCATCCGCGCGCCAGTCCATCCGACTACCGCGATATGCGCCCAGCCGAGCAGACGTTCGACGCGTTCGCGGTCGGCGGCCACGTCGAGGAAGAGCGCACGCTTGCTTCGATTGAGCGCATGAAAATGCGGGGTGCCGCGCGCGCCGGAGCCGCCGGGAGCTTCGAGTTTAACCGCGCGCGCGCCCTGCTCCGCCAGCAGCATCGCCGCGTAGGCGGCGCCGGGGTGGGAGTCGAATTCGAGCAGATTGATGCCGTCGAGCGCCTTGTCCATCGCAATCCGCGCGGTCGCGGCGCGGCGAGTCCGAAATTCTCACGACCGGCGCCGCGCGCGCAAGCGGCTCGAGCGCGGTCGATGCGCCAGAAGAAAAAGGCCGCGGGCTCGGTCGGAAGCCCGCGGCCTTGCCCGTCGATTGCGTCGCGACTAGCGGCTGGACACACCCATCAGGAACACGCGATTGGACGCGCCGGGATTCATCTCGACCCGGCGATTCTGCGCGCGGCCCTCTTCGGTGCTGTTGCTGGCGACGAAGTCGGTCTTGCCGAAACCGCGCGGGACGAGGCGGCTCGCGGCGACGCCTTTGTCGGTCAGGTATCGCACGACCGCGTCCGCGCGCTCCTGCGAAAGCCGCCGGTTGTAAGGCACTGAGCCGATCGCGTCGCAGTAGCCGTCCACGCTGATGGAAACGCCGGGATGCGCCTTCAGAGTATCTGCGGCCTCATCCAGCACGGCGGCGTCCTGCGGGCGGATCTCGGCCTTGTTGAAATCGAAATGCACTCCCCGCAGCACGATCTTCTCGGCCGCTTCGGCCTGCATCGGCGGCGGCGGCGCGAGCACGATCGGCGGCGGCGGTGCGAGCGGCGGCGGCTGTGGGGCGCGCGCCCGCGCCAACTGGAAGCTGGTATACACCTTGCCGTCAGGGCAGGCGTAGCGGGTCGGGGTCGAGACCCCGACGAGTCCGCAATCCTGGACTCTGACCCACGGCGGCGGCACTTCCGCCACCTCGGCCGGCGTGAGTTTCATGCCGGTGGTCTGCACGTTGCGCGGCACGCCGGGCTGACCGGCGGCGACCGGTCCGCCGGTATTCGGCGGCGGCGGTCCCCAGCCCAGCGTCGAGCAACCGGCGGCGAGCAGCAAGCCGGCGCTGCTCAGCAGCAACCGCTGAAATAGTTTCTTGGCTCCGAGCTTCATTTGCACTCCCTCTGTTCTGGTTCGACCGGCCCCCCGATCGGAGTCTCAGTCCACGTACCTATCCGGATGCACGCTTGCTTCGTCGGGCTGGTCGCGGCGGGCAGTCACTCACCGTAGCGAACCGCTCCGCTTCGGCAAACGGCAACAATCCGTATAGCCTCCGGGCGCGCAACTGATACAGGGTCTTTGTTGCGACTACGTTACATGGCGGTTAGGCCTTGTTTAAGTCATCTCCCGCGTGTGCGATAGCCAGTCGCGGAATCCGCACGTCCGGCTCCGATCGTCCGAAATACACAGTAGTCAGTCTAGAACGAGACTCGCGCGGTGAACTTCAATCGAACGTAACTCTTATGTAACGCGAAAGTAACGAAACATCTGTATTCATCGGCCCGCATTCGCAATCCTGTGTGCGTTCGCGATTGTAGGATTTGCTGTGTGGGCCGCCTCCGAGAGTCCCGGTCCGCAGGCAAATTCCAGGTTCAAGCGACACCGTCGCAATAGAATGCACGGCTGGCGCAGGGGGTCAGATGGGTCAAGCAGGAATTGTTCGATTCGGAGCGGGACTGCTGGCCGGCGCGATTTTGGTGGTCGCCTCCGGATGCAGCTACATCAAAGTGTCCACTGCCGGATGGGGGCCGGCGCCGGCCAGGGCGAGCGCTCCGGCTCCGGTCTCGGCCGGGCCGGGTGTGCCGCGCTTTGTACAAACCACCGGAATGGGGACCGTCAAGAAACAGGAGGAGGCGAAGGCGCCTTCCTGGATACGGGTACAGGACTGCGCGATCGTCGCGATCTCAAGTCCGGCGCGGTACGCATGCCCCGACGGCAAAGTCTACACCGCCAATCAACTATATGACGGACGCAGCGGTGGTTGAGGCGGCGGCAGCGAAAAGACCAGGGCATCGAACCGGACCGTCTTGATCTGGCGGTCGGGCAATCGGCGCGATCCCGAGGCGAGAGCTCGCGTATCGGGGTGCGCCTGTCAGGGGTCAGTCGGCACAGACTTGCCGAGGAGAGGGTAAATGAAAGGGAACAGGCTATTCAGCTTAGCGGTCGCGGTCATCGCCGCGCTCGCGACTACCGCGGTCGGAGTGCGACGTGCGGCCGCGCAAACCACCGGCCTCAAGCTGTGGGTTGACCAGCGCACGGGGCAGGTGTTCGTACGTCCGGGTCCCGGGCGCGTTCCGCTGGCGGTGACGACCGAGGACGCCAACGCGATGGAGCAGCAGATCGAGCAGAAGGTCAACGCGCGCACGGACCAGGAGATCAGGACGCAGGTCCAGCAGAGCGCCGCTCAACTGCAGGAACAGAACCAGGTGCTGGCCGAACAGGTAAACCATATGCAGCCTGCCTGGAAGAGCTACATGGATAACTTCCAGGACAAGTTCCGGCTCGGCGCGTTGTTCTACGGCGACTATCGCTTCTACACCAATACCGGTTTCCAGCCGCAGGAACTTACGCAGATTAACAACCCCGGCCCCGGTAACAACGATTACAACTCGTTCGACATCACGCGTACCTACCTCAACTTCTTTTTCTTTCCGACCAAGGATTGGGAGCTGCGCCTGACGCCGAATATGTACAGGACGTACGGCAATTCGAACGACAAGGTCGGACAGACTACCGGATATGGCGGCAGTCTCGACGGCAATCTCGGCGTGCGGATGAAGTACGCGTCGCTGACTTACAGCGGACTGTTTGACCAGGTTCCGATGCTGAAGGGCGATACCATTGCCGTGGGCGAAATTCCCAATCCGCTGGTCGACTGGGAGGAGCAGCTCTACGGCTTCCGCTACGTCAACCTGACGCCGTGGAACTACCTGAGCCTTTCCTCGACCCAGGTCGGCGTGTCGGTGCAGGGACCGGTCAAGTTTGGCGAGAAGATGTATCTCGATTACGGCATCGGCGCGTACGACAACGCGAGCTTCCATGCGTTTGAGCAGAGCGACACCAAGCAGTTCATGGTGCGCGGCTCGGTTTATCCCTTCGGCGCCGACTGGCGCTTCCAGGGACTCGGCCTGACCGGTTTCTACAATTACGGATATGGCAACACGGCGCCGGACACGGCCGACATCCCCGCGACCCTGAAGGGCGGCAACGCGCACATTCAGCGCATTGCGGCATTGCTGCACTATACCGCGTACAACTGGGGCCTCGCCGGCGAGTTCGACTCCGGCAGCAATGCATTCCAGGCCTCGAATCTATGGTCCGGCAGCGGTCCGGCGGACGCATTCGGGTTCCCGACCGGCAAAGCGATCACCTCGGGCACGTTTGCCGGCAATACCTGCGGCAACGGCACCACGACGGTGGTAAGCGGCAAGCTCCTGTTGCCCTGTTATCCGCTGCTCAACACCTACGGGCCGCAGACGGCGGCAGAGCAGGCGATTCTGAACAACGGCCAGGCGCAGCAACTGGGCGCCGATTTCTTCGGCCACTTCCATATTCCGGAAACTCCGCTCACGCTGTTCGGGATGTTCCAATGGCTGCAGCCCAATACCCAGTTTGCGGACAATCCGTTGGACTTCTACCGTTGGATATTCGGCATCAGCTACCAGTACAACGAGTATGTCCGGTTCGCGATCGATAGTCAGAACATATCTTACTATCACAGCCAGCAGACGATCCCGATCGCGACGCTGAAGCCATTCGGCTACAGCCCGGGCGGCACCTTCAATAACCAGCAGTTGCCGAAGACCGGGTCGATCCCGAGCATGGTACAGCGCGATACGCACTCCATCTTCGCGAACGTGGAGTTCAACTACTGACGCCCCTTCCTACCCCGGCCGCGGCGGCGGCACGGTTGGGCCCTCCCCGGCTCATTCGTGTCCGCCGCCGCATTTTCTTGCCCCGCAAATATGCTGCTAACTATATTGAGACGCACCAAATCGCCTTCCTGCGGGTTAGGTGGAGAGGACAAGCAATTGAACCACGGACATTTGCGCGCCCGGCGGGCGCGCTCCCACGGACGCTCTATCCTGGTGCTGGCAGTCGTAATCGCGGCGGTGCTCGCGAAGCATGCAGCCGGCGCCGCGCTGCGGATAACCGGCGCCGGCGCGACATTTCCCTACCCGATCTACTCAAAATGGTTTGACGAGTATCATAAGCTGCATCCCGATATCGAAGTGAATTACCAGTCGATCGGATCGGGTGGCGGCATTCGCCAGGTGACCGACGGCACCGTGGACTTCGGCGCGACCGACGGCCCGATGAACGACGAGCAGCTCAAGACGTACAAGGACAGGCACGGCTTCGGCATCCTGCACTTTCCGACCGTGATTGGCGCAGTCGTTCCCGCATACAACCTGGCCGGCATCAAGGGTCCGCTGAATTTCACGCCCGAGGCGCTGGCCGGAATTTTTTTGGGCAAGATCGCGAAATGGAACGACCCCGAATTGGCCAAGGCCAATCCCGGCGTCGCACTGCCGGACGCGCAGATCGAGGTCGCGCATCGCGCCGACGGCAGCGGCACCACCTATGTGTGGACCGACTATTTGAGCAAGGTCAGCCCGCAGTGGGCCACGACCGTGGGCCGCGGGACGGCGGTAAAATGGCCGGTCGGGCTCGGCGGCAAGGGCAACGAGGGGGTGGCCGCGATCATCAAGAATACGCCGGACTCGATTGGATACGTTGAGCTGATCTACGCGCTCCGCAGCGAGATGTCCTATGGTGCGGTGCGCAACCATGCTGGTAAGCTCGTAAAAGGATCGCTCGCCACGGCGAGTGCCGCGGCCGCCGGGATCGAAATGCCGGACGATTTCCGGGTCTCGATCACCGATTCGCCCGCGCCCGACGCGTATCCGATCGCGAGTTTCACCTGGCTGCTGATTCCGGAAAAAATTTCCGATCCGGCCAAAAAAGCCGCTATAACTGGTTTGTTGAAATGGGTGCTCACCACTGGCCAGACCATGACCGCCAGCCTCTCTTACGCGCCGCTGCCCGAAGTGGTGGTCGACAGGGAACTGAAGGCAATCGCGCTGGTTCAATAGATGAGAGGCGGCCGTGCCGCCGGGCGGCTGCGCGCTCGGCGCGCATGGCGCTGACCTGGGGAGCGCTCGTGTGCGCGCTCTTGCTCGCGGGATGCGCCGTGCAGGAGACGCCGCAGCAGCGCGCCCAGCGCATCGAGCCGATGCTCGCCGCGGCGGGGTTCCACATGCTGGCGGCGGACACGCCGGCCCGTGTCGCGGAGACCCAGCGATTAACGCCGCTCAAGGTCCGCTACTATTTCGCGAACGGCAAACCGCATTACTGGTTCAACGACCCGGTTGACTGCCACTGCGTCTACGTCGGCAGCGAGAAGAACTACCAGCAGTACGAGCGAATACGGCTGCAGCAGGTGGCCGCGCAGCGCGAGGCCGAGGCCGCGCAGATGAACGAGGAGGCGGCCGCGCAGGAGCAGATGAACATGGCGCTGTGGCCGGGGCCTTTCCTGTATTAGGACGGCCGCTTCAGCGGCCCTCGAGTGACTGCCCGTCGGCACGCTCCAGGCCGGCGCGCGCCACCGCGAAATCGTACAGGGTGTTGATGTATGCGGCCTTGTCGCGGATGAAGTCGCGCTCGGCCTCGGTCAGCTCGATTATGTTGCCGAGGCCGTTGGCGTAGCGCTTTTGCGCGAGCTCGAGCTCGACGCGCGAGGCATCGAGCGTGAACTGCGCCTGCCGGATTTCCTGATGCGCGTTCTGCCAGTCGAGGAAGGCGGTCTTGACCTCGAGCAGGATGCGCTGGCGCAAGTCGGTAATCGTGTGCTCGAGCGCCTGCTGCCGCAAACGCGCTTCCTCGATCTGATGCGTGGTGAGCAGGCCGTTGAAGATGGGCCAGCTGATCACCAGCCCGATATTGTAGTTGTTGGCCGCCGGCATCCCGGTGCCGACCGCGTTGTAACCGGCGACGGCGTTGACGGTCGGCAGGAAGTCGCTGCGGTATTCGGTTATCCGCGCGCCCGCCGCGCGCGCGCGGTCCTCGAGCGCGAGCAGATCGGGCCGCCGCTTCATGGCGAGCGCCGCGTAGCTCTCGATCGAGCCGACAATAGCGCTGGCACCCAGCGTCTGCGAGGGCTCGTAGTCGGGCGCTTCCTCGCCCAGGCCCATCGCATTGTCCAGAGCGGCCTTGGCCTTGAGCACTTCGTTCTGTTCGGCGAGCAGCTCGGTTTCAGCGCGCTCGAGCTGAGCTTTGGCGGTGTAGACGTCGATTTGGGGCGTCAGACCGGCGGCGGATTTCAATTCCGATTCATGCACCTGCTGGCGTCGTTCGGTGATCGCCTCGCGGTAAACGGCGACGAGCTCGGTGGCCGCGAGCAGGGCGTAATAGCGTTGCGAGGTCTGAAAGATCAGGTCGAGTTCGGTCAGCTTGAGTTCGGCCGCCGCGGCCGCCGCCGAGGCGCGCTGTTCGTCGATCGTGCCGCGGACCCGGCCGAAATCGAACAGGTACTGGTTGACCCCGATCGCGCCGAGGTAGTTGTTCTCCAACGACCATGCCTGCGGCTGGCCCGATGCGCCGTTATGACGCGGCACGAAGCCGGGGTTGAGATAGTTGGTTTCGCCGATGCCGTTCTGGGTCGCGCCCAGGTAGCTCGCCGCGCCGTAAATCTGCGGCAGCATCGCCGCCTTCGCCTCGCCCACCTGCTGCTCGGCGGCCGCCGCTTGGGAACTGGCGGCCATCCGGCGCGGATGGTTTTCCAGGGTGAAGCCGATCGCCTCGCCGAGGGTCAGGCGCTGTCCCGCGGCGGGCATGGACAGCGCCCAGGCCGGTTCTTTGGGAGCGTTCAACAGGCAAGACAACACAACGCCGAGCGCGAGCGCCAGCTTGAACCGCATAGCCGTGTCCTCTCGTTCAGTGATTGTTGGTTTTCACCAGCCCGGGCTGGAAACCAAGGTGATAGTGACGGTCCAGCACCGCATGGACGCGCTCGCCGTTGATGAGCCCGGCGTTGAGCGAGCGCACCACTTCCTCGTCGCCGCGCAGGCCCGAGACGATCTCCATGTAGATGCCGGTGTTGATGCCGACGGTGACCGGAATCTGCGCCAGGCGGCCGTCGCGCACGGCCATCACGTAATGGCCGCCGTCAACCGAGTCGCCGACCGCGCTGTTGGGCAGCTTGATCGCCTCGTAATGGCGTTCGAGATCAAGCGTGGCGTGAGCGTACATGCCGGGATAGATTTCGCGCCGCGTATTCTCGATGTCGATTTCGGTCAGCATCGTGCGCGTTGCCAGGTCGAGCGAACGCGCGAAGCGAGTCACCGAGGCGACATAGGTATGGCCCGGCAGCTCGCGAAATTCGACCGTCACCGGCATCCCCAGGTGCACGTAGCCCACCACATCCTGCGGCACGTAAACGTAAACGCGCAGCTTGGCGATGTCGGCCACGCTGACCACCGGCGCGGCGCTGCCGCCGGCGTTCGCCGTGCCGACCATCGGCGCCGTCGCGCTGTCCTGGCCGCCCGCCTTGATCAGCGCGCCGGGATCGACGAAGCGCTCGGTCACCACGCCGTCGAACGGCGCCACGATCTGCGTATAGGCGACCATCGCGGCCAGCTCGTTGCTCTCGGCCTGCGCCTGCTGGAACTTGCTGTAGGCCATGTCGACGTCCTCGCGCGCGACCAGCCGCGGATCGTCTTTCCAGACGCGGTTGAGCCGCTCGTAGGTCAGGCGCTGGATCGCGAGATTGGCGCGCGCGCGGTCCAGCCGCTGGCGCAGCTCGGGCACCTCGATGTCCGCCAGCACCTCGCCCTTTTTCACCGGGTCGCCCTTGTCCACCCGGATGTCCTTCAGGTAGCCGGTGACCTTGGCGTAGAGCGCGGACTGGTAATAGCCGACCGCGTCGCCGGGCAGGGTGATCGAGCGCACCGCCTCGCCGCGCTGCGGCCGAATCACCAGCACCTGGGGCGCGGCGACCGGGGCCTGCGCTTCCTCGCGCCGGCATCCGGTGATCGGGGCCGCGCCCGCTAACAGCGCAACCGCCAACGCGGTCGAAAGCCATCGGGCCATGAACGAGCGCCTCACTGTGCGGCCCGCGCCGCGCGCCGCGCGTAAAAGGCCTCGTACACCGCCGGCACCAGGACCAGCGTGAACAAGGTCGAAACCGCCAGGCCGCCGACCGCCGCGCGCGCCAGCGGCGCCGAGGCCTCGGAGCCCGCGCCCAGCTCGAGCGCGAGCGGCAGCAGCCCGACGATCGTCGCGAGCGCGGTCATCATGATCGGCCGCATGCGAATGCGCGCCGATTCGACCACGGCGCGGCGCAACGGATGACCCTCGCGCCGGCGCTGATTGGCGAAGTCCACCAGCAGGATCGAGTTGGAGACCACGATTCCGACCATCACGATGATGCCCATGAAGGATTCGATGTTGAGCGTGGTGCCGGTCAGGTACAGCGTCCAGATGACGCCGATCAGGCCCATCGGCACCGCGAACATGATGATCAACGGATCGAGGAACGAGCGGAACTGCGCCACCATCACCAGGTAGAGCAGGATCACCGCCATGCCCAGACCGAAGCCGAAGCTCGAGAACGATTTTTCCATGGCCGCCACCGAGCCGCGCAGCACGAAGCTCATGTCTTCGGGCAGCTTTACGTGCTTGAGCGCCGCGACCACCGCCGCCTGCGTGCCGCCGAGGTCCTGGGTGCGCGGCGCGACCAGCACGTCGACCACGCGCTGGATATTGTAATGGTCGGCCTCGGCGGGATGGCGCTCGGGCACGATCATGGCCACGTCGCGCAGGCTGAGCGCGTCCTGGCGCGCCCGGGCCGAGGGCGCGACCGAGACCGGGATGTTCAGCAGGGTCTCGAGCGACTTTATCTCCGGCTCGTAATACTGCGCGGTCAGAAAATAGTCATTGCCGGTCTTTGGGTCGATCCAGATCGAGGGCGCGATCATAACATTGGACGTGAGCGCCGTGATCATGTTTGAGACCACGTCGTATTGATTGAGGCCCAGGCGCGCGGCCTTGACCCGATCGACCTTGACCCGCAGCGTTGGATAGTCGGCCTCCTGCGGAATGAAGGTTGCCGCGACCTGCGGCAGCCCGCGCACCGCCTCCTCGACCGCGCGCGCCGCCGGAAACAGCTCATGATAGGTGGGCGCCGAAAGCTGCACGTCGATCGGCGCCGCCAGGCCGAAGTTGAGCACCGAGTCGATGATGCTGCCGGAGGTGAAAAACGTGCGCACTTCGGGCACCGCCTTGGGAAACAGCTTTTTCAGCCGGTCCATGTAGGCGAAGGTCGAGATTTTGTGCGTGGGGCGCAACGCCACCATCATGAAGCCCGAGTCCGCCGCCGCATTCGAGGAATAGATCGAGGAAAAACCCGGCGCCAGCCCGATGTTCGAAACGATCGTCAGAAGCTCGTCCGGCGGAATCACCTGGCGCACCGCCGCTTCCATGCGCGCCGTCAACTGCTCGGTCAGCTCGATGCGCGTGCCGACCGGCGCATGATAGTCGACGATGAACTGACCCGAATCGGTCTGCGGGAACAATTCCGTGCCCAGCAGCGGATAGATGAAGAGGCTCAGAATGAACACCGCCGCGATGCCGCCGATCACCAGCACCTTGCGATCCAGCGCGCGATCCAGAAAACGCTCGTAGCGCGCTGCCAGCCGCTCATAAACCCGCATGAACGCGCCCAGCGGGCCCGCGGTCGCGCCGTGCTCGGCCTCGCGCGCCGATTCCGCGGTCAGAAAGCGCGCGCAGTAGATCGGAATCACGCTCATCGCGACCAGGTACGAAGCGATCATCGACAGCACCACCGCCAGCGCCAGCGCGCTGAACAGATATTTCGCCACGCCGAACAGGAACATCACCGGGAAAAACACGATGATGGTGGTTACGGTCGAGGCGAGCACCGGCAGGGCCACCTCCTCGGCGCCGTCGCGCGCCGCGTCGTGAGGCGCCTTGCCCTCGGCCAGATGGCGGTTGATGTTCTCGAGCACCACGGTCGAGTCGTCCACCAGGCGCCCGATCGCCAGCGCGAAGCCGCCCAGGGTCATGATGTTGATGGTCGCGCCGCCCATCATCAGGCCGAACGCGCCCGCCAGGATCGAGAGCGGGATGGATAGAAAGATGGCAAAGGTCGAGCGGAAGCTGCCGAGAAAGATCAGGATCATCAGCGAGGCCAGCACCGCGCCCGATACCGCCTCGTGCTCGAGCGCGTCGATCGCCTGCAGAATGTAGGTGGACTGGCTGAAGATGGCGTGCAGCTTCATGCCCTTGGGCATGCCGGTAACCTTCGGCAGCACCTGCTCGATGCCGTTGACGATGGCGATGGTGTTCGAGCCGCTTTGCTTGAGCACCGGGATATAGACCGAGCGCTGGCCGTCGATACGCACGATGTTCTGCTGGATCTGGGCGGCGTCTTCGGCGCGTCCGATATTGCGCACGTAGACCGGCTGCTGCCCCGCACCGACCTTCACCGGCACGTCGTTGATGTTGTCGGGGTTGTCGATCATCGAGTTGGTGTAAACGAAGTAATCCTGCGTGCCGATCTTGGCGTCGCCCGCCGGGATGATCAGGTTGGCGCGGTTGAGCGCGTGGACCACGTCCATCGGCGTCATGCCGCGCGCCTGCAGCGCGTCGCGATCGAGATAGACCATGATCTGGCGGTACTTGCCGCCGAACGGCGGCGGCACCGACGCGCCTTCGACCGTAGCCAGGAAGTTGCGGATATTGTATTGCGCCTGGTCGCGCAACTGTGCCTCGCTGAAGCCCTTGCCCGAAACCGTCACCAGCACCACCGGCAGCGACGAGGCGCCCGACGGCAGCACCAGCGGCGGCAGCGTGCCGGGCGGCAGATGGCGCAGGTCGGCCATCGCCAGGTCGCCCAGACCCGCCGCCGCCGCGCCGAGATTAACCCCAGGGTGAAAGAACACCTTGATGATGCTGACGCCGGGCAACGAGCGCGATTCGATATGCTGAATCTGGCTGCCCATGGTGAAGAAGCGCTCGAAGCGGGTGGTGATGTCGCGTTCCATCTCCTGCGGCGGCATCCCGGGATAGAACGTGGCGACGACCACCGCCGGAATATGCAGCGGCGGAAAAACGTCGACCGGCATGCGCGTAAACGCGGTAAGTCCGAGGATAGTGATAATCAGCGCGCCAACGATTATCGTGTGCGGATTGCGCAATGAGAACGAAGGCATCGTACGACCTCAACCGGCCAATGCGTCCCCGTAAGACTCCGGGGATCGTCTTTTTTGCGATGCGGCGGCCCGATAGCTGCCGCCGTGCGAATCAGACGTCTGTGGATGCAATCCGGCTGAATGGGTCTTCAGCACGCGAGCGCGGGGCGATGCGCAAACGCCTTGGGATCGGCGCCGGCCAGGCTAGCACCGCCGCCCGCCGCGGCTGGCGCGGCGCGCAAAGCGTGATCGTTGCCGGCGTGTGAAGGTTCAAGCCCGGCGTCCGGCCGGTGCGATCGATGCGCAACTCAACGCGCCGGCCCGCACGGTCGATGACCGCGTGATGCGCCGCGCGCAAACCGGTGCCTGGGTTCGAGGTTGAAAGCTGACGAGGCCGCAGATGGTTTGGCATCACCACTGCGAGGCTGAGGGCGAGCACCGCCCCGACGAGCATACCCCAAGCCTTGCAGCTTCCCCGCGTCATCGCAGCGGATTCTATTAAGCGCCGGCACGCGCGGCAACCGGCGTTTTTAACATACCCGTAACCCGCGCCGTGCGCGCAAGCCAGAGCGCGGCTCGCTTGCGCCGCCGATCCGCGCGCGATTGCGGCGCGCCATGGTAAGATCGCGCCGTGGCCGACAAGGTGATCGTACTGCGCACGGCGCGCAAGCAGCTCGACGAATCGAGCTTCCGCATCAGGTATGCGGAGCTGCTCAATGCCGCGCAGCTCGCCGCGGTGACTCACCGCGACGGCCCGATCCTGGTCGTCGCCGGCGCCGGATCGGGCAAAACGCGCACGCTCATCTATCGCGTCGCGCGCCTGATCGAGAGCGGCGTCGCGCCCGGAGCGATCCTGCTGCTGACCTTCACTCGGCGCGCGGCGCAGGAGATGCTGCGGCGGGTCGAGCACCTGGTGGGCGACAGCTCGCGCGCGGTTGCCGGAGGCACCTTTCACTCCTTCGCCAATCTGACGCTGCGCCAGTTCGGTTCCATGATCGGGCTCAGGCCCAACTTCACCATCCTCGACCGCGGCGACATGGAAGACGTCGTCAACCTCTTGCGCACGCGAATGGGCCTGGGCTCGCGCGAGCGGCGCTTTCCCAAGAAGGGCACGATCACCGAGGCGATCAGCATGGCGCGCAACAAGCGCCGTGAGCTGGACGAGGAAATCGAACTCGATTTTCCCCATCTCGCCGAGCATCGCGAAGATCTGATACGCCTGGCCGGCGCGTACGACGCGTACAAGCGCGAGCGCGGCCTGCTCGACTACGACGATCTGCTCTACCGGCTCGCCGAGCTGCTGCAGCAGCACGCGGGCGTGCGCCGGCGCCTCAGCGACACCTATCGCTACATCATGATCGACGAGTACCAGGACACCAATTCGATTCAGGCCGAGCTCGTGCGCCTGCTCGCCGCGACCCACAGCAACGTGATGGCGGTGGGCGACGACGCGCAGTCGATCTACTCGTTTCGCGGCGCCGACTTCCGCAACATCATGGATTTCCCGCAGATCTTTCCCGGCGCGCGCGTGGTCAAGCTCGAGCGGAACTATCGCTCGCTCCAGGGCATCCTGGACGTCGCCAACGAGGTAATCGCGCGCGCCGCCGACAGGTACACCAAGGTGCTGGCCGCCGAGCGGCGCGGCGAGTTCCGCCCGCTGCTGGTGCGCGCGCAGGACGAGCATCTGCAGTCGCGCTTCGTCGCCGAGCGCATCCTCGAATTGCGCGAGCAGGGCGTCGAGCTGGGTGAAATCGCGGTGCTGTTTCGCTCCGGCTTTCATTCCTTCGATCTCGAACTCGAGCTCCAGCGCCGCGACATCCCGTTCATCAAGCGCGGCGGCTTCAAATTCATCGAGACCGCGCATATCAAGGACGTGCTCGCGCACCTGCGCGTGGTGGTCAATCCGGCGGATGCCGTGTCATGGCTGCGCGCGCTGATGCTGGTGCCGGGCGTCGGCCATCGCCGCGCCGAGCGGCTGATCGAGGAGATCGTTGCCGCGCCCGAGCCCGAGCGGGCGCTGGCCGAAGCCGCGAGAACGATGGGCGCGGGCGCGCGTTCCGACCCCGGGTCGGCGGCGGGCGGCACGGCCGCAGCCGCGGCGCGCCTGGCCGCGCTGCTGGCCGAGCTGCGCCGCGACCCGGCGGCGCGTCCGGCCGGCCTCGTCGCGCGCACGCTCGAGTACTATCTGCCGCTGATGCGCGAGAGTTATCCCGATGACTATCCCAAGCGCGAGCGCGACCTGGAACATTTTCAATCGATCGTCGAGCGCTACCGCAGCCTCGAATCGATGCTGGCGGACGTCGCGCTCGAACCGCCGAGCGATTCGCTCGGCGACGTGCTCGCGGTCGAGCCCGAGGAGGGCTATCTCACGCTGAGCACGATTCATTCGGCCAAGGGCCTGGAATGGCGCGTGGTGTTTCTGATCTGGGCGGCGGACGGCCGCTTTCCCGCGCCGCAAAGCGTCGGCGCCGAGGAACTCGAGGAGGAGCGCCGCCTGATGTACGTCGCAAGCACCCGCGCGCGCGACGAGCTGTACATCTCCTATCCCATCTATATGTTCGACCGCGCGCTGGGCTACAGCATGGGCCGCGTGTCGCGCTTTCTCGAGGACATCGCGCCCGAGATCCTGCCGACCGCGTCGCTCCAGGAGGCTGACGAGGAGCCATCCTGAAGCGACGCCGGTTCGAGCGACTCGAGAAAGAAACAACTACTGCGGGTCGGCGAGTTTCAATAATTGCTTGCCGACGTTGGCGCCGGTGAACAACCGGATGAGCGTTTGCGGAGCGTGCTCGAGCCCTTGGGCGAGGTCGATGCGATTTTTGACCTTGCCCTCGGCCAACCATTGGCTCAGTTGAGCGATCGCCTCGGGATAACGCCGCGCGAACTGGAACACCAGGAAACCCTCCATGCGGGCCGCGCGCAGGATCAGGTTGAAATAATTTTTCGGGCCCGGCCCGCTCATCCCGGCTTCGTTGTAGCGCGAGATCGCGCCGCACAGCACGATCCGCGCGCCCATGGCCAGCCGCGCCAGCACCAGCTCGAGGATTTCGCCGCCGACGTTGTCGAAGAAAACGTCGATGCCGTTGGGGCAGTGGCGCGCGAGCGCGTCGCGCACGTTTTCGTGCTTGTAATCGATCGCGGCGTCAAAGCCGAGATCCTTCACCAGCCAGTCGCACTTGTCGCGGCCGCCGGCGATTCCAATGACGCGGCATCCCTTGATTTTCGCGATCATGCCCGCGACCGAGCCGGTGGCGCCGGCCGCACCCGATACCACGAAGGTCTCGCCCGCCTTGACCTGGCCGATATCCAGCGTGCCGAAATACGCGGTCAGGCCCGTGATGCCGAGCAGCGATAGCGCGAGCAGCGGGTCGGTGCCCGGGGCGAGCTTCTGCAGGCCGAACAAGCCCTTGCCGTCGCTCAGGCTGTAGTCTTCCCATCCGAGCAGGCCCTGCACCAGGTCGCCGCGCCCGAAGTGCGGATGTTTCGATTCGACCACCTGTCCGACGGCCGCCGCCTTCATCGGCTCGCCCAGCGGAATCGCCGGGATATAGGTGTCCATCGACATCCATCCGCGCTGCGTCGGGTCGAAGGAGAAGGCGAGATTGCGGATAAGCATCTGTCCGTCCGCGGGCGAGCCGATCGCGGCCTCGTTCCAGCGGAAATCGCTCTCCTTGATGAGTCCTTCGGGCCGCGCCGCGAGCAGCCATTGCCGGTTCCTGAGTTGCGCCATCCGCCTTCTCCGGGCCTTGTCCAGGCCTTTTCCAGGATAGTCGTTGCCGTTGCGGCGGCGCACAGCGCCGCCTCGCGATGTCGTCGCCCGCGCCTACTTCACGTACAGGAAGATGCCCTCGTAGAGCACCGCCGGCTTGTCGGCGCCGACTACCTGCACCTGGGTCTCAGTGGTCACCTGCGTGCCTTGCGGCCGCGGATCGACGGCGACCACGCGCGCGCGCGCATGCACCTGCGAACCTGCGGGCACCGGCGAAATGAAGCGCAGCTTGTTGGCGCCGTAATTGACCACGTTGCGGAAGCCGATCACGTTCCAGTCGCGCGGGATTTCAAAGGCCGGGATCAGGCTCAGGGTCAGGAATCCGTGTGCGACCGGTGCCTTGAACGGGCTCTCGCGCCGCGCGCGTTCCACGTCGACATGGATCCACTGATGGTCACCGGTGACGTCGGCGAACTGGTTGATCTTCTCCTGGCTGACCGCGATCGGTTTGCTCCAGGGACTGAACTCGCTGCTTACCTTGGAGCGCAGCTTTTCGACGTCGTCGAAACGGATACTTTCCATAACTTCACCTCCGGCGGCCGAATCCGTTGACGGTTGCGGCCCGTCAAATTGGTTGCACCTGTCGAGCGGCGGCGGGCGATTTGCCGCCCGGCGCCGCGTCCGCATCCGGTTTTGATCCGCGCGGGCGCACCAGCCGCGCGCGCAGCGCCGCCTGCGCCCCCGGTCCCGGGAGCATCCGCGCGTCGAGCCATCCGAGGTTGCGGCCGTCGCGGCTGGTGACGCGCACCTCGATCGGCTCGGCATTGCGGCGATCGACCACGATTACCGGGACGCGGCGCGGCCCCACGATCCAGCGATCGCCCCATTCGCGCAGCGCCATCAGCACCGGAAAGAGCGCGCGGCCCTTTTCGGTCAGCCGATATTCGGCGCGCCGCGAGCTGGCGGCTGCGGCGCGTTCGAGAATGCCGCGCGCGACCAGTTTCTTCAGCCGCGCCGCCAGGATATTGCGCGCGATCCCGAGGTTGCGCTGGAAATCCTCGTAGCGTCGCGTGCCCATCAGCGCCTCGCGCAGGATAAGGAACGTCCACCATTCGCCGATCTGATCGAGCGCGCGTGCGATCGAGCAGTTCATGTGGGCGAAGGTTTTGCGCCGCATCAGGCGAGCCTAACATGCTTGCGTTTCATCATGCAACTAAATGGCGGGCCCGGCCGCAATCGCGTACGGTGCGGTGCCGCGGATGCACCAACGCGCCGCCCCCGCTGCGACGGCGACGCTTAGGCCGCCGCCTGCGCCAGGCGCGTGTAGTGGCTCGCAATCTCGCGCCCGATCATTTCGACCTGCCCGGCCCACGCCTGCGGCTCGGCCACCGGCCACAGCACGAACTTGTCGAGTCCGACCGCGATGTACTGGTCGACGCGCGCGATGATGTCCGCGGGCGAGCCGAACACGGTGCGGCTGAAGAATTCCTCGCCGCCGCGGTCGAGCGCGCGCACCACCGGCTCGAGGTCGGCCCGGGCGCGCTCGCGCGTCGGCCCGAGCCGGCAGAGCAGGATGAGGCCGGACTCGATGCGCGCGTTGGCGCGCCCATATTCCGCCGCATAGGTGCGAATCGATGCCATGTTGCGCGCGAATTCCTCGGGCGTGAGGAACGACGCGAAGTACCCGTCCGCCATCCGCGCCGTGCGCCGCAGCGCCCCTTCGGACTTGCCGCCGACCCAGATGTCGATGGTGCCGGAATCGTTGTTGGTGCGCCGGGCCGGGCGCGGCTCGAGGGTCACGTTGTCGAAATTGAAAAAGCGCCCATGATGGCTCACGTTGGCTTGCGTCCACACCTTGCGCAGCACCTCGACGCCCTCGTCCAGGCGCCGTCCGCGCGTCTCCAGCGCAATTCCGGTCGCTGCATAGTCGGCCAGGTTGGCGCCGGTCCCCACGGCCATCACCATCCGCCCGTGCGAGTAGTAATCGAGCGTCGCGAACGATTTCGCCACGGTGAGCGGATGGCGCAGATTGAGCAGCAGCACGCTGGGGCCGAGCTTGATGCGCGAGGTGCGCGAAGCCAACAGCGCCAGCGTGGCCACGACGTCCAGTTCGGGCGAGGGCGACAACAGATGGTCTGAGAGCCAGAACGAGTCGAGGCCCCATCCCTCGGCCTGCTCGGCCACCTGGATAATGGTCTCCGGCGTCGGCATGCCGAGCCGCCAGAGCCCGAACCCGACCCCGATTTTGACGTGTTTCATGGGGATCTCCTCATCTATGACGGCACGCGTCCGGCGCAATAGTACCATAGCGGACGCCACGCCGGATCGGCTAATCTGTCGGCGGTGGGCGAGCTTGGGGTAACCGTACTGGGGGCGGGCGATGCCTTCGCGAGCGGAGGGCGCTTTCAAGCCGGCTACGTAATCGAAGCCGAGGGCTGCCATTTTCTTATGGAGGCCGGGCCGACGCTGCTCCCGGCGCTCAAGCGCGCGCGCATCGATCCCGCCGATCTCGATTTCGTCCTCATCAGTCATCTGCACGGCGACCATTTCGCAGGCCTGCCCTTTCTGATGCTCCAGTACATGTGGGAAAGCCCGCGCAAGCGGATCCTCACAATCGCCGGCCCGCGCCACCTCGAGCAGCGCACGCGTGCGCTCTTTCACAACATGTACCCCGGTATGAATACGCATCCGCTGATGCGCAAGATCAGGTTCCTCGAGCTGGAAGCCGGTCGCACCTCGCGCGTCGGACCGGCGCGCGTCGCCACCGTGCGCACCCCGCACACCAAGCCCGATGTCTCGCTCGCGCTGCGTGCAACCGTCGACGGCCGCACGCTGGCGTTTTCAGGCGACAGCGGATGGACCGAAGGCTTGATCGAAATCAGCGCGGGCGCCGACCTGTTTTTATGCGAGTGCACCTATTTCGAGACCGACCATCTCGATTTCCATCTCAACTATCCGACCATCGAACGCAATCGGCGCCGCTTCACCGCCGAACGAATGGTGCTGACGCATATCGGACGCGAGGTGCTCGAGCGGCGCGCCGATGTCGGGCTCGAGATGGCCGAAGACCTGATGAAAATCTCCGCCTGATTGGGTTTTGCGCCGCGCCCGCGGATGGCTATGCTCGTGCTTGATCGGTCCGCGGCGTGGGCGCCGGCGCTCGCGCGCAGGCGGCGGCCGCCGCGCCAACCAACGCCAAACTGACAAGGAGCCCGCCGTATGGGTATCGCGGACGGCAAACGCGCGCTGATAGTCGGCGTCGCCAACGACAAGAGCCTAGCCTGGTCGATCGCACAGGAACTGAAGGCGCAGGGCGCGGAAATCGCCCTGACTTACCAGGGCGAAGTGCTCGAGAAGCGGGTGCGCCCGCTCGCCGAATCGATCGGCGCGGCCGTGCTCGGCGAGCTCGACGTCAACGACGAGGCGCAAATCGGCCGCGCCATGGCCGAGCTGCGCGAGATGTGGGGCGGGCTCGACATGCTGGTCCATGCGGTCGCGTTTGCCGAGCGCGAGGACCTGCGCGATCGCTTTCTGACCGTGAGCCGCAGCAATTTCGCGCGCGCGCTCGAGATTAGCGCCTACTCGCTGGTCGCGCTGGCGCGCGCCGCCGAGCCGCTGATGGAAGCGCGCGGCGGCGGCTCGATTCTGACGCTGAGCTATCTCGGCGCGGTGCGCGCGGTGCCCAACTACAACGTCATGGGCGTGGCCAAGGCCGCGCTGGAAGCCTGCGTGCGTTACCTCGCGGTCGATCTCGGACCGAAGAACATCCGCGTCAATGCGCTCAGCGCGGCGCCCGCCCGCACCCTCTCCTCCTCGGCCATCCGCGACTTTTTCACCATGGCGCACGAGGTCGAGGAGCGCTCGCCGATGCGCCGCGGGATGAAGACCGAGGAGGTCGGCAGGATGGCGGCGGCGATGCTGAGCGAACTGGCGAGCGGCGTTACCGGCCAGACGGTTTACGTGGACGTCGGCTACAGCATCGTGGGACTGTAGCTGTAGCCGCGTCCGGTTATTTCTCTCGGAGCAAGGAGGCAGCGCGATGGCTATCGTTGCAGTGCCGCAACTGTCGGACAATTACGCCTATCTAATAATCGACGACGCGAGCGGACAGTGCGGCGTGGTCGACTGCTCGGAGGCGGACAAGGTGCTCGCCGAGGTCGACCGCCGCGGGCTCAAGCTGGTGGCCGCGCTGCCCACGCATTGGCATCCCGACCACGTCGGCGGCAACCTCGACCTGGCGCGCGCGATCGCGGGGCTGCGCGTATACGGCGCGCGCGGCGAGGCCGGGCGCATTCCCGCCATGACCGATGAAGTCGATGACGGCAGCGAGGTCGCGGTGGGGCCGATTCGCGGCCGCGTGATCGGGATTCCCGCCCACACCAGCGGCCATATCGCGTATTACTTCCCATCGCTCAAGGCGGTCTTCACCGGCGATACGCTGTTCATCGCCGGATGCGGCCGCGTGTTCGAGGGCAAGGCGGAGACGATGGTCGCCTCGCTGGCGCGGCTGAGCGCGCTGCCCGACGACACACAGGTGTACTGCGGTCACGAGTACACCGAGAAAAATCTACAATTCGCTCTAACGCTCGAGCCCGGCAATCCGGCGCTCAAGGCCAAGTACGAATGGGCGCGGCAGATGCGCGCCGGCGGCAAATTCACGATTCCGTCCAGCATCGGCGATGAGAAGCGCTTCAACCCCTTCCTGCGCACCGACAGCCCGGAGCTGCGCGCGAGCCTCAAGAAAATCGATCCTTCGCTGGGCAATGATGCCGTTGCAATATTCGCCAAAACCCGCGAGCTGAAGGATCGCTTTTAGCGAAAATTTACTCGATGGTGGCCGCAGATTGTCCCAATTGCCACTATTTCTGGGCTATTTGGAGATAACACCCGTCAAAAGTTGAAAATGGAGAACAAAATCGAGGACTTAGCTGGCATATATGGCTAATTGAAGAGGCATGAAGCCTATCACAGAATAAATTAGATGATTAAATCCATTTGACAACTGCTCCCATTAAGGCCTATGTTGCGTCCCGTTAGCTCAATGCTTGCGTAATGAGCGAAGGGAGTGAGTCCTATGGGCCGGGTCTTGCGATTGTTCGTTCGCTTACGGGAGACGATGGTCAGGAGCTTGGGCGGCCAGACGATGGTTGAGTATGCATTAATCATCGCTTCGATCGGCGTAATAGCCTGGAGTGCATACAACATGATGGGCCATAACATCGGCTCGATGGCGAGCGGGCTCGACTCTGACCTGACGAGCGCGTGAGGTTCAATCGCCGCCACTGTGCGCGCCTCGATTCGATTAAGATTTCTGGTGGTTCGCCACGGCGCTATGCCGTGCAGAGCGCCTGGCGGAGTTGGCGCGCGACCTGATCGATGATCGCGTTGAGGCGGCGGCACAGGATATACATGGCCCAGAAGGTCGGAGTGGCGTTCATTTCGAGGTTTTAGTGCGGCGTGACGGGCCGTGACTCGACTCGGCGGCGCGCCGAGAATGAAGCCTTCGCCGACCTTCTCGCGACCCATCAGCCGCCGCGACCCTCACCCTAGCTGGGCTGACGCGAGCCGTCTGACGTTATTTAACCGGAAACAAAGTTTAGGCGGTCACTAGATAGCGCGGAGCTTATAGCCGCTAGCTTCGCGAAGATCGGTAAGGGTGTTCCGCCGAAGTTAATTTTGGGTTATCCGGCCTAGAGCCATCGTCGAAATCGGTTCGTCTCGATGATTGATTAGGTGCATAAGGTCGAGATTGCGTTTTCCTGCTGGCTCGAAAAATGACAGAAGCACGAAGTGGAAAATCGAAAGACCGTTCGAGGTTTGATGGGCGAAACTCTGCGGGAAATCGCCATTCTCGTGGCGGTTTTCTATACACTCGAAGTCTTTATCTCGAACAAACCGGTTCCGTTCTGGCTCAATGGGGCTGTGCTCGCAGGTTGTATAGCTTTTCTTTCTCCTGGCATAGGATTGGAAGTAGCGGATCCTCGATGAGGAGAGAGAAGGAACATGCCCCCATATTATTCGCTGTTAGTTCCGGCAGGTCTGGCTCTTTTCTCGGCAATCGTCGGGATTATCGCGCTTTTTCTCGAGCGCCGCAGGGCGAGACAAGCTGAAGCCGCAAGCGGCACCCAGAGCAGGGCGGCCTATGGCTGATATCAAACGGCTTGTTCGAAGCGGGGCGGGCTGATTTAAAAGTCCGCCTTGCAGGCCCGTCCCCCCCCTCGCGCTGCGCCTAGTGAACCAGTCGTGGGTCAGAATGTAGCGCGCAAGTTCCGCGCGCGTGACGGTCGGACTTTCGTGAGGGTTGTTCAGCTTTGGGAGCGGTGCTGTTCTCGTTTTCTGAATTCGGGGATACCACGACTTCTATCTTTTCTTTTTTCCCGTGCTCCGAGCGATTGTTGAACCGTTCCCAAAGATTTTCGGGGGGGTCGGGCGTTAGCCCGACCCCCCGCCGCTCCACATCCACAACCCCGCCCCACACTTCTCAAGCGAGGCTGGGCCCCCGTCATCCGCTCATCAATCCCCGCGTGCAGCCCGCTCGATTCATCGTCTGACTCCTGCCGAAGGAGTCGCCTCCCCCGCCGCTGCCGACCCCCGTTTCACCGCCGCCGCGCGCTACCCCTGTCGCCCCGCGGGCACAGGGGCGTTCAAATCCGCAAAAGCAAAAACTCGTCTGCCGCACTTCGCGCGAGCATCCGCGCGCTCACGAACATCCGCTGGTCGCGCCACAGTTGAGGCACTTGTAGCACGTGCCGTTGCGCACCATCAGGCATCCGCAGTCCGGACACGGCGGCGCATCGGCCTGGTTGATGAAGGCCTGGCGCGTGCGATCCGCCGCCGAGATCGCCGCGGAACTCTTCGCCGGCGCCGCCGCGATAACCGGTGCGGCCTGCGCCGCGGTGTCGCCGTTGAGCTCCGGCGCGATTACGCCGACTTCGCGCCGCGCCTCTTCGTCGAGAAACTTGGACGCGAGCCATCGGAACAGGTAATCCACGATCGACTTGGCGTACGGAATCTGCGGATTCTTGGTGAAGCCCGAGGGCTCGAAGCGCATGTGCGAGAACTTGTCCACCAGAAAGCGCAGCGGCACGCCATACTGGAGCGCGTAGCTGATCGCGGTTGCGAACGAATCCATCAGGCCCGAGATGGTCGAGCCCTGCTTGGACATCATCACGAAGATCTCGCCCGGCAGGCCGTCCTCATACATGCCGACGGTGATGTAGCCCTCGTGGCCGGCGATATCGAACTTGTGCGTGATCGATTTGCGCTCGTCGGGCATCTTCCTGCGATGGAGCCCGCGCTCGGCGCCCGCCGCCGCGATTGCCGCCAGCGCCGCCGGCGCCGAATCGGCCGCGGCCGCTTCGCTCTTCTGCTTGCCGGTGTTGAGCGGCTGCGTGCGCTTGGATCCGTCGCGATAGATCGCGACCGCCTTGAGTCCCAGCTTCCACGCCGTCATGTAGGCTTCGGCGACGTCGTTCACGTCGGCCTCGGCCGGCATGTTGATGGTCTTGGAGATGGCGCCCGAGATGAACGGCTGCACCGCGCCCATCATGCGCAGATGGCCCTGGTAATGAATCGTGCGCGCGCCGGCGCGCGGCTTGAACGCGCAATCGAACACGGCGAGGTGCGCGTCGGCCAGATGCGGCGCGCCCTCGATGGTTTCGTGCTCGTCGAGGTACTCGACGATTTCCTGCACCTCGCGCGAGTCGTAGCCCAGGCGCTTGAGCGCGCGCGGCACGGTGCCGTTGACGATCTTGAGCATCCCGCCGCCGACCAGCTTCTTGTACTTGACCAGCGCGATATCGGGCTCGATGCCGGTGGTGTCGCAATCCATCATGAAGGCGATGGTGCCGGTGGGCGCGATTACGGTCGCCTGCGAGTTGCGGTAGCCGGCCGACCGGCCGAGCTCGAGCGCCTCGTCCCATGACTCGCGCGCCGCGCGCAACAGCGCGAGCGGCACGTGCGCGGAATCGAGTTCGTAGGCCTTCTCGCGATGGCCCGCGATGACCTTGAGCATCGGCTCGCGGTTGATCGCGTAGCCGTTGAACGGGCCCATCGCCGCCGCCACGCGCGCCGATTGCAGGTAGGCCTCGCCCGTCATCAGCGCGGTGATCGCGCCGGCGTAGCTGCGCCCGTGGTCGGAATCGTAGGGCAGGCCGAGCGCCATCAGCAGCGCGCCCAGGTTGGCGTAGCCCAGGCCGAGTTCGCGGAAGTCGCGCGCGTTGCGCGCGATCTCGTCGGTCGGATACGACGAATTATCGACCAGGATCTCCTGCGCCGTGATCATCACGTCCACCGCGTGGCGAAACGCGCGCACGTCGAACTCGCCGCGCTCGTCGAGAAACCTGAGCACGTTGATCGAAGCCAGATTGCAGGCCGAGTTGTCCAGATGCATGTACTCGCTGCACGGGTTCGAGGCGTTGATGCGCCCCGAGTTGGGGCAGGTGTGCCAGGCGTTGATGGTCGTGTCGAACTGCATCCCGGGGTCGCCGCAGGCGTGCGCCGCCTCGGCGATCATGTTCATCAGCTCGCGCGCCTTGTAGGTGCCGTCGGGGCGCCCGTCGCGGACGAAATGCGTCGTCCATTCGCCGTCGGCGGCGACCGCGCGCATGAAGTCGTCGGTCACACGCACCGAGTTGTTGGCGTTCTGGAAGAACACCGAGCCGTAGGCCGGGCCGTCGAGCGAGGAGTCGTAGCCGGCGTCGATCAGCGCCCACGCCTTGCGCTCCTCGTCCTGCTTGCACTTGATGAAATCGACGATGTCGGGATGGTCAACGTTGAGCACGACCATCTTGGCCGCGCGCCGCGTCTTGCCGCCCGATTTGATCACGCCCGCCGACGCGTCGGCCGCCTTCATGAAGCTGAGCGGGCCCGACGCGGTGCCGCCGGCCGAGAGTTTCTCACGGCACGAGCGCACGGCCGACAGATTGACGCCCGCGCCCGAGCCGCCTTTGAAGATGATCCCCTCGTTGCGGTACCAGTTCAGGATCGAGTCCATGTTGTCCTCGACCTTGAGGATGAAGCAGGCCGAGCATTGCGGCTTGGGCTCGATGCCGACGTTGAAATAGACCGGGCTGTTGAAGGCTGCGCGCTGGGTCACCAGCAGGGCGGTCAGCTCGGCCCTGAAGGTCTCGCGTGCGGCGTCGTCGGCGAAGTAGCCCTGCCGCTCGCCCCATCCGGCGACCGTATCGACCACGCGCCCGATGAGCTGGCGCACGCTCGATTCGCGCCGCGGGCTGCCGAGCGCGCCGCGGAAGTACTTCGAAACGACCACGTTGGTCGCGGTCTGCGACCAGGTGCGGGGAACCTCGACGTCGCGCTGCTCGAAGACCACGCGGCCGTCTTCGCCGGCGATTACGGCCGAGCGCAATTCCCATTCGACCTCGCTGAACGGATCGACCCCGGGGCGGCTGAAGAATCGCTCCAATTTAAGGCCGGCACGCGATGTCGCCTGTGCGTGCTCAGGCGCTTTAGGTGATTTCTTGTCTAGTCCAGGCATCGTCATCTCGCCTGCCGCCATGGTGCCCCGTCCTCCTGCCCCGCTGGTGCTTTCGGTGCTTAGGAGGATCGCATTATGGGCTTTTTTGTCAAGGCTCGAAGTACCACTAATAGGGGTTGAGAGCCTGTTGACAACCTATACATAGTCGGTCGATTTCTGTGGATAACTTTGATCGCGATTGTTTCAATCCATAAACACAGCTTATTCAAACAGGGGTCTCGAGCGAATATCCATCCAGTACGCTCTTCCTGTGGAAACTTGATCGATTTTGGCGCATCCGGATGCGTCTTGAATGCAATTGCACCATTGCGCATGAACTGAATGAAGCTATTTTAGGGTCGATGGCCGCGCGCAAACGCAGAGCTCCCGAGCCCATCGCAAACACGCTCGGCTCGCTCATCGACCGGCTCGATACCGAGGGACATTTCGCGATCGTGCGCCTGGTCCGGGCTTGGCCGGAGATCGTCGGCGAGGCGATTGCGCGCCGCACCGAGGTAGTCGAGCTGAAGTTCAACACCGCGGTGGTCCGCGTGTCGGGCGCGATGTGGATACAGGAATTGAATCTGCTGCGGCCCGAGATAATCGCGCGCCTTGGAGCGCGGCTGGGCAACGATGCGGTACGCGAGCTGCGGTTCGTGCAGGGGCGGCTCAGCCGGCGCAGCACCCGTCCGCGGCTGCGCACGGTGGCGCGCGCCCCGCGCCGCGCGATCGAGCTGCCCGAGCTGAAGGATCCCGAACTGCGCCGCGCCTTCGAGAGCCTGGTCGAGGCCTGGGGACGCGCGCCCCGCTAGCATCCAGCAGGCTGTATTCGTAATATACGCGGGACTTTGCGGTTGAACTTTGGGGGGCGGCCGGCGGATGTGCTAACAGCGCTTGCCGCTTTGCGGACCGCAGCGAATCAACGCATCTGACCCTTAGGGAGGGGACGAGGCATGAAACGGATCGCTTCAACATTAATCGGAGCACTCTTTCTCGGAGCAGGTTTTGGTATCGCGATGGCGCAGGGCGGTGCTGCGCCGGCCCCGGCGGCACCGGCTCCGGCAGCTCCGGCCGCGAGCGCGCCCGCGGCACCTGCGCCGGCCGAGGCGGCCACTGCGAATCAGGAGGAAGTCGACGCCTTCCATCGCATGCTGAAGATGCATCATCGGATGTGGCGGCGGCTCAAGCAGAATCCCAACGTGGTCACCAACGATGCGTGGGTGGGCAAGTATCCCGACCTGCAGCTCTTCTTCAACAAGTACCAGGGCTCCAAGGAGCGTTTCCTCGCGCAGCCCGGTGTGTACCTGAACATGAAGGAGAGCAAGGCGCTGCATCGCGAAGAGACGCGCGGCGCAGGCGGCGAATAAATAATCGATCGTGCATGGGGCGGCCCCTCAAGGGGCCGCCCGCTTTTCTGCGTTCGCATCTGCGCCGACGCATCCTCCGTCTCGTCATCCTTCGCCCGCGCGGCGTATAAAAACGCCGCTTGTCCGCCATCTCGCGCGAAGCGACAATAGTCACGAGCGAGAAAAACGGCTGAATCCGCAGTTCAGCAGTTGGGCCTCACGTTCGGGCCGGTCCAATCCAGTTCCGGATGCGGCGGACGCCCTCGCGCGCGTTCCTGCATCGAGGAGGTTCATGCCCATGAGACGAATCGTGTCCGTTGCGTTTGCTCTATTGGCCGCCATCGGGCTCGGCGCCCCGGCGTTCGCGCAGGCGAAGCCCGAGGTGATCATCACGCACGAGATGACCAACCAGGATCTGGATCTGGCGGAGCTGCAGGCGTTCGACCAGGTCGCGTCCGCCAATGAACGGATGGCGCATCGGCTGGCCGCCAATCCGCGCCTGGCCAACAACGAGAGTTTTCTCAACAAGTGGCCGGAACTCAACAGCTTCTTCGACAAGCATCCGGGCGCGAAAGATCGCTTCCTGGCCGATCCGGGCAACTACCTGCCCGATGTGCGCACGCATCGAGCGCATCGCGTGATGGCGGCCCATGAGGCGAAATCGGCGGCCGCGCCGGCGCCCGAGGCGAATCCGCCGGCCGCAACGTCGCCGACCGCTCCGGCCGAAAAGACCGCCGCGCCGCCTGCTGCTCCCGCATCGCCGCCGGCGCCCCCAGGTGCGCCAACAAGTCCGTAGCTACGCTTTTGAGCGGCGGGCCGGATAAGTCTGGCCCGCCACTCGTTTTCCGTTCCCCAATTCTTCGATCCGACACGCGGGGACTGCGAACGAAACCGGCGCGGTTCACTGTCGTATTCTGTCGTTGGCCAGAGTAATTTCTGGCAAGGCATACGATGCTTACAGTCGGCAATATGCCGCAGGGCAAGCGCGCTCTCCATGCGCTCAACCGGTTGGGCTATGGTCCGCGTCCCGGAGATCTCGAACGCGTCAACCAAATCGGCGTCGAGCGCTACATCCGCGAACAGCTCGATCCCGAGTCCATCGCGGTACCGCGCGAGCTCACGAGCCGGATCGATGCGCTCACGACGCTGCATATGACGCCGGTCGAGCTGTTCCTGAATTTCCAGCTCCCGGTGCGGCAGGCGAAGGGCGACGCGGACGCACAAAAGGCGGCCCGCCAGCGCTCGCGGCTGATTCTCCAGGAAGCGGTCGAGGGGCGGCTGATACGTGCGATCTACGGACCGCGCCAGCTGCAGGAGGTGATGACCGCCTTCTGGTTCAACCACTTCAACGTCTTTGCGGGCAAAGGGCTCTGTCATCTCTGGGTCGGCGCGTACGAGCAGGAGGCGATTCGGCCGCACACGATGGGCCGCTTTCGCGCGCTGCTCGGCGCGACCGCAAAGCATCCGGCGATGCTCTTTTATCTCGATAACTGGCAGAACAGCGCGCCCAATGGCGCCGCGCGACGCGGCAAGTTCGAAGGTATCAACGAGAACTATGCGCGCGAGGTGATGGAGCTGCATACGCTCGGCGTCAACGGCGGGTACACGCAGGCCGACGTGACGGCGCTCGCGCATATTCTGACCGGATGGGGCCTCGCAAAGCGCGGGCGTGGCGCGATGGCGACGGGCGGTGCGGGCATGAACGGCGAGGGCACCCGTCCGGGCTTCGCCGGCGGCGGCATGCGCCGATTCATCGGCGGATGGCCGCGGCGAGCCGCTCATCGTGCGCCGCTTCCCAGCTCTGAGAGCGATCAGTACGGATTCTACTTCGATCCGGGCCGCCATGATTTCAGCGACCAGGTGTTTCTCGGGCGCACTTACTCCGGCGGCACGGGAATCGCCGCGGGCGAGCAGGCGCTCGACGTGCTGGCGCATTCGCCGGCCACGGCGCGCCATCTGAGCCGTCAGCTTGCGCAGCATTTCGTCGCGGACGATCCACCGCAGACGCTGGTGGCGCGAATCGCGGATCGGTACGAGGCGAGCCAGGGCGATATCCGCGCGACGCTCGAGGTCTTGTTCTTCAGCCCGGAGTTCTGGGACGAGCGATGCTTCGCCGCCAAGTTCAAGTCGCCGTACGAATACGTCATCTCGGCCGCGCGCGCGGCCGGCACGACCGATATCACCAACTTCCGTCCGCTGTTCGGCACGATGATGCTGCTCGGGATGCCGCCGTACGGGCGCGAAACGCCCGACGGCTATGCCGACACGCGCGAGGCATGGCTCAATCCGGATGCGATGATGACGCGGCTCAGCTTCGCGACCGCACTGGGCCAAGGCCATTTGCCGCTGCTCGCACCCCCATTCGAGGCCGACGGCGCAGCCGGCGGCGGAGATGGCGGCAAAGGATTCCGCGTCAGCACGAAGCGCGGCAGAAACGGCTCGATCATGCGCGAGATCAGTTCTCCGGACGCAGGCGCCGGCCGCAGTGGAGAAGCGCCGATGACGCCGCCGGATGCGGCGATGCTCACGGCGGCGCTCGACAACAATCTCTCGGCCAGTACGCGCGAGGCGATCGAGGCCGCGCCCGCGCAGCTGCGCGCGGCGATGGTCCTGGGCAGCCCGGAATTCATGATGCGCTGAACGGCGCGACGGAGCATCGAGATGAACCGCGAGCGTGAGGAACCTCAGTGCGTTGACCGGGCCGCGAAGCGCCGCAACCCAATGAGCATCGAGCGGCGGGCCTTTATTCGCGGCGCGGCGGCTCTGGGAGCGGCCGGTGTGATGATGCTGGGGCCGGCGGCCTGGGCGGCGCGCGCGCTCAGCGGCGATTCAAGCCGCAAGCGGCTGGTCGTGGTTTTCATGCGCGGGGCGGTCGACGGACTCAACGTCGTCGTGCCGCACGGCGAGCCGAACTATTACGACGCGCGGCCGACGCTGGCGATCGCGGGCGCGGGCGGCGACGGCGCGGCGCTCGACCTCGACGGCTTCTTCGGTCTGCATCCGGCGCTGGCGGCGCTGATGCCGCAATGGCGCGACGGAACGCTTGCCTTCGTGCACGCCTGCGGCTCGCCCGATCCGACGCGCTCGCATTTCGACGCGCAGGACTACATGGAAAGCGGCACACCGGGAGTCAAAAGCACGGCCGACGGATGGATGAACCGGGTGTTGGCGGCGATGCCCGGCCGATCGGCGGCGGACAAATCGTCGCCGACCGAGGCGTTGAGCCTGGGCGCGAATGTTCCGCGTATTTTGTCGGGGCGGATGCCGGTCGCGAACATCCCGCTGGGCCGCGCGGCGGCGCGCCCGATGCCGCTTGACCGGCCGATCGTCGAGACCGCGTTCGACCGGATGTATCGCGGGAACGACCCGCTGAGCCATGCCTACCGGGAAGGGCGGGAAGCGCGCACGAGGCTCATGAGCGAACTCGAGCAGGACATGACCGAGGCCAACAACGGCGCGCCCTCGCCCAGGGGATTCCCCGACGACACCGCGCGCTTGGCGCGGCTCATCGCGCGCGACCCGAGCATCCGGCTCGCGTTTCTGGCGCTGGGCGGATGGGACACGCACGTCAACCAGGGCTCGTCACGCGGCCAGCTTGCAAATCATCTGCAGCCCCTGGGCGAAGGCCTGGCCGGCTTCGCCACGGCGCTCGGACCGCATTACCAGGACACGGTGATCGTGGTCATCTCGGAATTCGGGCGCACGGTGCGTCAGAACGGCAACGGTGGAACCGATCACGGCCACGGCAATGTGATGTGGGTGATGGGCGGTCCGGTGCGCGGGCGCAAGGTGTACGGCGCATGGCCGGGGCTGGCGACGCAGCAACTCTACCAGGAGCGCGATCTCGCGGTCACGACGGATTTCCGCGAGCCGATCTCAACCGTGCTGCGCGCGCACATGGGGCTTGGCGATGCGCAGATCGAGCGCGTGTTTCCGGCGAGCCCGCGCGCAACGGGTCATAGCGCGGGCCTGATAACGGCGTAACGGCATCCGCGTTGGCGTACCGCGTCGCGGATGCTTCACCTAGTGAGTGGCGCTCGCGCTGGCCGGACGATAGGCGATCAGTTCCTGCGACTTGAAATCGGGGTCCGTGCTGTCGCATCGCGCGAGCGCGTTGACCTCGGGCGCGTACCAGCATGTCATCTGCACGTGCGACAACCCGGTGCGGTAGACGATGTTGAGCTTGAGCGCGTCGAGCGTGCCGGCAGGAACCGTGACCTGTTCCCAGTCGAGCGCCTCGCCACGCGTATTGCCCCAGATGCGCCCCGCCGCGGTCTTGAGCAGCCAGTCCTGCGACCACTTTTTTCCCGCCCACAGCGGAAAACTGAACGTGCCGAGATTCGGATCGAACGACCCGATCAATGTTCCGACATGCCCCGCAATCAGGTTGCCGTCGAGCGTGTAAGTGTTGATATGGCCGAACCAGTTCAGCACCATCCGATTGCCCGCGACCCTGACGACCTTGATGTCGCCGTCGGTGCCGTTGAGCCGCGCGATCCATGTGTCGCCGATCTCGTACTGGGGCGCCGGCACCTCGCGGTTCTCCGGATTGGGCTTGGCGACCTCGACCACCTCTTTATGGCGGCAGAAGGTGCACGGCCCGACGACTTCGACCGCTTCGCCGCTGACGATAAACGTGCTGCCGTCGGCGCTGGTGGTGGTGGTCAGATGGGTGATCGCGTCCACGTTGTCCTGGTAGCGGTCGATCGCGAGCCGGCGCAGCTTGTCGTTGATATGCGTGCTGTCGATCGCGGCGGCCGAGAACGGCTCGCTATAGCCGACTTCGCCCAGCGACTTGTGCGGCTCGGAAAGATCGCCCGTTTCCACCATGATCTCGGAGCGATTCAGCGTCACCATCGTCTGCCGCATCATCTCCTGGCGATGGCGCTCCTGCTGAACGCAGGCCGGTGCGGCAATTGCGGCGAGCACCGCCATCGCAAGCAGCGCCGCCGCGCGCGCCGCTGCGAATTTGCACAGGATCACGCGCATCAGGGTATCACGTCCGCATCCGCGCGCTACGCGTCAGGGGGCGGCGCGCCGGCGGAATCCGGAGCGCGCGCGGGCATGCTCTCGCCGCGAAGCAGACGGGCGAGGTCGCGCAGTTCGGCGGCGTTGAGATCGGAGGCCAGCCAGACATTCATCCCCCCGCGCCGCCAGTGCATCAGGTTGAAGCCGTGCATCGCGACGCTGTCGATCGCGGTTTCGTCCGCCGCTGCGGCCGGCCACACGAAGACGTTCACGATATGTTTGCGGCGCTGATAAACCAGCGCCGCCACCGTGCGCCCGTCGAGGTAATCCAGGCGCCCGCCGGCGAGGCGGAAGCCCGCGGCGGCAAAGTCGCTCACCGGCGGCGAGAAATCGACCCGTCCGTTGAACCATGGCTTGACCGTGTGCTGGTCGGTCGACGCGACATCCATCAGATGACCTGGCATCAGCGAGCGCAGATGGCTCGCGAGTACTTCGCTCGCGAGCGCAGCCCGGCCGGCTGAAGGTCTTGCGGCCGCGCCGAACGGCCGCCAGGTCACCGGGTTGGCGTTGATGATCGCGACCGCAAGCAGCGCGCACGCCGCGCCCGCCAGCGCCCATCCGAGATTTGCGCTGAAGCCGGCGCCGCGCGCCGCCGGCGATGTTCGGCGGTCGCGGCGCCACCGGCCGGTTCGAGCCGCGCGGATATCGCCGCCTTCCGGCTGCTCCGCGCCTCCCGCGACGGCATCGGCGATCGCCGCGGCGACGCGAGCGCGCAGCGCGGGCGGCGCGGCATGGCGCAGCTCAGAATCGCGCAGCGCCGCGCTGAGGGCGCCGAGCGAGGAACGCTCGCGCGCGCATCCGGCGCATTCGGCGAGATGGCGCTCCATCTCGAGGACCGACTCGAGCGCGAGTTCGCCGTCGGTGTAGGCGTGAACCAAGGTGCGCGCCTCGTCGCAATTCATGTCGGCCTCGTCTCGCATCGCCGGCGCATGGTCGATTTCACCGGATTTGCCGCAGGCGGCCGGCTGCTCCGGATTTGCCCGCAGCCTCCGCGGATTTGCCCGAAGCCGCGCCGGCGGACTCGCTCGCCTTGCCGCCGAGCGCCAGCCGCAGGCGATCGCGCGCGCGCGCCAGCCGCGACATCACGGTGCCGATCGGCACGTCGGCGGCGTCGGCGATCTCCTTGTACGAAAGCCCGTGCATCTCGCGCATCACGATCGCTTCGCGATACTCGGGCGGCAACGCCTCGAGCGCGCGGACGAGCGCCAGGCGATCGCTGCGAGCGATCGTTACCGCGGCGGGATCGGTGTCGGTGCCGGCGGGTCCCGGATGCAGCTCCTCGTCGAACATCAACGGCGACGCGTTCGTGCGCGAGCGGGCGAGCTGCGTGTAGCAGACGTTGCGCACGATCGCGAGCAGCCAGGCGCGGCGATCGCCGCCGCGAAAACCGCCGGCAAAGCGGATCGCGCGCACGAACGCCTCCTGCACCGCGTCCTGCGCTTCGTGATCGTCGCGCATGAGCCATCGCGCCAGGTTGTAGGCGTCGTCGAGCCATTCGAGCAGGCTCTGGTGGAATTTCCGCGCGTCGTCCCGATTTAACAATCGATTTTCTCTTCTCGCGCACGTGCGGTCGCACAGGAGACCGCGCCGCCGGTGATTTTATTCCATCGCGTACGCGGACGCAGCGGCCGGGAATAACCGCTGAGTTATCCAGGTCTCACCATCAGGAAACGAGGGCGCGCTGGGAGCTGCGGACCGAAGTGTCCGGCGCGCCTGCCAAAACCTCTGCGACGGACGAAGGGTAGGCAACGAAGTGAAAACAACGGTGGACCGGCGGTCGTTTCTCAGGGTCGCGGGAGCTTCGCTCGGCATCGGGGCTCTCTACCAGTTCGCGCCGATGCTTGTGCGGGGCGCCGCGGCGGACTACGTGCGCGGCGATTTGCAGCGGCGCAATGGCGAGGCTCCGTCGAGCTTCACGTTCGCCCAGTTCAGCGATACGCACGTGGGCTTTGCGGGCGCCCCCGATCCGCTGGGAACGCGAGCCTTCGAGAGTGCGGTGACGCTGCTCAACCGCTCGCCGTATCGGCCGGATTTCGTGCTGTTCACCGGCGATCTCACGCACGACGTCGACGACCGCGACGCGCACGCCGCGCGCATGCGCCTGTTTGGGAAAATCGCGGGCGGTCTCAAGACCCGTGCGATTCATACGGTGCCGGGGGAGAACGACGCGGCGCTCGACGGCGGCGTGCTCTATCGCGAGCATTTCGGCGAAGGCCATTATTCGTTCGATCACAAGGGCGTGCACTTCGTCGCGCTCGACAACGTTTCGCAGGGCGGTCCGCAAGTCGGCGCGGCGCAGCGCGCATGGCTGCGTGCGGACCTCGCGCGCTTTTCGGCAAGCACGCCGATTATCGTCTTCACGCATCGCCCGCTGTTCGACTTCAAGCCCGAATGGGAATGGTTCACGCGCGACGGCGGCGCGGTGATGAGCGTGCTCGCGCCGTACGAGAACGTCACCGTCCTTTACGGCCATATACATCGCCATGACGTGCGTCAGATGGGGAAGGTCAGGCACTACGCGGCGCGCTCGCTCATCTTCGCCTTCGACGATCCCTCAACCAATGAGACCAAAAAGCCGCTCCTGTTCGACCCCGGCGATCCTTTCAGGGACCTGGGCATCCGCGTCGCCGCCTCGCAGCGCAACGGCGGGACCGCCGATCTCGGCGTGAATGAAATCGTGCTCAGCAAGGCCGAGTTCTCGGGTCTTTCGGGGATGCAGCAGATGATCAGGGGCGGCCAGGCGGCCGATGGGAGTTCGTCCGATGACGCGGACTAGGAAAATTGCGGTGTTGGCAATCGGAGGCTTGCTCGTAACTCATACAGCGCTGGCGCTGCTGCAACCTGCCCGGATCATCAAAATCAATGCGAGCAAGTATCACTTCACGCCGGACCGCATCGTGCTCGAGAAGGGCCGGCCGGTGACGCTCGAATTGACCAGCAGCGACCGCACGCACGGATTCATGGTCAAACCGCTCGGCGTCGATACGGATATCGAGCCCGGAGAGACGACCGCGATTACGATCCGTCCGGATAAGGCCGGCAGCTACACCACGATTTGCGATCACTACTGCGGCCTCGGCCATACCTTCATGAAGATGACCATCGTGGTCGAGGACGGCTCGGCCATGACGCGCACGTCGGTCAAATGAAATGCCCGAGACGGCGAAGCGCTGAACCCGCGAAACCGCGGGAGGGGCCTTTCGTACTTCTGATCGACCGTTAATCTCCCGCCCAAGGCGGGGCCGGGTCAGTCCCCCCACCCGGCTCCGCCTCTCCTTGAGGCGAGCCTCGCGCCTTGCTTGACGGTTAACGCGCCGAGAACTGCGCGATCGAGACTTGTATCGGCTCGCTCGCGAGGAAAGCGGGCGAGCGCGGGCGGCAGGCGCGGAAAAGCGGCGAACAGACGCGGGTTTTGCCCGAAGCCGGTCGAATGCGTCGGACGTCGAAGGTCGGGTGGGTGCGCCGCGGCGCGAGGCGCTTATTCGCCGCCCTCTTTCTGAATTTCCCGGTCCATCTCGCGCATCTTGGAGAGCCGCTGATCGGTCGGTACCAGGCGCGTGTCCGATTGCGCGGTCTGCTGTTCGCTGTGCACGCTGGGCAGTTCGCCGTCGATCTTTTCCAGCGACTCCTGGGCGAGCTTGCGCACCATCGGATTGGCATCCTGGCTGACCGTCTGCACCAGGATATCGCTCGCGTGAGGATCGCCGATCTCGCCCAGCGCGAAGACCGCGGTGCCGCGCGCCTGGTCGTTTGGCGCTTCCTTCAGGTATCCGATAATCGGCAGCGTGCCTCGCGAATCGCCGATGCGGCCGAGCGCGGCGACGATGTGCAGCTTCACCACCGCCTGCGTTTCGCGCAGGAACAGTTGCTGATTCAGCAGCGGCACGGCGATGGTCGCCTGCTGTGCGCCGAGGATGTCGATCGCGCGGATCTTGACGCGAATGTCGGGGTCGGTAAGTCCCTGGATCAGAATTTCCTGCGCCTTGGGTTCGCCGACGTGGCGCAGTTTGTCAAGCGCTTCGGCACGCACGCGCGGATCGGCGTCGGCCATGCCTTTCTTGGCGTCCTGTTCGAGCTGGTCGGGAGATTTGCCTTCTTCGCCGCCGCCGCCCGCCTTGCCGGCGCCTTGCATCATCTGACCCATCATGTTGCCGCCGCCGCCCGGAGCGGCGAGGCCGCCGAATTGCGCCAGTGCGGCCGGCGGCGTGACCGCCAGGGCCAGCAGCAGACCCCCGGAGAAAATGAATCCGGCTTTCGACAATTCCATGTCCTCTCGGCTTGCGGCAAAATCATCGATGAAAATGGCATCCATTGCAAGTATCGGTTCGCGCGCGGTGCTGCGGGTGCTGCTGCTCCTTGCCGCTGTGGCCGCGGCGATCGGAGGCGCGCTCGGCGCGGGGGCCTCGCCGCCGCCCGAGTCGTTGCCCGACGGCATCCGGGTGCCCAGCTATTCGCCGGGACCGATGCCGTTCCATCCGGGGGAGGAGCTGATTTACCAGGCGTCGTGGATCGGCATTCCGGCGGCCGACGGCCGGGTGGTGCTGCATGCGCATCCGCGGGATCCGGGGCTGTTGACGGCGGAGGTTTCGGTCAGCACCAATCGTCTGGTCGACCGGTTCTACAAGATGCGCGACTACCTCGACGAAATCTTCACCGCCGGGTCGCTCATGCCCGATACGATGCAGATTCGGCAGAATGAAGGCCGGCGTCACGACACCTTCAACGTCACCTTCAACCATCGCAACCACATCGTCACGCTGGTCAAGCACGGGCCGCGGGGCGAGCAGGTGCGCAAATTCATTTCCTACAATCCGTCGGGGCCGATCTCGGGCGCAATCATGGCGCTGTCGCAGCCGCTCGACCCCGGCGAAACGCTGAGCTTCGACGCCTTCAGCGGAACCACGCGCTACGTGTTTGAGCTCAAGGTGGTCAAGCGCGAGCGTATCGGGACGCCCCTGGGCGAATTCGACAGCTTCAGGATCGTTCCGTCGATCAGTTACCTGAGCAACGGCCGCGTCAAAGATGAGGTGCACGATACCACGCTATGGGTATCGGCCGACGCGCGCCGGCTGCCGCTCAGAGTCGAATCGGCGGTGTTCATCGGCAACGTCAGGATCGATCTGGTCAAGGTGGTCGACGCCGCTCCCGGCGCCGCGGCGAGCGAACAGGCGCATCGCTGAAGGCGCGGGCGGATTTGGGGCGGCGCCGATGGCTTTGCTAATGGATACTCATCGCGCCGGCGAGAGGAAGGAAAATGGCGAAGAAACTGGAATTTTTCTATGACTGCTCCAGCCCCTGGACCTATCTCGCATTCAGCAGGATTGAGGACGTGGCGCGCCGCCATGGAGCTGAGCTGGTCTGGCGTCCGATCCTGGTCGGCGGCGTCTTCAATGCCGTCAACCCGTCGGTTTACGAGGGCCGCGAGCATCCGGTGAAACCCAAGGTCCGCTACTACGACAAGGACCTGCAGGACTGGGCGAAGCTCTATGGGCTCAAGATCGGGCATCCGAGCGTCTTTCCGGTGAACTCGGTCAAGGCGATGCGCGGTGCGTTCGTGGCGATCGAGCGGGGCAAAGTCTCGCCCTATTCGCGCGCGGTGTTCGAAGCGTACTGGGGCGCCGATCGCGACATCAGCCGCGACGAGGTCCTGCGCGACATCGTGCGCGCGGTCGGTCTCGACCAGGACGAGTACTTCAGCAAGGTCGCCGCGCCCGAGTACAAGGACAAGCTGCGCGCGAATACCGAAGAAGTGATTGCGCGCGGCGGCTTCGGCTCGCCCACGATGTTCGTCGACGGCGAGATGTTTTTCGGCAACGACCGATTGGTGCTGGTCGAACATCGGCTCGCGCACTAGCCAGCGCCGGGCGATGCCGCTCTCGAGCATCGCGGATCTCGAGTCGCTGCCCGAGACGGTGCGTGCATTCGTCGCGCTCAGGCTCGAGGCGCGGGTCGAAGACGCAATCGAGGCGCTGATCCGCCGCCTGCGCGATCCGGCCGATAGCGCCGTGGAGCGCCTCGTCCGCTGGACCAGGCGCGAGAATTTCCATCTGACGATCTTTTTCCTGGGAGCCGCGGTCGCGCGCGAGCGCCTGATACCGATCGCCGACGCGCTGCGCACAATTGCGGGCGAGAGCGACACCTTCGAGATTGCGGCGCGCGGGGTCGGCGCTTTTCCAAGCCTCAGGCGTCCGCAGGTGATCTGGGTTGGCCTTCATAACGACGCGCTGATCGCGCTGGCGGCGCGCATCGCCGATGCAGCGGTGCGATGCGGCTTCGCGCGCGAGGCGCGCGCGTACTCGCCTCATCTGACGATCGCTCGTGTGCGTGGCCGGGTGCACGCGCCAGGACTGCCTCGGTGTTTTTATCGCATGCTCGAGCGGGACGCCGATTTAAAACTCGGTGTCTCCCGAATCGACCGCGTTATGTTGTACCGCAGCGAACTCGGCGCGGATGCATCCACCTATCGCGAGCTGGCCGTCTTTGCGCTCGGCGGTGCGGGCGCAAGCGCGCGCCGCGCAGGCCGGGCAGAATAAGGCAGGCGCATCGGTTACAATTAGCGAAACAGCGATGTTGACGCGTGTGGGGTGCAGCTAGCGCGATCCGGCGCTTTTTGTGCCAAGATTCGCTCTACAATCAGGGTGGCAGACCCGCCAGGCGGGATAATCATGGCGCAGGATATCAAGAGCAAGGCCCTCGATCTGGCGCTCAGCCAGATCGAAAAGCAGTTCGGCAAGGGCTCGATCATGAAGCTCGGCGAGCAGACGGTCGAGACCGACCTGTCGGTGATTTCGACCGGCTCGCTCGGCCTCGACCTCGCGCTGGGCGTCGGCGGCTTGCCGCGCGGTCGGGTGGTCGAGATCTACGGCCCCGAGTCCTCGGGCAAGACCACGCTCGCGCTCGAGTGTATCGCCGAGGCGCAGAAGCGCGGCGGCGTATGCGCGTTCATCGACGCCGAGCACGCGCTCGACGCGGCGTATGCGCGCAAGCTCGGCGTGGTAATCGAGGACCTGCTGATTTCGCAGCCCGACAACGGCGAGCAGGCGCTCGAAATCGTCGAGACCCTGGTGCAGTCGGGCGCGATCGACGTGCTGGTGATCGACTCGGTCGCGGCGCTGGTGCCGCGGGCCGAGATCGAAGGCGAGATGGGCGAGCCGCAGATGGGCTTGCAGGCGCGGCTGATGTCGCAGGCGCTGCGCAAGCTGACCTCGATCATCGCGCGCTCGCGCACGATCGTGGTCTTCATCAATCAGATCCGGATGAAGATCGGCGTGATGTTCGGGAATCCCGAGACCACCACGGGCGGCAACGCGCTCAAGTTCTACAGCTCGATCCGTATCGATATCCGCCGCATCGGCACGATCAAGACCGCGACCGAGGTCATCGGCTCGCGCACCAAGGTCAAGGTGGTCAAGAACAAGGTCGCGCCGCCGTTTCGCGAGGCCGAGTTCGACATCCTCTACGGCTCGGGCATCTCGAAGGAGGGCGAGCTGGTCGATCTCGCGGTCGAGCACGGCATCATCGAGAAGCTCGGCGCCTGGTACTCCTACGGCGGCGAACGAATCGGACAGGGGCGCGAGAACGCGCGCGACCTGCTCAAGGCGAATCCGACGCTCGCGGACGAGATCGAGGCCAAGGTGCGCGCCAAGGTCGCGGCCAAGGGCGGCATGCCCGAGGCGCCGCCGTCCTCGGACAATGGCGCCGAGGCGCCGGCCGCGCCCGCGCCCCAGCCGGCAGCGAGCGCTCCGCGCCGTCGGGGATGAGCGGGCTATCGCGCGCCTGTGCCGGCGGACTGAACCTGCGGCCGAATCGGTCTAAGGACGCGTCGCACGGGCAACGCTGAGGCCTGCATCCCCATTTCGGCGCATGCGGCCCGACAGCCGGTTGATTTTTTCGCTGCGGGTCGGTACCCTGCCAGTGAATGCCCGTAGAGGCCGACCAGGGCGCCGCTTGCGAAGGCGCCGTTCTTTTTAAACTCCAACAGTGGAAGGGCCGCTTTGCCGCTTGAAGGCTGCGGTCGAAGTGTAAGTCTTGTCGTTTAGCGCTTTTTCTCTTCTCCCCGAACTTCAACGTTCGATTCGCGATTGCGGTTATCATCATCCGACGCCCGTGCAGCGCGAGACCATTCCCGTCGCGCTCAAGGGGCGCGACCTCGTCGTCAGCGCCGAGACCGGCAGCGGCAAAACCGCCGCATTTCTGATTCCGCTTATCGATCGGCTCCAGCGCGGGCAGGCCAAGGCGCAAAGCGCGGTGGTGATTGCGCCGACGCGCGAGTTGGCCGCGCAGTGCGCCCAGGAGTTCGCGCGCCTGGCGCGCCACAGCGGCTTGCGCGCGGCGGTAATCGTCGGCGGCGAATCGATGCGCCGTCAGATCGCGGATTTGCAGGCCGGGGCGCAGGTGCTAATCGCATGTCCCGGACGGTTGATCGATTTGATGGAGCAGGGGCGCGTGAACCTGCAGCACGCGCACCTGGTCGTAATCGACGAAGCCGACCGGCTGCTGGACATGGGATTTCTGCCGCAGTTGCGCCGCGTGATGCGCACGCTGCCCAAGGAGCGGCAGACGATGATGTTCTCGGCCACGATGGGGCCGGGGCCGGAAGCGATCGCGCGCGACTTCCTGCATCAGCCCGAGCGCATCATGATCGGCCGCAAGGCCGCGCCGCCCGAGACCATCAATCAGACCATCTATCCGGTGCAATGGGCCGACAAGGAGCCGATGCTGCTCGAGATCCTGGGTAAGCCCGAGGTGCAGAGCGCGATCGTCTTCACCCGCACGCGCGTGCGCGCCGAGCACCTGGGGCGCATGCTCAAGCGTCACGGCGTGCGCACCGCGGTGATCCACGGCGACCGTTCGCAGGCCGAGCGCAACGCCGCGCTCAAGAGCTTCAAGGCCGGGCACTGCAGCGTGATGGTCGCGACCGACGTCGCCGCGCGCGGCCTGGACATTCCCGGCGTCTCGCACGTGATCAATTACGACCTGCCCGAGGACGCCGAGAGCTATATCCATCGCATCGGCCGGACCGCCCGGATGGGGCGCGAGGGCGAGGCGATAAGCCTGGTGACGCCGCAGGAGCGCGTGTCGCTGGGTCAGATCGAGCGCGCGCTCGGCGAGGAGCTCAAGCGCGAGGCGGTCGAGGGATTCATCGCGCCCGAGGTCAAGGCGCCCAAGCCGGTGACGCTGTTCCGCTCCGGCGCCACGCGTTCTCGCGGCCGCGCCCGCTCGAGCTGGGCGTAGCCGCTCTCTTCGCAGGAATCCCTACAGCGACAAGTCGCCCGACCACAGGGTGCGCGAGGCCAGGCGCGCGCCTTCGGCGAGCGCGCCGAGCTTGGCCCATGCGATCGACGGCACCACGCGCGAGAACCCGGCAAACGTCGCAAAGCCGCAGTCGGTTCCCGCGATCACGTTCTCGCGTCCGACGATATTCGCGAGATTGCGCAGGCGCATCGCAACCACGCCCGGATGCTCGATGAAGTTGTTGGTCGAGTCGATTACGCCGGGAATCAGGATCCTGCCCGCGGGCAGCTTGAAATCGCGAAACACCTCGAATTCGTGCTCGTGACGCGGATTGGCGGCTTCGTAGGAGATCGCCGCCGCGCGCGACTTGAACACGACATCGATGATCTTGCCAAGCGCGATGTCGCGATGGTGCGGGCCTTCGTAATTGCCCCAGCACAGGTGCAGCCGGATGCGATCGGGCGGGATATCGCGCACGGCGTGATTGAGCGCCGCCACGTGCAGCTCGGCGACCTTGCGGAACTCCGCCGTGCTCGCGGAAGCAAACTGGATATGTCGCGACATCGCGAGATCCGGGCAATCGAGCTGCAGGACGAAACCGGCGCGGTGAATCGCGTCATACTCGACCTTCATCGCGTCGGCCAGCGCCGCGATGTACGCCTCGTGCGACGGATAGTAGGTGTTGCCGAGGAACTGGGCGATGACCCCGGGCGAGGCCGCGCTCAGGAAGGCCTCGGCCGCACCGGCGCCGACGAGCGCGGCCTTGAAATCGTCGAGTTCGCGCTCGAGCGCCTCGCGGTCGCGGTAGGCGATGGGTCCGTTGCACGAGGGCCGCTTCATCGGCGGCACCTTGCGGCCCATGAACGCGCGCTGCGTGAATTCCGGATACTCCGCCATGTCCGCCGCGCTCAGCGAGGCGCGCCTGGTCGTCTCGTCGCCGAAGCCGCTCAGGCGATCCTTGACGTAGGTCGAATAGCCGATTTTGCCCATCTCGCCGTCGTTGACGACGTCGACGCCGGCTTGCACCTGCTTGCGCACGATCTCGCCCACGGCCTTGCGCACGCGCTGGTCGAGAGCGGCGCGGTCGGCGAGTTCGCCGGACTCTTTTGCGAAGAGCATGTCGGCCAGGTCGTCAGGCCGCGGCAGGCTACCGGTATGAGTGGTCAGGATGCGATCGACGCTGCGGTTCATCGCTGGTCGCCCCCAGTCGCGTCTTTTCCGTTGCCGTCCAAGTGGAGCACTAGCAAAGTCGCGCGCGACGGAACAGCGAAAGCGCGGTTGCGGACGACGCGCGGCCGGCGCCCGATTCGCTTTATTCTGCGGGGGCGCTGGGTTATGAATTGGGCTCGGGACTCGTACCGGAAGCCGGCGTTGCGGGGCTTTGGCGGGCGCGGCCCGGTCGCCCACAAGAGGAAGCAATGGACTTCAGTCTCTCGCCCAAGGTGGCGCAGTACCAGAAGCGCATCTCGGATTTCATGAACGCTCACGTCTATCCGATCGAAAAGCGGGTCGAAGACGAGATGAACGTTCCCGGCAAGGAGCACGTCGAACCGGAAATCCTCAAGGACGTGCGCAAGAAGGCCAAGGCCGAAGGGCTGTGGAACCTGTTCATGCCCGACGAGCACTACGGCAAAGGTCTCAACGTGAGCGAGTACGCGCCGCTCAGCGAATTGATGGGCCGCAGCCCGATCGGATCGCGCGCCTTCAACTGCATGGCGCCCGATACGGGCAACATGGAAATTCTCGCCGATTTCGGCAATGCCGATCAGAAAAAGCGCTGGCTCGAGCCATGTCTCGAAGGCACGATGCGCACCTGCTACTCGATGACCGAGCCGGAAACCGCGGGCTCCGACCCGACGCAGCTTGCGACCCGCGCCGTGCGCGACGGCGACTACTACGTCATCAACGGGCACAAGTGGTTTACCTCCAACGCGATCGGCTCGTCGTTCGCGATCGCGATGGTGGTGACGGATCCCAAGGCGGAGCCGCATCGCCGGGCGAGCCAGATCATCGTCCCGACCGATACGCCGGGGTTCAACCTGATCCGCGCGGTCTCGGTGATGGGCCATGCGGGCGGCGGCGGCCATTGCGAGATCGTCTACAAGGATTGCCGCGTGCCGGTGACCAATCTGCTGGGCGAGGAGGGCAGCGGCTTCGCGATCGCGCAGGCGCGGCTGGGGCCCGGCCGCATCCATCACTGCATGCGCATGATCGGCGTGGCCGAGCGCGCGCTCGAGCTGATGTGCAAGCGGGCCGCCACGCGCTACACGCACGGGAGTTTTCTCGCCGAGAAGGCCAACGTGCAGCAGTGGATCGCCGACTCGCGCATCGAGATCGACGCGACGCGGCTGATGGTCATGCATGCGGCGTGGAAGATCGACACCGTCGGCAAGCGCGAGGCGCGCCAGGAAATCGCCGAGATCAAGGTCCAGGCCGCCAACATGGTGATGCAGGTGCTCGACCGCGCGATCCAGCTCCACGGCGCGCTGGGCATGACCGACGACACGCCGATCGCGCGTTTCTGGCGCGAGCAGCGCGCCATGCGTATCGTGGACGGCCCCGACGAGGTCCATCGCATGCAGATTGCGCGGCGCGAAGTGCGGCGCTGGCAGCAACGCTGATTATCCGGGAGCGCTGGCAGACCCATGGCGGAAGAGCAATCGCAAGCATCGGCGCCGATTGACGATCCCACGGCCGAATACGGCGAGGTGCGCGAGGAGGAGCGGCTCGACTGGCCGCGCCTGCAGGCCTATCTGCGCGAGCACGAGGTGCCCGGCGCCGATTCGGCGATGGAAGTGCTGCAGTTCCGCGGCGGCAGCTCGAATCTGACTTACCTGCTGCGCTTCGCCGACGGCCATCAATGGGTCGTGCGGCGTCCGCCCTTCGGCCCGCTTCCCCCCTCGGCTCATGACATGGCGCGCGAGTACCGGGTGCTCTCGCGCATGTGGCAGGGCTTTGCGCCGGCGCCGCGTGCAATCCTGCTGTGCGAGGACCCGTCGATAATCGGCGCGGTGTTCTTCGTGATGGAGCGCCGCGAGGGCGTGGTGATCAAAAATCGCCAGCCACTGCCGGCCGGGCTCGAGGCGAAGCCCGAGACTTTCCGGCGCATCTCCGAAAGCCTGATCGACACGCTCGCCGACCTGCACGCGGTCGATTACGAAAAGATTGGCCTCGGCGGGCTCGGGCGTCCCGAAGGCTTTTTCCAGCGCCAGATAACTGGATGGATCGGGCGCTGGGAAAAGGCCAAGACGCGCGAGGTGCCGCTGATGGAAAAGCTCGGCACCTGGTTCCTGGAACACATGCCGCCGGCGCAGAAGCCGACGCTGCTGCACAACGATTTCTACCTGCACAACGTGATGTTCGCGGCGGGCGATTCGGGCAAGGTGGTCGGCGTATTCGACTGGGAGATGTCCACGCTCGGCGACCCGATGATCGATCTCGGGCTCACCATGGGCTACTGGCGGCACGCCGACGACCCGCCTGAGCTGATCGCGCTCTCGCAAGGCCATGCGCATACCACCGCCCCGGGGTTTCTAAAGCGCGAGCAGATGCTCGAGCGCTATGCCCGCCGCAGCGGACGGGATGTGAGCATGGCCGATTACTATCGGGCGTGGGCCAACTGGAAGACCGCGACCGTGGTCGAGCAGATCTATGCCCGCTACGCGCGCGGCCAGACCAGCGATCCGCGTTTCGCCAACATGGGCGAATGGGCACCGGTGCTGGCGCGACAGGCCGCGCGAGTCGTTGCCAAATTCGGCTTTAGGGAGTAAATCGCCAGATGGCTGGCCCGTTTCCGGGACGCGGTCTCGCCTGACCTGTGGGGCCGGCCATTGCCGGCCAGGACGCGCGGCCAGGACGCAGCATCGCCTGCCGGGGTTGTGATTCCGGCCGATCATTTGATTAAGCTATGCGGATCGATCGTTAAGTGCGGATTTCTAAAGGGCGGGCTGTGCCCGTCCGGGAGGATAAGCGGACTTGCACGCGATTAACTACGAAGCTCCGAAAACGCTGAAGGACGCGATCGCCCTGCTCGCCCAGCATGGCGAAAAGGCGCGCCCGCTGTGCGGCGGCACCGATCTGATAATTCAGCTCCGCGCCGGTGTGCGCCGTCCCGACCATGTGGTTGACGTCAAGAAGATCCCCGAATTGCGGGAGATAAGCTTCGACCTGCAGAAGGGTCTTCGCCTGGGCGCCGCCGTGCCGGCGATAGAGGTGTACGAGAGCGCGGACGTCCGGCGTTATTTCCCGGGTCTCCAGGAGGCGGCGCACCTGATCGGCTCCAACCAGATTCAGAGTCGCGCTTCTGTCGGCGGCAATCTGTGCAACGGATCGCCGGCGGCCGATACCACGCCGGCGCTGATCGCGCTGGGCGCCAAATGCCGGGTGGCGGGTCCCAAGGGCGAACGGATGGTTGCGGTCGAGGACTTCTGCACTGCGCCCGGCCGCACTGTGCTGCAGGCCGGCGAAATCCTCGTCGAGTTCCAGATTCCGGTGCCCGCCCGACATTCGTCCGACGCTTACCTGCGCTTCATTCCGCGCAACGAGATGGATATCGCGGTAGTCGGGGTGGGCACCTCGGTGACCCTTGACCTCGACGACGATCGTTTCGTTGACGCGCGCATCGCGCTCGGCGCGGTCGGGCCCACGCCAATCTACGCGGCCAAGGCCTCGGAGGCCCTCAAGGGCAAGAAAATCGATTCAGCGACCATCGAGCGCGCGGCCAAACTGGCGGTCGAACAGAGTTCGCCCATCGACGACATGCGCGGCACGGCTGAGTTCCGCCGCCATCTGGTCGGCGTGCTGACCCGCCGCACCATCGGCATCGCCATCGAGCGCGCGCGTCTGGCCGAGCGCCGGTAAGAACAGAACTCACAGAACAGGACGAGCTTCTTAAAATGCACAAGACAGCGATTGAAACCACGATCAACGGCGAGCGAGTCGAATTCCTGTGCGAGCCGCGCCAGAGCATGCTCGAGGTGCTGCGCGACGTGCTCGGGCTGACGGGAAGCAAGGAGGGATGCCTGACCGGAGACTGCGGCGCCTGCACCATCCTGGTCGACGGGCGCGCGACCTGCTCGTGCCTGATGCTCGGGGTCGAGGCGGCGGGCCACAAGCTCGAGACGGTCGAAGGCCTCGCCCAGGGTGCAAATCTGCATCCGCTGCAGCAGCAGTTCCTCGAAAACGCGAGCCTCCAGTGCGGCATCTGCACACCAGGCTTCCTGATGTCGGCCAAGGCGCTGCTCGAGCGCAATCCTCATCCGAGCGAGGCCGAGATTCGCTACGCGCTGGCCGGGAATCTCTGTCGCTGCACCGGGTACGACAAGATCGTTCGCGCGGTGCTCGAGGCCTCCAAGGCAACGACCTCGAAAGCGGCCTAAGGGGCGCACCGTGGGGCGATTGCAATCGGCGGCCGGGGCTGAAACGATCTTTGAGTAAAGGGAGAACTGACCATGGCAGCAGGAACGACAGAAGGAAGCCGCTTCCGCGTGATCGGTACGCGCCCGGTCCGCCATGACGGCGTCGAGAAAGTGACCGGCGCGGCCCGCTATGGTGCCGATTACGCGTTTCCAGGGATGCTCTACGGGCGCGTGCTGCGCAGCCCGCATGCGCACGCGATCATCAAGTCGATCAATGTGGAAAAGGCACGCAAGCTCGAAGGCGTCCGGGCCGTCGTGACCTCGGCCGATCTGCCCGAGCTGCCCGACCGCATCGAGCAGGGCGGCGAACTGCCGATCAACCTGCATCATCTGTCCTGCAATATCCTCGCGCGCGGCAAGGTGCTGTACGACGGCCATGCGGTGGCCGCGGTCGCGGCGACCAGCCCGCATATCGCTGAGGAAGCCCTGCGCCTGATCGAGGTCGATTACGAGGTCCTGCCGCCGGCCATGACGGTGGAGGATGCGATGGCGCCGAACGCGCCGATTCTGCTGCCCTCTCTGCGCAACAAGGAGGACGGACCCGACAAGCAGACCAACGTCGCCGCCCACGTCCAGTTCAAGCGCGGCGATATCAAGGACGGTTTCAGCAAGGCCGACTACGTAATCGAGCGCACCTTCAAGACCGCGATGGTGCATCAGGGTTACATCGAGCCGCACAACGCCGTCGGCATCTACAATGCCGACGGTCATGCGACGATCTACTGCTCGACCCAGGGCAGCTTCGTGGTGCGCTCGCTGAGCGCCGCCGTGCTCGGGATTCCCGAGGGCAAGCTGCGCGTGGTGCCGGCCGAGATCGGCGGCGGTTTCGGCGGCAAGACGACGATTTACCTGGAACCGCTGTCGGTGCTGCTGTCGCAGAAGACCGGCCATCCGGTGAAGCTCACGATGAATCGTGCCGAGGTGCTGCGCGCGACCGGTCCGACTTCGGGCGGCACCATCCGGTGCAAGATGGGCGCGACCAAGGACGGCAAGCTGGTCGCCGCTGAGGTCTGGATGGCCTACGAGGCGGGCGGCTTTCCGGGATCGCCGGTGCCGATGGGTGCGATGTGCATCATCGCGCCATACGACATCCCGAACATGGTGATTGACGCCTACGACGTGGTGGTGAATCGGCCCAAAACCGCCGCCTATCGCGCGCCCGGCGCGACCAACGCCGCGTTCGCCTCGGAAACGATCATCGACGAGTTGGCGGAAAAGTGCGGTATCGACCCGTGCGACTTCCGCATCAAGAACGGCGCGCACGAGGGCACGCCGCAGACCGCCGGACCGCCGTACAAGCGTATCGGCATGATCGAGACGGTCGAGGCGATCAAGAACAGCCCGCACTACAAGTCCAAGCTGACGGGCAAGAACCGCGGCCGCGGCGTCGCCACCGGCTTCTGGTTCAACATCGGCTTCCAGTCCTCGGCGATGGTCAACATCCACAATGACGGCACCGCGAGCGTCGTGACCGGCTCGGTCGATATCGGTGGCTCGCGCGCCTCGATGGCGATCATCACGGCCGAGGTGCTGGGCCTCGACGTCAAGGACGTGCGGCCGTTGATCGCCGATACCGACGCGATCGGTTATACCGACGTGACCGGCGGCAGCCGCACGACGGTTGCCACGGGCCTCGCCGTGTACGAAGCCGCGCAGGACGCAGTGCGCCAGCTCAAGGAACGCGCGGCCAAGCTGTGGGAGAAGAAGCCCGAAGAGGTCGAATTCAACAATGGGATGCTGAGCGCCAAGGCCAACGGCGTCAAGCCGATGTCGATCAAGGACATCGTGCCGCGTCTCGGCCGCACCGGCGGCCCGATCACCGGGCGCGCCACGGTGAACGCGCGCGCGGTTGGACCGGCCTTCGCCACGACCTGCGTGGACGTCGAGGTCGATCCGGACACCGGCAAAGTCTCGATCCTTCGCGCGACCGTGGCCCAGGATGCCGGCAAGGCGGTACATCCGAGCTATGTCGAAGGCCAGATGCAGGGCGGGACCGTCCAGGGCCTCGGTTGGGCGCTCAACGAGGAGTACTTCTACGATTCCAAGGGCGTGCTGCGTAACACCGGTCTGCTGGATTACCGGATGCCGACCTGCCTCGACCTGCCGATGATCGAGACGGTCATCGTCGAGGTGCCGGCGCCGGGCCATCCGATCGGCTCGCGCGGCGTGGGCGAGGTTTCGATTGTGCCGCCGCCGGCCGCGGTTGCCAACGCGATCGCGCGCGCGGTTGGGGTGCGTATGACCGAACTGCCGATGTCGCCCGGGCGCGTGGTCAAGGCAATCCTGAGCAAGGACGGCGCTGCGGTCGCGTCTGCGGCGGCCGACTGACGCGCAATTTGTTAGCGAAGGCCGGGCTCTTCTGCGGGAGCCCGGCCTTTTAATTTGTGGTTATACTCGTCTCATGCCTACCGTGATTGTGCCCGCGCTCCTGCGCAAGCTGACCGACGGCCGCGAGCGCGTCTCCGTGCGCGGGGCCAACGTGCGCCAGGTTATCGACGACCTCGAACGGCAGTTCCCCGGGATCAAGGCGCACCTGGTCGAGGACGGCGACCTGAAATCCGGCATTAACGTGTCGGTCGACGGCGAAATGGGCATCGGCGGCCTGCTCGACCCGGTCAACGAAACCAGCGAAGTGTTTTTCCTGCCCGCGATCGGGGGCGGAACGCGATAATCGCGGTCCATCGCGCATGGCCGAGATTCCTGCCGCTCGCCTGACGCCCGAGCGTGCGGCGGAATCCGCGAACCCGATTCCGGCGAGCGCCGTGGTCGCGACGGTGCTCGGTAACGGGCTGGAGTTTTACGACTTCACCACCTACGCGTTTTTCGCGGTGATGATCGGGCGCGTGTTTTTTCCCGCGCGCGATCCGTTCGTCAGCCTCCTGCTCTCGGTCGCCGCCTTCGGCGTCGGATTTGTCTCGCGCCCGCTCGGCGGCATCGTGATCGGCGCCTACGCCGATCGCGCGGGGCGCAGGCCCGCGATGATGCTGAGCATCTCGCTGATGGCGGCCGGAATGATGCTGCTGGCCGCGACGCCGTCGTATGCGACGCTCGGAGTCGCTGCGCCGGTGCTCGTGGTTTTCGCGCGGCTTATCCAGGGGTTCGCGCTGGGCGGCGAAGTCGGCCCGTCCACCGCCTACCTGCTCGAGGCCGCGCCGGCGGAAAAGCGCGGTCAGTACGGCGTGTGGCAGATCGCGAGTCAGGGCGCGGCGACCGCGCTCGCGGGACTCCTCGGCGTGGCGCTCTCGCTGATGTTCGATGACGCGGCGATCCAGGCGTGGGCGTGGCGTCTCCCGTTCATCCTCGGGGTCGCGATCGTGCCGATCGGCCTGATGCTCCGCAGCCGGCTGCAGGAGACCCTTGACCCGCGCGCGGCGACGATCCATCCGAGCGCGACCCGCGTATTTTCCGCGCTGCTGCGCGATCATCGGCGCCCGCTCGCGGCCGCGCTGATGCTCATCACCAGCGGCACCATCGCGACCTATGTCGGCGCCTACATGACGACCTACGCGCTCAGCACGCTGCACATGACGACCGGCGTATCGATGGGGGCGACGGCGGTGACCGGCGCATGCCTGCTGGTGTTCGGCGCGCTGGGCGGCACGCTCTCGGATCGGGTCGGCCGCAAGCCGGTTTATCTGGTCTCGAAGCTGGCGCTCGCGGCCGCGGCCTACCCGGCCTTCGCCGCCATCAACCGCCATCATGCGCTCGGCGCGTTGCTCGCGATGACCGGTCTGATGGCCGCGCTCAATGGGCTCGGCGGTGTCGCGCTGGTGATTATCACCGAGGGATTTCCGAAGTCGGTGCGCAGCGCGGGCCTCTCGACCGTGTACGCGCTCGCGGTCACCGTCTTCGGCGGCACCACGCAATTCGCCATCGCCTGGCTGATCCACGTCACTGGCGATCCGCTCGCGCCCGCCTGGTACCTGATCGCGTCGTGCGCGATCGGCGTCGCGGCGATCCTGATCATCCCGGAAACACGCGATCTCGCGCTGTCCGACTGAGCCCGCGCGATCCGGCGGTGCAGCGGGCGCGGTGGCCGACCAGTGGCGCCTTTGCTACTCTGCGCCAGCGGTTTATCGACCGCGAGGGGGAGAGACTCGATGACTTCGCTGATGACCAACCCGGCATTCGCGGCTTACTCGATCGCCTGCTCGATCCTGGTTTTCAAAATGATCCTGACCGGCCTGCTCACGGCCGCCACTCGTTCCCGGGTGAAGCAGTTTCTAAATCCCGAGGACGCGCGCGTGCTCGGCGGCACGAGCGCCGTCGCGGAGCACGCTGACGTGCAGCGCCTGCTCCGCATGCATCGCAACGACCTCGAAAATATCCTGCCGTTCTTCACCGTGGGATTGATCTTCGTGCTGATGGGAGCGCCGGCGCGTACCTCCACAATCTATTTCTATACTTTCACCGCCGCGCGCATTGTCCATTCGATCACTTACCTGCTGCAGCTCCAGCCGTGGCGAACGGTGGCCTTCGTCGTCGGCGTATTGTGCGTGGTCGGGATGCTGGTGCAGATTCTGATCGCGGCGCTCTGAAGCCGCGGCGCGCCAAGCGCCTGGCCAATCATGGATCGGAAAGCCGATAGCCTTGCCGGCACACACCTGGAGGTTCCGCCGCTCAAGCCGCTGCGCGTACTTGTCGCCGGCGAGGTCATCCTCGACCGCTACATCATGGGCGAGGTCGGCCGCGTGTCGCCCGAGGCGCCGATTCCGATTCTCCAGGTCAGCCGGGTCGAGGAGCGGCCGGGCAACGCCGGGTTCGTGATGGCGAATCTGCGCGCGCTGGGCGCCGAGGTCAGCGCGCTCAGCGTGGTCGGGGCGGATCGCAACGGCGAGCTGCTGCGCGAGATGTTCGACGGGCTGGGAATCTCCGCGCGCGCGATCGTGATCGATCCCGACCGCCCGACGATCGTCAAGGAGCGGATGCTGGGGTCGGTGCAGACGGCGAACCGCGCGACCCAGCAGCTGCTGCGCGTCGATCGCGAGGCGCCGCATGCGCTGGGCGCGGCGCGCGAGCGCGCGCTCGCGCGACACGTGGAACGCGAGCTTGCGCGCGCCGACGGCGTGCTCGTATCGGACATCAACAAGGGCCTGCTGACGCCCGGGTTGTTGCGCGCGCTGATCGCCGGCGCACGCCGCCGCCGGATCCCGGTGATCGTGGATCCGCGGCTGTGCGACGACTTTTCCATCTACCGCGGCGCGACCGCGCTCACGCCCAACCGCTACGAGACCGAGTTTGCGACTGGTATGCGGCTGGTCGATCGCGACGCCTGGATGCGTGCGGCTGACGCGCTCACGCGCCGGCTCGGACTCGAGGCCTGCCTGATCACGCTGGATCGCGACGGCATGTACCTGAGCGAGCGCCGCGGCCCGCACAGCTACATCCCGACCACGCCGCGCGCGGTGTACGACGTGACCGGCGCCGGCGACGTGGTGCTGGCGGTGTTCGGCCTGTTCGCCATCGCCGGGCTCAGCTTCGCGGCGGCCGCGCGCCTGGCGAATATCGCCGCCGGCATCGAGGTCAGCCGGCTCGGCACCGAGATTATCTCGCGCGACGACCTCGCTCGCGCGCTGAGCCCCGCGCCGGAAAGCGCGCAGCGCAAGATCGTGTCGCTGGCGGAGCTGCGCCCGGCGCTCGAGCGCCAGCGCCGCTCGGGCCGGCGCGTCGTGTTCACCAATGGATGCTTCGATCTGCTGCACGCCGGGCATATCGAGATGCTCGCCTTTGCGCGCGCGCAGGGCGACACGCTGGTCGTCGGGCTCAACAGCGACCGCAGCGTGCGGATGATCAAGGGCGAGGGGCGGCCGGTTTACCCGGCAGCCGATCGCGCGCTTATTCTGGCCGCGCTCGAAGCGGTCGATTACGTCGCGGTGTTCGACGATCCGCGCGCCGAGCGCATCATCCGCGCCGTGCGTCCGGATGTGCTGGTCAAGGGCGCGGACTGGCAGGGCAAAACCGTCGACGGCCAGCGCTTTGTCGAATCTTACGGCGGGCGGGTCGCGCTCGCGCCGCTGCTGGCGGGACACGGGACCACGCTCACGCTGGAGCGCCTGCGCGGCGGCGGCGCCTCGCGCGCGGCCGACGGCGAATCAGCGCGGAAGCGAACGCGCGCCTAGCCGCGCGGACAGGTAGCCCACCGCGCGCGCCAACTCCGGCAGCCGCATCCACCACGCGATGCCGAAATACACCGCGCCGAAGGCGGGCAGCACCGTGAAGCCCATCAGGCGCGGCCCGGCGTGACCCATCGCGAATTTCACCGCGAGGCCGCCGGCGCTGGCCGCAAGCGCGATTGCCCACAAGCGCGCGACCAGGCCGCGCGCCAGTCCGGTGCGCCCGATGCGCGCGTTGAGCTTCCAGCGCAGCAGCGCGAACTCGACCCACGCCGCCAGGCCGGCGGAGGCGGTAAGTCCGGCGGCGCCCCAGCGCTGCGCGATGCCGAGCGCCGGCGGCAGCGGGAGCGCGCATAGATATCCGAGCACCAGCGTCAGGGTGAAACGGACGAGCGCGAACTTGAGCGGTGTGCGCGTATCCTCGAGCGCGTAAAAGGCCGAGTTGTACAGCCGGCCCATCGTCGCCGCCAGCATCCCCACCGTCGATCCCGCCAGCACCGCCCATACGTAGACGGCGTCGCGATGGGTGAAGCTGCCCGACTGAAAGATGAGACCCGAGATGACGTCGCCGAGGAACAGGAATGCGGCGGCGGAGGGCACCACCAAAAATGCGATCTGCCGCAGGCCCGCGTCCAGCCGCAAGCGCAAAAGCTGCGCCACCTCTTCGACCGTGCCCGCCGCGCGCGACATGCTCGGCAGCTCGGCCGCCGCCACCGACATTCCGAACAGGCTCACCGGCAGCAGGTAGAGGATGCTCGCGTAGCTCAGCGCCGAAACCGCCCCGGTCGGCAGCAGGCTCGCCAGCAGGTTATCGACGTAGCCCGAGATCTGACTGGCGCCGCGCCCGGCGACCACCGGCGTGAGATTGCGGAACACCGTGCCCAGCGCGGCGCGCGTGCGCCCGAAATCGAACCGCATCCGGCCCACCAGCGCCAGCGTCTGCGGCGCCTGCACCGCAATTTGCAGCAGCGCGCCGACCACCGCGCTCCATGCGAGCACGATCACCAGCCCGTCCTGCGATCGGCGCGGACCGTAGTACACGAGCGCGCCGATGATCGCCAGGTTCCAGGCTACCGGCGCGGTGTACGAGGCGAAGAAGCGGTGATGGCTGTTGAGCACGCCCAGGCACCAGGCCGAGAGCACCAGCAGTCCAGCGCCGGGAAACAGGATCCGCACCAGCATCACCGTGAGTTCGCGCTTGGCGCCGACGAACCCCGGCGCGATGATCGCGATCAGCCACGGGGTCGCCCACACGCCCAGCGCCACCAGGATCGCGACGCCGAGCGCGAGCATCGCGCCCACGCCCCACGCCAGCATTCCGGCCGTCTCCTCGTCGCCTTCGCTGAGCAGCTTGCTGTAAACCGGGATGAAGGAGGCCGAGAGCACGCCCTCGCCGAACAGGTTCTGCAGGATGTTCGGGATACGGATGCCGGCCTTGAAGGCGTCCGCAGCGTCCGAGTTGCCGAGAAAGTGCGCGAACACGCTCTCGCGCACCAGCCCGGCGATTCGGCTCAGCAGGATTCCCGAGGCGACCAGCCACGCGAGGTTCGGACCCAGGCGCGCGGCAAGCCCCCGGCCGGCAGCCGCATCCGAGGTCGCGCCGCCATGCGCTTGGGGCGCGGCTTGCGGATCGCGGGCTTGCGAGTTGTAAGAAGAGCTGACGATGCGACAGGGTCTCCTTGAAACGTCGCGCTAAAGTATAGCGATGCGATGCGCGCGCTTATAGGTGGTGGCGCGCGCGTCGCGATAGCGGAAGTCGCATGTCGCTACGCGCGCCGTGCTTGTGCCGCATCGCGAGCGTGTCTAAGCTCGTGAATTCCGCGGCTGCGAACCGGGTATCGAGGGGAGGCACGCTCACGTTCGCGCTAAGCAACTCAGGATCATCGGTCGATTTCAGCATCGAGCACTGGATCAATCTCCAGGCGATTCAACTGCTGGTCCATCATGCGAGTTCAGTCGTTGCCGCGATCGTGATTTTCGCGCTGGTCGCGCGGCTCGCTATCTGGCTCTTGCCGCATGGCCTGGTGCGCAAGATCGTGGTGGTCATCGACGACGTGGTCCTGATCGGCCTGCTGCTGTATTTCGGTTACGAGATGTTCGTGTACTTGTGGAACCGCAAGCCGCCGCTCGAGCACACAAGCGCAGCCGCGTTCGGTCGAGTCGTCGCGCGCGCCGGGCTGCTGCCCTCCCCGACGTCGCGCCTTGCGCGGATCGCGCGCCTGCTGTTGCGGCTTCCCGGCACCGGCGTGCAATAGCAAGTTGCCCGCGGCCCGCATAGACTTTAGCCGTGGCCCGCCTGATGCCGACTCCGGGCGATAACGCGCAGGAGCGTAGCGCGGCGTTTTCGCTCTACCTGCATATTCCGTACTGCCAGTCGAAGTGCCCGTATTGCGACTTCAACTCGCATGCCGCCGCGCAATGGCCCGAAGATGAATACGTGGCGGCCCTCCTCGGCGAGCTCGAGCGGCGCGCCGATGAAGCGCCATGGGCCGGCCGGCGCCTCAAGACGATCTTTTTCGGCGGCGGCACGCCGTCGCTGTTCCAACCGGAATCGATAGCGCACGTCCTGGACGCGGCGGTGCGGCGCTTCGGCCTCGAGCACGAAGCCGAAATCACGCTGGAAGCAAATCCGGGCACGGTGGACATGGCCCGGCTCGCCGGCTTCCGCGCCGCGGGCGTCAATCGCGTCAGTTTCGGCGCGCAATCGTTCAACGACGAACGGCTGCGCTTCCTCGGCCGTATTCATACGGCCGCCGAGACGCGGGAGGCCGCGCGGATGGCGCGGCGCGCGGGCTTCGCGCGCTTCAATCTCGATCTCATCTTTGCGGTCCCGGGCCAGACCGTCGAGGAAACGCTGGACGATATCGGCGAAGCGGCCGCGCTCGGTCCCGACCACATCTCGGCCTATAACCTGACCTTCGAGGAAGGCACCGCGTTTTTTACCGAGATGAAGCGTGGGCGAATCCGACCGCTCGACGGCGATCGCCAGGCCGAGTTCTATGCCGCCGTACGCACGGAACTGCCGCGGCGCGGCTATGCGATGTACGAAATTTCCAATTACGCGCCGCCCGGTCACGAGGCGCGGCACAATCTGACTTATTGGCGGATGGACAGTTACCTGGGCCTGGGCGCGGGAGCGCACAGCTTCGCGCGCGATGAGCGCGGCGGCGGCGGCCGCCGCTGGTGGAACGAGCGGATGCCGGCGCGCTATATCCTGCGCGCGCTCGCCGACGGATGCGCGCAGGCCGGCGATGAGCCGATCGACGCGCGCCGCGCGCGCGGCGAATTCGTGTTCCTTAACCTGCGCCTGCGCGCGGGCCTGTCACTAGCCGATTTCGCCGGGCGATTCGGCGAGAGCTTCGAGAGTGCGTTCGGCGAGCGCGCGGCGCGGCTGTTCGAGGGCGGGCTGCTGGTGCGCGAGGACGGCCGGATATATCTGAGCGATCGCGGCCTCGAGCTCGCCGATTCGGTGTTCGCGGAGTTCATCTGAGGCCGCCGCGGGAGCGAAGGGCTGTCGCCGTCTAATTCGGCGCGATCGGATACCGCGCGGCGGCGCCGTAGATCGCGAGCGTGTCTTCATCCTGGATGAACGCGGCAACGCCCACGTGGGCGAGCTTCCAGGACGAATCCAGTTCGACCTCGACGGCGTTCTCCAGCGCCGGACCCGGGACGCCGTTCAACTGGAAGGCCGGTACGACCTTCCGCACCGTGTAGTCATAGGTGAGGCGATGGCCGCGGTTCTCGCCGCCGTCGATATCGGCCACCAGGCCGTTTTCGTACACCGCCAGCAGCACGATCAGCGGCGCGTCGCCCACCCGGTGCACCATGCGCGCGCCGACCTCGACCGTGAGGGTTTTTGCGCCGGCGGCGGGCTTGATAATGCGCACGGTCACCGCACCCGCGGGCGGCGTGGCGCGCGCCGCCGCGATTGCGCCGGCCACCGCGCGAGCGTCTGACCCCACGCATTGCCATCGTCCGTTGATCACCATCTGCGGAGTGAATGCGCCATTGAGCCGCAGCGCGCGTTCGTAAACCGACTGTCGCGCCGTCCATTGACCGGATGAAAACGGATCCGACCAGGAGGCGCCGTCCCAGTAATCGACATGATACGCGAGCGCTATGACGCCGGTGGCGGTCGCGCCGATCCGGCTGATCAATTCATCGGCCGGCGGGCAACTCGAGCATCCCGCGGACGTGAACAGCTCGAGCACGACCGGGCTGTCCTCCGGGGCGGCCGCGGTGTGCGGAAAGCTTTGATAGGCCGAAAACGAGGGGACGGCGGCCGCCGCAAGCGCGATTGCGCCCAGGGCGAATATCGGGAGCAGATGCGAGAACGCCGGTTTTCTCCTCATACGCCTCGCCTCTACAAACCTTGCGGGCCGTACGCGAGTTCCGCGCGATCGGCCGGTGTTTGCGCCTGGCGGGCCTGCCGAGCGGCTGCGAAGGCTCAGACCGCGTCAGTATAAACGTTGGTGAAATCGGGATTTATCTCGCGACCGTGATAGAAGATCGCTGCGCCCAGGTGCTCCTCGGTCCAGGTGATGGTCGGCATGTCGCGGGTGACGAAGTACCCCAGTCCGGCGAAGGTCTCGTTGCGATTTCCCGACGGGTCGAAAAAGTAGATGGTCGCGCCGCGCGTGATCCCGTGGCGCGTGGGTCCGATGTCGATCTTGACCCGATGTTTGGACATCACGTCGGCCGCGCGCAGCACGTCGTTCCAGTTATCCAGGTAGAAGGCGAAATGATGAAAGCCCGGCCGCGGCCCGCCGATGATCGCGATGTCGTGCGGCTTGCTCGAGCAGGAGAGGAACGCCCCGGCCTGCACGCTGTTGCCCGGGCCCACCATCACGCGCTCGGTCAGTTGGAAACCGAGCGTCTCGGTGAAGAAGCGGCAGGTGTCGGCGACGCGGTTGATTCCGCTGGACGGTTCGATTTCACCCACCAGCAGGCAATGATCCAGATGCATCGCGCCCGCGCCCCGGATGTCATCCGGCCACGGGTCGGGATTGACCGTGCCGACGCTCTTGCCGACGGCCTCCTTTTCCGCGAACAGAACCATCCGATGACTGCTCGGCAGGTTGAAGCGGATCGCGCGGCCCACGAACGGGATTGCGCCGGGCCGCAGTTCCTCGACTTCGGCGCCGGCAGCGGCGATAGCGTTGCCCAGCCGGTCGAGGTCGGAATCGCGCTCGACCTTGTAGGCGATATAGTTCGCGCCGGGATGATCGCCGGGAGTGAGAATCACGCTGTAGCGATCCCATTCATCCCAGGCTTTGTAGTAAGTGGTGCCGCCGCTCTCGCGATGGGTTTCGATCAGGCCGATTACGTTGGCGTAGTGGTCGCGGGCCTTTTCGATGTCCGTCACGCGAACCGAAACGTGTCCGATACGCATCACCGCCACGTTAGCGTCCTCCCTCGGTCGAGATAGCGCGATGCTAACATCGGCGCGGCCCGGATGTCATCCGGTCGCGGCCGGGCGCGCGCTGTCCAGGCAGCCTTGCCGAAGTCCTCTTTTCGCCCCCGGCGCATACGATATATCCTCTTCGAACGCGCAGGCCGGGGCGGCAGCCGGCCGCGCGCCGGATGTGAGGAGGTGCCAGGGACGATGCCGGAAGCTCCCCCGCTCGCCGGAATCACGATTATCGATCTCACCCGTTATCTGGCCGGTCCTTTCTGCACCCAGATTCTCGGCGACTACGGCGCGGAGGTGCTCAAAGTCGAGCCGGTCAAGGGCGCGCGCGCCGAGATGGGAGGGTACAGCGGCAAAGACAGTTACTTCTTCATGAGCACCAATCGCTCGAAGAAGAGCGTCCAGGTCGATCTCAGGCAGCCTGCCGGCCGCGAGGTGCTGCTCAGGCTGGCGGACAGCGCCGACATCGTCATCGATAACTTTCGTCCGGGTGTGATGGAGGCGATGGGCCTCGGCTATGAGACGCTGGCTGCGCGCAATCCGCGGATCATCGGATGTTCCGTGTCGGGTTTCGGCGCGAGCGGTCCGATGCGCGACACGCCGGGCTTCGATCAGATCGCGCAGGGATTTTCCGGCCTGATGAGCGTGACCGGGACCGCCGAGAGCGGTCCGATGCGGGTCGGGATCGCGATCTGCGATCTACTGGGCGGAATCTTTGCCGCACAAGGCATCCTGCTCGCGTTGCAGGCGCGCCAGCGCAGCGGCCGCGGCCAGCGCGTCGAAACCTCGCTGCTCGAGGCGATCGTCAGCGTGCTGACCTGGTCGGCCGGGATCTACTTCGATACCGGCCGCACCCCCGCTCCCGCCGGCAACCATCATCCGCTGTCGGCGCCGCACGGCGTGCATCAGGCTTCCGATCGGCCGTTCAATATCGCCTGCGGCAACGAAGCCATGTGGCAGGCGCTGGCGGGCGAGATCGGGCGATCCGAACTCACGGATGACCCGCGCTTCGACTCGCTGGGCCATCGCATCAAAAACCGCGCGGCCCTGACCGCGGAAATCAACCGCGCCCTCGCCGCGCATCCCGCGGCGTATTGGATCGAGCGCCTCAATCGCGCGGGCATCCCGGCCGGCCCGATTCTCACCGTCGAGGAGATGTTCAATCATCCGCAGACTTTGGCGCGCGAGATGCTCCTGCGGCTGCCTCATCCGGTGCATGGCGAGTTCAAGACGACCGGACTGGGAGTGAAGCTGTCTGATACCGCGGGCTGCGTGACGCGGCCGCCGCTTCTCGGCGAGCACACCGGCGAAGTACTCGCGGCGCGCGGGTTCAGCGAGGCGGAAATGAGGCGCCTGCGCGAGGCCGGCGCGATTGGCTAGCGCCGCACAGCCTCGGGCGAGGTTCTCGCCGCCGGATGCCCCGAGCCGCGAGCCGCAATGGACGGCGGCGCGCCATGCGGTGCGCACACTGTGGCTTATCTTCAGCGCCGAACTGATCGTGTTCGCGCTGATCAGACTGCCTCTGGTCCTGAGCTTTGACTCCTACGCGTTCGCCGACCGTGGCATGTTCCCGACCGTCTGCTACCTCGTAACGCACGGGCGCCGGCCGGCGATCGATTTCGGCTACCCATATGGGCTGTTGCCGATTCTGATGACCCAGGGAGTCTTTCATTTGTTCCGATGGGCGCCGATCTCCCACGAATGCGCGATGGGCATCTGCGCAATAGTCGCGGCGTGGGGGATGGCTCGTTTCGCTCGCGCGATGCGCCTGCCGCCAGTGGGCGTGATCTTTCTCGTCGTCGCTTTCCCCTTCGCCATTGTGCCTTCGTACCCATCGTTCGTGCACGCGATGGAGGCGGCGGTGCTCTGCAACGCCCTTGCCGAACAGGCAGCCGGGCACCGCTCCGCTGCGCTCGCGCTCGCCACCGTGGCCTGCCTGATCAAGCCGGCGATGGGCTACGTATACGGGTTCGTTCTCGTGATGCTGATCTTGTTCAACATGTGGCGCAACGCGGCGATGACGCCGCGTATCGCATGGCGCTTGCTGCTTCGGACACTTGCACCGGCAGCCTTGATCGGCGCATCGCTCATCGCTCTGCTGGCGATTTGCTACGGACCACTGCCCGTGGTCAGGACGCTGTTTCCTGCGACCGGGACCGTTGAATACTACCACATGGGGCTGGGTTCGATTTTCCGCGGCGGCCGCAACCTGTGGTATCAACCAAAGCAGTTCCCCGCCTTTTATCTGTTCACCGTGGCCGGATTCTGGACAGCAGCGACCATGTGGCTCGTTATTGCCGGGCTTTGGGCGGCCCCGAGGCTGGCGCTCGCGTTCTGGAGGAAAACCAAACCTGCCGCCGGCGAAGAGATGGTGCTCACGTGTGCGATTCTGCACGTTGCGTTCATCACTTCGTTTTTCGGGAGCCCGGTCTCATGGGAATACTATTCGTACATTTTAGTAATGGGGGTTGCCGCTGCCTGCCTCAACAGCTCGACCGCATCGAACATTCTTGCCGGACTTACGCTCTTGGCGCTAAGCGGGCAAAGCTCGCATCTGGCGATGGCGGCCAAGGCGTGGAAGACGACCTCGCGCAGCCCCGAGGCCGCCGGATTGTGGGCGCCTGCAGAAGAACAGAAGGCCTGGCAGCAGGTGCTCGGCGCGATCGGGAGCCAGCGCGCGGTGGCTTTGATCAGCACCGGGGAAGTCTCGGTGCTGTTTGCGCAGTTCCAGCCGCCCTTCGGCGCCTATCTCGCGCCCGGCGTGACGCTCAAACCGGAACTCGAACATGCGATGCGAGTCGTCGCCGACGCGCCGATGGTGTTCGCGGTGACCAGTGGACCGTTGGGTTATGCCTTGGACTTTTTTCCGCGGCTTCGGCAGGGGTTGCAGCGCCGCCCTGCACTTTTGAACATCCCGCGAGGGGAGAACGGCACTTTCACCGTGTACGGGCCCGGCGAAACCGGCCGGCCAACGGCGCCTACTCGCGCTCCATGAAGCCTTCGAGATTGCGCGAGCGCCCGGTCTGACGCAGCTTGCGCAGCGCCTTGGCCTCGATCTGCCGGATGCGTTCGCGGGTGACAGCGAACTGCTTGCCGACTTCCTCGAGCGTGTAGTCGGTCTTCTGCCCGATGCCGAAGCGCATGCGCAGGATCTGCTCCTCGCGCGGCGTCAGGGTCGCCAATACCTTGCGCGTCTGCTCGCCCAGGTTGCCCTGGATCGCGGCCTCGACCGGCGAGGGCGCCAGTTCGTCCTCGACGAAATCGCCGAGCGAGCTTTCCTCCTCGTCGCCGATTGGCGTCTCCAGCGAGATCGGCTCTTTGACGATCTTGAGCACTTTCTGCACCTTGTCGAGCGGCATCTCCATCTGTTCGGCGATCTCCTCGGGGCTCGGTTCGCGGCCCAGCCGCTGCACCAGCAGGCGCGTGACCCGCAACAGCTTGTTGATGGTCTCGACCATGTGCACCGGGATGCGGATGGTGCGGCCCTGATCGGCAATCGCGCGCGACATCGACTGGCGAATCCACCACGTGGCGTACGTTGAGAACTTATAGCCGCGCTGGTATTCGAACTTGTCCACCGCCCGCATCAGGCCGATGTTGCCCTCCTGGATCAGGTCGAGAAAACCCAGTCCGCGGTTGGTGTAGCGCTTGGCCAGGCTGACGACCAGCCGCAGGTTGGCCTCGGTCAGCTCTTTCTTGGCGCGCCGGCTCTTGTGCTGGCCGGCGGCGATGATTTCCAGCGAGCGCCCGAATTCCTCGCCGCTCGCCTTGACCCGCTTTTCGACCGCCTTCATCGTGCGCTGCGATTCGCGGATGCGGGCCGCGATGTCGAGCAGGTTTTCGCGCGTGCCGTTGACCTTGAGGAGATGGCGGCGGTCTTCAGCCTCGGCCGCTTCCTTGATCAACTGACTTTTGGAGCGGCCGGTCGCGTCCTCGTAGTGCTGCACCAGGTGCTGCGCCTGGCGATATTGTTCGAGCTGATGGCGCATCTCGGCGATCACGGCCTCGCGGACGTGTCGCGAGAGTCCCAGCGCGAGCACCGCCGCCTTGACCCGCTCGCGCAGCCGCGCGTGGTGGCGTTCAAGCTTGGGCTTGCGCCGCGGACCGGGCCGCTCGCGCAATTCCTCTTCCGCCTCTTCCAGCCGTGCGCGCAGGTCCTTGAGCCGCTTGGTAAAGTCGTGGACTTTCTTGAGCAGCTTTTCGTTGGCTTCGGGCCCGCGCTCTTCGTCCGGGTCCGCCGGTTCCTCGCTTTCCTCGAAGATGTCGCGCAGGTCGGCTTCGCCCGCCTCGATGCGGTCGCCGAGGTCGATCAGGAAGTCCAGCGTGACCGGCGACTTGAGCACCTCCTCCTCGACTTCCTGTTCGCCGGCCTCGATGCGCTTGGCGATCTCGACCTCCTGCTCGCGCGACAGCAACTGGAAGTTGCCCATTTCCTTGAGGTAAAGGCGAACCGGGTCGGATGAATCGCCGGCGGCGTCGGTCGTTTCTTCGTCGGCCTCTTTTTCCGGTTCCGCCTCAATTTCGCTTTCCGCCCCGTCGGCCGGGACTTCTTCGAGAACCTTGATATCCATGTCCTCGAAGCTCTCGAGCGCGGCACGCAAATCGGTGGGCGAGGCGACATCCTGGGGCAGGAAATCGTTCACCTGGTCAAACGTCAAGTATCCCTGCTCGCGTCCAAGATCGACCAGGCCCTGGAGATCCTTACCTTCGTACTTCTGCTTCATGCTTTTAGCGCCTGTTAAGGCCAAATGCCGCGGCAGTCGAGCCTATAACTCAGGCATGCGACATGCGCACCACGGACCGTGCAGGACAATCCGCGACATCCAAATTCAGAAAGGCCAAATTGACCAAGAGGGGCGAACTCTGGCAAAGCACCCCATTATATGGGTCGAAAGCAACCAAGTCAAAGAAAAATGCTTTGTTTTAGTCCTCTTTTCCGGTCTTCTGCCAATTGCTCTCCGATTACTTCCCCTTTTCGAACGGCCCCAGCGTCACTAATTTAGCAACTAATTTGCGATTGTGCATGGGACGGCAGCGAACAATTCGCGCGCAACGAGGGTTGTGTTTGCCGAATTCTGTGGAAAGTCGGCTTCCGGGATGCTCCGCAGAGTTGATGCGCCAGCAGCTCTTCGGTTGTTTGCCCTGCCCACTTTTTGCAAAGTAATCGGAGCCGCCCGCTGTCAGGCCGTCGGATTTCGCCAATTCGCGTTGGATAAAGCTGCTTGTTTATTCACCTGATTCTCCTAATCTTCAGTTTCGCCATCGTGCTGGCCGGCTCAGAGCTGTTTACCAACGGCGTGGAATGGGCGGGGTACCACCTGAGCCTCTCCGAGGCTGCCGTCGGCAGCCTGCTGGCTGCCGTGGGCACCGCCCTGCCCGAGACCGTGATTCCGGCCATCGCGCTGTTTATGAGCGGCGGCCGGCCGGGCGCACACAGCGAGGTCGGCGTGGGCGCCATCGTCGGGGCGCCGCTGATGCTCTCGACGCTGGCGCTCTTCGTTATGGGCATGGCCGCGCTGGGCTTTCGCAGCCGGCGCGGTCGAACGCTCATGCTGGTCTCGCGGCTCGACGCGCGGCGCGACTTGGGCTTCTTCATACCGGCATTCGTCGCCGTGCTGGTGCTGGGAGTCGCGCTGCCGAGCGCGATGATGCGCGAGGCGGCCGCAGCGGTCCTGCTGGCCGTCTACGTGAGCTACGCCATCGTCATCCTGAAACAGAAGCGGGCCGCCGACGTCGAGATTGAACACGGTCTTTATGCAGAGCTGATTGTGCACGGGAATCCGCATGCCCCGCGTCCGTGGGCAACCGCGTTGCAGGTCGTCGCCGGAACGGCGACCATCCTGCTTGGCGCATACGTGTTCGTCGATCAGATTGTCCTGCTGGCACAGCATGCTCGCCTGAAACCCGGCGTACTGTCGCTCATCATCAGTCCGCTCGCGACCGAGTTGCCGGAAAAATACAACGCGGTCGTCTGGATTCGACAGGGCAAGGACAACCTCGCGCTGGCGAATATCACGGGCGCGATGGTGTTTCAGAGCTGCATTCCGGTTGTTCTGGGACTCCTCTTTACGCAGTGGAGCCTGAGTGCGCCCGAGCTGATGGGCGGCGCGATCGCGGCAATCTCGGCCGCGCTGCTCTATCTGAATCTGCGCGACGGAAAGCTGGGGACGCCGACCCTGGTGATTGGCGGCGCCGCTTACGCCGCCTTTATCGCGGGGCTCGGATGGCTCGGCGCGTTTTAGAGAGTCGGCTGGGCGAGTACCGGGCGGGAACTCGCGAACGCGGTTGTGATGGGGCGCGTGCGCGCGTCACAATTGCTCTGTGGAATCGCGATGAGCCGCTACCAGGAGATCTGCCGCCAGTTTTACGACAATCGGCTCCTCTTCGGTAATCCGGCCGAGCCCGGAATCGTCGCCGTCGAGGTCGCCGCGCCGGGCGAGGTCGAGATCTACCGCCGTATAGGTTCCGCGCTCGAGCGCGAGCGCCGCCCGCTCGCGCTTTTTGCCTTGCTCGCCGAACCCGGGATGCTCAACGGTCTGCGCGCGCCGTACAAGGTCGCGCCGCTGGCCGGCGACTTTCGTCTGCGCTGGCTTGCGACCTTCGACCGTATCGACGCGCTCGAGGCCGCGCGGCGTCATCTGCGCACCCTGACCGGCAAAGCAGCCGGCGTCGCCGACGCGCCGTACCTCGTGCTCGGCGATGCGGTCGAACAGCATCTGATACTCGGCGGGATGACCTTTTTCATCGGCATGGAATTCGACCAGCTTCGCCGGATGCAGCTCGCGATCGAGACCTACGTCAGTCGCGGGTTCGAATTCCCGAGCGCGGCGCGCGAGGGCGACCGCATCGTCGCGATAGCGCTTCGGGATTCGACGGGCTACGAGCGTGTTCTGCGCGGCGACGCGATGGACGAGCGTGCGATGATCGAGGAGTTGGTGCGCGCGGTGGCCGAGCGCGATCCGGACGTGATCGAGGGCCATAACCTGTTTCGTCACGCGCTCGATTATCTCGTCGCTCGCGCGCGGCGTCATCGCGTGCGGCTCGCGCTGGGACGCGACGGGAGCGAGTTGGTCGGGCGCGCCTCGCGCCTGCAGATCGCCGACCGCGCGATCGCGTATCGGCGCTACGATGTCCGCGGCCGCAGCATCATCGACACCTGGATCCTGGCCCAGCACTACGACGTCGCGAGCCGCGAGCTCGAGGGCTTCGGGTTGAAGGAACTGGCGCGGCATTTTCACGTCGCCGCGCCCGGCCGCATGCACATCGATCCCGCGCGGATGGGCGAAACCTTCGATCGCTGCCCCGAGGACGTCTTCGCCCACAGCATCGCCGACGCGCGCGAGACCGCCGCCCTGGCCGGATTGCTCGCGCCGAGCTATTTCGTGCAGGCGCAGATTTTTCCGTACTCGTACCAGAACGTTGTGCTGCGCGGGAACGCGACGCGAATCGACGCGCTCCTGCTGCGGGCCTATCTCGCCGCCCGCCATTCCATTCCGTGTCCGCAGCCGCCGAGCGAGGTGATGGGCGGTTACACCGAAGTGCGCCGATGCGGCGTCGCGCGCCCGGTGCTGCATTGCGATGTGACCTCGCTGTACCCGTCGCTGATGCTCCATTACGGCCACGCACCGGCAGGCGATCGGCTGGGCGTGTTCCTCGAGACACTCGGAGACCTTCGCAGCTTCCGCATTCAGGCCAAGTCGGCGGTCCGCGAAGTCGAAGGCGCGGCGCGCCGCAACCTGGAGGCGCTGCAGCAGACTTTCAAGATTCTGATCAACTCGTTTTACGGTTATCTCGGCTTCGCCCTCGGCCATTTCAACGACTTCGCGCAGGCCAACGCGGTGACGCGCCGCGGCCGCGAGCTGATCCAGGCGGCGGTCGCCGCGCTCGAGCGGTGCGGCGCGCAGGTGATCGAGGTGGACACCGACGGCATCTACTTCGTGCCGCCGCCCGAAGCCGATGGCGACGCCGATGCGCAGGCCCTGCTCGAGCGCGTGGGCGAAGCGATGCCCGCGGGCGTGCGGCTCGAGATCGACGGCCGCTATCCAGCGATGTTCTCCTACAAGATGAAGAACTACGTGCTGCTCGAGGACTCGGGCGAGATGACGATTCGCGGCTCGGGCCTGCGCTCGCGCGGCCTCGAGCGCTTCCAGCGCCGCTTCATGGAGGAGATGTTCCGCCTGATGCTCGAGCAGCACGCGGACGAAATCCCGGCGCTTTACGAGGGCTGGAGCGCGCGGCTCGCGCGTCATGGCGTCGGCATTCGCGACCTGATGAAAACCGAGACGCTGCAGGATTCGCCCGAAACCTACCGCGACAAGGTCGGCGGCAAACGACGCAACGTCTCGGCCGCCTACGAACTCGCGCTCAAGGCTGGACGGCCATACCTGAGCGGCGACCAGGTGTCCTATTACGTCGCGGGCCGCGGGGCGAGAGTGAAGGTGAGCACGACGGCGCGTCTCGCGACGGATTACGACCCGGCAAATCCCGACGAAAACGTCGAGTACTACCAGGCCAAGCTCGCCGAGCTGTACGCCAAGTTCAGACCCTATGCCGAGCGGCGCGGCCTGTTCAGCCCGGCCGAGGTCGGCGGCGCCGAAGCGCCTGAGCAGCAGTCGATGTTTGACGCCGCCGCCGAGGACAAGCCGGGCAAGTAGCCGGTATCGGTCCGTGAAGCGAAAAATTGTCGGCTTTCATACGGACCAGCACGATGATTGGGTCGCCGACCTCGAATGCGGACATACTCAGCACGTGCGCCATCGCCCACCCTGGCAACTGCGCCCCTGGGTGACCACGCCCGAAGGCAGGAAAAGCCGCCTCGGCGTCGAACTCGACTGCCTCAAGTGCGACTCGGGCGAGTGATCGCAAAAGAGTCGAAGATCAACGCGGCCAGCGGACCGCGCCATTCTCGTCGCGGAATTCCTCGACGATTCGCTCGCCGCTGACTCGCAGGACGAGGAAACCGTTGAGCGCGCGCGCCGGCTCATCGACATCGTTGGCCTTGCGATTCTCTCCCCATTCGATCGTGAAGCCGTTCGCCTGCATCCCGCTCTCCGCCGCGAATGGCAGCCATGGCACCCCGCAATGTCCGACGCAGCGCGCCATCAGGTTGCGGCCGCCTGCGACCGCGATCGGCGCCAGCGCATAACCCGCGTGCACGTGGCCCCAGTACCAGTAATCCGGACCGCCGTCCGTCGCCTGCAGCACCTGATTCCAGAGATTTGCGACCGTTACCTTGACCGCCGCGCCCGCAGGCTCGACATCCACGCCCGCATGATGCGTGAGCAGGAGTACGCGGCGGCCGGCCTGGCGCGCGGCGCGCGCCAGCGTCGCCGTCCACGGGAGCTGCACGTCGGGGTCGATCGCGCCGTCGAGATAGAAGTTGCGCGCGAAGTAGGCGGTATCGAGCGCGATCACGGTCCAGTAGTCGTTCTGCAGCGAGAAATAGCTAAGTCCCTGCTGCGCCTTGAATCGCGGATCGGTGAGCGCGAGCTGGAAGTACCCGATGCCGCCGGAATACATCTCGTGATTGCCGTTGAGCGCGAAACTCGGCGCGGCCGGGTTGAGGCCCTGCGGCCACAGGGCAAGAAATTTGCTCCGCACCTCGTTCTCCGCGCCCGCGTAATAGACGTCCCCGAGATGGATCGTGCGGTCCGGCTTGAGATCGGCGATGCGCCGCGCGATGTTCTGCGAAGACGCATCGCCGGTTCCCCAGTCGCCGACGATCGCGATGGTTGCGTCGTTGGCGATGCGCACGATCGGGCTGATGTTGCGCGCGATGTGGGTCGGAAACGGCGCCGGTCGCGAATCCAGCAGATGGAAAAACGTCGCAAGCCATCCCGGATCGAAATTCCCGTACTGGTAGAAATCGGTCGCATCGAGCGCGCTCGCCGGATGCAGCAGAGCCTCGCCCGAACTCATCGCCGAAGCGAGCAGCGAGAGCTGAAGCTCGTGCGGCATCGCGCCCTTGAGTTGATCCGTGGGCCGGGCGGGCGCCGATTGGGCGAGCGCCGCCTCGAGTGCGGCTACCACGGACTGGCTTCGCGGCGGCGCAGTGCCGGCGCTGTCCGCATGGCGCAGTTTGTCGAGTACGCGCTGGATCTCGCCCGGGACCGATTTGGTCGCGCCGCCCGGAGTCTGCAGATGCAGCAGCGAACCTCCGGCCGCGTCGATCAGGCGGAGCATCCGCGAAGCGGCGAGCGGCGGCGGCCATGCGGTCGCCGTCAGCGGCGCCGCCACTGCCGTGGCCGGCCGTGTCCCCGGAGCCGCGGAGGCGCGGGCGCCGGCGAGCCGGCTCGGCGTCCACGCAGCCGCGCCGCGCCTGCGTCTTTCCCGGCGCGATCCTCTGACCGCGGGACGTTCGGCAAAGCGCGCACCGGCGATCGTCGCCGCGGGACCTTTCTTTTCCGTCCACGCGCCCGCGGGATGGCCGGTGTCGAGCACATTGGCATATCCGCCCGGCAGGATGGCGAAAGGTGCGGTGATTTTCCCGCAGTAATCCAGCGGCACCGCGCCCGAGCGATGGAAGTTCTCGAACCAGGACGGGAAGACGAAATCCGAGACGGTCACGCCGTCGATCACGTAGCCGAATTCATCGGCCTGGCATGGATCGCAAATCTCGTAAGCGTAGAGCACCAGGTCGTTGTTCTCGTTCGCGCACACGGTGAGGTTGATCGCCGGGTCGGCGAGCAGCTCGAGCAGTTCATGGCTTGCGGTGATGGTCCATTTGACGCCCGCCGCCTGCGCCGTACGCACGAACACCTTGCCGAGCGGCATCGCCTCGTCGGTGAGATCGTGATAGCCGAGCACGCCCGCCTGATCGGAATCGTCGAGGATGACCAGCCACCAGCTTCCCGCAAGCGGTCTGGCGCCGGGCGCAACCAGGCTCAGCGTTGCGTCGACGCCCCAGGCGGGCGCGAAATGTTCGGTAACCTGGCGCTGAAGGGCGGCGACACACTTTTGCGCCTCGGCAGGCGCAACCAGACCGCTCTCGTTGATGATCGAAACTCGTATCGTGGCCACGTCCCCCCCTTTTGGGCGCGCCGCCTCGCTGGTTTATTGCGCGCGCGCCGCTATGCGGCTGTCACCACGTTCTCCAATGCACCGAGACCCTCGACCTCGATGCGCACGCGGTCGCCTGGCTTCATGAACACCGGCGGCTTGCGGGCGAAGCCGACGCCGGCGGGTGTGCCGGTCGAAACTACGTCGCCGGGCTCGAGCGTGAGCACCTGGGATAAAAACGCGATCAGGTAATCGGTCTTGAAAATCAGGTTGCGCGTGTTGGAATGCTGCATGCGCCGGCCATTGAGGTCGAGCGCGATTTCGAGCGCGTGCGGATCGGGAATATCCTCTTTGGTCACGAGGTACGGTCCCATCGGCGCGAACGTATCAAAGGTCTTGCCGATCATCCATTGTCCGGTACGCATCTGGTAGTCGCGGCAGCTCACATCGTTGACGATGGTGTAGCCGGCGACATAGTCCATCGCGCGCTCGTGGGGGATATCGCGTCCGCGGCATCCGATCACGAATGCATACTCGGCTTCGTAATCGATCATCTGCGACACTTTGGGAATGACTATAGCGTCGCCCGGTCCGATTACTGTGTTCGCGTATTTGGAGAAGAAGGTCGGCACCTCGGGAATTTTCATCCCGGCCTCTTCGGCGTGATCGCGGTAGTTGAGGCCGACCAGGATGAACTTGGGCGGGCGCGGCACGGGCGCGCGCAGCCGCACCGCCTCGCGCCGCCGCGCCAGTCCGCGCTCGCGTGCCTCGGCTTCGCCCAGGCGCCCGACAAACTCGAGCGCGTCCTTGGCCGCCTCCATCGCCGGTTGGCCGGCGCCGAGAAACGCAAGCATGTCGGCCGGCAGCATCATCGCGGCGCGTTCGCCCGCGCGCGGCTCGCCGCGCTGCTCGAGCAGTGCGCGGCAGGCGGCGTTCAGATCGATTATCAGGTCACGGGCGGCGGCGTCGCCGACGCGCTCACGTTTGGAGTCATCCTCGAACGTGACCAGACGCATGGTGAGCAGGCCCTCCCTGTGCAGGTCGCGCGCGCGCGCGCCGGCGGACAGTCGCGTCCGCGCACGGCAGTATAGTGCGAATCGACCGGAGAAGGATAATGCGCCGGGCGCCGGGCTTGCATTTGCACGCGCCGCGGTTAACCCTTGAAAGCGCTGGACCCGTGAGCAGGCGCGGACGAAAAAAAATGCTCGGCCTGTCGCTGGTCGCGGCGATCGCACTGGCCGCCGCCGTCCCGCTGGTGCGGCCGCGATGCGTCAACCTGCGCGGAACCGAGACGCTGTCGGTGCCGCTGGCGCGTCTTGCCGCCGGCGCGGTCAGGCGGTTCTGCTACCGCGACAGCGCCGGCGAGCGGCTGCGCTTTCTACTCGCGCGCGGCGCTGACGGCCGGGTCCATGCGGTCTTCGACGCCTGCCGCCAGTGTTACAAGTTCCATCAGGGCTACGATGTTGCGCATGGGATGCTGATCTGCAGGCTGTGCGGCAACCGCTATTCCGTCGATCACATGGATCGGGGCGAGGCCTCGTGCGTGCCGGTCACCTTGCCGCATCGTGAAAACGCGGGCCGCGTAACCATCAAGGTCTCCGACGTGAAATCGGGCACCGGGCTCTTTTGAAGATGGCCGCGGTGAGCATGCGCCCGCACCGCTTGACCGCGGCGATCGCCGCGGTCGCCCTGCTGCTCGGCGGCATGCCGCTGACCCTCGGAATTGTCATTCACAGCTCTGAGGCGATGTTCACGCTCGACGTGTGCCATCCGGTGCAGAGCTTCGGCCATTCGCCGGTGCCGTTCGCGGCGCCTGTTCCCGCCGCGCCGGAGATGGACGCGTCGCTGCCCGAGCGCGAGTGCTACGCCGCGCGCCCCATCGTGCTGCGCGATCGCGCGGCTGAGGCGCCCGATCCGCCTCCTCCCAGAACGTTCGCCTGACCCATCGCCAGCGTTCAGCGATTGCCGCGGCGGCGTCCCCTCGCGCGACGCGCGTCTGCGTATCCTCCGCGGCCGGTGTGCGTATTTCGACAGGAGTCGAGCATGAGATGGCTCAGCGCTCTCGCGTTGGTAGTTACTACTGCGCTGCCCCGGATTGCTTTCGCGCACGGGGTGGTCGGCGACTATATATTTCTCGAACCGCTGGTGGCCGAAGATCCGACGCCGGCGAACGAGTTCAACGTCGTGCAACCGTCATGGAGCAAGACGAGCGACGGGCACAACTTCTCGTTGGGCTATGGAATTGAAAAGGTGCTCTACCTCGACGACGAATTCATGCCGCGACTGAGCGCCGGAGTGACGGACGCCTGGAGTTACCAATGGCCGCGTCATGCGCCCGACCTGCACGGCTTCGACGACCTGGAAATGTTCGTCAAATGGGCGTTCGCGGTTTCCCAGGAGCACGAGTTCCTGCTCTCGGCCGCTGCGCTGCTGCAGGTGCCGGCCGGCACGCCGGGCGTGCAGGAACAGAGCCACACCAGTTTGGGGCCGGAGCTTCTGTGGGAGAAAGGGATGGGCGATCTGCCGAATTGGAAGCTGATCCGGTACCTGCGGCCGTTCGGATTTCAGGGCGATTTCGGCTACCTGCCGGCACTCGGCGGCCATACCAGTCATCAGATGTTCGCCGACCAGGTGGTCGAGTATTCGCTGCCCTATCTCAGCAACTCGGTTCAGGATATCGGGCTTGGATTTCCATTGCGCAATCTCTTCCTGTTCACGGAATTTAACTACTCGCAGCTCATCGCGGGACCCGCGCAGCAGACCTTTCCGAGCATCGTGGCGACCCCCGGCATCGCCTACGTCGGCTACTACTTCGAGCTGAGCTTCGGAACGCAGCTTGCGCTCAACCGCGCGGCAGTTCCCGATACGCATGCAGTGGTGATCGGACTGCTGGATATTTTCTATGATTCGATACTTACGAAGTACGGCAACTGGAGCATCAACCGAGGACTTCCGCGATGAACATTTCAAGCCTCCTGCTGTCGGGCGGCGTGGCGCTCACGCTGGCAATCGGTGCAGCGGCCTCGGGATGGGCGCATTCCTTTCCGGAACAGGAAAGTCCGTCCGCGGGTCAACGGGTCTCGGTGTCTCCGGCGCGGGTCACGATCAGGTTCGACGCTCCGATCGAGAAGATATTTGCGAAGCTCGAGGTGCTCGACAGTGACGGCAAGCCGCATACCGTGGGCGCGCCCGAGGTCAACCCGCAGGCGCGCACGCTCTCGATCAAAGTCGCCGCGCTGGGGCCGGGCGAATATACGGTCAAGTGGGGCGTAGTATGCATTGATTCGCATCACACCGAAGGCTCGTACGTGTTCACCGTCGCGGGTGGGGGATGATGAGCCCGGCGGCGGATCGCGCGCTTGTCGCATGGCCCATGCTGACGGCGGAGGTCACGATGCTCGGTACCGCCGTGTTCGCGCTGTTGCTGGCGCCGGCGCAGGAGTTCGACGCTCTGGCCGATGCGCTGACGCCGTTGTGGCGCGCGCTGTCGCTGCTGGCGCTGTTCTGCGCGCCGTTGGCGCTGCTGATTAGCGTTGCGAATATGGGCGATGTGTCGCTGCGCGCCGCGATTGCCTACCTGCCTGAAGTGATTCGCGAGACGCATTTCGGCCACATCTGGCGATTGAGCCTGCCACTGACGGTGATACCACCCCTGCTCGCCTGGGCGCCCGGCAGCGCCCGCGTGAGGTCGGCAGGAATTGCGCTCGCGACCGGCGCGCTGCTCCTGCTGGTCAGCTTGGCGAGTCACGCGATCGACCGGGGAGGGGCGGCCGTCGCGATTTACTTCGTCCACGAGATCGCCGCATCGCTATGGATCGGCGCGATCCTGACGCTATGGATGGGAGCGATCGTCGGCAGGCTCGGCGCGCGCTGGATAACGCGGACGGCTCCGCGGGTATCAAGCGCGGCGGGATGGACCGTGGCCGTACTTATCCTAAGCGGCATTTACACCGCGTACTATTCGCTGGACGCCGATCCGCGGCGGCTCATCTACGCTGCGTACGGCCGCGTCCTGGTGGACAAGCTATGCGCGGCGATGCTCGTGCTGCTGATCGGAGGATACAATCGCTACTGGCTGATGCCTCGAGTCAACGAATCCGCGGCGCAGGAGAGCCTGTTGCGCAACGTCGGCATCGAGTCGCTCCTTCTCATTGGCGTTCTGGGATTGGCGGCACTGCTGGCCAATACGCCGCCGGCGCATTGACGGGCAGCGCATCGCCAGGCCGTTCGCGACCCGACGTATCGGCTTCAAGAACGGGCATTGTTTATCGGCTTTTCTCTTACTTAATATTTTCAAAGCGCCGACATGCGTAAGGGGCTTGCGGCAATCTCCGATTGTCTGCGAGATGCGGATGGCAAAAAGATGCTCGTTTCAGCACGTGCGCTGGGATAAATATGATGCGTAGTCCTGGGCGCGGACACGGCATTGACTATCTCAATTCCCGGTAGGATTGTTACGCAACATTTTGTGCCGCACGGCCAGTGCCTTCTGTGGAATGTGCACTTGCTATCGCTATACGTCACAGCCGACTCACTGATCGCTCTTTCTTACTACTCGATACCGCTGTTGATGATTTATCTTCTGTTCAAGCGCCGCGATCTGCCCTTTCAGAAGATTGCGCTGCTCTTTTGCCTGTTCATTCTGTCCTGCGGCACGACCCACGCGATGGACGTGGTTACCATCTGGTATCCGGTTTATTGGGCCGCGGGCATCGTCAAGGGAGTCACCGCGGTAGTTTCGGTCGCATGTGCGATCGCGTTGATCTTCGCGGTGCCTCAAATCCTGGTCTTTCCCACCTGGTCGCGCCTCGAGGACGCCAATCGCGAGCTCGAGCGCGAAGTCAGGGAGCGGCGGCGTGCGGAAAAGCGTTTCCGCGGCCTGCTCGAGGCGGCTCCGGACGCGATTGTCATCAGTGACAGCAGCGGCACTATCGTCCTCGTTAACCATCAGACCGAGCGGATGTTCGGCTACTCGCGCCAGGAGCTGATCGGCCAGCCGGTCGAGCTTCTGCTGCCGGAGCGGTTTCGCCGCAGTCACGTGGCCCAGCGCGAAGGATACCTGAAGGAGCCGCGCGTGCGCGCAATGGGCAGCGGACTCGAGCTGTTCGGACTGCGCAGAGACGGCAGCGAGTTTCCGGTCGAGATAAGTCTCAGCCCGCTGCGCACCGACGAGGGCTTGCTGGTTTCGGCCGCGGTGCGCGACGTCACCGACCGCAAGCGCGTGGCGATGGAGCTGGCGCGGGCGCGCGACGAGGCGATGGAAGCGTCGCGGCTCAAGTCAACCTTCGTTGCGAATATGTCGCACGAGTTGCGCACGCCGCTTAACGGCATCATCGGCTTCAGCCAGCTGCTGCATGCCGGTCTGATCGATCCTGCCACGCCCGAGTACAAGCGCAGCCTCGCGGACATCCTGGCGAGCGGACGCCATCTGCTGAAGCTGGTCAACGATATGCTCGACCTGGCGAAGATCGAATCGGGGAAAATGGAGTTCATCCCCGAAGTGGTCGAACCGGCGTCGCTGGTGCAGGAGATATGCGGTGTGCTGCGGGGCATGGCTTCGCAGAAGAACATCCAGGTCGAGGTCGAGGTTGCGCCCGAACTGGGGCGCATCGTGCTCGACTCCGGCAAGCTGCGTCAGGTCCTGTACAACTATCTTTCGAACGCGCTGAAATTCAGCAACGACGGCGCGCAGGTGACGATCCGCATGCGTCCGCAGGGCGAGGAATGGTTTTATCTCGAGATCGAAGACGGCGGCGCAGGCATCCGCGTTGCCGACATCGCGAAGCTGTTCACCGAATTTTGCCAGCTTGATTCATCGTCCGCGAAACACCACCAGGGCAGCGGACTCGGGCTCGCGCTGACCCGCCGCATCGTCGAGGCACAGGGCGGCAAGGTCGGAGTGCGCAGCGAGTTCGGCAAGGGCAGCGTCTTCTGGGCGGTCCTGCCGCGCTGCCACACGGTTCAGACCAATCACGCCGCCGCGCAGACGTGATTGAGCCGCCGCCAAGCTCCTGCCGAAGCCGCGACGGCTTCTCCGCGTTTTACAATAAAGAGCAGAGGAAGAAGCCGCTGAAGACCGTCCGCCCGCGTTACTTTCCGCGGCATCCGGTTCCGCGGCATTGAATACTGACGCGCTCCCGGATGTAGTGGTACCCGAGCGATTCGCCCCGGGAGAAGCTCACATGTACATACCCAAGCTCTTCGAGGTCACCGACCTCGCGACCCTGCACGAGTTTATCGAGACGCACAGCTTCGCCACCCTGGTCACCGCCGCGGGCGAGCGGCCGATCGCGACCCGCGTGCCGCTGCTGCTCGAGCGCTCGCGCGGGCGCCAGGGAACCCTGCTGGGACACGTCGCTCGCGCCAACCCGCAGTGGCGCTCCTTCGACGGCGAGCAGCAGTGCCTGGCGATGTTCGATGGTCCGCACGCTTACGTTTCGCCGAGCTGGTACGCGAATGCGCCCGCGGTGCCGACCTGGAACTATGCCGCCGTGCACGTGTACGGTATTCCGCGAGCGATCCATGACGCGGAACAGCTCGCACGACTGGTCGATCGGATGGTGGCCGCGTACGAGGCGGGCATGACGGAGCCATGGCCAGGGATTCTGCCGGCGGAGTTCAAGGCATCGATGCTCAAGGCGATCGTGGGCTTCTCGATCGAAATCGATCGCATCGAGGGCAAGTTCAAGCTCGGTCAGAACCGCCCGCTCGAGGATCGGCTAGCCACCGTGGCGCAGCTCGAGGCGAGCTCCGATCCGGCCGCGCGCGAGCTGGCCGCGCTCACGCGCAGGCATCTGGCGGGTGCCGCGCGCGGCTGAGCACGCGGCGCTCGTTCCTCTAACGCATGATCTCTTTTGCCAGGCGTTCGATGCGATCGAAGGCCCGGTTAATCTGCTCGCGCGACGTCGCGTACGAGAGCCGCACGTGATTGGGCGCGTCGAAGTCGTTGCCGCCGACGATCGCCACCTGCGCCTCGTCGAGGATGATTGACGCGAGGCGGTCGCCGTCGCCGATGGGACGGCCCTTGTACTCGCGCCTGAGCATCGCCGAGACGTTGGGAAACGCGTAGAACGCGCCGTTGGGCACGTTGGGCAGGCTGAAGCCGGGCACGCGCCGGACGCGTTCGACCACCAGGTCGCGGCGCGCGCGGAACTCGGCCGCCATCGTCGCGATTTCGTCCTGCGGACCCGTGAGCGCCTCGACCGCCGCGGCCTGCGCGATCGAGTTGGGATTGCCGCTGTTCTGGCTCTGCATGCGCGTGGCTGCGGAGATGGCTTCGCGCGGTCCGGCGGCGAACCCGATGCGCCATCCGGTCATCGCATACGCTTTTGACAAGGTGTTGAACACGATCCCGTGCGACTTCAGCCGCGGCTCGAGCTCGAAGATGTGCGGGATCCGGCCGACGTAGGCGATGTGCTCGTATGCGTCGTCCGACATCACCCATACATCGGGATGCTCCGCCAGCACGCGCGCGATCGAGGTCAGTTGCTCGCCGCTGTACACCGCGCCCGTCGGGTTGGAGGGCGAGTTCAGCATGATGCCTCGCGTGCGCGGGCCGATCGCGGCGCGCAGACGCCCGGGATCGAGCAGGAAACCGTCGCTCTCGGGGCACGGCACCAGCTTGGGCGTCGCGCCGCTCAGCTGCACCATCGCGACGAAGCTGACCCAGGCCGGCGTCGGGATGATTACTTCGTCGCCTTCGTCGAACAGGCTCGCGATGATGTTGTATTCGGCCGGTTTGCTTCCGGCCGAAGCCATGATCTCGGCGGGTTCGTAATCAAGGCTGTTGTCGCGCTTGAGCTTGAGGCAAATCGCCTCTTTGAGCTCGCGCGTGCCGGACACCGCCGTGTACTTGGTCTTGCCGGCGGCCATCGCGCGGCGCGCGGCCTCCTTGATGCGTTCGGGTGTGTCGAAGTCGGGCTCGCCGGCGGCGAGCGGGATGACGTCGATGCCGGCTGCGCGCAGCTCGGTCGCGCGCGCGTCGGCGGCGAGCGTGGCCGAAGGCTTGATTGCGGCTACTCTGCGGTTGAGCTTGAGCATTGCGGGTTCCTGGTGGACGAAATCGCGCGGTCGCCCGAAGCGGCGCGCGCGAGCGCTGAGATTATCAGAGCCGAGCGGCTCAGTCGATTTTCAGCTTGGCCCGCAGCCGGTTCATCACCATTTCCGGCACCAGCTCGGGCAGGCGCTTGCCGTGTCCCGCGACCTCCTTGATCAGGCGCGAGGCTGAAAAGAACAGCTTGGGATTGGCGAACAGGAAAACGGTCTCGACCTGCGGCCACATCTGGCTGTTCATATGCGCCATCTGCAGCTCGTAGTCGAAGTCGGTCACCGCGCGCAGGCTGCGGATGATGATATGAGCGCCGATGCGCTGCGCATAATCGACCGACAGTCCGCTGAACTTGTCCACGCGCGCGCGCGGCTCGAGGTCGCGGATGGTCTCGCGGATCATCTCGACTCGCTCGTCGGGCGTGAACAGAGCCGGGTCCTTGTGCGGATTGTAGGCCACGGCCACGATCACTTCGTCAAAGATCGCGACGCTGCGCCGGATGACATCGATGTGTCCGTTGTGGATCGGGTCGAAGGTCCCCGGATAGATCGCGCACCTGGGCGCCGCATCCTTACCTTTGTTCATACCCGCCGTCGCTTCCGCCTAGCGCGGCCGAGCCGCGCGGTAAAGGGCGATCCGATGGTCGCCCAGGGTTGCACAGTTGATCATCTCGAGTCCCGCCGCGTCGGTTTCCGGCGCGCGGCGGGCCTGGCGCACCACCACGCACGCGCCCGCATCAAGCAGTCCGCGCGCCGCGAGCGCGCCGAGCACGGCGGCGCTGACGTCGTTGCGGTAGGGCGCGTCGATGAACACGAGGTCGAAGCGTTCGCCGCGCGCGACCAGCGCCGCGAGCGCGCGCTCGACCTCGGCGACGACCACCTCGGCGCGCGCTTCGAGGCCCAGGGAGGACAAGTTGTCGCGGATGGCCGCGGCTGCCGCGCGCGAGGAATCGACGAATACCGCGCGGGCGGCCCCGCGCGAGAGCGCCTCCAGGCCGAGCGATCCGCTCCCGGCAAACAGGTCCAGCACGCGCGCGCCCGAAAGTTCGATGCGCGAGGATACGCGCGAGAAAATCGAGGCGCGAACCCTGGCAGTCGCAGGGCGGGTCCGCAGCCCACGCGGCGCGCGCATCCGCCGGCCATGAGCTTCGCCCGCAATGACCCTCACCGCGCACACCTCCCGGATCTGACGCGCAGCGCGGATCCCGGGCGCGCCGGGATGCGTATGCCGAATCGATGTCGCACTCAAAAAACCCGGCATCCCTCATGCCGACGGGGCGGACCATAGCCCAGTCGCCGGATTGCCGCAAGTTTGACCCTGGTCGGGCGGGCGCTACGTTCGGAATCCGCGATCGCGCGTCCGCGTCTCCTCTGGCGCGCCCTCGGAATTTGAGTTACCTATCTTAAGATTTCGCCGGACGTCGGCGATCGGCCAGTAACTTCTGAACTCGAAAATAGTTCGACCGAAGGCAAGGTTAAGGAAAGATCATTTGTGCGCTCGTGCGCGATCAGCTTCGCCTCCAGCCCTGCGCCCGCCCGACGTGAGGCGCTCGCGGGTCGCCGCTTCGCCCGTTCATCATGTCCCTAAGCTGCGAGTCTTCCGCCCGTGCTGATTGATCTCCTCATCGAAGCAATCAAGGCGATCATCGTCGTCGTGATGGTGCTGAACCTTGCGGGCCTGCTGCTCTGGTTCGAGCGCAAGGGCAGCGCGCTCATCCAGGATCGGATCGGCGCCAATCGAGCGGCCATCACCGGGCTCGGGCGGCGCCTGGGCCTGCCCAACTTCGGTATCGTCAACACGCTCGTTGCCGACCCGCTGAAGCTCTTCACCAAGGAAGACTTTGTGCCTGACGGCGCCGACAAGTTCCTCCACGGCCTGGCCCCGTTCCTGGCGCTGTTCCCGGTGCTGATCACGTTTGCCGTGGTGCCGTTCGGCGACGTCATCCGGATCGGCTCGCGCACGATCACACTGCAGGCGGCCAACATCAATGCGGCCGCGCTCTACATCCTGGCGACCATCGGCATCGGCGTGTATGGGGTTGCGCTCGGCGGATGGGCTTCGAACAATCGATGGGCGCTGCTCGGCGGCATCCGCGCTTCGGCGCAGATGATCTCGTACGAGATCGGGCTCGGACTCGCGATCATTGCCGTGGTCATGACCTACGGCACGGTGGATTTGCAGGCGATGTGCCGCGCGCAGGGCGGAGTGTGGTTCGGCTTCCTGCCGCGATGGGGGATTTGTCTGCAGCCGCTCGCTTTTCTGATCCTGCTCACGGCCGGCATGGCCGAGTCCAAGCGCGTGCCCTTCGATTTGCCCGAGGGCGAATCCGAACTGGTCGCCGGGTACTTCACCGAATACTCGGGCGGCAAGCAGGCGGTGTTCATGATGACCGATTTCGCCGAAATCGTGCTGGTCGCGGTGCTCATCACGGTCTTCTTTTTCGGCGGATGGCAGGTGCCGTGGCTCTATCGCGACGGCTTTCATTTTCCTGGCGGCGCCCATCTGGTGCTGCCGCAGGCGCTGGTCGCGATTCTCGGCATCGTCTCGTTCATGATCAAAACCATGATCTTCTGCTGGTTGCAGATTCTGATCCGCTGGACGCTGCCGCGGCTGCGTTACGACCAATTGATGCGGCTGGGATGGAAGGGGCTGGTGCCGCTGGGGCTCGCCAATCTCGTGGTCACCGCGGTCGTGGTGGTGTTGGCGTCGGGGGCCGGCTGAGATGACGCTCGGCGTATTCGTCTTTCTCGCGGTGCTCTCGGTGATTTCCGCGCTCGGCACGGTGGCGCAGCGCAATCCGGTGCATTGCCTGCTATCGCTGGTGGTCACGCTGCTCACGATCGCGGTGATGTTCCTGGCGCTCGACGCGGTGGCGGTCGGTTTCCTGCAAGCCATCGTATACGCGGGCGCGATCATGGTGCTGTTCCTGTTCGTGATCTGGCTGCTCAACCTGCAGAGCGAGCTGCGCAGCGCGCCCGGCTACCTGGCGCTCAAAGCTTCGGCAAGCGTCCTGTTCGCGCTGCTGATAGCCGAACTGTGCCTGCTGCTGTGGCGCGCGCCGAGCGCGAGCGGCGCCCGGCAGGTGACGCCGCCCGGTTACGGCTCGCTCGACAGTCTGGCGAAGATTCTCTTTTCCGATTACCTGATTTCCTTCGAGGTTACTTCGATCCTGCTGCTGGCCGCGATCGTCGGCGCCGTGGCGCTTGCCCGCCGCGAGCCGCAACAGCGCCCGGTCGGCGCAGCCGCCGCGCTGGCCGCCCGCTCGCGGACCGGCGATGAGCCGCCGTCGGCCACCGATCCGACGGCGCGCGCGGAGAGCGCCTGATCATGGTTCCGATGACCTACGTGGTGGGCCTGAGCGCGGTGCTGTTCACGATCGGCGTGGCCGGCGTGCTTCTGCGCCGCAACGTGATCGTGATCTTCATGTCGATCGAGATCATGCTGAACGCGGTCAACCTGGCCTTCGTCGCGCTCGGTCGGCGGCTGGGCTCGATGGACGGGCAGGCGATCGTGTTTTTCGTCATGACGGTTGCGGCTGCGGAGGCCGCGGTCGGTCTCGCGATAATCATCTCGGTCTTCCGCAACCGCGAAACCGTGAACGCCGACGAGCTTAACCTGATGCGCTGGTAGGCGGGCGGCGGCGCACCAAGCAGGGTAATCCAGGCCAATCCCGACGGCTAAATCATGACGCTTCAATTTCCCCCGCTCGCGCTCATCCTCTTTTTCCCGGCGCTGGGTTTCATCTTCAACGTCTTCTATGGCGATCGCGCCGGGCGCGGCGCAGTCAACCTGGTTGGGCCGGGCGTGATCTTTGTCGCCTTCGCCATCGCGCTTTGGAGCTTCATGCGGCTGCTCGCGATGCCCGCGGGCGGAGTGCTGGAATTCGTGCTCTGGCCGTGGATCGTCGCGGGCCGGTTCCACACCGCGATCGGCCTGCGCCTGGACGCGCTTTCGGCCGTGATGGCGCTGGTAGTGACCGGGGTGGGCGCACTGATCCATCTGTACTCGGTCGGCTACATGGAGCACGACCGGGATTTCGCGCGCTACTTCGCCTACCTCAATCTGTTCGCGCTGTCGATGCTCATCCTGGTGCTGGCGGACAATCTGCTGCTGATGTTCGTCGGATGGGAGGGCGTCGGGCTGTGCTCCTATCTGCTGATCGCGTTCTGGTACGACAATCCGCAGTTCGCCTACAACGGGCGCAAGGCCTTCGTCGTCAACCGCGTCGGCGACGCCGGCTTCGTGCTCGGGATCCTGACGCTGGTGTCGGCGCTGGCCGCGCACGGCGTGTGGAGCCTGGATTTCGCCGCGATGCAGGCGCATCGCGCGGTGCTCGCTCCGGTGGCCACGATGGCGGGGCTTTTGCTGTTGCTCGGCGCAACCGGCAAATCCGCGCAGATTCCGCTTTATGTCTGGCTGCCCGACGCAATGGTCGGCCCCACGCCGGTCAGCGCCCTGATCCACGCGGCGACCATGGTCACCGCCGGCGTGTACATGGTCGCGCGGCTCAATTTTCTCTACACGCTCACGCCCGAAGCGATGTACGTCGTGGCCACGGTGGGCGCGGTAACCGCGTTCTTTGCCGCCACCATCGCGGTGGTCCAGACCGATATCAAGCGTGTGCTGGCCTACTCGACCATCAGCCAGCTCGGTTACATGTTCATGGGCGTCGGCGTCGGCGCGTTCGCGGCCGGCATCTTCCACGTGATGACGCACGCATTTTTCAAGGCGCTGCTCTTTCTCTGCGCGGGGTCGATCATCCATGCGCTCGACGGCGAACAGGACATGATGCGTATGGGCGCGCTGCGCATCAGGATGCCGCTCACCTACGCGACCATGCTCGCGGCGACCCTGGCGATCAGCGCAGTGCCCGGCTTCTCGGGCTACTTCTCCAAGGACCTGATCCTCGAGCGCACCTTCGAAGCGGGATTTCCGGGTCTGTGGCTCATCGGTGTCATCACCGCCGCGCTGACCGCGTTCTACATGTTCCGCCTGCTGTTCCTGACCTTTCATGGCAGCTCGCGCATAGCGCCCGACAAGCATCCGCATGAGCCGCCTGCGACGATGACGGTTCCGCTCGTCGTGCTGGCGGTGCTCGCGGTGATCGGCGGATGGGTTCAGCTGCCGCGGGGATGGCTGTGGGGCGGAGCTTTCACCCGCTTCCTGTCTTCCGTGGTGGGGCCGTTCCGTACCGAGGCCGCGCACGGCGCCGCGACCGGAACCATCGGACTGATAGCCACGCTGGCGACGCTCATCGGGATCGTTCTTGCTTACGTGCTGTATATCCAGTCGCCCGGCCTTAGCGAGCGCATAGCCGCCGGCGCCGACGCCCTCTATCGATTGCTGGTGCGGAAATACTACGTGGATGAAGTTTACAATTTCGTTTTCGGACGGCTGCTGTTCTGGGGTTCTGAGAATGTTCTGCGCCGCGGCGTGGACAGCGGCTTGATCGACGGCATCGTCAACGGCGCGGGCCTGGGGGTCGAAGAGGCGGGCGATGCCGCGCGCCGTTCGGAAACCGGCAACGTCCAGGTGTATGCGTTCGTGTACCTGTTGGGCGCGGTCGCGATCGTTGCCTACTACGTCTTCCTGGTGCTGGTGCGCTGATGGGACTCCCCTGGCTGACCGTGATTATCTTCACGCCGCTGTTGGGCGCACTGTTCGTGCTCGCGGTGCCCGAGGAGCGCCTGACCTGGCGCGCCGCATTTCTCTTCTCGCTGATTCCGCTCGCGGCTTCGATTTACCTGCTCGGTGCCTTCGCGCCCGCGCAGGCCGGCTATCAATTCGTCGAGCAGGCGGCGTGGATTCCCCAGTTCGGCATTTCGTACCATCTCGGAGTCGACGGCATCAGCCTGTTCCTGGTGCTGCTGACCACGCTGCTCTTCTCGCTCTCGCTGCTCTATTCGGGCGGCGGCGATATCGAGGCGCGGGCGCGCGAGTTCTGCTTCTTCATGCTGGTGCTCGAGACCGGCCTGCTGGGCGCGTTGCTCGCGGTCGACCTGTTCCTGTTCTACGTGTTCTGGGAAGTGATGCTGGTGCCGATGTACTTCCTGATCGGCATCTGGGGCCACGGGCGCAAATACTACGCCGCGTTCAAGTTCATCCTGTACACGATGCTGGCGTCGATCCTGATGCTGGTGGCGATCATTTACCTGGTGCGCGCGGCGCGCGCGCATCTGGGCTACCTGACGTTCGATTTGCCCGCGCTCTACGGCGTGCCGCTCAGCCATCGCGAGGCAGTGTGGCTTTTCGCCGCCTTCGCGCTCGCCTTCGCGGTCAAGGTGCCGGTCTGGCCGGTGCATACCTGGTTGCCCGACGCGCATACCGAGGCGCCCACCGCCGGATCCGTCATCCTGGCCGGCGTGATGCTGAAGATGGGCACCTACGGCTTCCTGCGCTTTGCGATCCCGCTGTTCCCCGAGATCGCGATCGAAGCCGCGCCGCTCTTTCTCGCGCTGGCCGTGGTCGGCATCGTTTACGGCGCGCTGGTCGCGATGGTCCAGCCGGACCTCAAGCGCCTGGTTGCCTATTCGTCCGTCAGCCACCTGGGCTTCGTGATGCTCGGCATCTTCGCGCTCGATCCGCAGGGCGTGCAGGGCGCGATCTACCAGATGTTGAATCACGGGCTCTCGACCGGCGGCCTCTTCCTGCTAATCGGGATGATTTACCTGCGCCGGCACACTCGCGAAATTGCCGAGTTCGGCGGCTTGTGGAAGAGCGTGCCGATCTATGCCGCCGTGTTCATGGTGGTGATGCTTTCGTCGATCGGCCTGCCTGGCCTCAACGGCTTCGTCGGCGAGTTTCTGATCCTGCTCGGCACCTATCTCAGCAAGTCGCTGGCGGCCGAAATCGCCGTCATCGGTCTCATCCTCGGCGCACTCTACATGCTCTACGCCTACGAGCGGGTGATGTTCGGACCGATAACCAAGGCCGTCAACGCCACCATCGCCGACCTCGGCGCGCGCGAAATCGCGGTCATGGCGCCGCTCATCGCGCTGATGCTGTTCATGGGTCTTTACCCGCGGCCGCTGCTCGAGCGGATACAGCCTTCGGTCGGCGCGCTGCTCGGCCGCGTCCACGCCGCCCAGGCGCGTCTCGACAACGAGCGCCATCGCGCACAAGCGTTGGCCGCGCTGTCCGGACACATTTCTCCGCACGACGTCGACTCGATGGCCGCCAAATGAACCAGTTCAACTGGAGCGTGATCAACTTTGCCTGGCTTCCGATTCTGCCGCTGATCGTGGTTGCGGCGGGCGCGATTGGCGTGCTGCTCGTCGGCGTCGAGATCGACGACGAGGACAGCGGGGGCTTGGGCATCCTTTCGATCGCCCTGATGGTGGTCGCCGCCCTGCTCTCGCTGCTGCTGTTCGGCGGACGGCCGTCGCTGAGCTTTTCCGGCGCGCTATCGATAAGCGGCTACACCGGCTACTTCGAACTGCTGATCCTGTTCTCGGCGGCGATGACCGCCCTGATGTCGGTGGAATATGCCGCGGACCAGGGTCTCGCGGGCGCCGAATATTACTCGCTGGTGATGTTTGCCGCGCTCGGCATGATGCTGATGGCGGCAGCGGACGACCTCATCGTGATCTTCCTCGGCCTGGAAACGATGTCGATCGCGATTTACGCGCTGGCCGGCTTTCTCCGCCGCGATTCGCGCTCGAATGAGGCCGCGCTCAAGTACTTCCTGCTCGGCGCCTTCTCGACCGGCTTCCTGCTCTACGGCATCGCGCTGGTTTACGGCGCGACCGGCTCGATCAAGCTCGAGCCGATCGAAGCGGCGCTCTCGCGTCCGGCCAACGACAACGCGCTGCTGCTCGCCGGCATCGGCCTGATGCTGATCGGCTTCGGCTTCAAGGTGGCCGCCGTACCGTTTCATATGTGGACGCCCGACGCCTACGAGGGAGCGCCGACGCCGGTGACCGCGTTCATGGCGGTCGGCGTCAAGGCCGCGGCGTTTGCCGGCTTCGTCCGCGTGTTCATGGCGCACTTCGGGCCGCTCGGGCCGCAATGGACAACGCTGCTGTGGGCGGTTGCGGTGTTGACCATGACCGTGGGCAATCTGGCGGCGTTGGTGCAGACGAACATCAAACGCATGCTGGCCTACTCGGCCATCGCGCACGCCGGTTATATCCTGGTCGGGATGACGGCGGTCGCCGCTGCGCGCTCGGGCGGGGCGATTCTCTATTACCTGCTCGGCTACGCCTTCACCAACCTGGGCGCATTCGCGGTGGTAATCGCGCTGGAGCGCCGCGGCGCCGTCAGCGACGACATCGCCGACTACCGCGGCCTGGCGACCCGCCATCCGTGGCTGGCCGCTGCGATGGCGCTGTTCATGTTATCGCTGACCGGCGTGCCGCCGCTCGCCGGATTTTTCGGCAAGTTCTACATTTTCTCGGCGGCGCTCGACGCCCACCTGGTGTGGCTGACGGTCATCGCCGTGATCAACAGCGTGATTTCCGCCTACTACTATCTTTCAGTGCTGATCGCGATCTATGCGCGCGAAGGCGGAGTTGAGCCCGTCGCCCTGCGCACGCGTCCCGCACTGGTCGCGGCGCTGGTGATCGCGTCGATCGGCACGGTGGCGATCGGACTCTTCCCGCAGGCCTATACCAGCAGCGCGGACTCCGCCTTCGCTTCGGCGCTCGGCAGCCATCCGCATCGTCACGTAGTCTTGGATCGCTAGCCGCTCGCCTGTCAGCGGAGCGGCGCCATGCGGCCCTCAGCGCCGGCGCGCCGACTTGCGCCGCGGCCGCGCGGCCGCAGCACCCGCGCTCTTGCGCGAGGCGCGCCCCTTCGCCGCCGGAACGGCCCGCACCGCCGCCGCGGGCCGCGACGCGGTCGTGGCTGCGGGGCCGGCGTACGCGTCGGCCTCGATTTCGACCAGCATGTCGGGATGCACCAGGCGTGCGACCTGGACCACCGTGGACGCGGGCGGCGCCGCTCCGAATACTTCCTGGTGAGCGCGCGCCAGGTCGCCAAACCGCTCGAGCTCGGTCACGTACACGCGGGTACGCACCACGCGTTCCAACCCGATACCCAGCCGCGCCAGCGCGGCTGCGATGTTGCCGATCGCCTGGCGCGCCTGCACGTACATCTGTCCGCGCCCCACCAGGCGGCCATGCTCGTCGAGACCGGTGCTGCCCGATACTGCGACCCACTCACCCGCGCGCACTGCGCGCGAATAGCCGAAAACCGGTTCCCACGGTGCCGCGCTCGAGATGCGGACGATATCATCCATCGAAGCTGCCCTCCGACAAGGCCCTCCGCAGGGACGGCCGAGGTCCCGACCATGATTCGGTATCCGCGCAAACGGCCGCGGTTCCCGTGCGTGTTCGCCTACTCGGCGTCCGCACCTAGCGGTCGCGCGATGGCCACTGCTCCTCGATTTCGCGCGCCACCGACCGCATCGGCGATACGGTCGGCTGCGATGCAGGGGCCAGCCATCGTATCAGTTGCACCACTCGCGAGCTGAACGTGAGTTCCTGCGGACGGCCACGCATCATGTCGATGTCGTGTTCCACCACCTGCCGCTCATCCGGCCGCTGTTCCGCCGACCCGGACGTGCTCGCCGAAACACCAAAGCGCCGCCACTCCACCACAACCCATCCTCCCCTGTACAACTTCCCCCATCTCCAGCCGAAGCAGCCTCCGCCGCAATCATACATAGACCGGGGGTGATGCGCAAAAATTCGCTTCCGCTTCAGGCGCAGCCGTGCGAAGGCGGACCGCGCATCCTGCTGTAAAAGCACTTCACGCCGTCTGAAGCGGTATCTAGAGAAATACAAGCTTGCTCGGCACAGGAACCTCCGGAACCTCCGGAAGTCCGAAAAGCTCCCCCGCTCGGACGATCTTACGCCGAGTATGGACTCGCGCAGACCGCCGTTGTCTGCTGATAGAAGAGATCGTTGACTGGAGTTGCCGCTTTCCTCTCGCTCGTTCATCTTCTTCCGGAGACTGCGATGTCTTACTTCGATGTCCGCCGACATTACTCAAAATAGCTGCTCGGAACAGAAAACCGGGCGGGAAGCTTTGCGCGCTGGCCCACCGCGGATCTCGACAAACAGCCGTTCAGTCCGCAGATCGCCGCCAAGTCCTCGCGTCTGAAGCGCGCCGTCGTAAGTTGCAGCAGCTGTCCGTATTGCGCCGTCGGATGCAGCCAGTTGGTTTACTCGAACGCCGGGCAAGTCATCGATATCGAACGCAACCCGGACAGTCCGATCAACGAAAGCACGCTCTGCCCAAGGGCCCCAATACGTTCCAGTTGCTTTCCAACCCCCATCGTGTGACGACGGTGAAATACCGCGCTCCCACCCGGGTGGAGAGGTTCAGTCGCGATGAGATCGAGATGAGCAAATAGCGGTCTTGCTGGCGAAGGCCATAGCGGTTCGCATTCCATAGCGGTCGAACAGCAACACTTGAGCACTTGATTGCGGCGGACAGCCTTGTTTCCGCTTAAACCGGCATAAGACTATCGCAGGCGCCAGTGCGCGCGTTTCCAATCTCCGCGATGTGATTCGCTGAGTCGATTTTCCGTGGTGCAGTTGAATGTTGGGATGGAGAACGGCGTCAAACTATGACGCGGGTCCTTCAACTCCAGGGAGTTACACGTCAGCAGGAGTTACCAGCGCGAAAGGTTATTGATGCGCCGGTGCGCGAGGGGGCTCGCCAACCGACGTTGCCGACCCTGAATCTTTATCTGGGAGAGAGGGCGGAAATTGCAGCGAGCGGCAAAGGCTTTGCGGTCAGGATGGGGCGTTACCGCGATTGCGTTGCTGGCGATCGTTGCGCTGGGCGCCGGCCTTGAAGTTCTGGCAAATCGACGGCACGCCGATCGCTGGTTGCACGGCGCGGCCGATCCGTCGATGGCGGCAATAAGCGCACTGGTGGCAAAGGGCGATGTTGCGCAGGCCGCCAGCAGGATCAGCGCGATCTATCGCTTCGATCGGCCCGTGGGCCTCCTCGCCCTGCAGCGGTTTTCTCTGCTGGTGCTCGCCCGCGGGTTGCAGCAAAAGGATGTTTTCGAAAGATGCTACGCCGCGAGCGCGCTCGCCGGGGGCGGGAACGATCAAGGCCTGCAGATGCTCGTCAACATTTTTCAGCGCAACCCCGACCTCAGCGTCAAAATGGCGATTGCGGACGGTCTCGGCGCGGACGGCGATCGCAAGGCAGTTGCCATCCTTGCCCACCTGTACTACCACGGCGAGGTTCTCGATCGACGGTTCATCGTAAACGCCCTCTCGATGAGCAGCGACCCGAGCGCGGCCGCGGTGCTGAGTGACGCAGCGCGCCAGTCCGATCCGACTCTCCGAGCCGCGGCGCTGCAGGGTTTAGGGCACCTCGGCCACCGCAATGCCATTCCGCTATTGCGGCTTGCTCTCGCCAAGGGCCAGACCTCGGACAAGGTCAACGCCGCCCGATCGCTGCTGTTGATGGGCGACAGTTCGGGCATCGATTTGCTGCGCGACACGCTGGATGATCATTCCCAGGGCAACGCGCGCGCCAGCGCCGCGGTCGCGCTCGGCTACGCAGGCGATCGGTCGGTGGTCCCGATACTGCGTCGTGCGCTTGCTGACGAGAACATCGACGTGCGGCTGGGTGCGGCCGCGGCGCTGACCCACTATAAGGACTCCGGCGCGGTCGCCTACCTGCGTGGCGCCATTCACGACCAGGATCAGGTCACGCGCCGCCACGCCGCGCAATTGTTCAAGGACCTGGATTTCGCGATGGCGCGGCCGATTCTGATCGAAGCGCTGTCCTCGCCGGACCCTGAAATACAACTGGCTGCGGTCAAGGCATTCGGCACGGACGGAAGCGATCGCGACGTCGAGTTATTGGGCCGCTTGCTGCGCACTACCAATGATCCGATTACCCGCGCAGCCATCGCGTGGTCTTTAGGGCATATCGCGAGCCCCGACGGCATCGCGACGCTGCTGACCATGGTGACGGAGACCAGTCCGACGGTTCGTTACACCGCCGCTGACGGGCTCGATTACGCAGCCAGGCACTTGTTGAGCAAACGAGCAGCTCAGCAGCAGTTGATCCAGTCGGTAAAGTCGAACTTCAGATGATGGCAGGCAAAAAAATGTAGACCAGCACAAAAGGAGGCCACAATCATGGTACGCCTTTCAATGCCAGATGAAGCGCTTCGCTCGCGATCGTGGCACGGCATATTCGCGGCGCTGGCGATTGTGGCCGCGCTCGGCTTCAGCGCGGGCGCTGCGCGAGCGCAGGATATCAAGACCTATACCCGGGCGACGTTCGACAGCTGGCTGGCGAAATACAAGAACGCCAAGCCCGAGTTCAAGGTGGGCGATGTGCTCACGGCCAAGGACATGGACAAGATCCGGCCGTTTGTCTTTCCCGGCTACGCCTACTTTCTGAACTTTCCCCAATTCCGAATGAAGATAGGCGCGCCGGTCGATCACACTCCGCGCCAGGATTACATGGCGTGCACTGAGAAGTATCAGAGCCAGGTGCGCATGCTGCCCGACCATACGATGGCCAATTACGTCTGCGGGCAGCCGTTCCCGAATTCGCAGATAACCGTGAAGGATCCCAACGCGGGATGGAAGGCGGCATGGAATTTCGAGTATCGCTGGCAGAACTATGGTCTGCTGACGATCGCGCCTGCGACCTGGGACAGCTTCGGCGGCACGCATCAGATCCCGGTATGGCAGGATCCGCCAAGCGACTGGCTGGACTATTCCGGGGTCAAGAATCTCAAGTACGCTCCGCCCTCGCCGGAGGAGATGAAGATGATCTATGGCGGCGGCGGAACTTTCGAACGCACCATCAGCGCGTTTTACCGGCGTCTTTACTACACGCATCTTGCGATGCTGCCGGACCATACGCTGCCGGCGCCAGGTGCCAGGCAGATCGAGTTCAAGGAGTTCACCGGCTTTTACTCGCCATTCGACATTCGCGGCACCGCGTTCATCATCTACCGCTATTCGGATCCGCATCGCGAGGATGACGCCTGGGCGTATATCCCCACGCTGCGGCGCGTACGGCGCATCTCCGCCGAGGTCAAATCGGATTCCCTTCTGGGCACCGAACATACATTGGAAGACTTCTACAGCTTTTCCGGCCGCGAGCTCGAATGGCACTGGCGCTTTCTCGGATGGAAGGATCAGCTAGCGGTTCAGGACTCCGTCCATGACTACTCATATCTGTACGGGCCCAACGGATTCATACCCAACGACACCTGGACGCTGCGGCGTTTCGCGGTGATGGAGCGCACGCCGACCTTTGTGCGCCATCCCTACAGCAGCGTGGTCGAGGACTGGGATTCGCAGAACTACGATGCGTGGTTAATGGAGGCTTTCGATCACCGCAACCGGCTGTACAAGGTCTGGGAGTTCCAGAAGAAATGGAGCGAGACCTTTTCCAAGAACAATTGGCAGTATCCGATTAACGAGGGTACCGATACTACCGAGTTTCAGTCGGTGCAGGTGATGAATGTACAGGACGGCCGCGCAACCGTCTGGATCGTTCCTGGCGGATTTCCCAACGTCAAGGGAGCGGAGTCCGAGAGGCTTTTTGACATCAGCAATCTCGAACAGATTCATCGCTAGCGCGCACAAGTCCGCAAGCGCGTGCGATCCAGCAGCGCGGCGGGTGGACCGGCTCAGAGGTCGGTCCGCTCGGCCGCGAGCTTGCCCTCCTCGCGCAGGTTGAAGCGATCCCCATAGAGCGGTCGGCCGCCCGCAGTCGGTCCCGTTACTGCACGATCACCATCAGGCCGCCGGTTACGGTCGTGAGTTCGCCTTCGTAATGCGGGTCGCCATGATGGAGCATCGTGCCCGGCCCGCACACCCGGCCGGCGATGCAAAACGGTCAAAAGGCCGGACCCGCGCCAAGAATGTTCAACGCTCTCCCTTTGGCGATTCGAGCTGGCCTTCCGGCTGGAATTCCCTGACGCACTCCCATTGATCAAGAGCGCCGAATGACCTAAACCTCGTCGACGTCACAAAGACGAATAACAAGGTTTATGAATAGGCAAATCGAAATTGGAGAAGAAGATGAGGATACCTCAGCCCCGCGATCGCTGGATTGGCAAGGCTCTCGTAGTGGTCTTCGGTGGCATGTTGCTCGGGCTTCTGCTGGCTGAGGTTGGTCTGCGCCTGTTCGGGATAGGCGAGCAAGGACTGTATCAGTGGGATGCCGATCGCGGCTGGGGATTGCGTCCTGGGGCTTCGGAATGGCAAAGCAGGGAAGGAAATGCTTTCGTGCAGATCAACCGTGAGGGAATGCGCGATCGAGAACACTCCTACCGTAAACCCGCTGACTCTATACGTATCGCATTCATCGGTGATTCATTCACTGAAGCAGAGCAAGTCGCCCTCAAAGATGATTACGTTTCCGTTGTCGAGGATCGCATCAGGACCTGTCCACGACTGCGCGGTAAGAGCGTCGAAACGCTCAACTTTGGTTGTGATAGTTATGGGACAGCGCAGGAATTCATTACTTTGCAACGCTCGGTCTGGAAGTATTCGCCCGACATAGTCGTCTTGCTGTTCTTCGCCGGAAACGATCTGCGCAACAATTCGCTGGATCTGGAATGGCATATGTGCCAGCCGTTTTACCTGCTTGAGGGCGACGAGCTCGTGCTGAACGGACCATTTATAAAATCTCCGATATTCAGAGCGGAATGCGCCGTAAAGTTCGAGTCTCGGCGGTCGGCGGTACTCAACGTTGTGGGCGACAGCATCATTCGAATTCGGGCAGCTGCCAGAGGGAAAAAAGCATTATTTGCAGAGGTCGAATCAAACGCTGTAGCCGCCTCGAGACCGACGGCTCCGTCGCAGGCCGTGACCGCAACAGAGCCGGGACTCGCGGACGCGATTTATAAACCTCCACAGAATCAGGTATGGGAGGACGCCTGGAGGGTAACCGAGAAATTGATATTGGCGATAAATGCCGATGTCAGAGCGCATGGCGCCCGGTTTGTTCTGGTGACGGCGACGGTCGGATCGCAGGTTGCGCCCGATGCGGCCCGCCGCGCGCAGTACGCAAAGAGCCTGGGTGTGAAAGACCTTTTTTATGCCGATTCACGGCTTAAGGAATTCGGAACGCGTGCGGGAATCGACGTGTTGAATCTGGCTCCGGCGTTTCAGAATTATGCCGATGAGCATCACGCGTATCTTCATGGTTTCGCCAATACCAAATTGGGGACTGGGCACTGGAATGAGGCAGGCCATCGCCTGGCTGGAGAATTGATTGCCGGCCATCTGTGTAATCTACTTGATAGCTCTGGTCTTTGACTGAATTGTCACCCATGTTCTTCACAGGTCCCTGCGAATGGATGTGCCAGTCTGAGAGGCGATCGCGATTCGATTACAGCCCGCTTAAACATCAACGCGTGACCCTTCTTTTTCAAGGCTTCACAAGGCGCCGGCAAGCCGAGATACCGGGAGCGAGACGGGCGAAGAAGAAGGCAAGGAGCATTTGCGACCAGAGCGGACGGACAAGGATTGGTTGGCGGAGAGGGGGGGATTCGAACCCCCGGAGCCACAAGGGCTCACGTGATTTCGAGTCACGCCGGTTAAACCTGACTCCCGAACCTCTCCGCGTTTTAGCAGCATTTATGTTTGCTGCGCCGCGGTCAAGGTGAGCCGAAGCCGATGCGCGAGCTTCCGGCCGGCGCATATCTGCAGTAGCTTCGGTCCCGGGTGCGTGCGGTCTTTGGATGACGCGTGCCGCGAATGTCGAAGCTTTGATGGAGAGCTCTTTGTCGCGCGACGATCGGGAAGCCGGGGAGCGAAAACCGCGGCCGCTCAGCCTCGTCGCGTGGATGATCGCGGCCAAGATCTGCTGCATGTTCGGCTCGGCCGCGTTTGCCTCGACGCTGGTCGAGCTGTCGCGGGTCTGGCATCTCGACGCAACGCGTGCCGGTTGGATCAGCAGCGCCTACCTGCTCGGCTACGCGCTTGCCGTGCCGCTGCTGGTCGGACTGACCGACCGCGTCGACGCGCGCTCCGTCTATCTTGCCGGATGCGCGATTGGCGCGGTTGCCTTCGCCGGTTTCGCCCTGTTTGCCGACGGCGCCTGGAGCGCCTTTCTGTTCCAGGCGATGGCCGGCGTGTCGCTCGCGGGCGCCTACATGCCCGGCTTGCGGGTGCTCACGCAGCGCCTTCCGGCCCGGACCCGCATCCGCGCGGTGCCGTATTATACCGGCGCCTTCGGCGTCGGCACCGGCCTCTCGTTTCTTATCAGCGGATGGGCGGCAGCGCGGTACGGCTGGCAGGCCGCGTTCGTCGGCGGCGCGATCGGCTCGATCGGCGCGGCAATTCTCATGACGATTGCGACCTGGGCCGTCCCGGTCGAGCGCGACCTGGAGCTTGCTCCGCCCGGTCGACATCCGCTCGACTTCCGCCCCGTTTTGCGCAACCGCGGCGTGCTCGCGTACATCGTTGCCTACGGCGGTCACTGCTGGGAACTGTTCGCCTTTCGGGCCTGGCTGCCGACCTTCCTGCGCTTCGCCGGCGGGCATCCCAATGGCGCCGGCGCGGCCCTGGCCGTGCCGCGCTGGTCGATGCTGATCGTGCTCATCGGCGTGCCTTCCAGCATCGCCGGCGCGGAGTTGGCGCGGCATTGGCCGCGCGACCGAATGCTGCGCTCGTTCGAGGCCTCGAGCATCGCGCTGAGCGTGATCGGCGCGATGAGCGGCAACCTGTCGCTCGCCTGCGCGGTGCTGGCGATGTTCGCTTACAACGTCGCGATCACCGCCGATTCCGGGGCGCTCACGGCGGCCACGGTCGCGGCAGCGCCCGCGCACGAGCAAGGCGCCAGTCTTGCGGTTTACTCGATGGTCGGGTTCGGCGGGGGCGCCGCGGGGCCGTTGCTGGTGGGCCGCGCGCTTGACCTCGGTGGCGGGTTCAACCATCCGCAGGCCTGGTATCTGGGGTTCCCGGCAATGGCGGCGGGCTCCGCCCTGGCCGCGATCGCCCTCTCCGTGGTTCCGCCGCGAACCCCGGCGGTCGCGCGCAGGCCAGCCGGGAAGGCGGCCGCGTCTGAGCTTTGACCCTGCGCGCTTCGGAGAGTTCGTCGCGAGGAAATTGAGCGGTACGACGCGAGCGTGGCCGGCGCCGCGTCGCTTTGCTAGCTTCGGTCTCACGATCCACCTCGCAAACGAGGAGAACGCGCGATGGCCACCGCGATAAAGATGGCGCCCAACTGGCGCGAGCAACTCGGCGACAAGCTGGTCACACCCGAGGAGGCGGTCGCACACATCAAGTCAGGCGATCGCATCACCGCTTCGATCGCGCACATGACGCCCTTCACGCTGTTGCATGCTTTGGCGGGGCGCCTGATGGAACTCGAGCGGGTGGTAGTCAACTACAGCGCGGCGCTGTTCGCCTTCGACCTGCCCGGTATCGGCGAGCGCTTCCGGCTCGAATCGTTCTATCTGTCGCCGATCGATCGCGCCCTCTTCCACGACGGCAAGGGCGAATTCATCCCGGTCAGCTACTACCGCGCCGGACATCTGCCGCCGGGCCTCGAGGATTTCAACGTTTACCTGATGACGGTGTCGCCGCCGGATGCGAACGGCGAGGTCAATTTCGGCGATTTCCAGATCATGTCAAAGCTGTGCGCGCGCAACGCGGGCCTGGTGATCGCGGAGATCGATCCGCATTCGATCCGGATCGGCGGCGACAACTCGATGCATATTTCGGAAATCGACTACTTTGTCGAACGCACGGTCGGCATGCCGCAGATGGCGATGCCGCCGGTTTCGGAAGAGGAACGCCGCACGACCGACACCATCTGCTCGCTGGTCGCAAAGGAACTGGTGCCCGACCGCGCCACGCTCCAGGTCGGAGTCGGCTCAACTTCGGGCGCGATGATGGCTTATCTGCGCGGCCATCGCGAGCTTGGCATGCAGACCGAGATTATCCCGGTCGGCACCACCGACCTGGTGCGCGAGGGCGTGCTGACCGGCAAGCACAAGAAGATTTTTCCCGGCCTGGTGGTGGGCAGCGGTTTCGCCACCGGCACGCCGCGCGCGCAGCTCGAATACGCCGACGGCAATCCGGTCTTTCAATTGTATGACTTCAACTTCACCGACGACGTGCGCACCATCGCGCGCGAGGAAGGCCTCATCTCGATCAACAACGCGCTGTGCGTCGATCTGACGGGCCAGGTCGGCTCCGAGTCGGTGGGGCATCAGATGTACACCGGCACCGGCGGGCAGATCGCGTTCGGTGTCGGCGCCTCGCTCGCCGGCGGCAAATCGATCATCGTGCTGCCCGCGAGCGCTCTGGCGGCCGGGCAACGCGTGTCACGCATCACGCCGAGTCTCCCGCCGGCGAGCGTGTTCACGCTGCCGCGCGCCTTCGTGCACTACGTGGTCACCGAGTATGGAGTGGCCAGGCTGATGGGTAAGTCGCTGCGCGAGCGAGCGCGCGAACTGGTCGCCGTCTCGCATCCGGACTTCCGCAACGAGCTCGCGGCGGAGGCGCGCCGGATGTACGGATGATGCACGGTTGAGTCCGCGCCGGCCCGTTCAGCCCGGACGCGGCGTGTAGATTCCTTCGAATCCCGGCGGACGCCATCCCGCGTTCGCGCACGGCACGCAGACGTCGAACTGCTTGTACTGCTCCTGCTCGCGGCCGAGCAGGCTGACCATGCTCTCGGTCGAGACGGTTTTGCCGCACGCGACGCAGGTCGCCGCCAGGGCCTTGTTCTCTTTGGCTTTCTCGCTGGGCATTTCGGTTTGAGTCAACGGCCGCACTCCGGATCCGGCCGCGCAAATTTCATACTCAATTCGCCAGGCGCTGCGCAACAATGCACGCCGGCAAGCCAGGTCAATGGCCCGCCGAGCCGATCGCGATCCCGATGAGCAGGGCGACGCCGACCACCAGCGCCAGCGCAAGCAACGCGCCGATGCTGTGCGCGCGCTGCTGCTGCTCGGGCGTGATCGGGTTTTCGACGTGCGCCGAATGGATGCCGGTCCGGTAGCCGGTGTGCGACGTGTAATAGATTCCGGTGCCTGGGATGCCGACGGTGCGGCGTATCCCGGTCGGCCCCATCGTCATGTGCGCGCCGCGAACGCCGACCGTAAGACTCGGGCCTGACTTGGAAAGATTGATCGAGAGGCCGGGGAAGATGCGCAGCCGCCGATAGAAACGGAAGTTACCCATCGCCGGAAGATCACGATCCGAGATGCGGCTGAGCGCGAACGCCGTCGGCCGACTTGCGCGCGCGCCCGGCATGCGTCGCATCGCGCCCCGCCAATCGGGAGCCGCCCAGTGGAGCACCAGGACTTCGATCGAATGCTTCGACGCCGCTCCCGCCGCTGCACGCGCCGTGGTCCGTGACGACCTCGACATTGCGCGTGTCTGCTCCCCGCGTTTCGAGCAGCGGCGCGCTCGGTTTGCCCGCGGAGAGCGACTGCAGGCGCGCGTCGCTGACGTTGCGCATCAGGATGAGCGGCGCCCGGCCCGCGGAGCCGCGGGCGGCGAAGCCGAAGACCCGCAGATCGCGCACGTCGTCAAACAGCGCGGCCGGCCGCATATCCGCGCGTTCCCAGCGGTTGCGCCAATTGCTTACCGTCAGGCCGTCAACGTGTCGGGCATAGAGCGCGTACGCCGGGAGCGGACCGAACATCTCGCCCTGCGGATACGCCTGCGGCAATTCGGGGACCGCGAGGTCGTCGAAGCGGTCGCCGCCGATTTCCTCCACGTCAACGTCGGCGACCGTAACGCGGCGAATCGGATAGCCGGGAAGTCCGTCGAACGAGCATGGCCGCGCCGCATCCAACGCGATGATATTGCTGAAGCTGATGTCGCCGATCGATCCGGGAATGCGCACCCGCATCCCGCGCCCGCGGTTGCCGAGCCGCATGAAAATCGGGGTCCGTGCACCGCGGATCACGATATTGGAAACCTCGATGCCGCTGATCTCTCCGCCGTCAACCGACTCGATTGCGACGCCGGTGATCGGCGCGCGCCCCAACGCGCGCCGCGCCACGACGCTGTTGCTGAAGGCGATGCTGCGGAAATCGCCCTCGCTCTCGGTGCCGAGCTTGAACCCGCTGTTCGAGGTGCGCAGGATGCAGTTGGTGACCACCAGGTCCTCGGTGGCGAGACGGCGCCCGAGCGCGAGGCTCGCTTTGGCGCAGATCGCGTCGTCCCGCGTGTCGATATAGCAGTTGGCGATGCGCACGAAGCGCGAGTTGTCCGGATCGATCCCGTCGGCGTAGCCGTTGAGGATTGTCAGGTCCTCCAGGTCGGCGTCCTCGGTACCGATGAGGCTTATATTGTAGTTGGGGGCGTTGCGCAGCGTGATGCCGCGGATGGTGACATGCCGACAGTCCTTGAGCGAGATCAGCTTGGGCCCGCCGCGACGGTTTCGATTGCCGTCGATCGTGCCGGCGCCCTCGATACTCACGTTGCTCACGCGATCGCCGGCGATCACCGCGTAATGACCAAACGAGGTGTCGGGATCGTCGATCGTTGTTGCAAGCGACTGGCGCGAAGCCGCCGCGCGCGCGGCAAGCGGCCGGCGCATCTGCGGCAGCACGATCCAGGTTGGCCGCGCGGTGCTGTAGCTTCCGCCGGCCAGCCGTTCGTATGGGTCGAAATCGACGTCGTCGCGGCTCGCGACCAGGGTTGCTCCGGCCTCGAGCAGCAACGAAACGTTGCTTCTGAGATGGAGCGTACCGGTCAAGTAGCGGCCGGGCGGAAAGATTACCGTTCCGCCCGAACGGCTCGCGGCGGCTTCAATCGCCGCCTGGAGCGCGGCCGTGTCTTTGCTGAGGCCGTCGCCGCGCGCGCCATAACTCCTCACGTCATAGCGCGACGCATGACTTCGATTTAAAGCTTGGCAGCGCAAAGAGACCGCGGCCGCTGCCGCAATCGCGATCACAAGCGCGGCTCCCAGCGCCTTCGCTACAATGTTTGTCTTAAGAGCCGTGCCGCTGATGCCGTTCATTGGCATGAACGCCCATAAACCGACTCATATCAGATCCGAGTGCAAAAATAAAAAAACCGTGCGCGCGCCCGCTGCGACTGTGCCGATTTGCGCAAGCCCGCGCCGGCATCGCGGAGATGTGCGGCGAAGGCGCCCGACGCCTCCCGGGCGTGGCCGCCTGGGGAGCCTTATGGATTCGCTTGTGATCCCGGGGCTGCTATTTCCGCTGCTTTTACCGCTGCTCTGCTGCGCCGGCTGCGGCACGATCCCCGATGCGCTGGTGCTGGTGCGCTCGCCCAGGTTTTACGGCGAGCCGCTGCGGGTCACGGGCGCGCAAGGGCCGTTGTCCACGGCGCAGGGCGAGGCGATCGTCGCGCAGCTCAGTCGCCAGAGCGGCAGTCCTGACGTTCTCGCCCGTCATCTGGCGTTTGAACAGGCGATCAGCGGCGCGCCCCTGATTCTCGGCAATCGGGTGACGCTGCTTGAAAACGGCGCGCAAACTTACCCGGCGATGCTCAGCGCGATTCGCGCGGCGCGCGAAAGCATCAACCTGGAAACCTACATTTTCTCCGATGACGCGCTGGGCCGCGTCTTTGCCGGCGCGTTGATCGCGCGCCGCCGCGCCGGCGTGCGGGTCAACATCATCTACGACGGCTTCGGCTCGCACGCCACGCCCGAGGTTTTTTTTGACACGATGCGTGCGGCAGGCATCCGCGTACTCGAATTCAATCCGATCGCGCCCTGGCGAGGACATACCGTCTGGGCTCCCGACCATCGCGACCATCGCAAGCTGCTGATCGTGGACGGAAAGATCGTCTTCACCGGGGGTATGAACATCTCAGGCAGTTATCTCGGAGGATCGGGCTCGCTGCGAGAACGGCGCTCCGATCCGAAGTTCACCTCGCGCGATACCGATGTCGAAGTCGAAGGACCTGCCGTGTCCGCGTTCCAGCGGCTCTTCTTCACCACCTGGCGAACCGAGCACGGAGCGCCGCTCAATGCCGCCGACTATTTCCCGGTGCTGCTCGACCGCGGACACGATATCGTTCGCGTTCTGGGAAGCGTGCCGGAGCAGTTCACCGTCATCTACCTGACTCTGGTCTCGGCGGTGAATAACGCCGAGAGCAACATCTATATAACCGACGCCTACTTTGCGCCCGACGCGCAGATGCTCGAGGCGCTCGAGGGCGCCGCGCGCCGCGGCGTGGACGTGCGTCTGCTGGTCCCGGGAAAAACCAACGAGCCCTTCATCGGTCCGGCCACGCGCTCGCATTATTCCGAGCTGCTCAGGGCCGGAGTCAAAATCTACCAGTGGCGCGGCAGAATGCTGCACGCCAAGACCGCCACTATCGATGGCGTCTGGTCCACCGTCGGATCGTCCAACCTCGACTGGTGGAGCATCGCGCGCAACAACGAAGTCAATCTCGTGATCCTGAACACCGAGTTCGCGGCCCGGATGAGCCTGATGTTCTTCAATGACCTGGAGGATTCCGACCGCATCGATCTGCAGCATTGGGAAAAGCGTTCATTGGCGGAACGGATCGACGAGACCTTCGCCGGCTACCTGCAGCGCATGCTGTGACGCGCGACCTCGCGTGGGCCGTCAGCGGCGCGCGCGGAAGAACGCACGCAGCAACTCGCCGCACTCGCTCTCGCTCACGCCGCCATACACGGCGATGCGATGGTTGAGGCGGCCGTCGCGCCCGATATCGTAGACTGAGCCGAGCGCGCCGGCCTTCTCGTCGCGGGCGCCGAAATAAAGCTCGGCGATGCGCGCGTGAATCATCGCACCCACGCACATCACGCACGGTTCCAGCGTCACGAACATCGCCGCGCCCTCGAGCCTATAAGCGCCGAGCGCAGTCGCCGCCCGGCGCAGCGCGAGTATCTCCGCGTGGGCCGTCGGGTCGTTCAACCCGATCGGTTCGTTGTGCGCGGCGCCAAAAATTGCGGGCTCGATCAGTGAATCGCCGCCGGGCGCGACAACGATCGCGCCCACCGGGACCTCGCCCGCGGCGGCGCCGCGCCGCGCTTGGGCGATCGCCCGGGCCATCAACGCTGTTTGTCGCGCCCGCTCAATCATGGGTCAAGGGCCGCTTAAGCAGCCTGCCGACAATGCTACATTGAGAGAGGACGAGCCCCAACTCGATTTCCAGCGGCACACAAAAAATGAACGATGAAACGACGGAAATCCGCGAAATCCTACCGCAGGAACTGGCCGAGCGCCTGAGGCGCGGCGAGCGGCCGGTGATCCTTGACGTGCGCGAACCGGAGGAAATCGAGATCGCCCGGTTTCCCGGCGCCACGCCGATTCCGATGGGAGAGATCCCCTCGCGTATCGCCGAGCTCGAGCCGGACGCGGAGACCGTGGTGCTGTGCCATCATGGTATCCGTAGCGCGCAGGTCGCGATGTACCTGGCGCGGCTTGGTTTCGGGCGCGTTGCAAACCTGCGCGGCGGAATCGATCTCTGGTCGGCAACCGTCGATCCAACGGTGCCGCGCTATTAGATTGAGCCCGCTGAGTCGTGCGGCGTTAAAACCGGAGGCAAGCGTATGAGCTATCTTGCGGCGGCAATCCAGATGGCGGCGGGCAGCGACAGGACGGCCAACCTCGCGCGCGCCGAACGCCTGATCCGGCTCGCCGCCGCGCGCGGTGCGAGCCTGGTCGCCCTCCCCGAGACCTTCAATTGGCGCGGCAAACGCCCGGCCGAGGCGGAGGCCGCCGAGCCGCTCGAGGGCGAGTCGCTCGCGGCGATGGCACGGCTCGCGCGTGAGCTCGGCGTGCTCATCGTTGCCGGGTCGATAACCGAGCACGCGCCGGGCGAGGCCAAGCGCTACAACACCTCCGTGCTGATCGGTGCGGACGGCGCTCAAATCGCCGTGTACCGCAAGATCCACCTGTTCGATATCGACCTGCCCGGTCGCGTGACGGTCAAAGAATCCGAGGTCAAGCTGGCCGGTGGCGAGACGGTCGCGGCGCGCACGCCGCTGGGGACGATCGGGCTCAGCGTCTGCTACGATCTGCGCTTTCCCGAACTGTATCGGCGTCTGACATTCGCCGGAGCCCAGATCCTGACCGTTCCAAGCTGCTTCACCTTCCCCACTGGCGAGGCGCACTGGGAAGCCCTGCTGCGCGCCCGTGCGATCGAGAACCAGGCATACGTGATCGCGCCGGCGCAGTTCGGCGCCAACGTTCACGGCTTCTCGGATTACGGCAATACGATGATCGTCGATCCGTGGGGACGCGCAATCGGGCGCGCGTCGGACGAAGAAGGAGTGGTTCTAGCGCCGATCGATCTCGACTATCTGGCCCGCGTGCGGCGCGAGCTGCCGGCGCTGGAGCATGCGCGCCTGCGCGCGGGCCTCGGCTGAGCGGGCCGCGCGAGAGATTAGCGATAGTCGACAGCGCGCGGGCGCGCTTGACGATGCGGCTGACTCGCGCATAAATCAGGCACTACCTGCGCGATTGCGCGCTGCACCGGGGAAAACGTCGCATGGCAGATGGACCGTTGGCTGGCTTTCGTATCCTTGACCTGACCCAGGTGGTCTCGGGGCCGTTTTGCTCGATGCTGCTCGGCGATCTTGGCGCCGACGTGATCAAGATCGAGCCGCCGGAGGGCGACACCACGCGGCGGATCGGCCGGCCGCGCAAGAACGGCGTCACCGCCTCGTTCCTGAACTTCAATCGCAACAAGCGCAGCGTCGTGATCGATATCAAGAAGGAACAGGGCCGCGACCTGGTGCGGATGCTCGCGGTCCGCGCCGACGCGCTGGTCGAAAACAACCGCCCCGGCGTCGCCGACCGCCTCGGTATCGGCTACGCCGATATCCGCCGGCTCAATCCCAAGATCGTCTATTGCTCGATTTGCGGCTTCGGGCCCAAGGGCCACTACGCCAACGCGCCCGCCTACGATCCGGTCATCCAGTGCTTCTCGAGCATGGCTGCGGTCCAGGGCCGGCGCGGCGGACAGCCGACCGTGGTCAAGATGGCGCTGGCGGACAAGATCAGCGGCATGACCGCCGCGCTCAGCATCGTGAGCGCGCTGCACGCGGCGCGCAATCGCGGCGTCGGCCAGAATATCCGCGTGCCGATGGTCGAGGCCATGATGGCCTTCACCTGCAACGACACGATGGTCGGTTACACCTTCGTGCCCGAGGACGAATACAAGGACCAGGCGCCGAAGAGCCAGAGTCTCGATCCGTTCCCGACCAAAGACGGATGGATATCGATCGCGCCCTTCACCGACGAGCAGTTCGAACGCCTGTGCATCGGCGTCGGCCACCATGAATGGTGGACGGCGGTCGCCGACCGCACGGAGCGTATCCGCGGCATCCTGCGAGGGCTCGCCAAAACCCTTCCCGAGCGCGCCACCGCCGAGTGGCTGGAGGTGCTCGAACAGGCCGACGTGCCGGTGGGCCGCGTCAATGACTACGAAACCCTGTTCACCGACGAGGAGATTGTCGCCAACGAAAGTTTCACTCTGTACGAGCATCCCGACGCCGGCACCGTGCGCACGGTGAATCCCGGCGCGCGCTTCACCGAAACACCGGCTCGCATGTGGCGCACTCCGCCGCGCCTGGGCGAAAACACCGAAGAGGTACTGCGCGAACTTGGCGTCGAACGCTCCACGATCGAGGAGCTGCGCGCGGCTAAGGTGATCAACAGCTAGAAGCTAGGAGAACAGCTCGGGCACGTGCTGGCTGAGGTAGACCAGCGCCTGATAGAAGTAGTGCGTTCCCGAGACCACCATCAGCGACGCCGTCAGGTAGAGCAGTGCGTACCATGCGCGCGGCTCGAGGCCGAAATGCCCGGTCAGCGTGCCTATCACGCCGGCGATGAGCAGCACTGTGGTCAGCTTGCCGAAGATGCTCGGACGTACCGGGAAACGCTCGCCCGCGGCGAACGAGATCATCAGGTATCCCAGCACCAGCACGATATCGCGGATCGCGGCGACGATCAGCAGCCATACCGGCAGCGCGTGCTCGAAGGTCAGCACCACCAGCGCGCTCAGCAGCATCAGCTTGTCGGCGAACGGATCGAGGATCGCGCCCAGCTCGGTGCGGATGTCGAACCAGCGCGCGACTGTGCCGTCCAGCGCGTCGGTTAGCGCGGCCAGGATGAATACATAGAGCGCCTCGGTGAAGCGATCCTTGCTCAGCAGGACCAAAAAGATCGGCACCATCCCGATGCGGCAAAGCGAGATGATGTTCGGGATCTTGAGCAGCTGGCCGAGCCGCACGCGCCCGACCGCGGGCGGCAGGATGCTGCTGGGCCTGGGCGAAGGATTGGTAATGTGCGCACCCATCGGTCAGGTTTGCTCAAGTTCAGGCTATCGCTGCCTTGCGCAGGCGGCCGGCGACCGGCGCACTCACGCGCGCGCGCAGCGCGACGGTGCCGTTGCGATATTCCTCGTCTAGCACTTCTCCATCGCGTCGCGCCATTGCCACCAAATCGCCCCGCGCCGCCGGCAGCATCACACTGACTTCCTCGCGCCAGGCGCTGAACCGCCGCGCCACCTCGCGGAGCAGTTCGTCGAGCCCGCGGCCGCGGAGGGCCGAGATCGCAACCGTATCGCACGCTGCAGCCGGACGTAAGCCGCCGGCGGGCGCCAGATCGATCTTGTTCATCACGATGATTCGCGATGTTGCGCCGGCGCCGATCTCTTCGAGCACGCGGTCCACGATTTCCATCCGCTCAGCGGCGAGCGGCGCACTCGCATCGACCACGTGTAACAGCAGGTCGGCCGTGCGCACCTCTTCGAGCGTGGCCTTGAACGCCTGCACCAGGAGATGCGGCAGACGATGGATGAATCCGACCGTGTCCGCAAGCATCACGGTCAGCTTACCCGGCAGCCGCAGGCGTCGGATGGTCGGATCGAGGGTCGAGAACGGGCGATCGGCAGTCTCGACCTCGGCCTCGGTCAGCGCATTCATCAGCGTGGATTTGCCGGAATTGGTGTAACCGACCAGGGCGACCGTCGGATAGGGGACTTCCAGCCGGCGCCGGCGCTGAATCGTGCGGGTGCGCTCGACCTCGCCCAGGCGCTGGCGCAGCCGCGTGAGACGCTCGCGCACGCGTCGGCGATCGACCTCGAGCTGAGTTTCACCGGGTCCGCGGATGCCGATTCGACCGCCCGCGGAGCCGCCGCCGCCGGCCTGCCGCGACAGATGGGCCCATTGACGGGTGAGCCGCGGTTGCAGGTAACTGAGCTGCGCTATCTCGACCTGCAGTTTGCCCTCCAGCGTTCGCGCTCGTTGGGCGAAAATGTCGAGGATAAGCTGGCTGCGGTCGATGACACGCAGCTCGAGCTCCTTTTCCAGGTTGCGCGCCTGGGCCGGACTCAGCGCGTCGTCGAAGATCGCCAGCGTCGCGCCGCGCTCATGCGCGATCGTGCGCACCTCCTGGACCTTGCCGCGGCCAACGAAGGTGCGCGGGTCGGGATGCTTGAGCTTTTGGCTGACGCTGGCGGCGACCCGCGCGCCGGCGCTGGCTGCGAGCGCGTCGAGCTCGCCGAGGGAATCTTCGCTCGCGATCGCGCCGTTTTGACCGGCCAGCTCGATGCCGACCAGCACCGCGCGTTCGGCGTCCTCGATTTTGGAAGCGACAGGAAAGCTCAGGGTTTAACCTCTTTAAACCGGCAGTTTTCCAATGATTAGCCGAAATCTCCCGCTGCGCACGATTCTAGCAAAAACCCGGCTGTAACACAGGAAGCATCAAGAGCGGCCGCGGCGGCATCGTTTCCCCGACCGGAACTCCACAGCGCGGCAGCGGCTGCGGGCCAGAAGAACTCGCATGAATGAGCTCCAAGCCGCATGCTCGCCGACGAGGGCCGTGCCGCTCGTCATGAAGAATCGCAAAGAGCGTTGCGGATGCGTGAGCAGTTAGTTCAGCCGGCGCGGCCACGAAGCGCGATCGTGATACACCACAACTGCTTGCTGTCCTAATTTAGCGCGACTGCGCGCACGCAGTTCATCGATGAAATCTCATCCGAAATCACGGGCCAAGAGTTCATGATTCCTGGACGGAAGCAAGGGAGCACCGATCACCTACGTCGCCTCGCAGCTCGGTCACGCCAGTCCGAACACGACGCTACGCTGGTACGCGCATTGGCTCCCAACTGACGCTGCGCGGTACGTCGACTTCCTCGACACGGATTCGAAGCCTGATCTCCAGCTGAAGCGGAACGGCATCGCTTCATCGCAACAACGCCTTCTCGCACTGAGACAGCAACGTGCGCAAGCGCTCGCGGTCAAAGCCGACCACGATTTCGCCGTTTGCGATCGTGAGCGGGCGCTTTATCAGGTTCGGTTCCTTGGCCATCAGTGACAGCGTCTCGCCCGCGGTAAGCTTTTGCCCCGCAAGGCCCATAGCCTTGAACGCGGAGCTCTTGGGATTGAGAAACTCGCGCGGGTCGCGGCCGGCAAAGAGGGACTTCAGCTCGCCGACGCTCAGCGGCGCCCGAGCGTAGTCGCGCTCGTCGAGTGTGACCTTGAGTTCGTCACGCAAGAAACCTCTTGCGTTGCGACATGTCGTTCAGCTCGATTTCCAGAGAAACTGGGCCTTCTTCATAATCTATTTCTCGCTATAACCGCGCAAATTGACTCAGAGGGTGTGTCGCGTGCCGAGCTTCGGCCAGTGCTCTCGAGCGCAAGACCGCTGCGCGCCACGCAACCCGTTATGTTCGAGCGCGCCGCGCTACTCGATACTCGTACCGGGGAGCGGCGCTACCGGCACCCCGCCGGAGCCTTTGGCCGTCGTGTTGCCGGAAATCGCGCTGCTCGGGCTGACCGGCCCCGTGCCTCGGTCGGCCGGTTGCGCGATCGACGATCCGCTCATTGCCGTATCACTCGCTATCGGCGCGCTGTTCACCCTGCTGCTTCCCGCCTCGATGGACGCGGTCTTGGCCGGCATGGTGGCGGCAGGTACTGAGGATGCCGCATTCGGACTGGCCGGCGCGGCCGTCGCGTTGGCGGGCACGGTCAGTGTCGGTCCGCTGAAATGAATCGGCTTCTGCCCGGACACCATGTCCGGCGTGAGCACGTAATCGCCGCCGAGCGAACTGCGCCAGATCGTGTTGGCAGTCTGCGTGTTACCTCCGGTGAGTAGATAACTCGCGCCGCCGGTGATCCCGCCGAGAATGCCATAAACCAGCTTGGCCGGGACGTAGAGCACGTTGCCGGCCACGGTTCCCGCACCGATTCCGACGCCTTTCCAGTTCACATCGCCGTCGGGCGGCTGTGGCACCTGGGCCTGGCCGTTCTGCGCATTGCCGATCACAAGACCACTGGTCTGCGCGTTCTGCGCCGTTGCCGGCGGAGCAATCATCAGCAAAGCCGCCAGCGTCAACAAACACGTCATCTTCTCCATCGCCATCCTCCTCCACCAAGACTGAACGAGAAAAACTATTCGGTCCTTACCACCACCTCAGCAGGCAAAAGACTCATTAAATGTTCGAATGCGAGTTCGAGGTAATCGCGATCCTTGGACTCCAGCGTCAGTTTCACACGATAGTTTGAATCGCCGATCTTCGGATAGGAGCCGAGCAGAAGCTCCGGATAGCGGGCGAGACATTGGTTGAGATGTTCCGCGATCGCGCCCTCGCCGGCCGACGTATAGATGACGCGCAAGTAGTAAGGGTCGGTCGCGAACCGGCCCAGAAGCGCATCCAGTTTGGCTTCGAAGATCTGCGGAATGCCGGGGAGCACATAGACGTTTTCGACCTGGACGGTCGGAAAGCGCAGGTCGCCAGCCGAATTCAATACCGCGCCCTTGGGCACCGCCGCCATCTTGAGCGCCGCCGGCGTTAGGCGATCGGCAAAGTGTGTGCGGATGAGACGCTCGAGTTCCGGATGCATGACCAGCTCGCGTCCGAACGCACGCGCCACGCCGTCGAGCGTGACATCGTCGTGCGTCGGACCGACGCCACCCGAGGTAAGCACGATATCGAAGCGGCGCGCGCAATGACTGACTTCCTCGGCGATCAGCGCGATGTCGTCGGGTATCACCGCGACACGCTCGAGTGCGACGCCAATTGCGCGCAGCTTGCGGGCTGCGAAGTAAGAATTGGAGTCCTGCGTCTTTCCGGATAGGACTTCATTCCCCACCACCACCATGGCGCACGTTCGCTGACTCATCGCGCTGCCTGCGGGCGCCACCTGCTCCCCTTTGGTCATCGTATTATCACGTCCAAGGGGTATCGGAGCAACTAGGGGGCCGCCGCGCGAGCTGCATTTAATGTTCCCCGATCGCGCTTCCGGTCCCGCTGAACGCACTTAAGCTCGCTCGCGCGATGCCTGCGGTATGCCCTCTGCGCACAGGCGGGCTCGCACACACGTCGGAAGAAAAGTGCGTACGGTCGGCCAGACCCACGGGCCAGCATGTCGGAATCAGCGGGCGATGAGATTTGTCTGTTTCTGCCTGCCGTAACACAGATGAAAATATCTTCCTGCCGAGACAGACATCCTTTCTCCTTTGGGCAGTTCATTCATCGGGCCAGGACAAAGTTTTCGGGACTTAGACGACCAATCGGACGCTTTGGATCGTTCCCATCGCGCCGGAGCGGATGGCACTCTTGATGCAAGCCATCAGTCCGCAGCATTGCAATTCCCCGCCAAGGCATCTGCTTTGAACTCGTTTCTGCACCGTCTCGGGTTCACTTCGCAAGGCGAAGAGATCTGCAGGCGAGGCAACGGGACGCGAATCGGGCGGCGCCGCCGTAAGACGGGCGCAGTGTTTGCGCCAACCGCGGCCGCGATCCTCGGGCTCATGTTGATCGCTTTACCGTGCTTCGGTCTGACCATCGGCGATCTGAGTCTTTCCCGGAGATACTTCGTCCGGCAAATCGAGGTGGCTGGCGAACATTCGGTGCCGGAAAGCGATGTACTCTCGGTGATGAATACCAGGGAGCGGCCGGCCTATCAATTTTGGAAGCCGCGCCCTGAATTCGATCCGCGGACCTTCACTGACGATCTGCATCATATCAAGCGCTTATATGAGGCGCGTGGCTATTACCGCGCTCGCATCGATTACAACCTTGAACTCGACAAAGACGCGGTAACGGTTCACCTCAGGATCGACGAAGGTAAGCCGGTCCGGGTTGCTGAACTAAGCACCGTTTACGAGAGCCGGCCTTCCGCGCAGGATCTCGATCCGTCTTTTGCGCTTCCCCTCAAAACCGGAGATCGCTTCGACCAGGAAGAGTACGAGGCCGGCGAGCGCAACCTTAGCCGCCTCTACACCACACATGCATACGCTCGAGCGCGGGTGCGCCGGCACGCGACCGTCGACGTTCAATCGCTTGCCGCCAGAGTACGCTACGAAGTCGATCCCGGCGCTCGCTTCGTCTTCGGCCATTCCCGGATCGTGGGAACTCGAAGGGTGGATCCGGGTCTCATCAGACGAGCGCTGACCTACAGGCGCGGAGAGCCGTTCAACTCGCAGAAACTGGCGGAATCGCGCGAAGCGCTGGTCGGCCTCAACCTCTTCAGTTCCGTAAACGTCGAGCCGCAGGCGAGCTCGAGCGAATCCAAAGCGGTGCCGATTTTAATCACGGTCATTGAAGGACCCAAACATGCGCTCAACGGAGGCATCGGCTACAACACGCAGACGCAATTCAATGCGACGATCGGATGGACTGACTATAACTTTGCAGGCGGCGGAAGGCAGTTTTCACTCACCGGAACGTACTCGGACGTGGCCAACGTGTTCGATGCGAAACTGTTGCAGCCTTATTTTCTTTCTTCCCGCTCCAGTCTTACGCTCGAGGCCTCCCAGCAGCAGCAGATTTATCAGACCTACACCGGAAACATCACGGGCTTTGATCCGCATCTCGACTACAGACCCGCCCGCAATTTGACGCTCTCGCTCGGATGGCGTCTGGAATACCTGAAGTTCAACGACGTCAACGCCTCCACGATCGCGGCCATTGGCGGCTTTCGCCGCGCCGGCATCCTGTCGGGCCCGATGGCCGGTCTGAGCTTCGACGACACCGACAATCATTTCAATCCCAGGCGGGGCGAAGCCTTCTGGCTATTTGCCAACGTGTCGGACCGGACCTTCGGAGCGGACTATAGCTATTGGCACCTTCTCGCCGAGGCCCGGAAGTATCAATTGCTTGGTTGGCGGACCGTTCTCGCCACCAGATTGAAGGTAGGCCTGTCGGACAAGTTGGACAGCATCGCTGACGTGCCGCTTTCGGAGCGCTTCTACTCGGGCGGCGAGGGCAGCGTTCGCGGATACGGCCTGAGGCGTATTGGCCCGCTGAGCGCCAGTAACGACCCGCTCGGCGGCCTGAGCTTGATCGAGGGCTCAATCGAATTGCGCCGTCCGCTGTTCTGGAAACTCAACGGCGTGATCTTCTTCGATTGCGGGCAGGTATCAACGAAGGCGTACGATCTGCGTGTTGACGCGCTCCAGTGCGGTTACGGCCCTGCTCTGGGAATGGATACGCCGGTCGGCCCGGTCACGGTTTATGTCGGGTTTCCGACCCAGCGGCCGAGAGGAGACAGCGCGTGGCAATTCTATTTCAGTATCGGTCAATACTTTTGACGTGATCGTGTGAAGCGGCTGACCGTATACATTCGGCGTGCGGTGATGGTGCTCGCCTTCATCGTCATTGGCGTCCTTTTCGCTGCCGAGATTTACATTCGCACACCGGCGTTCGCCACCTTACTGAGGCTACACATCCAGCCCATGCTGGCGAGCACTTTTCGCGGCGACTTCACGCTCGGACGAGTGGACACCTCCGTCCCGGGCACGCTGGCAGTTTACGATTTGAGAATCGGTATAGCGGGCGGCGAAATCGTCCGGATTCCCGCGTTACGCATCAAATATTCACTCATTCCGCTTCTCTGGCATCAGGTTCGGATCAAAGCCATTCTTGATCGACCGCAAATCGATCTGCGGCGCGACAGCAACGGGGAGTGGAACCTCGCGCGAGCGCTGGCGCCGAAAACTGCAGGTTCCGCAGGCTCGGCATTCGCCATTCATCTCGCCAGGCTTGAGGTTCGCGATGGCGCATTGGCGCTGTCGCCTTCTCCGAACGACCGCCGGCGCTACCGGCTTGAAAATGTAAACATCGTCTCTTGGCTCACCATCGATCCAGACGGTCTGGAGGCTGCTGTTTCTGAATTGGACGCGAAGCTGCGAGCCGACGCGATGCCGCCGGCGGTTATTCGGGGCGCTTTGTCCTACCGGGATACCAACCGCCGCGCACTGCTCGAAATCGGAGCTCTCAGTGTCGAAGCCGACAACTCGCAACTCACGCTCAGGGGCGTGGTTAACATCTCGCCGAATTTGTCAATCGACTCGACGGTTTCGATCGGTCGGCTTGCTGCCGCCGATCTCGAGCAGATCGTTCACGGCTATCCGTTGCGCAAAGACATAAAAGGACGTGCGACTTTTAATGGTCCACTCGATGCGCTTCGCCTGCGAACGGAACTCGTCGCCGGCCATGCGCAAATCGATGCCGAGATCCTCGGCAACTTGACGCGCGGCATGCCGACCTGGAATGGCCACCTTTCCCTCAGCGGACTGGAGTTGAGCGCCGTGGCCTTGCCGGAAAAGATTGCGGGAACGGCGAATGCCACGCTTGATTTCAAAGGCGAAGCCGCCATTGACAAAATTGCCGCGAGCATCAGCTTGCATGCGCAAGACCTGCAGATCGACGGAGTTCAGGCAGGCAACCTTGTGCTGACGGGTCACGTGCAAAACGGGAGCGCTATGTTCGGCGGGAACCTCGCACTGGCTTCCGGACTCGCGGATTTCAAGGGCGAGGCGTCGCTCGCCGAGCAGGGCCACTACAAGCTGGCCGTTACGAGCGAGCGTCTGAACCTCGCGCAAATGTCGCCGTCGTCGCCCTCGACTGACCTCAATGCACGCCTGGCGATCGCGGGCACCGGTCGCCAACTGAGCCGCCTGAATGCGGCATTGGATTTCCGCATGGCCCATTCGACGATCGCTCACCTGCCGCTGGAAAGCAGTTTCCGCGCGCGCATCAGCAACAGGTCAATCGAATTGCTCGGAGCGACGCTCGCGAGCCAGGGCAGCGTGCTTCATCTAAAGGGGGAGCTGCGGCTTAATCGCGCGCGCGAGCTGCGACTTGAGTATGCGGGTCACCTCGCGCGGCTGGCGCCCTGGCTCAAGCTGGTCGGAACCGACGGGGACGGACGAGCAGGAATCGCGGGCGATCTCACCGGGCCTCTGCGTGAAATGGGAGATATGTCGCTCGGCGGCCGCGGCGTCCTCAATGTTCAATCGGTCCGCGCGTACGGTCTGAACCTCGCCGACGCAAGGGCCCGTTACAGCTTTGCAGGGCTGCGGCGCCGTGGATGGCCATCAGCAAGCGTAAATGCTCAATTCGAACGACTACACTCAATTGCACACAGGAATATTGAGCTAAGCTCGATAGCTGCGCGCCTCGCGATCGTTCGCGGTCCGCTGCCCCGGATCAGGACCGAGATCGATGCGCGAGATAGACACCAACATACGAACAGCGTCGCTGCCCAGATCGTCATCCACCCGAATCGCATCGCCGGCACACTTGATAATGCAGCGGTGAACCTCGCGGACGGCGTCTGGCGTTTGCAGCATCCGGCCTCATTTGTCGAAGGCAGCGGTCGCATTTCGCTGCAGGGTCTCGAGCTGGCTAATGGCGAGCGCCAGTTGAGACTGGATGCTCTGGTCGAGCGGAATGGAAGACAGGACGTCGCACTTCATACGCGCTCACTAGACTTGTCGTTGTTCGAGCCTCTGATGCCGCGGAACAGCCGCATCGGTGGCAAGCTCACAAGCGACGTCACAGTGAATGGCACCGCCTCGTCGCCGCTAATCCGCGGCAGCATTGAAGCCTATGCGCTCAGGTTAAATTCGCAGAATGCGGGGAGCATCGACGCGAGGTTCGAATACAAGGAGCCGAGCGTCAGCCTCGGGCTGGTATGTCATCAGGACGCGGACCATCGCCTCGAGTTGAACGGAGACGTTCCATTGACGCTGAGCTGGGTTCGCGGGTTTACCGCCATCGTCGGCGCCCACGAGCATCTGAAGCTGCAAACCGCGGGCATTCGCCTCGCGCCCTTTGCCGCCCTCGCTGCCGGCACGCTCAGGAATGCGCAGGGGATGCTTCGGGCCGATCTCGCGCTGGCTGGATCGCCCTTTCGTCCCGAAATGACAGGCGATGTTCAAGTCGACGGATCCGGTGAGATGGTTCAGACCGGAGTGACTATTCGCAGTTTCAACATGCGCTTGAAGGCCGCGCCGGCAAAGATAGAGATCGTGCGGCTCGAGGCGATGGCGGGCCAGGGTTCTCTGCAGGGCAGCGGAATTATCGAGCTGCATAATGACTATTCGCCCGGAGCGATCGACGTTCGTATCCGGCTTCAACGCTGGCCGGCGATGGCGACTCGGCAATACAACGTGAACCTGGATGGAGACATTCAAGCTGCCGGCACCCCGCTGGCGCCGCGCATCGAAGGTCAAATCGATGTAATCGACTCGACGATCTATCCGGACCTTGCCTTCCTGAGCGGAACGTCGGCGCCGCCGCCGGACACCACCATCGTTGTAATCGAACCGGGTCAGAGGAGGCGTTCCCTACACAGCGCACGATCAAAAGAGCAGGCCATGGAGGCCCAGGGGTTCGGTCTATTCAAGAGTCTGATTCTCCAATTGCGCGTGGACATCCATCGAAACAATTGGATCCGGCACGAGAACACTCAGGTGGAACTGGCCGGCAACCTGAATGTCGGAAAGCGCCTGGGCGGAGCCGTTTCGATAGTGGGCGAGATCGACACGATCCGGGGATGGATCGTATTTATGGGCAAGCGCTTCACCCTGGTGAACGGACAGATCGTCTTTACCGGCGGATCGCAGATCGACCCCACGCTGCATATTGACGGGCAATACCTCGTTTCAGATTACACTATCGATGTGATTATCGGCGGACGCGCGTCGAAACCCGAAATCAAGCTGGAGAGTCAGCCGCAACTCGCGCAAGGCGATATCCTGTCCCTGATCCTGTTCGGTACGACCAGCACCGGCTTGGGACAGGGCCAGACAACAACCCTGCGGCAGCGCGCCCAATCCATCGCAACCGGCGCGGTTGGTCAGACGCTGCTCCAGAGCCTGGGGCTCGAATCCATGGGAGTGAGCGTCAGCGGGCAATCGGTCGGAATCAGCCACTATGTAGGTCCAAACACGTATGTCTCGGTCTCACCCAGTCTGGGCGCCAACACCAGTAGCACGCCTTCGCAGGTCGCTTCGATCCAGTACTTTCTCGCGCGATGGTTGAGCGTCACGACGGCGACCATGTCCGACGGTTCGCGGCAGATATTTGTAAACCTGAGCAAGCGTTACTGAAGAGGCCGGTCGCACCGGCAATCGCGCGTATGGCGGGAGCTCCGATGCGGCCGAGCCTGATGGGACGAGTCGGCCAAGAGCAGGTTCGGCTATGGGCCGGCCTGGTCGATGTCGGAGGCCTGCGATTTCAGGAACGTCTTGAGCCGTTTCTTGAGACGCGATTCGATCTGGCGCACGCGCTCGCGGCTGATGCCGAAGCGCGCCCCGACCTCCTGCAGGGTCGGCGGATCTTCCGACAGCAGCCGGCTCTGGAAGATCTCGAGTTCCTTGTCGCGCAGCGTGCGCGCGAACTGATCGATTTTCTCATGCGCGAAGCTGCGCCATTCGTCCTCGGCGGCAGCTTCCTCGGGCGTCCCGCCGGTATCGGGAATGACGTCGAGCAGCTGCACGTCCTCGTCCTCGCGCACGGGCTGATCGAGCGAGACCTCGCTGTGCGCCATGCGCTCCTGCATCTCGCGCACTTCGCTCTCCTTGACGCCCATGCGCTGCGCGAGCAGCAGCGGTTGCGGCGCGAAACCCTCGGCCTCCAGCCGTTCGGTTTCCTTGCGCAAGTTGAAAAACAGCTTGCGCTGGGCCTGGGTGGTGCCGATCTTGACCAGGCGCCAGTTGTTGATGAGAAAGCGGTAGATATAGGCGCGCACCCACCATACCGCGTACGAGGGAAAGCGAATGCCGCGGTAGGGATCGAAGTTGCGCACCGCCTCCATCAGGCCGACATTGCCCTCCTGGATAAGATCGAGCAGGTTACGCGAGGCGTGGGCGAATTCGCTCGCGATCTTTACCACCAGCCGCAAATTGGCGGTAACCAACCGGTAGGCGTCGGCGGGATCGTGATGCTTCGCGTAGCGCTTGGCGATCTCGCTTTCTTCCTCGCGGCTTAGAAGCGGAAAACGTCGAATCTCGGCCAGGTAGCGTCCCAGCGGATCGAACGGCACCAGCGCGCCGCTTTCACCGCCGCGCTCGCCGTCTTCGCCCGGCTCTCCCGCCGGCGCGGACGGCTCAATCCCTTCCGCGACGGTCTCATCAAGCGCGCGCGGGCGCGCGAAGCCCTCCGGCAGATCGCCAGCCTCGCCCAGATCGAGCGTCGGCTCGGGGCTCTCGTCATCGACGATTTCCGGAACGATTCCCGATTGCGAAGCTTGCTGCCCGCGGGACTCCTCGCGCGCGTTTCGGCGCCGGCGGCGGGTCGCGCGCGCGGCGGCGTGCGGCTGATCGGCCTGCGTTTCGTCAGCGTGGTCGGCCGGCGGTTTGCGGGGTAATGATTTGCGCGCCACCTGATGCTCCGCGCCGCGGATCGGCTAAAGCGGCCGAATCCGTATCAGAAGCTGAAACGTAAAATTCGTGGAACGTGAATCCGATTGTCCGACGGCCCTTTGCGCAGGTCAAGGAAACTTGCGCGCGTCAGGCTCCGCTGGGCCGCTCGATGGAAACCTTTGCTGCGGCGATCTCGCGCAGCGCCGTAACAACTTCCTTGTTGTCGGTTTCCACCAGGGGACGCGCCCCCTTGAGCAGCTGTTTGGCGCGCTTGGCGGCACCAAGCACCAACTCGAAACGATTGGGTGTCCGCTCGAGGCAGTCTTCTACCGTTATTCTTGCCATCTATCCGATCTTCCGGTTCCTACGCCGCTTTGTCAACGTGCCATTCGCTTCGTCATTGTGCCATTGACAAGAGGTAAATCACGCTGATTTCGATTGCCATACGAAGAGAGAATCTTGTACCATTCAAGGCCTCAAATATTGGTCTGAAGTCACAACAGTTTGCCTTGGCTATTCAGGAGGCAACCGTGAAGCCATTGTGCCCGAGGTGCAAGGTCGGATGGATTAACATCGACCGATGTCCTCAATGCGGTTACCGAATCTCCAGCGCGGAAGAAAAACAGGAGAAGATGGGGCGTCTGGTGCGCAACAGCCTGATCGGCCTGGTCTCGGTGCTGGTCGGGATCTGGGTCGTTCGTCTTCTCTAGCCGGTCTCGAGCCAAACGCCGTGAGCGCGATGATGCGCGGAAATCGAGATTATTTTTCGACCGGAAGAGCGGCCTGCGCCCATGCCGCGAACGAGCCGTCAAACAGCCGCGCATCGTAACCTGCCTGCTTGAGTGCGAGATAACCGAGAGCGGCGCGCGGCCCGCTGCGGCAGTAAGCAACAACTTTAGTACCGCGCGTAATCCCAGCCGCGGCGAAATGCCGCTCGAGCTGTTCGCGCGGCGCCAGTAATTGATCTTCGTCGCCGTTCAGATCGCGCCACACCACGTTCACCGCGTTCGGGATATGACCGGGCCGCCCGTCCATATCGCGCTCGCCGACGAACTCCTCATGCGAGCGGAAATCGATGAGGCGCTCGGCCGTGCCGGCGCGCAACTCGTCGAGAGTTGCACGCAGGCGTTCGTTCGGATGAGGCGTCAGATGCCGCCTGGGCGCATGCACCGGACGATAGGCAACCTCGCGCCCGTCGCTCTTCCATCGTTCGTAGAAAATGTCGAGCAGCAGCACTTCCGGCACGCCGAGATACTCCATAATCCACGCCAGCATCGCCGCGTTCTGGCCCTGGGGCGAATCGTAGAGCACCGGGGTGGCGCCTTCGCCGACGCCGCCCTCGCCGAGCCACCGGGCGAGCGCCTCCGGGGCGAGCAGCGCGCCGTCCTCGCCGAAGGCGCGATATACGGGCAGGTTGATCGCGCCGCTCAGATGACCCGACAGGTACTTCATCGGACGGCGCGGGTCGACGATCGCGAATTCAGGCTTGCCGATCCATTCGGCGACGGCCTGCGGGCCGGCCATGCGTATCATGACTGCATCATCGAAGACGCTATCCGGAGCCGGCGCCGCCGCGCGGCTAGATCTTCTCGAACTCGGTGATGATCTCGGTCGGGCGCGCGATGGTCTGCGTCACCGGCGAGCCCTCGACCGCAAGCCGCCACAACTCGCGCAGCGTCTTTTCATCCGCGTCGGCGCGCACGAACAGCTTGGCCTTGACCGCGGAGTAGCCCGGATTGCCGTCGGGGCTATGGCCCGCCCACTTGAGAATGTTGGCGAAGTTCCCCTCCAGCGCCACTTCGAGATCATGAATCCGCACCCCGCGCTTGGTCGCGTTGAGTACGAACCCCACCGTGAGGCAGCTGCCCATGGCCGACAGCAGTTGCTCATGCGCGCTCGCCGCCGCATCGGTCGCATCGAGCCCCTCGGGCTCGTCCATTTCGACCACGTGCTTGCGCATGTAGGCCTTGGCGCGAAAACCGCCCTGCCACACGACGCGCGATTTCCAAGGCCCGCTTACGCCTTTGAGCACCTCGGGATCGTCGCGCATGGAATCGGTGATCGCTTTGATTTTGTCGGGGCGCAATCCATTGAGCGTCTTTTCTTCAGCCATATGGGCCAGCTCCTGGGATAGTTCTTGATGGCGAGCGCGCAGGACCGGAATTTCCGCGCGCGCGCTCAGCCACACTCCTTGCGCAGCATCTCGGCCGCTTCCGCGATCGCCTGCAGCTTGTGAAAGGCGGCCGGCGAGGAATTGACGCAACGCTCGGCGAAGGTGCCGAAGCCGCAGTCGGGATTGAGATAGATCTTTTCGGGATCGAAGTAACGCAGCACCTCCTTGACGCGCTTGACGATATCCGAGGGCTTTTCGATCTCGTCGGTGCGCGGGTTGCTGACGCCCAGCCCCAATTCCTTCTCGTTGCGGTATTCCTTGAATACTTCGATTTCGCCGGCGCGCGGCGTAGCCATCTCGAGCACGAGCTGATGGACGTTCATGCGCATCAGCCACGGCAGCAGCGGTCCGTAGTTGCCCTGCAACAGCACGTTTTCCTTGCGGCTCCAGTTGCCGCGGCAGACATGCACGCCGAAGTGCACGCCGTCGATGCCGTCCACCGTTTCGTTCATCAGGCGCACGGCGAATTCCAGCTCGTGGGTCGGATCGGTGCGCGAGCCGAGCGCGGCGCACATGAAGGTCTGCTCGGCCTCGTCGCCGTAGACCACCTGCGAGAGCGAAGGCTCGTCGAGCTGAATGAAATCGATCCCGAGTTCCTTCAGGCGCAGGATTTCGCGGCGCAGGATTTTGACCACGTCGCGCGCCAGCTCCTCGCGCGTCGGATAGGCCTGGTCGGAAAGTCCCTCGAACCAGCTCGAGCGTGTGAGCAGGTAGGGACCGGGAATCGGAATCTTGGTGGCGCGATGGGTATGCTGCTTGAGGAATTTCGCCTCGTCTGTGCAAAGTCCCTCGCGTTCGCTGACCTTCTCGACGGCGATCGGGCTCTTGATCGCGAAGGCCGGGACGTCGAGCGCACGGAGGATTTCCTCGAAGCCCGCGCGGTCCTTGACGTAGTCCATGAGCTGCGAGAGCTTCATCAGGCGCATGCCGTTGAGCTTGTCGACGACGAAGGAATAGAAGTTGTCGCGGCGCATTTCGCCGTCGGCGACGATGTCGACCCCGGCATCCTCCTGGTATTTGATGGCGGCGAGCACCGCGTCGTCGGCAATCGCGTCGAACTCGGCGCCGGTGATTTCACCCGCCTGGCGCTGGCGCAACGCGCTGACCAGCCATGCCGGCCGGGTCCATGAACCGACTACCGTTACGGGAAAGAGCTTGTTTTTGGACATCGGCGAACGGCCCTCGTGGTGCCTGGAATCTCCTGACAAAAGAATCTTGCCACAAAGAACAACTACTCTTGCAGCGTTGGCGCAGTGAGGCAAGCGCCGACGAGAGCCGGCGGTCGGGCCTCTCCAACAGCGCCGCCGCGGCGCAGCAGGAGCAAGCGGTCGCCGCCGGCCCGCACGCTCAGCACCGGCTTGAGGTCCAGCGCCTCGGCTTGATGCTCGTTCCACGCGCTCTCGCGCAGGATGACGTAGCCGGGCGGCGCGTCGCCGAGCTTGCCTCCGATTCGCGGCGCGTCGCGGTCGAGATAGAACAGCAAGGGCGCCGGATCGTCAGCGAAGCCGTACAGATAGAGCGGTTCGTCGGCGCCCACCGCGCGATCGATCTCGCTTGCGGCCGAACGAAACGAACCGCCGTCGCATGCGGCGGCCTCGTGGCGCGGCAGATAGATGAAATTGAAGACCATCAGCCCCGCACACGACACCGCGAGAGCGCCCTGAACCGCGCGGCCGATTGTGCCGCGCCGGGCGAGCGCGCCCGCTCCCCAGGCCAGCAGAAAGGCTGACGCGGGCCACAGCGGCAACAGATAAGCACGCCGCTTGTACGCCGCCACGGTGAAGAAGAGGACCGTGAGCAACCAGAACGTCGCGAGCATCCGGGCCTCGAGGCGCGCGCGGCGAGCCGCGCTGCTTGCGACCGAGTCTTCCGCCATCGCCTCGGGTTCGCCCCGAAGCGCGGCGGCGACGGCGAAAGGAACGAACAGACTGAGCGGCAGCGAATTGAGCAGGATTGGTTTGAGGTAATACCACGGCGGCATGAAGCCCAACGCTCCGAAGAAGCGGCCGAAGTTTTCGCTCTCGAGCTGGCGGCCGAGGAATCCGTAACGACGGCCCACCGCGCACGCGACATACCATCCCAGGCCCGTGACGATCGCGACGAACAAACTGCCCGGCGTGAACAGGTCGGTCGATTCGCCGAGCCGCCGCTCGCGCGCGAGGAACACGACGATCGCGCCCACCGGCAACACCACGGCCACCGGCCCCTTGGCCAGCACCCCCAGACCCAGCGCAAGCGCGAAAACGTAGCGCAGCGCGACCGCGCGCGCCGACGCCCGGGGCTGTTCGACAACCCGCTCGCCGGGCTCGAGCACCCACAGGGCGCTCATCAGGGTGAGCGTCTCGAAGAAGCAGAGCGTCATATCGACCCGTCCGACGCGCCCTTCGCTCACGTATTGAAAAGAGGCGGCGAGAATCATCCCGGCCAGCAAGCCGCCGCCCGCGCCGAGCGATCTCCATGCGAACCCCATCGTCAGCACGATGCCCGCGATCGCATAAAGCGCCGACGGCAGACGCAGATTAAACGCGGTGACTCTATCGCTGTGTCCGATGCGGTCGAGCGCAGCGGCGGTCCAATGGAACAGCGGCGGCTTGTACATCGGGGCGCTGCCGTTCTCGAGGGGGAACAGCAGGGCGCCGTGCTCAACCATCTGCTGAACGAAGGTCCCTTCGATCGCCTCGTTGGCACCGCATACTTCAGCCGCGCCCAGGCGATGAAGCATCACGGCTGCCGCAGCCACAACGAGCGCGCCAGCCGCGACGCGCCACATCAGCGTGACTTTGCGGGTATCGGGCGCGGACGCAGCGCCGGCGAAGAAGGGGGTACTCATCGATGCGGCGATCTCTCAGCCGAGGTCGTAGCGGAAGATCTCCAGCCGCGACATGCGCGCACGATCATAGCCGCGCCATTTGACCGGAGGAATATCGCGCGGACCGACGCGTCGGAAGCCGATGCGCGTGAAGAAGTTCGCCGCTCGCTCGTTCGCCGTGCAGGCAAAGACATACCGCAGCGGGCGCTCGCGCGCCTCGTTGAGGATCTGCTTGACCAACTCGACCGCCACGCCCTCGCCGGCGAAGCGCGTCAGGGTGTAGAGGGCGGTCAGCTCACCAGCGCGCTCGCGGTGATAGCGCTCGGTCAGCAGTGAGCAGATGCCCGCCAGGTGCTCGTCACCGATGCGATAGCCGAAACATGACGGCAGCAAATGCGCGATTTCCTCGCGCGAGCGCTCGAGCAGGGAGCCTTCGCGCTGGCCGCGCAGAATCAGCGCCTCGACCTCCTCAAAATCGTCGATTGATACCGGGCGCACGAAGCCGTACTGACGCTCGGTGAAAAGCGTGCCGGTGCCGGCGAAGCTGAACAGCTCGTCGTAAACCTCGCGCGGGCCGACCAGGCTGACGGAGCCGACACCGTCGGCGAGCGCGCGCGCCACCGCGCGCAGCTCGACGCGCCGGCGCGCGCTGCGCTGCTTGCGCACGGCGCTGGCGATTCGCCGCTGCTCGACGAACGACATTCGTTCGCCGCCGCTGGCTGTCAGCCCTCCCTGGCGGTCGAGCAGAATCAGCTTGAACACACGCAGCCGGCTCGCGAGCTCCTGCGCGAAGACGGTAAAGTCGGCCGGCTTGTGGGTGTCAGCGACCGCGACGACGATCGAGCCGGCGGTCAGGGCCTGCCAGATGCGCGCGACGGCCGAGTCGGGCGGATACGGACGGGAACGCAGTCCGGCGCCCGGGTTGAAGACCGGCGGCGCCGCGCTGGGCGCGAGCCGCCCGAGCCGGCGCATCACGCGCCCCAGCGCACCGGGCGAGGCGATGACGATGCATCGCGACTGGTTGCGGCGCAGCTCACGCAGGGTGCGGACCAGCGCGTCGAGTTCGCCCAGCCGCTCGCCGCTCGGCGGAATCAGCGCGAAGAGCAGGCTCTTGCCGTAAAATTCCTCGAGGTAAAACGACTTCTCGTCAAAGTGGATTTCACCGCCGTACGGCCGCTCCACTGGCTCGTTCATTGACTCTTTGCCGGCGGTCAATGCGATGACGTCAGGGGTGGGCGCGGAGAATGGCGACCGGACAGAGCGTGGCGCGCCCTAGCTCTTGGCGGCCGCGATTTCCCGATGCGCGGCAGCGAGCGGCACGCGCGCAAACCGTATCGGCGCGGGACGCGCGCTGGCGATCTCTTCGAGCGTGGTCTGCGAAAATATCTCTAACAACGCGCGTTGGCCCTCCTCCCATACGCGAAACATCCGGCAGGCCGGCTGCAGGGCGCACGAACTCGAGCCGTCGACGCACACGTTGAGCGTAATCGGCCCCTCCACCGCTTCGATCACGTCCTTGAAAGTTATCGAATTCGCGGGGCGCGCCAGTTGATAACCGCCGCCCGGCCCGCGCCGCGCGCGCACGAGCCCGCGATGCATCAGGTCGCGAATGACCTTCTCCAGGTAATACTTGGGAATCTGCTCATCGCGAGCGATCTCGGTGCCGCGCGCCACGCCTTCGGGATGATCGGCGAGATGTATCATGGCCCGCAACGCGTACTCGATCTTGCGCGGTATCTGCATCAGGCTCATGGCTATGCTCTCCGACCCCGTGCGCGGCGCGCCGGGCCGGCGGTCTTGAGCGCAGGCGCGATCGCCGCCGGCGCGGCACTTGCCGGCGCCCACGCCATCCGACTCGCGCCCTCGGAGCGCCGCCCGGCCAGGATACGCTCGACATATTTGACCAGCATGTCGCTCTCGATATTGACCGCGTCGCCGATCCGCTTGCGCCCGAGCGTGGTCATCTTGAGCGTATGCGGTATCAACGCAACGGCAAAGCGGCGGCCGCGAATGCCGAATACGGTCAAGCTGACGCCGTCGATCGCCACCGAGCCCTTCTCGACCAGGTAGCGCGCCTGCGCCGGAGCGACCTCGAAAGTGTAGAGCATCGAGGCGCCTTCGCGCGCAATCGCGACGATTCGACCAACTCCATCCACGTGACCCGAAACCAGGTGACCACCAATCAGCTTATCCAGGCTGAGGCAGCGCTCGAGGTTGACGCGGTCGCCGGCCTCGAGCGTTCCCAGCGTGGTGCGGCGCAACGTCTCCGCCGAAACTTCCATCGCGATCGCCGCACTGCGTGCGCTGCGCCGCTTCCTGATCACGGTCAGGCATGCGCCGTTGACCGCGATCGACTCACCGATAGCGATTCGGTTGAGCGGCAGCGCGGTCACGAAGCTCAGCAGCGCGCCCCTGTCAGTGCGCTTGACCTCCTCGACCGTGCCGAGGTCCTCGATGATGCCGGTGAACACGTCGGTATCTTGTGCGCCGCCGCGCAGGCGAAGGAAAAATCCAGAAAAATCTTACTTTTTGTGCGCGCCTTCCGCAACCCGACTGCTCAGCTGCAGTCGGCGCAGCAGCTCTGGTTCGAAACGGCGCTCAAGGGTTGCGGCGCCGGGGGTTGCAGCCGATAATTCGCGCGGAGTGTCGGACGATGGGTTTCAAGGAACAGTCGGAAAAGCTGCTCAGCGGCGAGCTTTCAATCCGCGAGCATCATCCGCTGCTGGCGACCGGCGAGGGCGAGGAACTTGCCGGGGGCGTGATGTTCTGGCGTTGGTTCGGGAACATGGCCGCAGTACGGACCGAAGACGGGCTGGTGCTGATCGACACCGGCTCGCACCACAATCGCGAAGCGACTGTGGCGATAGTGCGGCGATGGTCTCCGGACCGCATCAATACGGCGATTTATACTCACGGCCATATCGATCATGCGGCCGGGATGACGGCGTTCGCCGCGGAGGCGCAGCAAAACCGGCGAGCCCGTCCGCGCGTGGTCGGACATCGCGCGGTGGCGGCGCGTTTCGATCGCTACCGCCGGACCGCCGGTTACAATGCGCTCGTCAACTCGCGGCAGTTCAGCACGCCGGCGCAGTGGCCCGACGAATACGTTTATCCCGATACTTACTTCGATCATCAGTTCAACGTAGTGGCGGGCACTTGGCGCTTCGAGTGCCATCACGCGCGCGGCGAAACCGACGATCACTGCTGGATTTACATCCCCTCGCGCAAGGTGCTGCTCACGGGCGATCTCATCATCTGGGCCGCACCCAACGCGGGCAATCCGCAAAAGGCCCAGCGCTACGCGCGCGAATGGGCCGAGGCGCTGCGCGCGATGGCGAAAACGGGAGCTGAGGTGATGCTGCCGGGGCACGGGCTTCCGGTGTTCGGATCGATTCGCATCCGCCAGGTGCTCAACGATACCGCCGAATACCTCCAGAGCCTTTGCGATCAGACGCTGCGACTGATGAATGAAGGCGCAACGCTGGAGGCGGTCGTGCACGAGGTGAAACCGCCGGCCGCGCTTGCCGAAAAGCCCTACCTGCAGCCGATCTACGACGAACCGGAGTTCATCGTGCGCAACCTGTGGCGGCTCGACGGAGGATGGTACGACGGCATCGCCTCGCACCTGAAGCCCGCACCACACCAGGCGCAGGCTGAAGAGGTCGCCGCACTGGCGGGCGGAGCGGACGTTCTGATGGGCCGCGCACTCAAGCGAATGGCGGAGGGCGACCTCGCGCTGGCGGCTCATCTTATCGATTGGGCGGTCGCGGCCGCGCCGGCGGACCGCGCGGCGCACGAGGCGCGCATGCGCATCTACGCGGCGCGCGCGAGCGCCGCGACCTCGACCATGGCGCACGGGATTTTTCGCGCCGCCGCGCTGGAATCGGCGGCCAGGGCCGGGGTTGCGCCGCCCGACGACTCGCGCTCGCTGTGAGGGCCGCCGTCGTCAGGCCGCGCGCGCGGCAAAGACGCGCAGCGGCATCCGGGTCAGACTAACCAGGCGGTTGTTGTTGGTCCACGCCAGCGGACCCGCGAGTTCAAAGCGTTCGAAGCGCGCGAAAAGCTCTTCGAACATCACCCGAATCTCCAGCCGCGCGAGGTTCGCGCCCAGGCAAAAGTGCGCGCCCAGGCCGAAGCCGACGTGGTTGTTGGGATCACGCCCGACGTCGAAACGGAACGGCTCGTAAAAGGCGTCCTCGTCGCGATTGGCCGACATCTCCCACACCGTGACCTTCTGCCCCTTGCGGATGGCACGGCCGCGCAGCTCGGTGTCGCGCGTCGCCGTACGCCGCTTGTACACCGAGGGCGAAGTCCAGCGCACCATCTCCTCGATCGCGGTCTTCATCAGTTCGGGCCGGGCGCGCAGCCGTTCCATCTCCGGCGGGTTCTCGATCAATGCCAGGAGTCCGCCCGCGATCGCTCCGCGCGTGGTCTCGGCACCGGCGGGAAACAGCAGATTAAAGAAGGCGCGCAACTCGAGGTTGCTCAACTGCGGCGAACCGTCGTCGAGCTGCGCGTGCACGATCACCGAGAGGATGTCGTCGGCCGGTTCTGTACGCTTGCGCTCGATCAGGGTGTCAGCATAGGCGCTCAGGCGCTTGAGATAGTGCGGCGACATCACCGTGCCGTCGCCGGCGCTTACCGCCAGATCGACGATTTCGATGAGTTCCGCACGGTCCTCATGCGGCACACCGAGGATGCTGCAAATCGCCTGCAGCGGCAGTTCGCGCGCGACCGCGGGGACGAAATCGAAGCTTTCGCCGAGCGGGACGGCATCGAGGATGCGCCGCGCGCGCTCGCGCAGGTTCCCTTCCAACTGGCCGATCATGCGCGGCGTAAAGCCCTTGTTGACCAGCGCGCGCAGCCGCCGATGCTTGGGGTCGTCGGTCTGGTTGAGCTGGTAGCCCATGCCCTTGCCGTCGTAGATCTGCGTGCCGCCCAGCTCGGAGGAAAACGTCTCCGCATCCTTGAACACCGCGACCACGTCGTGGTAACGGCTCACCACCCAAAAGCCAATGCCGTTGGGCGTAAACTCGGTAGGCTCGTGCCACCACACCGGCGCCTCGCGGCGCAGATGGGTGAAGAAATCGTGGGGGAATCCGCCCGCGAATGAGCGACTGTTGGAAAGATCGACCAGTTCCATTGCTTCCTTCCCGGGTGTCCTGTCGTGACGACTCGAACCCGGTTAGGATTATAGTCCAGTCGGCCGTAGTTGCTCCACCGGCATGGCGAGCTCCTCGCGCGATGGTCGCTCAGTCGCCGTCGGGATCGGTCTCCCCGCGGTCGGGCCCGGTTTCTGCGCCGTCGGCTTCTTTCCCGGAACGCGCGCCGCCGAGGGTGAGTTTCAGGCCGCGCATCGAGGCCAGGATCAGCCGCCAGCCCGAGGGAAATTCGATCGCGCCGGTCTCGGCGTGCGAACGCGGCTCGATTATAACCTTGTGGCCCATGTGCCACTGCACGAGCAGCATCTGATGGGCGAGCTGGCGGCCGGTGACGCGATCGATCGCGAAATCGCCGAACAGTGTGCCGGTGCGAAGATCGGCCAGAACCTCGCGGATACGCGCCTGGTCGAGTCCCCCGCTCGCGCTTATCGCGGCGCATCCGATGAGCCCGGCGGCGTAGGCCTGGGCCGCGGGATAGTCGCATTCGCGATGTCCGACGGCGCGCATCCGGCGCATGAACTCGTCAGGTCGCGGTCCGAGCTCGGGCGCGATTTGCACCTGCTCTTCCCATTGACTTGGCCCGACGATTCCTTCGGCGGCCTCACCCAGCACCTCGGCAAACCGATGGACGCCGGCGGCAACGCATGCGAGCACCGGGATGTTGAGGTCGGAAGCGACCACCGCGCGCATCAGTGCGACGTCCTGGGCGAAGCCGCCGGCGGCCGCCAGCGCGTTGACGCTATTGCGCCGCAGCGCGGGCATCAGCCGCGCCAGCGCCTCTTCGCGGGCGAAATCGCCGCGGTACTTGAGCCGCACGCGCACGCCGCGCCGGCGCGAGCGCCGCTGATAGCAGGCCTGTTCGAGGCCGCCGCTCACGTCGGTGGCGAACGGCGAGGCCGCGGCGACGATCGCGAGGCGCTTGCGCCAGAATTTCAGTTCGGTGAGCAGTTGCGCGAAGGCGACAAAATAATCGCTCGCCGGACTCAGCACGCCGACCAGAAAGCGCCAGCCTTTCGTGTACAGGCCGTCGTCGGCGCCGCCGTGATTGAGCATCACCATCGCCTGCTCTTCGGCGATCGGTGCGGCAACGCGCGCGAGGCGGCTCGAATAGGGGCCGAGCAGCAGATCGGCGCGCTCGGGCCCGCAGAGTGCGCGGTAGATCTCGGCGCAGCGCGCCGCGTCGCTCTGATCGTCCAGGCATCGCAGCGCGAGTTCGCGCCTCTCATCGGCTACTCTGACGCCGCCGCTGGCGTTGATGTCATCGATCAGCAGTTTGAGCGCCGCCTCCGCCTGCCGGCCCATTGCGGCGTAAACGCCGCTCAACGACAGGGAAAGACCGACGACAAGGAGCCTCGGCACTGGCGACCGCTTTGCTAGGGTGAGACTTCGGCGATTCCGCCCCGGATCACCGCAAGCCCGTCGGGGTTGTAGGTTTCAAAGACAAAAACGGAGCGGCCGGCGCGCTCGCCGCTGCTCCATACTTTGGTCGTGATCGATTGGCCGGGAAAAACCGGGCGGCTGAATTGGACGCGCAGCCGCTTGAGCCGCACGGTATCGCCGCCGCAAAGTCCCTCAATTATCGCCCGCGACGCAAACGCCATCGTGCACAGCCCGTGCACGATGATTCCCGGCAGCCCGGCCATCTTCGCCACGTTCTCGTCCACGTGAATCGGATTGCGGTCGCCCGAGGCCTCGGCATAGCGGAAAGTCTGATCGCGATCGATGGTCTGGGTGATGCTCAGGACCGCATCGCCCGCCGGCACGCCGGGGCGCTCGGCTCGGGTTGTCGCGCCGCGGTCGCGACGCCCGGAGCGGATGAAAATTCCGAAAAGGGTGCGCAGAACCGGCGCGCCGGCGCGATCGCGCGAATTCATCTCGAGCGTCATCGACTCGCCCCCGGGCAGCGCCTCGATCGACGCCACCCTCGCGACGGTCGTAATATCGTCGCCGGGACGAAGCGGCGCGAGAAATTCCATATCCTGCTCGGCATGCAGCAAGCGGAGGAGATCGGCGCCCAGCTCCGGATCGCCAACGGCGTTGATCACCGACATCCAACTGACCACGACCCCGAACATCGGCGGCGCGACGATGCCGCCGGGTGCCGCCGGGTCGAAGTAGCGCCGGTTGTCATCGTTGCAGGCGCGCGCGTAATTCTGCAGCGCTTCCAGCGTTACCGTGGCCGCGGTCGGCGGATATTCGCGGCCGATGAAGTCTCGATTAAGCGGCATCTACAAGCCTGCCCGCCCCCCGCGCAGTCGGAATTTGGCAACGGCGGATCGCACGCCTCGCTCAGGTGAGTTCGCGGCCGCCGACGAACACCGCCTTCAACTCTAGCTGGCGGCCGAGCACGAGCAAATCGGCAACGCCTCCCGATTCAATGCAGCCCCGGTCGCCCAGACCGAGCACGCGCGCCGGATTGGTCGCGGCCATCAGCGCCGCCTCTCCCACGCTCGCTCCCGCTCGCTCGACCATCAGCTTCATCGCCTCGCGCATCGAGATCGCGCTGCCCATCAGGCGCCCGTCGACGGTCCGTTGAGCAACGCCGGCGGGGTCCGAGGCCACCCGGTCGCTGGTCAGGCATATTCCGCCCGCCCCCCGGGCGCGCAAGAGCAAGCGCAGCATCGCCGGATGCACGTGAACGCCGTCGGCGATGACGGCGGCCAACGCCGGCGACGGGAGCATCGCGGCGGTCGCCGCCGTGGGCCGGCGGTGATCCAGCGGCGCCATCGCGTTGAACGTATGCGTGAACATCCGCGCTCCCGCCGCGACTCCCGCCTCGGCCTGTTCCAGCGTGGCATCGGTATGGCCCAGCGCTACTGCAACTCCGCGCGCCGCGAATGCCGCGATGGCCTCGAACGAGCCCGGAAGCTCCGGCGCCAGCGTGATCATGCGCAGCGCCGACAAAGCCATGACGCGAGCGAGGGCGTCGCCGCGCGGCTCGAGGTTGTGCGTCGGATGCGCGCCGCGGCGTTTCGCGGAAATGAACGGCCCCTCGAGATGCATCCCGAGGATCGTTGCGGACATCGGGCTGCGGGCCGGCGATGCGGCGTCTTGCACCGGCGCAGCTTCGCCGATCGCCTCGGCGACCGCCGCCGCGACTTTTTCGATCCGATCCAGCGGAGAGGTGATCGCGGTCGGCAGCCATGCGGTTGTGCCCTCGCGCGCGAGATCGCGGGAAAGCGCGCACAGCTCCGGTGCGCCGGCCGTCATCACATCGATCGAGCCGCGGCCGTTGATCTGCAGATCGATAAAGCCCGGTACGATGTAATCGCCCGCACGCGAGCCGCCTTGATGCTCGATCGAGTCGATTACCGCGCCGAAGCGGACGAGCGCGGGCCGGACTTGCGCGTCCGCGCACGCGACCAGGCCGCGCAGTTCTTTCATCGCGCCGGCCGTGGCGAATCAGTTGGCGTTGAAGCGCTCCTTCAACAGGCGCGAGAAACGCGGCAGGTAAATCAGGTCGAAGGTCGCTTCCTTGCCGGGAAACATCGCGACCGCGGCACCCTTGAGCGCGCGCACGTGCTCCCAGGCCTCCTCAAGCGTGAGCGATTGATCCTGCGCGATGGTCGCGAAAGTCAGGTCCACCAGAAAGCGCAGCCTGCGGATCATCCTGTGCTCGTGAGCGATAAGCGCGGCGCGATCGTCTTCAGGCATGGCCGGATATCCGCGAATATTCCACCACAGAACTCAGCCCGCACAAATTATATCGTATGCGGCCGCTGATGAAGAGCGGATTTACCCGGCGTGTCGCGATCGGCGCCGGCCGAGGCGGTCGGCAAACCGGCGCGGTCGCTTGTCTTGGCGCACGCGGGATGCCAACCTCATGTGCGCGATGGCGCACGCGCGGCTTCGATCGAGCTTCATCTACCTGGCCAACGCGGTCAACGACCTCCGCGGCAACTGGACCATCATCGCGATCGTACTGGCGCCGCTGGTGCTCGCGTCCTCGCTGTGCGTCCTGCCCGACGCGCTCAATCTGCAGGACTCGCTGGTGCAGACCTTCGAGCCCGGCGTCACCAGCGTCGCCTTCGAGCAGCCGGCGCAGACGCCATATGCGCCGGTGACGCGCAATGCCCGCCAGCCGCCATACCCGCGTTGGATGACCGCCATCCTGCATCTGCTCGACGGCCTGATCACCGTGGTCGGCGTCAACCTGGTCGTATTGTGCGCGCTCAAGCGGATGCAGGCCGGCCAGCGAATGTCGCGTCCGCTGGACGAAGGAATCCAGGTGTATCGGGACGCGGGTCGCATGCTCGGAGCATTCGTGTGGGTGAGCTTGCTGCAGGTGGCGGCAATCGCGGTCGGAGCGATGCTGCTGATAATTCCAGGACTGCTGGCGTACGTGTGGCTGTACTTCGCGCAATACGCGCTGATTTTCGACGGCCGACATAGCTGGTCGGCGCTGCTGTACAGCCGCGACCTGATGCGCAACAGCTTCTTTCGCGTGGCGCTCAGGATTGTCGTTTTTCTGGCCGTGTGGTCGGGGTTCAACTCGTGGGCAGGCGGCACCTTCTTCGCCGTCAGCCTGCTCGCCGGATGGGTGGGACTGTTCACGGGCGCGCTGTGGGCTGCGATCTTCACTGTCGATTTACTCGCGGTGGCGGTGCTCTACACAACAATTGCCTTTCTGCTGGTAGCCGGGCTGCGCCTGTACCAGGATATGTGCGCGGTCGCGGCCGAGAACGCGGCGATGGCCGCCGCGGCGATTCTGCCACCGACCGCTCCGCTCCCGTCGGTCAGCGCTTAGGCGACGCCCGCAGCCGCGGTCGCGTCGGCCACGCGCGCCAGGGCGCGGATCGCGACCTGAAGCACCGGCAAACCGACCGTCGGCATCGTCCGCAAATCGTTCATCACTTCGGCCATGGCATCGAACAGCCGTTCGCGGCCGCTGCGCAGAACGCGGACCGCGTCGGACGGCGCGCCGATGCCATTGAGCAGCGCCGCGCGGCACAGCGCCAGGCGCGCGTTGCGCAGGTCCGCGCCGAGGTCTTCAGCCGCCTGCCGCTCCCAGCGGTCGTCAAGGCCGATACCGCTGAGCGCCTGGTCCAGCGTTGCGAATTCGACTATTTCGCCGAGTGCAAAGTAAGTTCGCGCGCAATCCGCCGGCGGCACGCCGCGCGCAAAGCTCAGGCTCAGCACGTTGAGTAGATGATCGGCGAAACCGAGCCGCGCCAGCCGGTGCGCAACCTCCTCGGTGTGCACGGCCGAACGTAATTCGCGATAACTGCGTTCGAAGCGTTCCCGCTCGCCGGCTGCGAGCATGGTCTCGAATTGCGCGCACAGAGTTTGAAAGCCGGGCTTGAATCGTGCGATCGCTTCGCCGAGCGACAGCGACCGATCGAACGTGGCCAGCGCCCAGGCGCAGGCGCGTTGCGCCGCGTTCTCCAGCGCCAGCAACGCCGCCAGCTCGGCCTCCGCGCCCTGACTGCCCGCGCCCGCGCGCAACCCCTCGGCCTCATCGACCAGGTCGAGCACGCCTTCGGCGAAAATCCACGACCGCACCGCATCCTCCGCGAGCGCGCCATGGCTGCGCGATAGGCGAAAAATGAACGTCGAACCCATCAGATCGACCAGCTCGTTCACCAGGCGGGTCACGATAAGCTCCCGACGCAGTCCGTGGCTCGGGATGTCGGCGGCGAATTCGCGCGCGATCGAGGCCGGAAAATAAGCTTTGAGAAAACGTTCGACCAGGTAGGCATCGTCCGCAAAGGTGCCCGCTTCGAGCCGCTGAAACAGGTCGATCTTGGTGTAGGCGCTGAGCACCGCCAGCTCGGGGCGGGTGAGGCCGGCAAAGCGCGCCCGCCGATCGCGCAATTCCTCGTGACTTGGCAGAGCCGACTCGTAGCCGTGCAGCGCACCGCGTTGCTCGATCGCGCTCAGGTGATCGCGGAACGCGCTGGCCCCGGTCCGGCTGCGCATCTGCTCGAGGCTCAGCAGCACGACCTGATCGCGATTGTCGCGCAACACGAGCGCCGCGACCTCGCCGTCGGCCTCGGCCAGCATGCGATTGCGGCGCGCGAAGTCGATTCGCCCGCGCGTAAGCGCCGGCTGCAGCAGAATCTTGAGGTTGACCTCGTGGTCCGAGGTGTCCACGCCCGCCGAGTTGTCGATCGCATCCGTATTGATGCGTCCGCCGGCCATCGCATATTCGATGCGCGCGCGTTGGGTGAAGCCCAGGTTGCCGCCTTCGATCACCGCCTTGACGCGCAGCTCGTTGGCCGCCACGCGGCAGGCGTCGTTGGCGTGATCGCCGACTTCGCCGTCGGTTTCATGACTGGCGCGGACGTAGGTGCCGACACCGCCGTTATAGAGCAGCGTCACGTCGGCGCGCAGGATGGCTTGAATGAGGCTGTCGCCGTCCAGCACTTCGGCGCTGCAGGAAAGCGCACGGCGGGCCTGCGGGCTGAGCGCGATGGTCTTGCTGCCGCGGCGATATACGCCGCCGCCCTCGCTGATAAGCGCCGGATTGTAATCCGCCCATTGCGAGGACGGCAGCTCGAACAGGCGCCGGCGTTCGGCGTAGCTCTTTTTCGGATCGGGATCGGGATCGATGAAAATATGACGATGGTCGAACGCGGCAATCAGCTTGACGTTGTCCGACTGGAGCAGCCCGTTGCCGAAAACATCCCCAGACATGTCGCCGATTCCGACCATCGTCACCGGGGCGCCGCGCGCGGGTTCGATATGCATCTCGCGCAGATGCCATTTCGCCGATTCCCACGCGCCCCGCGCGGTGATACCGAGCGCCTTGTGATCGTAGCCGTGCTCGCCGCCCGAGGCGAAGGCGTCGCCCAGCCAGAATTTATGCTCGGCGGCGATGGCATTGGCGAGGTCGGAAAAAGCCGCCGTTCCCTTGTCGGCCGCAACCACCAGGTAAGGACCGTCCTTGTCCAGCACGCGCACGCCCGCGGGATGCACGAGCTGCCCGCCGACCACGTTGTCGGTCACCTCGAGCATCGCGCGAATCAGCGTCTTGTAAGCGTCCACCACGTCGTCGTGCGTGATCGGCCGGCCGGCGCGCGGCTTGACGACGAAGCCGCCCTTCGCGCCGGTCGGCACAATGATCGCGTTTTTGACCGTCTGCGTTTTCATCAGGTCGAGTATCTCGGTGCGGAAATCCTCGGGCCGATCGCTGTAACGGATGCCGCCGCGTGCGATGCGGCCGGCGCGCAGATGACATCCCTGCATCGTGGGGCTGTCGACGTGGATCTCGTACCGCGGGGGCGTGTCCGGGAGGTTCGGCACGAGCGCGCTTTCGAACTTGAGCGTGATATACGGTTCAGCCGGGTCGCGAAAATAATTGGTGCGCACGGTCGCCTCGACCATGCCGAGCAGAGCGCGCGCCAGGCGATCGTCGGCGATGTTATCGATCGCGCCCAGCGCTTCGAGATAGCCGGCGCGCAGCGCCGCATATTCCGCACTGTCGCTGCCGGCGCCCGCCGTATCCAGCCGCAGCCGGAAAAGCTCGACCAGCGTCCGCGCCAGCCGCGGGTTGACCAGCAATACGCGCCGCAGCGCGGGCAGGGCCGGCGCGAGCCGCATTTGAAATGCCGCCGCGACGTAGGCGCGCAGCAGCGAGACCTCGCGCCAGTGCAGGCCGGCCTCGAGCACCAGCGCGTTGAGCGGGCCGTCCTCGGCCCGTCCGCTGCGCACGGCGGTCATCGCCTCAGCGAGCATGGCCGCGCCACCCTGGCTCTCGAGCGGCGCCCCGTGCGCGTCCTGCACCAGGAACGATTGCATGAAGGCGCGCACCGGCGAGCCGTTCACGTCAGGGCGTAATTCATCGGCCTCTTCCGATATCACCGTGATACCGAAGTGCGACAGCATCGGCATCAGATCGCTCAGCCGGGGCGGCTCGCCGAGCTCGAACATCCGCAGCTCGTTGGCGGCCGGGCGCGCGCCATCGCCGCCGGCGCGGGACGCGAGCTCGACGCCGAAGCTGCGGCCGCTTTCAAGCAGGCGCTCGACCGCATCGATGTCGCCGGCCGCGCGGGCCACCGCGGTGCTGGCGAGATAGTGCGGGCTGAAGGCGGCGAGCCAGCGTTTGGCCAGCGCCTGGGCGCGCTGCTCGCCCACGCGTTCGACCAGCTCTTCGTGCAGCCGATCCTCCCAGGTGCGCGCGAGCTGCGAGGCTTCGGTCTCCATCGCGCGCAGTTGCGGTGCGCTCGGCGGTGCGGCGTCATAGCAGAAGTGCATGCGCGCCCGGTAGCCCTCGCCCATCGCGAGATAGTAGTAGAGCAGTTCGCCGCCCAGGATCCGGCCCAGTGAGTGCTGGATACGCTTGCGAATTTCGGCCGAGAAAGTTTCGCGCGGCAGCACCACCAGCACCACCACGTTGTGCCGCACCGGATCATAATGAGCGCTCAGGCGGACCGCGGCCTCATCCTTGTGATCGAGGATGAGATGAAGCTGCTCGCGCAGCTCGCTCACCGACGCGCGGAACAGCTCCTCTTTGGGAAAGCTGTTGAAGGCGCTGACCAGCTCTTTGTAGTTGTGCGAGCCGGGTGCCGCGTGCTCGGCCGCGAGCACCTCGCGCAGCTTGGCGCGCAGCACCGGAATATGCTGCGCCTCCTCCGAATAGGCCTTGGAGGTGAAGAGGCCGACAAACCGGTCAAAACCGATCACACGCCCGGCCGCATCGCAGCGGCGGATGGTGATATCGTCCATCAGTCCGCGGCGATGAACCTGCGACATCGTGTGTGTTTTGCCCGTGATCAGCGCGCCCGTCTCGAACAGGATACGGCGATGATCGGGCTCGAGCGCGCTGAGCGCGACCGGCCGCGCGTAGCGCGAGCGGCCGCTGTCGCGCAGCAGGCCGAGCGCCGATTGCGCCTCGGCCACCAGCGAGCGCTGCCCGCCGTCATCAATCACTCGATAATGCCGATAGCCGAGAAAGACGAATCCGCCGCCGACCAGCCATCGCAATAGATCGCGCATCTCGACCAGCTCGCGCTGCGCCGCGGTCTCTTCGCAGATTTCCAGCGCCCGCGCGGTCATCGCTTCGAAATCGCCGGTCACCGCCCGCACCTGTTCGAGCACGCCCCGCAGTTCCGTCTCGATCCGCTCCGCATTGTACGCGGCGCCTTCGAGGCGCAGTTCGAAATGGACCAGCGATTCAGGGCGCTCGGCGGCGCGCTGGCCCTCGAGCGAGACCAGCCGGCCTGCGCTATCGCGGCTCGCAAGCAGCACCGGATGCAACAGCAGGCCGCCCGCGATGCCGATGTGATGGAAATACTCGAGCAGGCTGTCGATGATGAACGGACAATCCTCCATCGCGGTCTCGACAAACCCGCTGCCGGCCGGATCGAGGGCCACCCGCACCTTGATCGGCTCCGCCCGAACCGAGAAAAACTCCAGCGCCTCGGCGGCCAGCCGTGCGCGCCGCTCCTCCGGCAGTTGCGCGGCCGCCTGGCGCGTGAGCCCCTCGAATAGCCGCGCGCTGAAGACTTCAGCCCAGTGCCGGTTCTCCTGCGCGAGGTCGGAAACCTTGATCTGCGGCTGTGCTTCGCTGGCCAAGATGGTCACCCGTGAAGATCGAAGTTGCGGAGTTCAGACGGCCCCCGATGAAAATTATAAATCCCGACCGGCATATGCCGCTACCGGTCTCGCTATCGGACAGCCGGCGCCGATTCTCTACAATGAGAATGAGGATGCCGCGCCCGCCCGGCCGACGCGCGGGCGTCTTCAGCAATGGAGCCGGTCGAGATAACCGCGATGACGTTCGGCGCCTTCGGCCTCGGGCATCTTGCCGACGGCAGCAAGGTGATGGTTCGCGACGCGGCGCCCGGGGACCTGCTCGAGGTGAGCGTGGTCGAAGAGCGTGGTGACTACCGCGTCGCCCGCGCCGAACGCGTGCTCAGGGCGGGGCCAACGCGCCGCCAGCCGCCCTGCCCGTATCTGCCGCAATGCGGCGGATGCGACTGGCAGCAGATCGCGTACCCTGAACAGGCGCGGCTCAAGGCCGAGCTTATCGCGGGCACCTTGAATCGCGCTCTCGGGCTGCAACTCGAACCGGCGGCCCTGGTCGAGCGGGCGCCGGCGGAGTTCGGGTACCGCGCGCGCGTGAGATTCCACGCCGGCCCGAGCGGGCGGCTCGGCTTCCACGAAGCGGGAAGCCGTCGCCTGGTCGAGGTCGAGCGCTGCATGGTCGCGGCGTCCGAGATCCGCGTGCCGCGGGAGTTTGCCGCCGCGGTCGAGTGCGAAGAAATTGAAGTCGTCGCCGATCGCGGACGCGAAGTGCTGGTCGCGTACCTTAAGCGGCCGTTCAATTCCGCATCGCGTGCGCGCGCTCGACGGATTGTAGAGGACGATCCGCAAATTGCGGGGGCGGTGTTGCGCGCGGGGCGCGCCCGCGAGGTTATCGGCGACGTAGCAATCGCGCTCGAGCTCGAGCCCGGGCTCGAACTGCAGGCCGACGCCGACTTGTTCAGCCAGATCAACCGCGCGCAAAACCTGAAACTCGTCGCCACGGCGATGGAGATGGCGTCGCCGCTGAGCGGAGCGCGCGTGCTCGATCTGTTCTGCGGCGCGGGCAATTTCGGTCTGCCCGCCGCGCGCCGGGGTGCAGCGGTGACCGGCGTGGATACCGACGCGCGCGCGGTCGCGGCGGCGGCGCGCAACGCCGCGCGGCTCGGCTTTGAGCGCGCCGAATTCGCGGCGATGGCGGCGGGCGAACACGTGCGCTTTCTCCTGCGCGCGCACTATCGCCCCGAGGTCGTGATCATGGACCCTCCGCGCGGCGGCGCGCGCGAGTTGGTCGCGCCGCTCCTGCGCATGCGCCCGGCGCGCGTGATCTACGTTTCATGCGACCTGGCGACGTTCGCGCGCGATCTGCGCGAGTTCAGTGGCGGCGGCTATCGCGTGGCGGAGCTTCGCGCGTTTGATTTTTTCCCCAACACGCACCACGTCGAGATGATCGCGGTATTGACTTCGACGGCTGCCCGTTCCTAATCTGGATAGTCGACCCGGCTATTTCCCCGCCCGGCAGAGGGTCAGCAAAGCGATGCCCAAGCAGGAAAAGGAAAAGCCGCCGCGCCCGAAAATTACGATCATTCCGGGACGCGGCGTCGCTCAAACCATCAACTATCTGCTCGAGGATCGCGATGAACTCGAATGGATTATCGCGGTCGGCCGCACCAAGAACGGCGAGTTGTTCTTCTACGATACCGGAGGCGATATCGTGGAGGACCTGGGCACGCTCGAATACCTGAAGGCGCGCATCGTGCGCGCGCATTTCGGCGACGAATACGAGTGAACGAACGGCGAGCGCGCTGTCTGCGCGCCTGCTCCAGACTGCGAACCCAACCTCGAGCAGCAACCAGCGCGAGCGCGACCACGCATCCGCGACCGATGCTCTAATCCGGAGTTATCGCGTTCGGGTATTTCTTGTAGATCTTCTCGGCAGCCATGAAGTCGCCCATCGCGGCGTCGTAGTCGCCCTTGAAGTATGCGCGCTGACCGTCGAGGAAAAGCTCCTGCATGTGCTGCGCGCTGGCACCGGCGTACTTCGCCCGCCACACTTCGCGCGACACCCGGGTCATCGTGTTGAACACGTCTTCGCGGCGAAACTGATGCGTCGCCGGCGGAGGCGCAGTCGGCGGGGCGGCACCCGCCTGCGCAAACGCGGGAGCCGCATTGATGCCCACGATGCAGGCCCCGGCGACCGCGCCCAACATCGCAAGCTTCCAGGGTTTCATGGCCATGGGATCCTCCCGGCTCGATTTGGCGAACGCGCTAGAATCTATTAAAAGGTGCGATCCCAAGCAACATAGATGAATTCCCCAACGGACCGCATCACAGGGGCGCTGCCGCACCTTCGGCGCCTAGTCCTCGAACTCCTGTTCCGGCGGGCGCGCGTAGATGACGCCTTGCTCGACCTCGATCGGCACGCGATAGAGAAACTTGCCGCACGCGCTGGGCGGACCGGCAATGCATTCGCCGCTCGCCGGATCGTAATAAGCGTTGTGCGTCTGGCACATCAAATAGCGTGCGTGCTCGGTAAAGAACTGATTATCCACCCAGTCCATCGCCATGGGCACGTGTCGGCACCGGTTGACGTAGGCGTGGTAGGCGCCGTGGAAGTTGACTACAAAGCATTCCTCGTCCACGCCGCGAATCGGCAGCATGAATTTGAGCGATTCGCCGGGCGCCAGCGCCGCCGTTTTCGCCACGCGATAGCGCGTCGCGCGAGTTGCGACAACGCGCCGGGCCGCCAGGCCGGGCCTGTTCGTGAGCGCGCGATCGCGCCTGTCACCGCGCGCCATGAATCCTCCCCTGCCGGCTCGGGGCATCGCGGGAACCGCGGGCGAAGCAGGGCTGATACTTCCGGGCTCGCACCTGCGGGCTGATTTTCGTCGCATTCGGCCGGTTCATCCTCGGATCCGAGGCTGATTATAATACGAGAGCAGGGTTGTGCGGCGACTCGTGTCGGCTCCCGTCAGGCCGATGGCGCGTTGCGCGGCCGCATTTGCGATGGACAAGCCGATTATCCGGGCCGTCGAGGCATTTCCGCTGGAGCAGCAGGATCAGACTCTGATCTGCCTGCGCGATCCATCGGGCTTGGCGCCGGAGCCCATCGTACTCGGGATGGGCGCATACTTCCTGGTGACGATGTTTGACGGCACAAACTCCGCGGCCGATTTGCAGGCCGCGTTCAACCGCCGCTTCGGCGAGATCATTCCGGCCGCGAAAATACGCGAGCTGGTGGACGCGCTCGACCGCGCCTTTTTTCTCGACTCGCCGCGGTTCGCGAAGCGCGTCCATGCGGTGCGCGAGAACTTCCGCCTCAGCCCCTCGCGTGCGGCCGCGCTGGCGGGCCTCTGCTATGAAAGTGAACCGGCGCGATTGCGCGCCGAGATCGAATCATTCTTCGAACGCCCGGGCGCGCCGGGGCGTGGCGCACTTGCCATCACCCGGGCACCCGCGCCGCGCCGCACGCTCGCCGGCCTTATCGCGCCGCACATAGACCCGCGGCGCGGCGCCGCCGCCTACGCGTGGGCGTACGACGCGGTGCGCCGGCACGAGCGGCCGGAGCTGATCCTGATCCTGGGCACTTCCCACTACGGAGCGGGGCCCGAGCTGTTCAGCGCTACGCGCAAGGATTACCTGACGCCGCTCGGCGCCGTCCGCACCGACCGCGATTTTGTCGAAGGCCTGGCGGCGCGCTACGCGCGATCGCCTGGCGGCGGCGACTTGTTCGCCGACGAGCTGCTCCACCGCAACGAGCACTCGATCGAGTTTCAGGCGCTGTTCCTCGCCTGGGCGCTCGGGCTCGAGGGCTATCGGATTGCGCCGATCCTGGTGAGCTCGTTTCATGAGATGGTCCGCGCGCGGATGAAACCGGCGGGCGACCCGCGCGTGGGAAGCTTCCTCGAGGCTTTGCGCGAGACGCTCGCCGCCGAGCGACGCCGCGTCTTGATTCTGTCGGCGGTGGATTTTGCGCATGTCGGACGCAAATTCGGCGATTCCTTTGGCCTCGACCAAGGGCTGGCCGAGCGCGTGCGGCGCGAGGACCTCGCACTCATCGAAAACATCAAGGCAGGGGACGCCGCGGGATTTTTCGATGCGATTGCTCGCGACTGCGACCGGCGCAAGATCTGCGGACTTGCCCCGATGTACACGCAGCTCGAGCTGCTGCGCGGCCGGCGCGCGCGGCTGCTGCACTACGATATCGCGCTCGAGCCGCAGACCGACTCGCTGGTGTCTTTCGCGAGCCTCGCGATCGAGTGACGGACCGCCGCCGCTCCGTGCATCACTGGGTATCGGCACTCAGCCGGCGTGCATCTTCAGAAACGCGCGCACCTTGGAGACGGCCGCGCCCGTCGCGTCGGGCGTTTTCCATTTCATGATCAGCTCGGCGTTGGGCGCGAGCCGCGCGATTTCTTCGGCGGTGGCGGTCGGATGATACAAATCGTCGCCGGCCAGAATCAGCATCGGGGTGCCGCAGCCGCGCACGAAATCGCGCGACACGGAAAATACGAAATCGCCGTCGTACATGCGCGCGCGCAACGCGTCCAGCGCCGCGGCGCTCACCTCGGAGCGCGTCCGGCGCAGCTCGGCGGCCCAGCCGTCGAACATTTCGCGGAATGCCGGCCGATTCTCCGCGCTGAGTCCGATCGGGTTCTGCAGCACCGCGGCGCTTACGCGCTCGGGCGCAAGCTTGATCAGTCCCAGGCAGTAGGACGAGCCGATGCAGCCGCCCATCACGTGCGCGCGCCGGACACCAAGATGGTCGAGCAAGGCGAGATGATCGCCCGCGTAGGTCTCCCACCCGTCGCGCGCGCCGATCGGCGCGCGCGAGCGCCCGGCGTTGCGCTGATCCATCGCGATCACGCGAAAGTCGCCCGCAAGGTCGGCGGTGGGATCGAACGGGCTGCGCCGCCAGAACTCGATGCTCGAACGCATCCCACCCGGCGCGAGCAGGAGCAGCGGATATCCCGAACCGTATTCTTCGTAATAGAGCGATACGCCCTCGCGCTCGAAAACCGGCATATGCTGTCCTCCTGATGGAATGCGGCGCGTGATTCAGTGATGATGAGAAGTTGCAGATGTACCGCTTGCCGGTCAATCGCCAGTTCCGCGGCCAAATCGCCCAAGTTGTCCTTCCAGGCGCTATAGGACTATTTTCTTCTTTCCTTAAGCATTTGATTCCACGTACGGTATTCGAGCGGCAATGAACTTATAATTTGAGTCACCTTTGACGCTGGGCGGCACATATCGTGGACCATTTTGACCAGTTCTCGTTCAGCCGACGCGAGCGCGACCTGATGGCCGAGGTTGCGCGTCGTGTGCTGCCGAACCTGGAACACATAGCGGAACGCTGGGCCGAGGCGATCCAGCTCAACGCTCCGGCGGACAAAATTGCAGGCATGCGCCAGACGCTGCGCTCGATGTCGCGGCCGCTGCTGAGCGGCTTCTTCACTCATCTGGCCGAAGGCGACCCCGAGCGCGCGCTCGCGCATTACCAGAGTTTCATCGAGGGCGTGATTCGCGAGCGGCTCGACGAGCCGGAGCGCCAGCGCACGAACATCGAGGGCCTGTTCTCCTCCGCGCGCATCATGCGCGGCATGCTCGCCTTCGAAACCGAACGCGTCGTCGCCGGCGACGAAAGCCGCCTCGCAGCCATGCTGCCGTTCGCGCGCCTGTGGAGCCAAGTGGTCGAATCGACCGGCGTTATTTACGCGCGCCTGCGCGAAGGCCATCTCAGCAGCTTGTACGACGCCGCGCGGCGGACCGCTGAACAGCTACGCGAGAGCGAGGAGCGCTTTCGCCTGCTGGTCGAGGAGAGCAAAGGCTTTGCCATCTGGACGATGAATGACTCGGGGTGCATCGTGAGCTGGAACCGAGGCGGCGAACAACTGGTCGGCTATACGGCGGACGATATCGTCGGACAGCATCTCGAACGTCTGTTTCCGCCCGAAGAGCGCACGGCGGGGACCGCCTCGCGCCTGCTCGAAGGCGCGCGCAGCAACGGCCGGACGACTAACGAAGCATGGTGCTTGCGCAAGGACGGCTCGAGGTTCTGGGCGCAGTTGGTGGCTGCCGCGCTGCACGACGAGCACGGGCGCCTGCTCGGCTTCTCGACCATATGCCGCGACATCAGTGAGGAGCGACGCCGCGAACAGGAACTGACCGTCGCGCGCGACGCCGCGCTCGAAGCCTCGCGTCTCAAGTCGGCCTTCATCGCGAACGTCACCCACGAGATTCACACACCGCTCAACATCCTGCTCGGGTATGCGGACCTGATGGCCGAACGGCTGGAGGAATCGGGCGACCCGCGCGCGGGCGAGTATGTAGCGCCCGTGCGTCGCGCGGGCAAGCGGCTGCTCGATACGGTGGGTTCGATTCTGGAACTGTCGAAGATCGAAGCGGGCACTTTTCGCATCGATCCCCGGCCCATCGTGCTGGGCGAATTCGTTGAGCGCCTGGTCGCCGAATTCAGGATTCTCGCCGCTCGGAAGGGGCTCGCGGTGAGCGTCCGGATCGACGCGCCCGACGTGGTGGTCCGATTCGATGAAGCGTGCCTCTCCAACCTGCTCACCAACCTGCTGCAGAACGCGATCAAGTTCACCGAGCACGGGGAAATCGCGTTGCGGCTGTGGATCGATGAGCACGGCACTCCGATGCTCGAGGTGCGCGATACAGGCGTCGGTATCGATCCCGCCTATCTTCCGCACATTTTTGACGCCTTCACGCAGGAGAATCCGGGCCTGACAAGGCGCTTTCAGGGCGTCGGCCTGGGACTTTCGCTGGTGCGCAAATACATCGACCTCCACGGAGCCGAAATTACGGTGGCGAGCGAAAAGAACCGCGGCTCGAGCTTTACCATCCGCTTCGCGCGCCATCACGAGACTGCCTGATCGCCGACATTCCCCATGCCTGAAACCTTCGAGACGCTGATTCCGGCGCGGCTCGATCGGCTGCCCTGGAGCGAATTTCACTGGCTGCTGGTCATCGGCCTCGGCATCACCTGGGTGCTCGACGGCCTCGAAGTCACGCTGATGGGCGCGATAAGCGCGGTCCTGCAGCGTCCCGACGTTCTGCGTTTCAGCGCCACCGAGATCGGCGCCATCAGCTCCTGCTATCTCGTCGGTGCGGTGCTGGGCTCGCTGGTGTTCGGTCACCTGACGGACCGCTACGGCCGGCGCAAATTCTTCTTCATCAGCCTCGCCATCTACCTGGCGGGCGTTGGATGTACCGCCGTGTCATGGAACCTGGCGAGCTTCGCGCTCTTCCGCTGCATTACCGGTGCCGGTATCGGCGGCGAATACTCGGCTGTCAACTCCGCCATCGACGAGCTTATCCCGGCGCGCTTTCGCGGCCGGGTCGATTTGATCGTCAACGGCAGTTTTTGGCTCGGCGCTGCCGTCGGTTCGGCTTCGACCCTGATTCTGCTCGACACGCGTTACCTGGCCGTGAATGTCGGATGGCGGCTGGGGTTCGGCGCCGGCGCGATCATCGGAATGATCATCCTCTACATGCGCCGCTTCATTCCTGAAAGTCCGCGCTGGCTGGTCACGCACGGCCAGCGCGAGGAGGCCGACAAGACGGTCGCCGAGATGGAAGCGACGGTGGCGCGCGAGACCGGCGCCCAGCTCTCGGCTCCGCCGCGCGAAGAAGCCATCCGGCTCAGGATCCGCCATCGTTTCGGCCTCGGCGCAATCCTGGCGCCGATGGTTACGCGCTATCGCTCGCGCACGGTGCTGGGGCTTTCGCTGATGATCGCGCAAGCTTTCGTGTACAACGCGATCTTTTTCACTTATGCGCTGGTGCTGGCGCGCTATTACGCCGTAGCGCCCGACAGCGCCGGGATGTTTCTGCTGCCGTTCGCGCTGTGCAATTTCCTGGGCCCGGTGAGCCTGGGGCATTTTTTCGACACCGTGGGTCGCCGGCGCATGATCTCTGCGACCTATGCCATAGCCGCCATCATTCTGCTGGTCAACGGATGGCTCTTCGTGCGTGGCGATCTGAGCGCCACTACGCAAACCATCCTGTGGTCGGCGATGTTTTTCTTCGCGTCGCCGGCCGCGAGTTCAGCCTATCTGACGGTTAGCGAAACCTTCCCGCTCGAGATGCGTGCGCTCGCCATTGCGGTCTTTTACTCGATCGGTACCGGCATCGGCGGCGTGGTGGCGCCGTGGTTTTTCGGCCGCCTGATTGATTCCCGGTCGCGCACCGACCTTCTGTACGGCTATCTCGTCGCGGCCGGCCTGATGCTGCTTGCCGCAGCCACCGAAGCGACGCTGGGAGTTGCGGCCGAAGGCGTGAGCCTCGAGAAAATCGCCGCGCCGCTCTCCGCCGTCGAAGCCGACTGATGCCGACCGCGACTGATGCCCACGACGGCACATCGGGCGCGCTGCGACGCCGAGGTGGCGCGCACGGCGCCCTTATCGCGGCCTCGTTCAGGTAGACGGAACTTGCCGCAAAGCCTGCGTGCGGCGCGGGCGAATCGCGAGCGAACGCTTGACTCGCGCTCACTTCGGACAGATGCTTGCGCAGGAGGCTACCACGATGACCAACAAGGGTTTTTCGCACGTCGGGCTTTCGACGCTCGATCTCGATCGAACACGCCAGTTCTACGAAGAGGTGCTGGGCTTCAAAGTTGTGGTTGCCGATACGATCAAGATCAAGGAAGGCGGCGCGATCCGCCACATATTCTTCGACACCGGCCGCGACCAGCTCCTCGCCTTCATGGAGCCGCGCGGGATTCCGGGCGTGCCGGTCGAATACGACGCGGGCATCAACCGCGGCCTGGGCGTGCCCGCGGCCTTTTATCACTTTGCCTTCGAGGCAGGGTCGCAGTCGGCGCTCGAGGACAAGCGCCGCGAACTGATCGGCAAGGGCGTGGACGTCACCGAAGTCGTCGATCACGGATGGGCCAGATCGATTTACTTCAAGGATCCCAACGGTCTTTCGCTCGAGTACTGCTGCCTGGTAAGGAATTTCACCCAGGACGATGCCACGATGCAGGAGCGATTCGAGCTATCCATTAAAGCGCTCGGTCTCGATACTCCAACCTCCAACGACATCAACGTGGCGCGCAGGCTCGGGGAAAAGGCAAAGCATCCGCAGTAATATTCTTCCGGACGGCGCCACGGCATCGGGAGTCCGCGCGCGAAGGCTCGCGCCCGGTATGCGACGCGGATCTCGCATCAGTAGCGGCTGCTTGCGCCTGCTCGCGGTATCGCTGTGCGCATTCCTTCTGGCCGCGGCGAGCCTCAGCGGCGCCGCGATTCCCGTCGACACGCCCCGCGCCGCCGTAGTCAGCGCAATCGATCAGGCGATCGCGGTCCTGCACGACACCGCAATGCCGGTCGAACAGCGCCGGCGCGCGTTACGCGCGCTCGCGGAGCACAATCTCGACCTCGCGAAAATGGCCGCGACCGTTCTCGGCACCCACTGGACCGAGATGACGCCGGCGCAGCAGCAGCAGTTCGTGCCGCTGTTCGAGGCGTTTATCGAATCCGCCTATCTCGACGAAATTCAGGAATACGCAAGGCTCAAAATAGAAATAGGAGATCAAACGCTCGAAGGCGCGGACCATGCGCGCGTGGCCGCGACGGTGCTGCAGCCGGGCGAGGATCCGATAAAGATCGATTTCATGCTCGAGCGCGGACCGCGTGGCTGGCTGATGTTCGACGTGGTGGTGGACGATATCGGAATCATCGAAAACTATCGAGCGCAGTTCGACCGCGTAATTCGCACACGCGGTCTGGCACGTCTCGAGGCCGAACTCCGCATGAAGCAGGCTAAGCTCGACGCGATGCTCGGCCAGTAAGACCTCATCCGACCCGATTGCGGTGCAGCTTCGCGCCCGGACGAACGCCCCTCGGCAGGCCGATGCGAACGTAAATCGCAGAGGCGCGGACCATCCGGGCCCGACCGCCCCCGCTACCGCTTTCGTCTTCGGATCACTAGTATGACGCAGCCTTGGATTTGCAGCCGAGGCGATTTAACGGCCGCGATGCACGCGATGGCGCTTATGCTGGCTGCAGTGACGCTCATCTCCACCGGAATGGGCGGCGCCGCGGCACTCAGATTTCACGACCGGCTGCATCTGCTGCTCGGCTTCAGCTCCGGCGCTGTGATCGCGGTCGCGCTCTTCGACATTCTGCCCGAGATTTTCGGCCTCGACCGCGGGGGCGCATACATGCCGCTTGCGGCTATCGGCTTCCTGGTGTTCTTCGGGCTCGAACGTTACACCGCGCTCCACGGCTCGCGCGAACACGAGCATGCCGCGCAGGCCCACGAGCAGGAACTAGGCGCGCTCTCGGCGGCGGGCCTGACCTTCCATAGCTTTCTCGACGGCGTCGCGATCGGGGTCGGCTTTCAGACCAGCCGCCATATGGGTTTCCTCATCGCGCTCGGCGTCATTGCCCATGATCTGAGCGATGGCATGAATACGGTCACGGTGGTGCTGGCCCACGGCAATCCACGCCGGCGCGCCGGATTCTGGCTCGCGCTCGATATGATTGCGCCGCTTATCGGCGCTGCGGCGACGATACTGTTGAATTTGAGCGCGGCGCTGCCCTGGCTGCTGGCTTTCTTTGCCGGATCCTTTCTCTATATCGGCGCCTCCGACCTGTTGCCGGAGGCCAAAGAACACGACTCACCCATGGTCGCGGTCGCCACCTGCGCGGGAATGCTGGCAATCTACGCCGCGAGTCGCGCACTGCACGGCCTTTGATGACCAGCCGCGGACTCGTCGCGCCACGTCAAACGACCCTGGGTCTGGAGGTCCGGCCGAGAAACCCTCTGTGGCCCAACCGGGCTCGCGGTTCCCCGTATCCGGAAAGGTCTGATCCGATACATTGACCTTGCACTTTGAATATTCTTCCACCCTGCCATTTGCGCTGCGCCGAAAAATCACGCGCACGTCCGGATCTAATCCTTCTAAATTCCTGCGAATTTAAATGTATTCGCATTGCGCAGAAGTGGAACGTACTTTGCGTGAAGCTACGATCGAGGGTGTCACCCTGAGGATTTAACCGAATGGATGCCAATGACGAAATTGATCGAATCCAATCCGAGATCGCGCTCAGCCAGCAACGATTACGCGAGGACGTTTCTCAAATCAAAGAAAAGGTCGACCAGACGCGTGCTCAATTGAGTCCGACCGGCATGATCCAGAAGCGGCTGCCTCTTTTCCTGGGCGGAGCGGCGGTCTTCGGCTTTTGGATCGGCTACAACAATGTGCCTGTCCCGGAGATTGCCGCGCCGGCGGCGCGGACCATGGTATCCGCCGCCGTAAAGCGGGCCGCCGCGAGACCGAGCAGACGGAGTTGATGCGCCGGTAAAGACGTAGCTCAGGTGAATTTATGGACATCCGATCGAATGACCTCAACGCCAACGCTTCGGTCTCCTCGAAAGAGACTCCGAACTGGCCGGAGCTGCTTTCAAAGGTAGCTGACGATCTGGCGCGCGTCGTGAGCGGCGAGATCCGGTTGCTCGAAGCGACTGTTAAGCAGGTCATCGAGGCCCAGAGCGAGAAACTGGCCGGCCTGCTCGTTGCGCTGGTCGCGTTCGGCTATGGATTCCTGCTTCTGGTGGGCGCGATCGTGTTGTTCATTCATCTGTGGCTGGACTGGTGGCTCTCGTTGCTGATCACCGCCTTGGCCGTAATCGCCGCGGGTGTTTTTTTCCAGATGTGGATGGCTCGTTCGGCGAAGCGCGCCTGAGCCCGAAATTGCGCTTGCAAACGATGCTGCCGCCTGTCGAAAGGAGTTCAACCATGGCAACTACCGAGAAATCGATCCAGGTCAATGTGCCGGCGCGTACCGCGTACAATCAGTGGACCCAGTTTGAACAGTTCCCGCGTTTCATGGAGGGCGTCGAGCTGGTCCAGCAGCTCGACGATCGCAACCTCCATTGGGTCGCCAACGTCGGCGGAAGGAGAAAGGAGTTTGACGCTGAAATAACCGAGCAGATTCCGGACAAGCGGATCGCTTGGCGCAGCCGCTCCGGGCCCTCGCACGGCGGCGTCGTTACGTTCCATCCGCTCAACGATGCACAAACGCGGATCATGCTGCAGATGGTGTACGAGCCCGAAGGAGTGACCGAGAAGGTCGGTGACGCGGTCGGGGTAATGAGCCGGCGCGTGGAAAAGGACCTCGAACGTTTCAAACAATTCATCGAAGCGCGCGGCGACGAGACCGGCGGATGGCGCGGACAGATCAAGCGTTGAGGAAAGTTCCCCTGCGCCCGGCTCGGTGACAGCCGCGCTCGCGCGTGCCGGTCTGCCTCCACCGCGCGCGCGAGCGGCGCTTCAGCTGTGTGACCGATTTACCTGTGAACCCATCGGCTGAAAGCACGGAGCCGGGCGATTTAATCGAATTCGCTATGCGCCGGATGGACTGGAAGAAGCTTTCGACGCTCACCCGTACACGAACATGCGCCGAAACCAACTATGGGATCGGTTCAGGTCGCCGGGTCGATATGCGTGCTTGGATTCACCGCGACCCGCGCCGGCGAGTCGGCGACTATGCTGGAGCGCGCTCGGCGATGCGCGCGCGGGTTACAGGCCCCACGCCATATCGGCATACAGCTCGGACGCCATCTGGCGCATCATCTGGTCCTTCGAGGCGTCCTGCTGCGAAGCGGCCACCTGCATGTCGCTCATCTGCAAGATGTCCGGACCGCGAAGGTTCTGGCGCAAAAACTGCGGAGTGGTGGGAACGATTGCCTGCGCCACGACCGATGCCTGGCTGGACGCGCTGACCGCATTGGTGCGCCAGACCACTGCGTTGGTCTTGCGATCGGTAAGCGTCGCCGCGACCATGAACGTGTTTCCATAGCTCAGCGGCTCGGATACGCCGTTCAGGCTCCCGGGCGCCGTGCCGGCGTAAATGATTTTTCCCGAGAGCACGAGGTCGGCCTCCTGCGGATTGTCCACGACTGTCAGCCGGCCACGCGATGCGATGGCATCCTTCAGATAACGCGAGAATTGATCGTTGATGCCTGGTACATAGGTGACGTTTTCGAAGCGCTCGACATAAATTGTCTTTGCCGAATCCGGCAGCGCGCTGCCGTTGTCGGCGAAATGCAACGCGCATCCGCCGGCGACAAAAACGGCCAGCGCAACCGCCGTCAAACCTGCCATCTGCGACCGCCACCGGTCTGCGCACTGGCCTCTTGAGAGGGCTCTCATCGCGGTACTCATTCGGCTACGCTCTCGGAGAGTTGACCACTGCGGCTCAGCCATGCCGCGACTAAGGTTCGAATGGTCCTGCCGCACCCGGGCCTTCCCTCACCGCGCGGCGAATCGGCAGCAGGCCCATCAGCTGGAACGGATTGCTGCCGAAGGGAGAACCGGTGCCGAGCGAACCCAGACCGCTCAGCGTCAGCTGGAAGATGTAGCTTGTGTTGTTCGGATAGTAGGTGTCGTCGAGCGCGAAATCCGCATACCAGCAGTCGCAGGCGGACTTCAAGCGGAACCCGAACACCGTCGACAGCATGCGCGATGCGCCGAAGTCGTAAATTGGCGCCACGAATACGCCCGCATGATTGAACAGGCCTACATAGCTGGCCAGCGAGACCGTGCTCAGCGAGTTCACCGAGGAACTGGTGTTCAGCAGTACGGCGTTGGGCGCTGCGTACATGTAAGACAATTGCACAAATGTCCCTTGTAATGCGCGTCCCGTATAGATGCTCGGAGCCTGCTGGAACGGCGGTTGCAGAGCAAGCGAGAAGCTGAACGCATCGAGGCCCTGCCCCGGGCGCGGACTCCAGTCCAGCGTCGTCCCGGCGGAGACGAGACTCGTCGGATAAAGCCATCCCTGCAGAGTCACGTCAGACAGGTGCGAGCCGTCGTTGGCGACGGCGTGAGTGGTGTCGTATGCCTGTTCGAGGCTGAGCCGCAAAAGCTCGGACGTGGCGCCGCCGTTGGCGGTGGTGAAACTCGGGCCCAGCAGACTCAGTATCTGGTTGCCCAGGCCGGACTTGCCGGAGTTGGCCGGGGTCTCCGCCTGTCCGAAAATTCGCAGGCTCACGCCATAGTCAATGAGGCTGCGCCGCTCCAGGCGGTCGATATTGTCGAAAATCGGAAATTCATTTTGCGCGATCGAAGGCACGTAGCTGTACTGCGTGTAAGGCTGTATCAGAGCTTCGATTTTGTGCAGGCCGAACCTGTTCATTTCGTAGCTGTCGATAAGCGCGGTGCGCACGCCGACATCGGTATAGGGGATCGCTCGACCCATCAGACCGCCCTGCGCCAGGCCGCCCAGGCTGAGCCCGTTATTGTACGTCAGGCCCTGAGTCCCTACCGGGATAACGTTCACCTGATGGCCCGAGACGTCATAGGCGGCCGCGTCCACGCCCACCGTCGCCCACCCGTCAAGATAGCGGCTCCACATCCAGGGAACCGTCACTCGCGGATTTGCGTCGAACCTCAACCCGTCGATACCCTGCTCGCGCCAGTAGTTTACGGCGGAGGCGTCGTAGTCCACATACGCGAGGCCGTCGATGCTCTGAAAGCCGCTCCACAGGAGTTTCGGCAGAGTCTGCAGGGCGAAACTCTGAGGCTGAATCAGATCCTGATTCCACACGCCTTCCATCTGCAGATAGCTGTTGTCGAACTCCTGGAACAGCCCGAAATTTGAAATCGCGTTGCGCGCGGTCTGCCATAGTCCGGCATTCCAGCCGTACTCGTGCGACAACGCAGGATTCGGAATCTCCCTGAAGAATAAGCTGTCGCTGCCGTAGAACAGATTCGCATAGGCGAAGAGGCTCGGCGTCAGATACTGCTGCGCGAGGCCGACGAAGCCCCAGCGATTGATGGGAATGTTCGGATTGGCAATTTGCGGATCAACCAGGTCGCTCTGCCGGTTCGCCTCCGATCGGATAGCTTCGTTGAAGTAGCTGCCGGTGACGAAGATATGGTCCTCTTCGCCGTTGACCAGGCGGTACTCGAGCTGTCCGCCGACGCGCGTCGAAGTCTCGACGTCGAGTTGCGCGGTCATGTCCTGGCTTCGATTGATGTCGAGAAAGTACGGCTGCTCGTAGACTCCGCCGTTCAGGCTCGAATAGCCGTAGCGCGGCGTCAAAAACCCGCTGTGCCGCTCGTTATTGGTGTTAATCTCAACGAACGGGACGGGGACCACAGGACGTCCGAGCACGTCGAAGTAGGCGTCACGCGCCTTGGCCATGCCGTTCAGATGGACGTCTATCTGCCGCGCGGAAATGCTCCAATCGGGCCGTGCCGTGTCGCCGGTGCACGTTGTGATCGATGCATCGCTCGCGTGATAGCGCTGACCGGTCGATTTGTGCAGATCCTTGGCCGTCAAGTAGTAGTTGTTGCCGAGCGCGAGTATTCGCGCGTCGGCCAGTCTCGCCGTTTCCTCCCGCAAGTTGAACCAGGCTTTGCTCGAATGTATGTCGGAACTCGGATCGACCACGTGAACGTTGCCGGTCGCCGTGCCGAGATAACGATGCTGCAGCGTGATCTGGTCTGCGGTGATGGTCGTCGGTCCCTGTTCCAGCCTGGCTGCTCCGGTAACGATATAAGTGTCGGTTTTCGCGTCATGAACCAGGCTCTGCCCCTCGATGTTCACCGGAAGAGAGGTCGTTTTGCGCTGAGGACGCAGCGTGCGCAACTGGTTCTGCAAAAACTGTTGCTCCGTTGGCATCTTCGGCTGCTGCGCTTTTGGACCCGCCTGAACGTCCGCGCCATGGAGGAGCAACCCGAGCATTCCCGCAAGGCCGATCAGGAGCCGCGTACGTCGCGCAAAAAATGAGGTCATCTGACGCATCGAGTCACACCAGGCGTTGGCTCTCTCCACATCCCCGCTGACGCGGCTCCAGATTTGTCCACGCCTGGAGCGGCGGCTGCATGGCCCGCTCGAAGGGCAGCAATCATTCAGCAGTCGTATAATGAGGTCGCATCGCAAGCGACCTCCGCATAGCCGAAGACTTCAGTTCTGCGCAGCCGATTATGCCTGCCGGCGCTAGGCATCGTGAAGAGACCGGTAGCGCGTGTTCCACTGGCATCGAAACGATGCCCACCATTTTCCCGCGGCCCGGCGCCCATTAAGGCAGCCGCCGCTCGCATAAGGGCGCACCTCGCGCCCAGCCGCGATCGACACAGGCGTCTCGAAGCATCGAATCAAGCGTAACTCGGCCTCGTAGGGTTCTCCGCGTCGCCGCCGAGCCGTGTCCTGCTCACCCGCACGCCGTCTATCGATGAATATGCTGACAACCTTGACCCCATCAGTCGCGTCGACGCCAATGCCGATTGTTGGTCTCGTATGCCGGCAACACAGATGCAGGACGATAGTAGAAAAATCGCTGCAATTGCAAGGAGTCCTTTGAATTTTACAGCCAAAACTCCGCGGTTATAAACAGGGTTCGGCTTCGGCCGCACGTGTGCCCAGCGGCCGGTTGAAGGTCATCGCTACTCCGAGCGAATGGACCTTAGCCACGCACTTCTTGCCTGCTGCGGGCGCCGGTCTCCCCGCATACTTCCGCCAGATTACGACCGCAATCGATAGCCGTTTCATACGATGGGCCAAATTCGCAGGCATCGCGCGGTACCCGACGGGCGAGCCAGGCAGCGAAGTGGAAGCCCGGTCGCCATTGGGAACAATGCCGACTCATCACGTAATCGGCGCGATCAACTAATCCCCTGGCGGAAACGGCACGAGGAGTCGCTAAGCGCGGTCTGCCCTGTTGCCTGGCCAGTGCAATCGTCTGGTACGAGCTGGGCGGGATTCCGTTTTATAGGCTGATAAGCGTGCTGGCCTGGGCCAATCTCGCCTGGCTTTTTCCAGCCACACTGGCTTCGTTTGCGACCTGGTTCTTCGGCGAAACCTGCTGTTCAGCAGGATGCTCTCCTATTTTCATGCTCCGACTGACTATTTCGAACTGATGCATTTTCGCGCCACAGCCTTGATTTACTATGTGAGCATGCGCGCCTTTTCGTTCCGCTGTCGATCGTCTGTGCGACCACTCCGGCGATCATTGCCTCGGGCGGAGTGCCTATTAAGCCGGTCGGTTTCGGTCCGATGCAGGCGGCTGCGGTCGGCGTTTTCGGACATTATGCCTTTACCACCCGCGTTATGGCGGTTTACCCGGCATTGAGCACGGCGATGCTGGTATCGCATATCATTGGGCATATGGTCGACAACGTTTGCGAGACTGGCCGCCGCAGACCGGAATTCGGGCCGGCGATCGACGTGATTCAACTGGCGCGCACACAATCTATCGCGTTGACACCCATATTGGCGCCATCCTTTTACTCGGGCGGCGCCGTCTCGCCGAAAAAGCACGCTTCTATATTATTGCCGTCGGGATCGAGCACGAAAGCGGCGTAGTAGTCATCGCCGTACTGTCGGCGAAAACCGGGGCCGCCGTTGTCCTTGCCGCCGGCTTTCAGGGCTTGCGCATAAAATCGTTGCACAGACCTTTTGCTGGGCCCTCGCAGGGCGACGTGAATGGGCTGTACTTTTCTCTGCTTGACGACGATCCAGAAGCTGGTCGAATCGCCTTCGCAAAAACCCGCAGCTTCAGCCGGGTAGTCGCGCTGCAGGACGTAGTCCAGAGGCTTGAGCGCCGCCAGGTAGAATCGCTTGGATTTTTTGTAATCGCTTACCGGAACCGATACGTGTTCGATCATAGCTGCCGCGTCTCCGCGCCGAATAAACCTGCATCGTAGCTCGGACCAGTCGTGAATGCACGCGCCATAACGATTACTGGCGAGGGGAAATATGATGCTTTTGAAGAAGGGCGTAAAACGTTTTCCGGTCGACGCCGGCGGCTTTGGCAGCCTGGCTGACATTGTTGTCGTGCCGCTTCAACAACTCAGCGACATAGCCCGCTTCGAAGCGCGCCTTGGCCAGCTTGAAGGTCGGAGCCGGCAGACTTGGCGGCTCGTCGATCGTTTGCGGATCGTACATCTGCAGCTCGGCGGGAAGATCCTGCAGGGTGATGGTTTCCGTGCGAGCCACGGCACAACTGTATTCGACGACATTCTGCAGTTCGCGGACATTGCCCGGCCACGGGCAGTGCTCGAACAATCCGAGCACCTCGGGAGCAAAGCGTTTCGGAGCCGAAAGGTTTTTACGGCTGCATTGCTGTAGAAAGTGATTCGCCAGCAGAACGACGTCCTTGTCGCGCATGCGCAGCGGCGGCAGATGCAACGGAACGACGTTCAAGCGATAAAAGAGGTCCTGGCGAAAGAGCCGCTGCGCCACCTGCGCGCGCAAATCGCGGTTCGTCGCCGAGACCACGCGCACGTCGAACTCGACGATTCTCGTACCTCCGAGCCTGCGATGCCGACGCTCCTGAAGCGCGCGCAGCAATTTGGGCTGCAAGTTCATCGGAAGTTCCGCTATCTCGTCGAAGAACAAGGTGCCTCGATTAGCCAGTTCCATCAAACCTGGTTTGGTATGCGCGGCGCCGGTGAACGCCCCTTTTTCGTAACCGAACAATTCCGCCTCGAGTAGATTCTCGGGCAGAGACGCGCAGTCCACAGGAATGAAAACGCCCGCCGATCGCAGGCTGCACGTGTGGATCACTCTCGCGAACAACTCTTTGCCCGTCCCCGACTCTCCGAAAATCAGAATATTCGCATCGGACCTTGCTACCGTACCGGCCAACTCCAGCACCCGCTGCAACGCGTGGCTCGCGCCCACGATGACTTCGGCCGAGTTTACCTGCCCTGGCGAGCGGTCGAAGGCGGGCGCCTCGCAATCGCGCTGCCGCCGTCTGAAGCTCCTCTCCACGGCCACCCTGAGATTGTCAGGCGTGAATGGCCTGAGCAGATAAAACAACGCGCCATCTCGCACGGCCTGTGCGGCTGCTTCTACCGTGTCGAGGGTGGTCAGCACGACGATCGGCAGGTCCGCATCGACGTCGCGAAAAACCAATATCAACTTCGAGCCGCGGCCAGACAGCGCGCGAGCGTCACACAGGAGCAATTCAGGATGCCTGGATTCCGCAATCGCGCGAGCTTGCTCGGAATCCGGCGTGGCGAAGATTCGGTGCCCCAGAGATCTCAGGTCTCTCGCCAAAGCTTCGAGCGCGACTTGATCGGGATCGAGAACCAGAATGTCTGATGCCATCGTCGTTTCTGACGCGGCGAGTCGCGGAGCCTCCGCACGAGGCACTAAGGCGCAATCGGCTAGGTAGTCGAGTCGTTCATTAAGCGGCGACGGATCGAAGCGCGCCCTCGCGAGTATCCTGCTTCACTTGCGACGGCGGCGAGACCACGCGCTGCCCTGCCGACGGGCGCGAGTTCCGGCGGGAAGCGAAGCCACGATCGCAGGGTGGGATTTTTCGAGATCCTTCCATTCAATTCCAGAGACGGGAAGCACCGCCAGGTTCTGAGGATGTTTCGCCGAGACCTCATGCGAAAAATCGCGATCGATGATTGTGTCATATACCGCCTCGACTGCGCCGGTTTCCTTTTCCGTACCGATAGTCGGGAGCAGTTCATCGAATGACGCCGCCAGTTGCGGCAGCAACTTCCTCATCAATGCTAACAGCACCGGCAGGCGAGCCACTACTATTGAACTGTTCCACAGGCATCCTGCCTGCCACAATCGCATCGCCAGCGCATGAGAAGGCTTTTGCCAAAAGTTGCGAATTTGAAATAGCTGTAAATACTCGTAGACTCGTTCTCCCATCTCAATCCAGCAATAATCATCTCCGGGAGCGCCAGGGCTCGCACCCAGCAGAATCGAAAGATCAGGACGCACCCTGACTCCTTCAAACGCGAGATCCACATGCCGCATGAAGGCCGCGTCGTCGCCCACGTAGTGATGCGATGGAAACACCGCAACCGTCGGATTCGGAACCATTTTCTCCGCGTGCAACAGCGCGTACAGCGTTGCCGCGGCCGTTCCACGGTTTCGCGGCTGCACTACCAGTCTGCTCGGCGGCACATCCGAAAGCAGATCCTCGTACAGGTGCGTATGAGAGCGGGTGACCACAATCATGGTTTGTTCGGCAGAGAACGCGAGCGCGACTCGCCGGCGAGTCTGCTCAAAGACCGTAGACCCGCCGACCGAACGGCGGAACTGGTCAGGCGCATAGGCAGCGCCAATGCGGGCTGCTGATAATCGCCGTTTCTTCCGATCGCTGCTCGCCAGAATAATCGCCAGACGATCTTCTGAATTCATACTGACTAACTTCCAAACCGCAGGTTGACTGAACGATCTTCGTCGCGCTCACCGAGAAAAATTGAGCCCGGAGCAAGTACGCTGCCAGTCGAACGCGAAGCTTGAGACAGTGTATGCGGCAAACGATCGCGAGGGACTGTGGAGATTTGGCCTGACGAGTGACGGCGCCAACTGTGGAGAAAGCGCCACAGCCGCACCGGAATTCAGATGCGGTATCGATTCAAACCGTCCGTTTGGCTGGACACTTCGAAGCGGCAGGATTTTTGCAGAATAGTGATGATGACCGGCGAGCTGCAGACCGCGCCCGCTAGAGACCGTGTTTGGCAGCAGGTGGGCAAGGGAAGGTATTGGTGCGCGAACGCAAGCGGACAAGTGCAACCTAGCTTAGGAGTATTAAAATGCTGAGACCCGGGAAAGATAAAGGACTTGCGAGCCCAATTCCTCTCGGATTAGCCGCCCTGGCAACTACTACTTTTCTCATGGGCGTGGCTTTTATTTTTCAGCCCCTTTCATCGTGGTCGCCATATCTCCTGCAAGCATTGCTGTTTGGAGGCCTGGCTGAGCTGCTCGCTGGTATGTGGGCGTTCGCGTACGGCGACGCGTTGGCTGCCACGGCGTTTTCGTTTCTCGGCGTGTTCTTCGGATGGTGGGGATTGGCGCATATGCGGTTGCTCGGCCTGACTGCAGCGACGGCGGCCACCGCGGATGGCATAGCGCTTATATTCATCGTTACTGGCGTTGTCACGCTTTATCTCTGGATCGCCTCGTTCTATGAATTCATCGCCTTCAATTTGGCCCTCTTGTTCTTGTGGATCGCTTTCGGGTTAAGGGGCATTGCGATGTTCACCGGCGTCGACGTCCTGACCATCATCGCAGGTATCGGGGCGATAATATCCGGACTCATTGCGGCCTACGCGTCTTTCGCCGCTATCTATAACGCCACCAGTCTCTACGAGGATATGCCGCTCGGCGAGTCTGCTGCCGTCCGCGACAGAGCGGAGCACGACGAGATGGAGCGGATCCGGCGCATTCATCCCACGAATCACGTGACCGACAAGGCAAGTGTCCACGCCTGAACCGAATGCGGCCGCTGATTTCCGTATCCGACGTTCTGGACTGCTCGCGAATCACCCACAGCGTCGATGGGCAAGCCTGTCGAACTCCGTTGGTGAACGAGGCCGTGCTTTTTGAAACAGATCGAGCTCGAGATGTTGAAGGACGGGCAGCGAGTTCTAAGCAAGGCGAAACGTCTGCTGTGAATAGTTCACGCGGTGGGCTCGTCAAAGTTTTTCGTCCGAGATGTGTGAGCAATGCCCACGTGAGAGTTGTAGCATCATGGCCAAGATCGGAGATACTACTTTTTTCGGCGATAGCCGAACGATTTACAATTTCGGCGTGTTTAGCCCGAACAGCGTCTTCAAGGACGAGGTAGCCGCGGTATACGTGTTTGCCGCGGAAAACGACAAGGGCCAGCACCAGCCTCTGTACGTCGGAGAAACCGACAAGCTGGGAATCGAAATCCCGCGCCAGAAAGCGTCGCCGGTGATGCGAGGCAAACCTGCGATCCACGTCTGCGTTCATCTCGACGGCGACAAGACCTCGAGAAAGTCCAAAAAGGCGGACCTGGTTGCATATTACAAGCCGTCGGGAAATGCGGAATAATTCTCAAGCCGCGCGATAAGAGCCCTCGGCGCTTATCGCGGGGCTCGTTTTACCGGATAGACCCGGCCAACCACCGCCGGGAAATCCGCTCAAGACCCGGCACAACGCACTCAGCCCTGCCCGGATCGCAGTTTTGGGTTCGCGCAGGTCGATTTCGGTTGGCTTCCGGCCCCCACGACCGATATTGTCCGCGCTTGAGGACTTGTATGGCCGGGATCGGGCTCATCGGGTCCCCGCGCGATCATTTTATTCGGCGCCGCTGTAACGAGGCTTGGCGTGACGCTTCGAATCCGCCCGCTCGAGGAAAAGGATTTGGATGAGGCCGACAGGATCCTGCGGCTCGCATTTGACACATATCTCGGACTAAAGGAGCCTCACTCGAATTTCGGCGACCGCGATTTGGTTCGGACCAGGTGGCGAACAGACCCGAAGGGCGCCTTTGGGGCTGAACTGGACGGCCGACTCGTCGGATCGAATTTCACGACCCGTTGGGGCAGCGTATCTTATTTTGGCCCGCTTTCGGTGGATCCGAAATTCTGGAATCGAGGCATCGGGCAGCGGCTGCTGGAATCCGCGATGACACAGTTCGCGCAATGGCGAAGCCGCCATACCGGGCTTTTCACGTTCGCAAACAGTCCCGGGCACGCGGCGCTGTATCAGCATTTCGATTTTTGGCCACGCTTCGTCACCGCGATTATGTCCAAAGCGCCAGTCCAATCCGCCGGCACGGAGTTCTTGCTGTATTCGGAAGCGAGCGGGGACGAACAGCAGAAGTTGATTTCTCAATGCGCAAGCCTGACGAACGCGATTTATCCGGGGCTCGATGTGGGTCGGGAAGTCCGGGCAGTTGAGGCGCAGAATTTGGGCGATACGTTGCTGGTCGTGCAGGATTTGGAAGTGACGGCATTCGCCGTTTGTCACGTCGGCGCCGGCACCGAAGCCGGGAGCGGCAATTGTTATGTCAAGTTCGGCGCGGCGCGGCCAGGCGTACAAACTTCGCACCACTTCGGAAATTTGCTCGACGCTTGCGAATCATTCGCGGACGCGCGCGAGCTTCGAACAATCCGAGCAGGTGTCAACCTCGGTCGAATCGAAAGCTATAAGCATCTGCTTGGTCGAGGGTTCAGGACCGAGATGCACGGCATCGCGATGCAGCGCGCGAACAACGAGGGTTACAACCGTCCGGGCGTCTATCTTCTGGACGACTGGCGTTGAAGCATTCGCAGCGAGCGAGTCTTCGGTGATTACTGTCCGTTCGACGGAACGGAGACTCGCGCGCCGCGATCTTGTTCGCCGGGCAAGTTCATTTGGTGGCGAGGATCAACGGTGATACGTGCGGCACCGCCAGCGTGGCAGCTTTGCTGAAACCAGCCTCCTTGAGCCATGCGCGATACTCGGCCATGGTGAATACGTCCCCCGATGGAGTGGCCAGCAGCATGTTCAATCCAAAAAGCAATGGCAGCGCGGGACCGTTGCGATCGTTGTTGGGAACGAACTCGCCGATCAGCAGCATGCCGCCTTTTCTCAGCGCCTGACAGGTTTTCCTGAGCAGCTTCCTGCCCAGAGCCGCTCCGGCACCGTGTACGATGTGACCGAGTAGCGCCAGGTCGAATCCGGATCCGAAATCGATCTCGTGAAAATCTCCTTGTTTGTAATCGTAGCGGCTCGCCACGCCGAATTTTTCGGCATACTCGCGGGTGACCTGTGTGACGGCTGGGTAATCGACCACTGTGACCCGGGCCTGCCTGAGCGCTTTGGCAAAGGGTATAGACCACGCCGCGGCGCCGGCGCCGATATCGAGAATACGACGCATCGTCTTCAACTGCCGGGCGGGAATTTTTTTGACCGCGGCGCTTGCGGCCACGAAGCTCGCCGGGAATATTGCGGGCACCAGCTTGGAGAAAAACGCCTCTCGCTCCGCGAGCGAAATCCCGGTGTTGAGCTGACGCCCGGTTTGCACCGCCTCAGCCAACCTCGACCATGGGCCGAGCATCATCTTACCGATGCCGGCGGCTTCACCCATGTAAAGCGGCTTGCCGCGGACGAGATGTTCCGCCGCGATGGGCCGCAACCGGTATTCGCGCCCGGTTTTCTTCAGATAGCCCATGCCGCAAAGAGCATCGAGCAGCCGCCGGACGCCATGCTCGGATGCGGACGCGGCGGCGGCGATCTGCTCCGCGCCGTGTTTTCCGTCAGCGATATGGCCGAAGAAATCGAGCTCGAGCGCCGCGGCCAGGGCGAGCCCTCTCCAACTAGCGTACATCATGTCATTCAGCGCCTGCATCAGTGAGGGGCTGGGGTCGGAGCGATGAGAGTTCATGCGGTTCTCCTAACCAAGCGGTTGCGCAAGGGCGAGAACAGGGTCGCGGCGTCTTTCTGTGATGCTGACTCTGTCAGCGTCGGGATCGGCAAAGTTATCAACAGGATTTGTCCGCTGTTGATAGGCAATCGCCGCGTGCGTTCACATTGGCGAAATAATGCCTAAAATATCGGGCGTCAGCTAGAGGTTGATGACGCTGGGGTGGATGAGGGTATCTGTCTGGTCTTTTCGGCGACATCCCGACTTTCGCTTGAGGCGTCGGCACCACGAAGCCTAACAGGGGGTTGGAGATGAACAATTATGAGGTTAGTCGAGAGGCGGCGTCGGGCTTCGATACGGTCGCGCAGCGCGTCATGACCGTACAGGACGTATCCAATTATCTGCGGGTGCATCCATCGACGGTCTATCGGCTGCTCAAACGTAACGAGTTGCCCGCATTTCGCGTCGGTAGCGACTGGCGCTTCAACGTCGAGGCGATCGATCTCTGGCGCTCGCGGATGGAGGCCGGCGCGCAGGTGCTCGCCAAATAATCCAAGTCGGTGAGCCGCAAAGTGAACGGGCCGGGAAGACGCTTCCCGGCCCGTTCGTTTACTGGAACGATGTCGACTTACTGCTCGAAGTAACGTCGCGGATTTTCGACCATCAACGTCTGGATCTTCTCTTCGCCGACGCCGGCCTTGCGCAACGCCGGCAGAATATTCCTGAAGATGTGCGTCGGCTCCCAGTTGCGGATGCCTTTTTCGATCTCCGGCGTGAGATCGAGGCCGCGTCCCAGCCAGCATGCGACGGAGTCGTGCGACAGCACGAGCTGTTTCTCGAAACCGATGCCCAGCAGGCCGATCAAAGCGGCCAGTCGCAGACGGTCGGGATGCAGAAAGTCCAATCCGAAGCGGTCGAACCCGAGATAGCAACCGCGGTCGAGCATGTCGGTGTGATAGCGGAGGTCCGAAGCGCCGCAGCTGTGGCCCACGATCACGTGCTTAAGATCCACCCCTTCGGAGGCGAAAATGTCGAGTTGCTCGCGACCCATGGTGCCGTCATCGGTGTGCGTCGTAATGGGCGCACCGGTTTTCAGGTGGGCGCGCGCGGCGGCCCGCAGGCACTTTTCTTCGTACTCGGTAATCTTGCCCTTGGACGTCGCGCACTTGATCACACCGGCCTTGACGCCGGTGCGTGCAATGCCTTCCGTCAATTCGGCCACATAGACCCCGGCGATTTCATCCACCGGCCGCTGTTTGAAGTAAGCGGTATTGCCGAGGTCCTCCTTGTACAGTCCGGTGGCGCAAATCAACTGGACATTGGCCGAACTCGCCGCCTCGGCCATGAAGTTCACGTCGCGTCCGATGTCCATCGGGCACGGGTCGAGGAAGGTTCCAAGCCCGAGATCGCGCAACTCCTTGAGCCGATCGGTCGCGAACTTGAGCGCCTGTCTGCGCTCGAACCGCGGCGCCGTGCAGTCGAGTTCCCAGCCGCCCCATCCGACCATCAGATGCTCGTGCATCAGCGTGGTGCCAAGCTTCTCGGGAGTAACCGTACCGGTAACGGTGTTGATCGTTCTCATGAAGCGCGCCTCCGCTCCGCACGCGGCACGCATGCCGCAAAGGATAAGCGGAAAGCTAGCGCCGGCGCCGCCTGTGCGTCAAATGCGCGCGAGCGCGACATCGCTGAACGGGCGGCAAAGCGCACGGCGCGCTTGCGCAAACCTCGCCGCAGATCGATGCTCTGCGAAAGGCAGCCAGGAAAGCATATGAAAGCAGATGACCGGCAGGCGCGAACGCTGATCGACGACATCGCCCAATCTACGCTCGAGGCGGGCAGGGAAATCAGCTGGTTTCGCGATCCGCTCACGCCGGCACGCGGACGGATGTACCTGCTGCAACATATCCTGCGAAACCGCCTGTTGAGTTCCGTGCTCCGGCCCGCGTGGATGAGCCGATGTCCTGACCTGGAGGTGGTGAGAAAGACCATCGGCCAGATCCGGCAGGAACTGGTGATGGACGATCAAATCGGCACCGGCCATACCGCGATTTTATGGCAGATGGGACGAAACATCGGGCTGACCGACGACGAAATGAATTCCGTCGCGCCGCTGCCGCTGGTCGATGCCGCCTTCCACGTCTGGGAGAATCTCTGCCGGGCGCGCAGCTGGATCGTGGGATGGCTGACCACCTCGACCGACGAATTCATCCTCAGTACGCTGCCCGAGAACAACTTTCATCCGGAGGTCTGGAAGAGGACCTTCGGTCTCGACGACGAGCAGGTCTTTTTCTTCAGTTATCATCTGAAAGCCGACGAGGAACACGCCGGCCAGGAAGTCTGGGAACCTATCCTCAGGCACGTCAGAAACCACGCCGACCGGGAGGAGATACTGACCGGCCTGGTCTCCGCGCTTAACGCGGTCAAACTTTTCTACCAGGGAATCTGCGACGCCGCAGACGCATACGAACGCGGACGCGCGGCGGCGCCGCATCCGCGCCGCACAAGTTAGGCGGGCCTGCATGTTGCTGCACGACAGCCGCTCGACTCGCCGCACCTGGAGAGACAGTCATTGGCCGCAGGAATAGCTGACGACGCTCACGCGAGAGCCTCTCGGGCCGCGAGCCCGTCCGCGAGTCACAAGTGGCTGGTGGCGGTCGCGGTCATGCTCGGCGCGACGCTCGAGGTTCTCGACACTTCAATCGTCAACGTCTCACTGCCGCACATGCAGGGAAGTTTCTCGGCGAGCCGGGACGAAGTCACCTGGATTCTGACCAGCTATATCGTCGCCAACGGAATAATGATTCCGCTGACCGGATGGATCTCCGCCCGGTTCGGGCGCAAACGCTATTTTCTGCTGTCCGTGGTGGTTTTCATGATCTCGTCCGGGCTCTGCGGGGCCGCGCAATCGCTCGCGCAGATGGTCGTGTTCCGGGTGATTCAGGGCGGAGCGGGCGCGGCCATGATTCCATCTTCGCAGGCCATCCTGATGGAGACTTTCCCGCCCGAGGAGCAGGGCCTCGCGATGTCGGTCTGGGGCATGGGGCTGCTGACTTCGCCAATGCTGGGACCGACGCTCGGCGGCTGGATCACCTATAACTGGAGCTGGCGCTGGAATTTTTATATCAACCTGCCGATCGGAATCGTGGCAACGCTGATGGTGATCGTCTTCGTTCACGATCCCGAGCACATACGCAAATCGCAGGCGAGCGCGCGACGGGTCGACTACCTGGGCATCGCTTACCTGGCGCTCGGTCTGGGGCTGCTGCAGATCGTCCTGGACCGCGGCCAGCGCGCCGACTGGTTCGACTCGTGGTGGGTATGCGCGTTCACCGCCGCAGCGGTGATTTCTCTGATCCTGCTCGTGTTCCGGGAATTGCGCTTTCCCGAACCCATTCTGGACCTGCGCATCCTGGAAATCCCGCTGTTCGACGTCTCGGTAACGATCGTGCTGGTGATGATCCTGGTCGTGTTCGGCCTCAATCTGCTCAATCCGCTCTTCTTCCAGGAGCTGCTGGACTACTCGCCGTGGAAATCCGGGTTGGCCGTGCTGCCGCGCGGCTTCGGAACCTTGTTCGGAATGTTCCTGATTGGACAGATTTCGCGCCGCGGCATCGACACGCGAGGGTTTGTCGGTCTGGGGTTCGCCCTGTTGGCGATCGCGCTGTGGTCGATGAGCCGGTGGACGCTCGGCATCAGCATGAGCAGCGTGCGCTTCGCGATGATTCTCTCGGGTCTGGGATCGGGCCTTATTTTCCCGGCGATGTCGGCTGCGACGCTGGCCTGCGTTGAGAAGGAGCGTATGGGCTACGCCGCCAGTCTCTACAACATGATGCGCAACACCGGCTCGGCGATTGGAATATCGCTGGTGACCAATCTACTGAACAGCCGCGAACAGACACATCAGGCCTACCTCACGCAGCATGTCACCGCGTTCGACATCTGGCGCATCGACCGGGCGCCAACGCAGCTGCCGGGCGCGCCGCACTTCAACCTGATGCACGGACTGATCACGAATCATGCGCAAGGATTCGGAGTGCTCTACAGAGGCGTGCAGCAGCAGGCATCGTTGCTGGCCTACAATGATATCTACCGCATGCTCGCGATGATGGCGGCGGTATTCGTGCCGGCCTTTCTGTTGCTTCGCCCGACGCGCGCGGCCGGACCGGCGGCGCACTGACCGGGCTGCCGGCGCTGCGCGGAAGCGCTCGAAATCCTCAGCGCGAACCGGCGAGTAATGCTGGCTAGGGCAGCCGCTCGCCGCTCTAGCGTCCTGTCACGAACGGGTACTTGAGTCCGGTGAAAGCGGGCTCCTGCTTGCCTTCAATATCAAGCACCGAGACCTCATACTCACAGCTGATATCGGCAGAATCACCCCGCCTCAGCTTGAACATGGATTTCAGCTCGTACCAGAAGCCAAACTTCGGGACGTACTTCTTGTCCAGAACGACCTCGCCCGTCCAGTAGTTGATCGTGCCGACCCTCCTGGTCATCGACCACATCTGCCCGGCGCCATTGTCACGCAGGCCGAAATTCTCGTCCGTGCCGGGAAGGCCGTAAATCCGAACCGATCCTGGAGTAATGTATTTTCGCATGCTCCAGCTTCGTCTTATCTGTTTGCCACAATTTCTACAAAAAACCGTCCTCGATTCAAGGAACGCTAATGCGGGACAATGTCGAGAACGCTCTGACCGGTTTTACTTCAAGACGTGCATTTCCATCTTTTGAGAATAAAGAGACATAATAAGAGGCTGACATCGATTCAAGACGAACGTCTATTTTCTGTGCCTTGCGGGCGGCGTGACGTCTTGGGTGTTACCTGAATTCGGCGGTCAATTATCCTTGCAGTGCGGAGGCCGGGGCTGAGCAGACCGCGCGATCGGCCGTTTCGCGAAGCGGCTGAGTTCTGCAACATGGTTCGGCTGGATTTGTATCGCGCGCGAATCGTTTCAATCCGGAGGATAGACCGATGCTCGTAGCGTTCGTGCTGATGAAAACCGAACCTGCGCATCTCGACGATGTAGTCAAGGCGCTGGTCGAAATGGAGATCGTCGAGGAGATGCATTCGCTCGCGGGCGACTACGACCTCATCGTGAAGATCAGGGTGGCGGACTTCGATCAGCTGGCGCGCCTGGTGGTGGATCGAATCCAGCGCGTGCCCCACCTGCGTGAAACCAAAACGCTGATTGCCTTCGATGCCTACAACGTGCCGAAATTGCGCGGCACCTAGTCGCACCGTGCCACACGCGACTGTGCAATCCGTTCATGGCGACGCCCTGCCTGACTGCCGATGCCGGTACGGCTCGGTGCATGCGCTCGCGGCGGCGGCGCGCGCGCCGTGATTCCATCAACCTCCCGGCGCCAGAAGCACTGGAATCTGTTCGCGGCGGCCATGGCTAAGGACAGTCAGGTAGGCGATTTCCCCCGCCTGCCCTTCCTCGATGGCGTTCTCGAAATCGAAAATGTTGCGCGTCCGCTCGCCATCCACGGCGATGATGGTTTCATGCGGCTGGACAGCCTTGCTGAGCGCAATCATCCCGAACATCATCGGCGGGCATATCGCCGCGCTTGCAATCATGCCGAAGAAAAGCAGACTGGTACTCAGGCTTCCCGGACTGCTCCCCTGCAGACCTGCCGCGCCCGCCCGACTGCCGGGGAGTATCCGCACGATCCTCAGTCCATCAACCCATCGCCCCCGCCCGGACCACACCGTCTCCGCCTGGACCGCAATGCCCAACGCGGCGCTCTCGTAGGAATCCACCGAGTTGGGAGCGTAATAGCCGGGTTCGGTCTGTACGTAGTCGCGGGCCGATCCAAGGGCTGGCCCCGAAGCGCCTGCGTCGGCACCCGCTGCTGCGGCGCCGGTACGGAGCGCGACCCCGACGACCAGAAAACCAGCGATGGCGGCCTTGCGCAGCCGCCTGCCATATCCGCAGACGACTTTTCCGCCAAGAAGCGACCGGCCGGGATCGCACGACACTGAGAAGTACTTGCGTTCCATACGGCCTCCGAGGGCACGGTCAAAGAGCCCCTGGCCAGACCAGGTGTGCCATCACGTTACTCGACTACCGATTTGCCGCACGAGCGACAAGCATTGGCTGTCCTGGCCAAGGATGACGATGGCGAGAGTGCTCAGGTTGAGAAGCGGGTGGAACGCGGAATAGCTCCCCTGCCTTTTCTAGAGCGCTCGCTTTAGATCGTCGCTGTTCGCTCAAGAATGCTGAACGAAGGGATTTGAAGCGAAACGGCGACCGACTGGAGACCGGGCCTCGCCCCTCTGGCGAGGCCGACATGAGGTCTCGCCGCTATTTCGAAGACATGCCAGGAGCCAGGGAGTTCAGCAGCGCGATCAGTTGCTCGGCTGCAATGGGCTTTAGCAGGTGATGCTCGAAGAGTGTGGCGCTGTCCAATTCTTCGTTGCGCGGATAGCCGCTGGTCGCAACCAGCGCAAGCTGTTCGGGCGCAAATTCCTCGCGCAGCCGCCGCGCCAACTCTTCACCATCCATGCCGGGCATGGCCAAGTCCACGAAAGCGACGTGCGGTCGATAAGCGCGTGCGACCGCGAGCGCGGCTTCACCGCTATATGCCACGCGCACGTCTTGTCCCATGCCCTCGAGCAGGCGACCGAACATCTCCGCGACGTCGCGCTGATCGTCGACCACAAGCACCCGGCGCGGGGGCGGCAGGTCGGGAGGTGCGGGGGCGGGAGGAATTTCGCCGCGGGCGAGCGGAATCGTGAAGGTGATTTCACTCCCGCTCCCGCGCCCCTCGCTATGCAATGCCACGGTCCCCTCATGCATCTCCACCAGACGCTTGACCAGCGACAGCCCCAGACCCATCCCCAAGTCATCGCCACGAGCAGGCAAGTCAGCGACCCTGAACGGCTCGAAGAGCGTCTGGGCCCGAGCCGGGTCGACGCCCACGCCGGTATCGCGGACCGTGATTCGAGCCAGCGCTTCGCTACGCTCGACGCTGACGGTGATGCTTCCGTGTTCGGTGAACGCCAGGGCATTGTTCAGCAGATTGTCGAGGATCTGCGTGAGACGTTCCTGGTCGGCGTGAACAAAGATCGGGTTATCGGGCAATTTCGCCTCGGCCGTGAGTCCCTTGGACCGCGCGCGCGCGCGCACCGCTTCGACGGCGGCAAGCACGGTCTGGTTGAGATTGACCGCGCTGCGCACGACGCGCAACGTCCCGCGATTGATTCGCGTGTGGTCGAGCAGGTCGTCGATGAGGCGCACCATGTGCTCCGCCTGGCGCCGGATAAGAGCGATGGCGGTTTTGGACGGTTCGCCGCTGGGCAACAGCCGTTCGAGACTGTACTGGATGGCGGCCATCGGGTTGCGCAGTTCATGCCCGAGCCCGGCGAGAAAACGGTCCTTGTTGCGATCGTATTCGACCAGCTGGGCCGCCCTTGTGGAGAGTTCCTTCTCGCTCGCCTCGAGGGCGGCCGTGCGATGAGCCATTACCAGGTCAGCCGCCTGCCGGGCGATGAGCGCGCCAATCTGCCGTTCGCGATCGGTGAAGCGGTGCGGCTCGCGAAAATGGACCGAGAGCACGCCGACCAGCTTGCCGTCCTTTCCCAGCATCGGCTCGGATTGGACCGCGCGGTAGCCGGCGGCAGCAGCGGTCGCGCGATACGGCGTATAGTCGGGCTCTGAGGCCACGTCCTCGATCAGCACCGAGGCATGCGAGCGCAGGGCGCGACCGCAAGAGGAATTGTCCTCGGTTCCGATCGAGTCGAAGGTTTTCAGGAATTCCGGCTGAAAACCGCGCTGCGCTATGACTTTCAGCTTGTGCGAATCCGCATCGAGCACTTGGACGCTGCCGAATTGCGCCCCGAGCAGGCTAATCGCCGAGTTCAGACTCTCGTTCAGAGCCTGCACCAGCGTCGGCGCCGTGGCCATCGCCATCGTCATCCGATGGAGCTTCCGCATCACGTCGAGTTCCGCCTCGAGCCTGCGTTCGCTGTCGCGCAAGGCCGCCTCGGCCGCCTTGATCTCGGTCACGTCGATGAACGTGATAACCACGCCGTCAATCTCATCCTTGCCGATCTGGCGGTAGGGATTGAGGCGCGCGACGAAGACCCGTCCATCGCGGCTCCTGACTTCGTGCTGGAACGGCCTGGAGCCGGCAATCATCCGCCGCGCATCGCTCTCCAGCGCGGCGTAATCGAGCACGTGCGTGATATCGCTGATGGGGCGTTCGCGATCCCGGGCCTTGACGTTGAAGATCTCGCCCAGACGCGGAGTGAAGCGGCTGATGCGGCACTGGCGATCGAGAAACAGCGTCGCCACGTCAACAGCGGCCATCAGGTTTTCCAGGTCGCTGTTCGCGCGCGAAACCTCCTCGAGTTTCTGCTTGAGTTCCTGGTTGACGGTCTGCAGCTCCTCGTTGATGCTCTGCAGCTCTTCCTTGCTGGTCTGAAGTTCCCCGGTGGTCGAGCGATACTCCTCGTTGAGGCTTTGCAACTCCTCGTTGGCGGCGCGCAGATCTTCGTTAGTGAGATAGTAGTCGTCGCGCATGTTTTCGATGCGCTGCTCGGCCTGGCGCAGCTTTTCGCGCAACGCGCGCACCATTTCACTGGTCGGCTCCTGGTCGGGTGCCGGCTGCTCGCTGGCCTCGCCGGCGTCGAGAAAAGTGATCAGGGCGTGGGCCGCGATTCCGTCCGCGTTGCGCGGCTGCTGGATCAACATGGCGACGCGATGGAGCGCGCCGTTGAAAGTCACCGAGATGAAGGCCGAGAGTTGCGGCCCGCGCGCCTCCGCGGCGCGGTGCAGCAGGGCGTGCAAATCGTCGCGTAGTTCCGGCCTGATCAGGTCTGTGATGCGTTGCGCCAGCGGTCCCCCGCTCTGCTGGAAAAAGCGCGATGCGCTCGGCGACAGGTGGAGCACGTTCCAGCGCTCATCGATGACCACCGTCGGCGGCGCCGCCTCCTCGAGCGCCGCGAGGTGGATCTCCGCCAGGTTGGTACGCATGGGCGCCTGGGCTTCGCGCCGAACCATCGGTCCGGTCTGCGTCGCCAGAACATCCGGCAAGGGAGTGCGGTTGCCGTCGGTTCGCGGGCGGATCACAAAGATGCGGTGCTTCTTGTCAACGTCCTGGAACATTTCCGCGTCGGCCACTTCCGAAGCTCCCAGGAACAGAAAAGCCTCGTCGCGGCACGCGTACCGGAACACCGCCATCGCCTGCTCCTGCAGCTCGCGATCGAGATAGATCAGCAAATTGCGGCACGAGACGAGGTGGAGCCGTGAGAACGGCGGATCGCGCAGCAGATTGTGCGCGGCGAAAACCACATGGTCGCGGATGGTACTTGCCACCCGGTAATGGTCGCCTTCGAGCCGGAAATACCGGTCCAGTCGCAGCTCCGTCACATCGGCGGCGATTGCCCGCGGATACAATCCCTCCCGAGCGACCGCCAGCGCGGGCTCGTCCACGTCCGAGGCGAAAATAACCAGATCGCGCTGAACGCCGAGACGTTCGAACACCTCATGGAACAGGATCGCGAGCGTGTATGCCTCCTCTCCGGTGGCGCACGCCGGGACCCATACCCTCAGCTGCTCTTCAACCGCCGTGCGATCGAGCAGCGGAACAATGACCTGCGCCTGCAGCGCGTCCCAGGCGTCCGCATCGCGAAAAAACGAGGTGACCGAGATCAGCAGATCGTCGAAAAGCGAACCCACCTCCCCGGCATCGCGGCGGAGAAAGTGCAGGTAATCCTCGATCGTCAGCTGGTGGGAAAGCTGCATGCGCCTGGCGAGCCGCCGCAACACCGTGTTGCGCTTGTACTTGGAGAAATCATGGCCGGTGCGGCGTCGTAGCAGGTCGAAGATACCGCGCAGCGCGCGCTCCTCGCGTTCATCGAAGCGCTGGGATTCCTCCGCGTTGGCGAGCGAGTTAACGCTGTCCTTGGTGCGCGCTAAATCGGCCAGTCGCGCGACCAGTTCCTTCACCGGCAACACAACATCCGCAACCCCCGTGGCAATGACCGCCTGCGGCATATCGCTGTGAGCCGCTTCCTGCGGATCCTGCACCAGGACCACCCCGCCACTCTCTTTGACCGCGCGCGCGCCCAGCGCGCCGTCTGAACCGCTGCCTGAAAGAATGATCGCGAACCCGTCACCGCGCGCCGAAGCGAGCGAGCGGAAAAACAGATCGATCGCCGCCCGCTGACCGCGCACCTGCTCGAAATTTGCCGCAGCGACCGAGGTATCCGTGATTTCGAGCCGGCGGTCCGGCGCAATCACGTAGACGTGATTGCCCGCCAGCGCGGCCCTGTCGTGGTCGCCCACCTGCGTCACCGGCATCTGCGTCCAGCGGCCGATGATGGCCGGCAGATCGCTCTTGCGATCCGGAGCAAGGTGGACAATGACCACGTAGGCCAGACCCAGATCGTTCGGCAAAGCGCCGAACAGCTTCTGCAGTGCTTCGAGGCCTCCGGCAGAGGCTCCTATCCCGCAGACGGGAACGCGCCGCTGCTTTGCCTGCTGGTCCCGACTGTCGTCAGCCATCGCGGTTTTCCTGCGACAGATACCCGCATATTAGTCTTCATTTATCGGGCGCTACAAATCTCTCCGGAGCTGGCGGCGTCATTTTGGTTACGCGCACGCATCGACTTGGGCGTGCGACGTGGTCCTTGAGTCTCAACATAAACCCGGTGCTGGCTGGTACGCGGCACCTTGCGCAGCACCGTACGGTGCGCTTGCAAGCCGATTCGCGCCAGACATCGCCTGCTCAGGTCCTCGGCGGTAGATTGCTTTTATAGAAATCGAGTCGGCAAGAATTGCAAGAGGCTGATTCGATTTTGCAGACGCGCCTGGTGAATCCAAGTAACGATTTCGCACTTTTTTAGTCCAAAGAGCACGAAACGCAGGGCATAAAAGTTGCTCCCTGCCTCAAGAGCGCTCCGCCAGCCTGACGTGTCGGTATGTCCAGACTCAAAGCACACGATGCTGCGATGCCCCCCTTCGCACCCAATCCGCTCCTTCGCTTGGTGAAGTTTCTGCTGTCGATGAGCTTCTGGCTGCTGCGGTCGCTGGTCGATGGATTGACGCGGGTGCTCGGCTCCAGGCGTCCCGGGCACGCGACGGGCATCTACTATCATCAGGTTTTGCCCGAACAGCGCGACCGATTCGCCAGGCAAATGGATCATCTGCTGCGTTGGGCCGTGCCGATTAGCGCAGATCACAGAGCACCCCTTCCTCCTGGGCGACGTTACGCCATGGTCACCGCGGACGACGGATGGACCAGCTTTGTCGAAAATGCTCTGCCGGAGCTCAAGCAGCGACGCATTCCGGTCGCGATCTTCGTCATCTCCGATTGCATGGGTGAGCATCTGGGCGGGCAACGCGATCGGATCGTTTCCGAGACGGAATTGCGCGCGTTGCAGCCGGACATTGCGGCCGGACTGGTCATGATCGGGTCGCATACCTGCTCGCACCGGCGCCTGGTCGCGACCGGCCGGCGCGAGGCTTTGCGCGAACTCATCGACTCGCGCGAACGGCTCAAACAGGTGCTCGGACAGGAAGTGGTGTTGTTCTGTTTCCCGTTCGGAGTCCACACCCCGCAGACGCTCGCGCTGTGCCGGATGGCGGGCTACCAGCGGGCGTTCGACGGCATGCCGGCGCGGGCGCTTGAGGACCCGTGCGAATTCCTGATTGGCAGAGTGCGCGTCGATCCCGATGATTGGATGATCGAGTTTCATCTCAAGCTGGTCGGCGCGTATGACTGGGTGCCGTGGGCAGCGGAACTCAAACGGCGCATTTTCCTGGCGCTGCGCGTGCGGCGCGCGCCGCAGGCGCGGGCGACGGTCACGCGTGCAGCTCCGGGCTCCGACGCGCGCAGGCAGATCGGGACTTCTTTGAAGATGGCGCGGAGCTCTTCGCGCTAGGCGGGGATGGACAAGGTGGACACGGTCATTCGGGCGGACGGCGCCGCTCTGCACACGAGGAATATCCTCATAGTCTCGGATTTCAACGCGCAGAACCTGGCCTCGTTGCTTTCCAACTGGAGCGCAAACGGAGCGCGACTTCGCGCGACCGCTGCTCCGTTCGGACAGGTGATGCAGCTGCTGCTCGCCGCGCATTCCGCCGTGTGGCAGGCGGACCTCGACGCGGCCGTCGTATGGACGTCGCCGCAGGCGATCTCGAAGGCATACGCCGGCGTGCTGGCATACGAGCCACTGGTGCTGGAACAGATGATGGAGGAAGTGCGCGCGTACGCGCGCGCGCTCGCCGCGATACCGCCGCACGTCAAGTCGATCCTGGTGCCGACCTGGGCGCCGATGCACGCGTTCGAAGGCCGCCGCGGACTGCTCGACATGCATCCGACCATCGGCCCGAGCGCGACGCTGATGCGCATGAACCTGGCGTTGGCCGAGGCCGTGAGCGGCGACCCGCGGATCCATCTGTTCGATGCCGCGCGCTGGATCGCACAGGCCGGCACGCGCGCCTGCGACGCCCGGATGTGGTACCTGGCGAAGATTCCCTTCTCGCTCGACGTGTTCAAATCGGCGGCGCGCGACCTGAGCGCTGCGCTCACAGGAATCGCGGGCGGCGCGCGCAAGCTCGTGATTCTCGACCTCGACGACACGCTGTGGGGCGGGGTGGTCGGCGACGTCGGCTGGCGCGCGCTGCGCTTGGGCGGACATGACGCGGTCGGCGAAGCCTTTCGGGATTTTCAGCTCGCGCTCAAAGCGCTCGCGCGGCGCGGCGTCCTGCTCGCAATCGCGAGCAAGAACGAAGAGCGCACCGCGCTCGAGGCCATCGCCAACCATCCGGAGATGGTGTTGAAGCTGGACGATTTCGCCGGCTGGCGCATCGACTGGAACGACAAGGCGCGCAACATCGCGGAGCTGGTCGCCGAGCTGAATCTCGGACTCGACGCGGCCGTGTTGATCGACGACCATCCGGTGGAGCGGGCGCGGGTCGCCGAAGCGCTGCCCGCGCTGCTGGTGCCGCAGTGGCCGCAAAACCCGCTCGAGTTCGCCTCGGCGTTGCGCGCGCTCGACTGCTTTGACGCGCCCGCGGTGAGCGCGGAGGATCGCGCGCGCGGCGCGATGTACCTGTCCGAGCGCCGGCGCAAACAGCTGCAGCAAACCGTGCCGTCGCTGGATGCCTGGCTCGCCACGCTCGAGCTGCGCGTCCAGGTCGAGGAATTGAGCGCCGCCAACCTGGAACGCGCCGCGCAGCTCCTGAACAAGACCAACCAGATGAATCTGCGCACGCGGAGGCTGCCGGCGTCGGAAATGCTGGCGTGGGCGTCCGCGCCCGATCGTCGCGTGCTGGTCTTTCGCGTGGCCGACAGGTTCGGCGACTACGGATTGGTCGGCATCGGCTCGCTCAGCCTGGACCGCCCGGCGGCAACGGCAAATATAGAAGATTTCGTCCTCAGCTGCCGAGTGATGGGGCGAAGAATTGAAGAAGCGATGCTCCACACGCTCGCCGCGCAGGCACGGCGCGCCGGCTCGTCGTCGCTCCGCGCCGGGTATCTGCCCACGGCAAGAAACCAGCCCTGCCTGCGCTTTTTTTGCGGCAGCGGCATGACCGAAACCTCCGGCAACTCAACCGAGTCGCGGGTCTTCGATTGGAGCCTGGATCGGGATTACCCGCTTCCCGGGTGCGTATCGTTGGCGAATGATGCGGCGGATTGGCCGGCGATCGATCAAGCGGCACGCCCGCCGCGTGCGCACCGGCATATCCGACCGGCCACGCAAGCGGTTGACTGACTGGATGGCAAACCAGGTCGAGCGCAATTCTCTTCCTCGCGGGGCGGTGAACCGCGTGCTCCATTTGATGGCGCGCGCTTTGCCCGGCAGCCGAAGCCTGCGGCCCTTTCTCCATCGCCTGAGAGGCGTGCGCCTGGGACGCAATGTCTTCATCGGCGACGATGTCTATCTGGAGAATGAGTATCCGACCTGTATCGAGATCGAAGACGACGTCGAGATCGGACTCCGATCCGTGATTATCGCCCACCTGCGCGGCCCCGGTAAGGTGGTCATAAAAAAAGGCGCTTGGATCGGCGCCTGCTGCCTGATCAGCAGCGCCAAGGGGCGCATTCTTACTATTGGCGAAGGTGCGGTGGTGGGCGCTGGCTCGATTATCACGAGTGACGTGGCCCCTTTCACCTTCGTCAAGCCTGCGGCTCCCCAGGTCGTGGCCACGGTGGCGGTCCCGCTGGCGACGGCGCCTTCGTACGTATCGTTCCTTCGCGGGCTGCGGCCCGCGCGTCCGCCCCGCGAAACCGGAAACGGGTCCGCGTCGCGGACCGTTACGTAGTGCGCGGTCGGCGCATCCGCCCGCAAAATCCGTGAAGTGAGGGAAGTCGATGCCGGAGTCGAATGGCAATGCCGGAGCAGCGGTTGAAGCGATCGTCTTTCGCGCGATCGATAGCGTAAACGAGCTCTTGTCCGGCGCTCAGCGGCTGCCTAAGAGCCGCGCGGTCCCGCTGCTCGATGACGGAAGCGCGTTCGACTCGCTGGCCGTGATCAATCTGCTGGTGTTCATCGAGGACGGAATTCGCGACTCCCTGGGACGTGAAATCGTTCTCGCCGCCGAAGAAGGGGAAAGTCCGTTGAACAGCGACGACCTTAAAACCCTGGGTAGCCTGATCGACGCGCTGCGCAACCTGCTGGCGAATCCGGCGCCTTGACCCGTGGCCGCTTCACGACTCGCCTTGCTCTCATGCGCGGCCAGCCGCGCTTCGGACCTGAGACTCGCGAAGCTCGTCGAAATGATGGGCGTCGAGGCGCTGACGCTGAAGGTATGCGGAGATGGCGCCGGCGAGGACCTGTTGGATTCGGCGAAGATGCGAGGATGCAGTGCTATCGCGGCCAGCAGCAACGCGTTGGCGCGGCTCAAAGATCAGGCCCGCATCCCACCCGCTTCGCCGGACGCGCTGCTGGCCGGTTTCGATCATGCTTTCATCTATGGGTTCCGGCCGAACGAGGGCGACGATGTGGCCGCATGGCTCACCGATCGCGCGCTGTTCCGCTCCGCTGACAGCCACGGTAACTCCGGAGCTTACGCGATCTCGCCGGCGGCGCGCGAGATCGCGGGACCGCTGGCCGGGCTGAAGTTCCCACCAAGCGCGGACGCGCGCGGCTTTGCCGTCGGACAGGCGGATTTGCGCGGCGGCGCAGTCAGTCAGATTGTAACGCTCGAGCAACGCCCATGCCTGGCGCTGGCGAAACTCCGCGGGTGCCGGATTTTCCTCTGCGCCGAAGGCGAGATGGCGGATCTCGATGAGAAAGCCGAGGCCGGCGGCCTGGACGCGCGGCACTACGCGAGCCTGCTGCCGCCGCTGCTGTTTCTGCGCAGCGCGTTCAGCGAATACTGCTGGAGCAACCCGGCGCCGCACGCGACGCTCACCATCGATGACCCGCTGCTGCGCCCGCGTTACGGATTTCTGCGCTTCGATCGGCTCGTCGCCGAGATGGAAGCTCATCGATTCGCGACCACGCTGGCATTCATTCCGTGGAATTATCGCCGGACCGATCCCCAGGTTGCCGATCTGCTGCGCACGCACGGCAACCGCTTCTCGCTATGCATCCACGGTTGCGATCATACGGCCGCCGAATTTGCCGACGAAGACGAAGCGATGCTTCGCGACAAGGCGCGCACCGCAATCAGCCGGATGCGGGCGCATGCGGCAAGCAGCGGGCTTCCATGCGAGCCAATCATGATTTTCCCGCAAGGCGGCTTCTCAGGCGCCGCGTTGCGGGCGCTGGCGGCCGAAGGCTACCTCGCCGCGGTGAATACATCGGTCCTGGCGTCCGGCTCCTTCCGCCGGCAACTGACCATTCGCGACCTGCTGGACGTGGCCGTGGTCGGCGACGGCGGATTGCCCTTGTTCGGCCGAAGATATCCGATTGCGTCGTTTCCGTTTGCCTTCGATCTGTTCATGGGCAAGCCGGCTCTGATCGTCGAGCATCACGACTATTTCAAAAATGGCTATACAGCCGCCTGTGAATTTGTGCGTTCGATCAATGAAATGGAGCCGCGCATCTCGTGGGCGCCGCTCGAGACCAGTCTGACGGAAACGGCGCTGTACAGGAAAACCGGGCCGGCCGCGGCCGAAGCGAAATTCTATACCCGACGCTTCCGGATGCGTAATCCATACGGCTCGCGAACCGTCTTCACGATCTCGCGACCTGTCGCTGACGAAGATCCGGACGCGGGGCTGTTGCTCAACGGTTCGCCTCTGGAGCATCGAAGAGCGCACGGGCGGCTCGCAGCCGAACTCGAACTCGATCCCGGCGAGCAGGCGACGGTCGAAGTGAGCCGGACGAATGAGCGCGCGCCGCTCGATGCGCGCAGCCGTGTGGCCCACGAGGCCCGTGTCGCATTGCGCCGCTGGCTGTCGGAATTTCGCGACAATCATCTCGCCGGCAACGAGCGCATGCTGGCGCTGGCCAGACAATTCGCGCGCCGCATCCGCGTCTGAGGAGGACCGAAGCGATGTTGCTCCGCAAGCTACGCCGGCAGCGCAGCGCTCGTTACCGCATTCTGCGCGAGCGGCTCACCGAGCCATTGCATCTGAATGCAGCCTCGGCAGCGGTCGCGTTGCTGGGAACTTTCCGCGCGAAGGTCGCGTGCGATCTCATCAGCCGACCGCACTACGCGTATGGGCTTCTGGCTGCGGCGGACCAGGCGCGCGAGGCGGGCGTAAAGTGCTTCACGGCGGTGGAATTCGGCGTCGCCGCCGGCGAAGGCCTGCTCAACCTGTGCGCGATCGCGAGCCGCGTAAGCCGCACGACCGGGGTCGGCGTCAGAATCGTCGGCTTCGACAGCGGAGCGGGAATGCCGCCGCCGTCCGACTACCGCGACCATCCGGAGGAATTTCAGGCAGGCGATTTTCCGATGGAGCACGAGCGCTTGCGAACGAGTCTGCCGTCCAATTGCGAGTTGGTGCTCGGGCCGGTTCACCAGACCGTGCCGGCGTTCGTCGGCAACTCGCTCAGCACCGACGCACCACTGGGGTTCGCCGCCTTCGATCTGGATTACTATTCATCAACCAAACCGGCCCTGGGTCTGCTGGCCGATCCCAACGCGGCCAAGTATTTGTTCCTGCCGATTCTGTATTTTGACGACATCGTGCTGCCGACCTACAGCAACTGGGCCGGCGAACTGCTCGCAATCAACGAATTCAACGCCGAACATGAAATGCGCAAAATCGAGCAGTACCGTTTTCTGCGCTCGCGGCGGCTCTTCAAAGACGCGCGCTGGATAGATCAGATTTTTCTCCTGCACCTGTTCGACCATCCTCGAATCAGAGAGCGGCGCGCAGGCGTGCGCACGATGCAGAATGTCTATTTCTGAGCCGCCTCAGACAAACGCCGGGGCGAAGACCGAAATCATCCGCGACCGACAAATGGCATCTTGGTAGCCATCACCGTCATGAACAGGACGTTGGCCTCCAGCGGCAGGCTCGCCATGTAAACGACCGCGCGCGCGACCTGCTGCGCATCAAAGGTCGGCTCGACTGCGAGCGCACCGTTGGCTTGCGGCACGCCGCGCGACATTCGCGCCGTCATCTCGGTCGCCGCGTTGCCGATATCAATCTGACCGCAGGCGATGTCGTATTTGCGGCCGTCGAGCGCGGTCGCCCTGGTCAGTCCGGTCATCCCATGCTTCGTCGCCGTGTAGGGAGCGGAGTTCGGCCGCGGCGCGTGCGCGGAAATGGAGCCGTTATTGATGATGCGCCCGCCTCGCGGGTCCTGACTCTTCATCATGCGAAAGGCTTCCTGTGTGCACAGGAACGCGCCGGTCAGGTTGATATCGACCACCGCCTTCCATTGCTCGTAGCTCAGATCTTCAAGCGGAATGCCGGGCGCGCCCACACCGGCATTGTTGAACAGCAGGTCGAGCCGGCCGAAGGTCTCCCTGGTGCGCGCGAAAAGAGCCTTCACCGACTCCGGATTGCCGACATCGGTCGCAACAACCAACGCCCGCGAGCCCGATGGCGCCCCCTCGGCGGCGGCCGCTTCCAACGGCTCCCTGCGGCGCCCGGCCAGAACCACCGAGTAGCCTTCGCGCAGCAACGCTAGCGCGCTATGCTTGCCGATCCCGGTTCCCGCGCCGGTTACGATTGCCACTCTGGCTGCCTGCGCCATGTCGATTTCCTCCATGGTCATGACCGGCGAAACCCGCGCGCTGGTCCGGACGCCGACGCTCGCACACCGCTATAAAGCGCGGCGCGCGAGATTGAAAGCCTGCGCCAGCAGCTCGTAGGAACGCATCCGCGCCCGATGATCGTGCACGACGGTCACGATCATCAGCTCGTCCGCGTGCAGCACGCCTGCCATGTCGATCAGTTGATCGCGCACCCGCTCGGCCGTTCCCACGAAATAGCGCGGCCAATCGCCCAAGCGCTCGTCGATGGCCGGACCACCTCCGCTGCCGCCCAATTCGGCCAGTGCCTCTTCGGGCGAGGGAATCGGCCGCACGTCGCCCTGACGGATGCGGCGACGGAACAGGCGCGCGCTGCTCAGCAGGCGTTCGGCTTCCTCCTGCGTATCGGCGCACACAGCGCCGGGCGCGATCATCACTCGCGGAGCCGCCAAGGCCGCGGACGGAGTGAAATGCGCGAGGTAGTGCTCGAGCGCGGCGCGTGTGGGATTCGGATCGATGAAATGGGCAAATGCGTAAGGCAAGCCCAAGCGGGCCGCCGCGGCAGCGCTCCACAGGCTCGAGCCGAGCAGCCAGATTTCGGGAGCTCCGGGCATGTCGGGAGAGACCGTGAGCCGGCTGAACGGATGCTGCGAGGGAAAATCGCGCCTCAAAAACGCGATCAGCTCGAGCAGCTGGTCGGGAAAATCATCGCTGGACAGCCGCGCGCCCCGATAGCGCTGCAACGCGAAACTGTCGAGCGGAGTGCCGCCGGGCGCTCGTCCGACGCCGAGGTCGATACGCCCCGGATAGAGCGCGTGCAGCATGCGGAAGACTTCCGCGACCTTGAGCGAACTGTAGTGCGGCAGCATCACGCCGCCGGAGCCAACCCGGATGGCGGAGGTTTCCGCCGCTATCCGGGTCATCAGAATCTCCGGCGCCGGACTGGCCAGGGCCGAAATCGCATGATGCTCGGCGATCCAGTAGCGCTCGTACCCGAGCCGGTCGGCCAGGCGCGCAAGTTCGATGGAGTTTTGCAGCGCCTGCGCCGGCGTAGCGCCGGCGGGCACCGGAGATTGATCGATAATCGACAGCTTCAACGCCGATGGTTCCGCAGGTCCGGCCAGCTTCGCTTCGCAATCCACGCTCGCGTGAGCGGGCGGATGACTCGTGCGCGCGCGCCGCGAAATGGCGCTAGCGCTTCGTCATCGCCGCCAGCGCCTCGCTCATCTCGGCCAGAGCCTTCTTCACCGACGGCCGCGTCTGCACCTGCTTCCACCACGCTCCCAGTTTGGGGCGCCCCTCGAGCGCGGGTTTGGCGCCGAACCCGGGCAGCATGTTGGTCGCAAAGAACATCGTCGGAGCGAGCGCGCAGTCGGCAAGCGTGAACTCCGATCCCGCCGCGAAACCGGACGGCGCAAGCATCGCTTCGAGCTGGTCCAAACGCTGGTTGAATTCGGTCAGCCGCTCGTTGACCAGCTTCTCGTCCCGATTTTTTGGATTGAGCTGGCCGAACAGCGCCCGCAACGGCGGCTCGAGATACAGATCATGGAAACGGGTGAAGGACCGCACGCGCGCCCGACCTTCGGGCGAGGCCGGCAGCAGCGGCGGAGTGGGAAATCTGTCTTCGAGGTATTCGTTTATGATCTCGGATTCCGCGATAATCGCGCCGTCGGCCTCGAGCGCGGGAGTTTTGCCGAGCGGATTGATCTTGAGAAATTCCGGTGACTTCAGGTTGTTGCCGGGAATCGGAACGATCTCGATATTCAGCCCCTTGTCATAGATGGCGATTCGCGACTTGGTGGCGAAATTCGAAAGGTTCATGTTGTAAAGTTTCATCGTTGTCCCTCTTTCGCGTCGTCCTTATCCGAGAAGCACCGTTACGCAGCCAAGCCGCGAGAGGGGCCTGCGCGCGCGTTGTCCCGGGTCACCTCGCCGCTCACTGAGCGTCGCTCGCGTCGTTTTCCGAATCTTTCTCCCGGCGCCTGCGCTGCGCCCGCTCGATGCGATTGGCGGCATCGTTGAACTCGGCCGCAGCAGCTTCAAACAGCTGAGCCGCGTGATCGGCGCGACGTTGCGCGTCAGCCGCTTCCTGCTGCGCGAGCGCGGCTGCGGCCTGCGCGCGCTCGGACGCGGCGCGGGCCTGCGCCGCCGCGGCCTGCGCCTGCTCCGCGCTTTGTTCCGCCGACGGGCCGCATCCGCTCGCCATCAGCGCGGCGGCCGCAATTACAGCCGCCGCCCAGGCCAAACCCGGCGCGCGCGCGCGCATGGTCGCGCCTAGCGCGGAGCCAGCGCCTGCAGGGCCCGCTCATCGGGCATAAGCGGATTCGCCGTGCTCAGCGGTTGAATACAGACATGGCTGGCGCCGGCCTTGAGATGCGCCTCGACTCGATCGCGTATCTGCGACTCGGTCCCCCACGCGACGATGGTATCCACGAGCCGGTCGCTGCATCCGTTCTCAAAATCCTTGTCTTCCCATCCCAAAGACTTGAGCGCGTTGGTGTAGTTGGGCAGCCGCGGAACGTAAGTCTTCATGTACTCGCGGGCGGTCTTGCGCGCCCGGGCCGCGTCCGTATCCAGAACGATCGCCTGCTCGACGCAGATGAGCGGCTTCGGTCCGATGGCGGCGCGCACCTTCGCGGTATGCTCGGGCGGTACGAAATAGGTATGCGTGCCGTCGGCCTCGGCCGCGCACAGCGCCAGCATCTTCGGATGCAGGGCGGCGAGCACCACCGGCACCCGCTCTTTGGGCTCCGGGGCGCGATAGAGCGCGCTTTTCATTTTGGGCAGATATTCGCGCATGTAGCTGTACGGCTTGTCGTAGCTGTGGCCGCGGAGATTCGCGACCAGTGGCTTGTGGCTGACGCCGATACCGAGCAGAAAACGGCCGTCGGAAAGTTCACCCACGGTCTTGGCCGCCGCCGCCATGGTCAGCGCGTCACGGGCGTAAATGTTGGCGATGCCGGTGGCGAAGACCAGCCGCTCGGTCCGCGCCGCCATGAACGCGGCGTGCGCAAAGGGTTCGCGTCCGACCGCTTCGGGAATCCACAACGCGCCATAACCCAGCCTTTCGACCAGGCGCGCAAAGTCCGCGCTCTGCCGCGCCGTCATCCCATCATAGAAGAACCAGACGCCGTATTTGGTGATGTCCATGACCAATTACTAATCTGCTCGCGTGCCGCGGACAAGCGCGGCGCTCACGGCCGAGGCCGCGGCGCGCGCGGTTTACGGCATCGCGCCCGCTGGGTTACAAGTGAATCGTCGCACGACGTCGCGGGCGCGCCGCGGGTTCATGGTCGGTCCCCGCGCGAGCGCGGAATCGGACGCGAAGCATGCAGCGCGAACTGCGCCCGAGAAGGCCCGAGAAGGTGGGCATACATGAACGAGCAGACAACCAGGCCGGCTGCGGAGTCCGAACCGCTTTTGGTGCGCCGCGAGGCGCCGCTGGGATGGCTTATCCTCAACCGTCCGCAGCTGCGCAACGCGCTCAATCTGCGCACGTGGCAGATGATCGCGAGCGGCGTCGGCGAACTCGCCGCCGATCCCGAAGTGCGCGTGATCGTGATGCGCGGCGCGACACCCGAGGCCTTTATCTCCGGCGCCGACATCTCCGAATTCCCCAGCCTGCGCGCCAATGCCGAACAGGCGCGCATTTATCGCGAGGCGCCCGGCAATACGACGAACGCGATCGTCAACTGTCCCAAGCCGGTCATCGCGATGATCGCAGGCATCTGTATCGGCGGGGGCGTGCAGGTCGCGCTCGCCTGCGACGTGCGCATCGCGGCGCGCGGTACGCGTATGGGTATCCCGGCGGCGCGTCTCGGACTGGCTTACCCGCTCGACGGCGTGATGTCGCTGGTAAGCGTCTGCGGCGCCGCAAACGCGCGCGATATCCTCATGTCGGCGCGCATTTTCGACGCCGACGAGGCATACGCCATGGGCCTGGTGAACCAGCTCGTCGAACCCGCGCAGCTCGAGGAATACGTCCGCGAGTACGCGATGCGGATGGCTACCAACGCGCCGCTCACGATGGCCGCCGCCAAGGCCGCGATTCGCGAAGGGCTCAAGGACGGCGCCGATCGCGATCTCAAGACCATCGCGGAGATGGTCGCGCGCTGCTTCGACAGCGAGGATTATCGCGAAGGCGTGCGCGCATTCATGGAGAAGCGCCCGCCGCGCTTTGCCGGTCGATAGTGCGCCCGACTGTCGCACGCGGCCGCGGTCGCGCTACACTCTGCGAGGCGCCCGCCGCCGGGCACGAGGATGAAGCCGCCGGATGAGCGAGGCCGAGCAAATCTATTTCAACCCGTGGGACGACGCGTTCCGCGCCAATCCCTATCCGTATTACAAGCCGCTGATGAGCGGCCCGCCGCGGCTGCTCAAGGTTTTCCTGCCGATGGCGCTGGTGGCCCGCTATGCCGATTGCGCCGCCGTGCTGCGCGACCATGAGCATTTCTCGAGCGTACCGCCGCGTTCGCCCTTTCTCGAAGAACGCATCAGCGTGTTCGGTGACGCGCCGCGGGTGGTTTTCTCCGATCCGCCGGTGCACACGCGGCTGCGCCGGCTGGTGAGCCGCGCTTTCACGCCGCGCCGGATCCGCGAGCTCGAAGGCAAAATCCGCGAATTCACCGAGCTGCTGCTCGACCGCGCGGCCCATCGCGACCGGATCGACGTGATGGCCGATTTGGCCAATCCGCTCCCGGTGATGGTTATCGCGCACATGCTGGGCGTACCGACCGAGCACTACGCGATGTTCAAGCAATGGTCCGATATCGTGATCGAGTCGGACAACACGCCGCCCGGCATGCCTCTGCCGCAGAAGGTGCGCGACGCGTTCACGGCCTTGCGCGAGTACTTCGTGGCGGAGATCGAACGGCGCAGGCGCGACCCGGGCGACGACCTGGTGAGCGTGCTGGTCGCCGCGCACGAGGGCTCCGAGGAGGTGCTAAGCGAAAGTGAGCTGGTCGCGTTCGTCGTGCTCCTGCTGCTCGCCGGCAACGAGACCACAACCAACCTGATCGGCAATGGCACGCTCGCGCTGATGCGCAATCCGGAGCAGCTGGAACGGCTGCGGCGCGAGCCCGAGCTGATACGCTCGGCGATCGAGGAGATGCTGCGTTACGACGGACCGGTACAGGCAACCATGCGCTACATCCGCCAGGACGCCGAAATCGCCGGGGCGCGGATTCCCGCCGGCACGCTCATTTTCGTCCTGCTGGCGGCCGCCAATCGCGATCCGGCGGCCTTTGTCGAACCCGAGACGTTCGACATTGCGCGCGCGCCGAACGATCATCTGGCGTTCGGCGAGGGCATCCATTTCTGCATAGGCGCGCCGCTGGCGCGCATGGAAGGAGCGATTGCGATGAGCGCGCTGCTCGGGCGGTATCGAAATATCCGGGCCGCCGCGCCCGAGGCGCCGCTCAAATACAAAGGATCGTTTTTTCTGCGCGGCCTGGCAGCGCTGCCGCTCACCGTCAGCTAGGCGATGGTCCCGCCGGGAATCCCTGGAAGCCGGATGATGGCGGCGGCGCCTCCGATGTGTCCCCGCCGTCTCGTTTCCGCCCGATATTTCGTCATGCTCGCGCTGGCCGCGCTCGCACTGGGCGCGGCGCGACAGCCGCAGGTCATGCTGAGCGCCGCCGATGGCGCGCGGCGTGCCGCAGTGAAGGTGGAGCTTGCACTTACTCCCGGACAGCGCGAGTTCGGCCTGATGTATCGCGCGCATCTCGACGAGGACGCGGGAATGCTGTTCATTTTTCCCGCCGCTGAGCCGCTCAAGTTCTGGATGAAGCACACGGAAATCCCGCTCGACATGATTTTCGCCGACGCCAACGGCCGGATCGTGGGCATCGTCGCCGACGCGACTCCCTACTCGGAGCAGCCGGTCGGTCCGGACACGCCCGCGCTCTATGTGCTCGAGGTCAACGGAGGATTCTGCGCCCGCCATGGCGTGCGCAAGGGCGATCGCATGAGTTTCGCCGGGTTCGAGCCGCATACGCGCCAGTAGGACTCGCCGCCGGCGGCCGCCTAAGCCGGCGCGACATCGCGGCGCGCGTGGTGCGCGAATGTGCCGATCACGCCCATGAGGTAGAGCACCGCGAGGACCAGCGTGGCCGCGACCTCGACCGGCTGCACGGTGCCGGCGTGCAGCAGGATTGCCGCGGCTCCGAGCAAATGGTTGAGCAGCACGAGCACCGCGCAGACCCGGCTTCGCCGGTAGACGCCATAGGCGAGCGCAAACAGCGCGGCGGCGGCGACAAAATACGGCATGCCGCCGAACCCCACTGTCGCCCCGAGCGCCAGCATTACGACGCCTGCGCCGGCCGCGGCAATCCACCCGCAGACCACCATCCGTTGCGCCATCGTGTCGTCGATCATGATGCCACTTGGCCTTGCCTCGCAGCCGCCCCGCGCGCCCGCTGTGTAAGGCGCGAGGCGCTTTCAAGCCGGCACGAAACCGCGCTTGCGAATCGCTTGCGCGGCCCAGCCGACCCACCATATCATGCTCGCTTGCGCGGGATTTAGCGATGAGCGTGAAGGAAAACATCGAACGGATGCGCGAGCTGTCGCGCCAGGCGGAACTCGGCGGCGGCGAGGATCGGCTGCGCCGCCAGCGCGAGTCGGGCCGGCTCACGGCTCGTGAACGCGTCGAATTTCTGCTGGACCGCGGCTCCTTCGTCGAACTCGACAAATTCAAGACCCATCGCTGCGATGACTTCGGGATGGACCAGCGGCGCATCCCGGGCGATGGCGTGGTCACCGGATACGGGACGATCGACGGGCGGCAGGTCTGCGTCTTCTCGCAGGACTTCACGGTCTTTGGCGGCAGCCTTTCGGGAGCCTTCGCCGAAAAGGTGTGCAAGGTGATGGACCTGGCGATGAAGACCGGATGCCCGGTTATCGGGCTCAACGATTCCGGCGGCGCACGAATCCAGGAGGGCGTGGTCTCATTGGCCGGCTATGCGGATATCTTCCTGCGCAACGTGATGGCGTCCGGAGTTATCCCGCAGATTTCCTGCATCATGGGGCCGTGCGCCGGGGGTGCCGTGTACTCGCCCGCGATGACCGATTTCGTAGTCATGGTGCGCGACACTTCGTACATGTTCATCACCGGCCCGGATGTCATCAAGGCGACCACGCACGAGGAAGTCTCGATGCAGGACCTGGGCGGCGCCGATACGCATTCGATGCGTTCGGGCGTGTGCCATCTGGAGGCCGCGGACGATCAGAGCGCCCTGCTCGCCGTGCGCGACCTGCTGGCGTACGTGCCGCTCAACAACGCCGAGGATCCGCCCTTCGCGGCGACGCCCGATCCGGCGGACCGGCGCGACGAGACGCTCGACACGATCGTCCCCGAGAATCCGAACAAGCCGTACGATATCCGCGACATCATCCATCGGGTAGTCGATGGCGGCCTTCTGATGGAGTTGCAGAAGGATTTCGCGCAGAACATCGTGATCGGCTTCGCGCGGCTGGGCGGCGCGTCGGTCGGCGTGGTCGCAAATCAGCCGGCATATCTGGCCGGATGCCTCGATATCGATGCGTCGGTCAAAGCCGCGCGCTTCGTGCGCTTCTGCGACGCGTTCAACATTCCGCTCGTCACGTTTGTCGACGTGCCGGGTTTTCTTCCCGGCACCGCGCAGGAATTCGGCGGCATCATCCGTCACGGCGCCAAGCTGCTCTATGCCTACTGTGAGGCCACGGTGCCCAAGGTCACCGTGATCACACGCAAGGCTTACGGGGGCGCCTACGACGTGATGTCCTCCAAGCACATACGCGGCGATTTCAATTTCGCGTATCCGACCGCCGAGATCGCGGTGATGGGGCCCGACGGCGCAGTCAACATCGTGTTCCGCAATCAGATTGAAAAGGCGAACGACCCGGACGCGGAAAAGACCCGGTTGGTCGAAGAGTACCGCAAGACGTTTGCCAATCCGTTCAAAGCCGCGGAACTGGGATATATCGATGAAGTGCTGATGCCGCGCGACACGCGGCCGCGGCTGATCGCGTCGCTTAAAGCGCTCGAGAACAAACGCGACCGCAATCCGCCGCGCAAGCACGGCAATATCCCGTTGTGAGCCTGACGCGTTCTCCGATCGAGCGGGTGCGGAGACCTGAAAAATTCGCTCTCGCCTGCGCGGCGGCGTACGCGATAAAATTTATGGGTAAAAGAGGGCTGCATATCGGTCGCCCCGACGGCCGGCGGCGCACGAGATGTTCAAACGTATCCTGATAGCCAACCGCGGCGAGATCGCCGTACGCGTGATCCGCGCCTGCCGCGATCTGGGCATCCAGTCGGTCGCGATCTACTCGGATGCCGATCGCGCCGCGCTGCATGTGCGCGAGGCCGATTATGCCGTCGCGGTCGGTCCGCCGCCCGCCGCTGAAAGCTACCTCAACACCGAACGCATCCTCGAAGCTGCCCGCAGCACCGGCGCCGAAGCGATCCATCCCGGTTACGGCTTCTTCTCCGAAAACGCCGGCTTTGCCCGTGCCGTGAACAGCGCGGGTCTGGTCTTCATCGGCCCGTCCCCTGAAGCCATCAAGGCCATGGGGGACAAGGTCGAGGCGCGCAAGGCGATGTCCCAGGCCGGCGTGCCCGTGGTCCCCGGCTCGCCGGGGACGCTTTCGGGTGAAGCCGAGGTGCGCGAAACCGCGGCGCGTATAGGCTATCCGGTGATGCTCAAGGCCGCGGCCGGCGGCGGCGGCAAGGGCTTGCGCTTCGTCGAAAAGGAATCGGAATTGGCCTCGGCCATCCGCGCAGTGGGCGGCGAAGCGAAGTCGTCGTTCGGCGACGCGCGGCTGTACGTGGAAAAGTACCTGAGCCGTCCGCGCCATATCGAGTTCCAGGTTTTTGCGGATCAGCAGGGCCGTACGGTGCACGTTTTCGAACGCGAATGCTCCATCCAGCGGCGGCATCAGAAGGTGGTCGAGGAATCGCCTTCGCCGTTCATCACGCCCGAGATGCGCCGGGCGATGGGCGAAGTCGCGGTCAAGGCGGCGCAGGCGGTTAAGTACTGCGGCGCGGGCACGATCGAGTTCCTCGCCGACGCCGACCGCAATTTCTACTTTCTCGAAATGAACACGCGCATCCAGGTCGAACACCCGATAACCGAACTCGTTACCGGCGTGGACCTGGTCAAGACGCAAATCGAGGTTGCCGCCGGCGCACCACTGCCGTTCAAGCAGAAGGACTTGAGCCAGCGCGGATGGGCGGTTGAATGCCGCATCTATGCCGAAGACCCCGCCGCCGGTTTCGTGCCCGCGCCCGGCCGCATCGACGCACTGAAATGGCCGAGCGGGCCCGGCGTGCGCAACGACGCGGGCGTGTACGCGGGCGCCGAGGTCCCGATTTTTTACGATCCGATGATCTCGAAGCTCGCGGTCTGGGGCCGCGATCGCGCCGAAGCGATCGCGCGGATGCGCCGTGCGCTCAGCGAAGTGGTGATCGCGGGCGAGTTGACGACCAATCTCGATTTCCATCGCTGGCTGATGGACCATCCGGTGTTCCTCAGCGGCGACTACGACACCAATTTCATCGGACAGCAGTTTCATCCGCGCAAGGTCAAGGCGGAGCAGGACGGCGACTCTCGGAGCCACGACCGGGAATTCACCGCGGCGATGCTCGCCGTAGCCGCCGCGGCTCAAAACCCGGGTAACGGCCTCGCCTCCAGTACGGACCAGGGCCGCGCCGCGGGCCGCGCGGGCTCCGCCTGGAAAACGCTCGGCCGACTCGACGTGCTGAGGCGCTGAAGCGAACCATGCGCTATCTGGCGACCGTGCTCGACCACGAGCACGAATTCGAATTCGAGGATCTGAAAGCCAACGGCTGCGTGGTACGGCTGGGCGAGCAGAGCTTCCAGCTCGACGTGCGCCGCGTCGGTACGCATTCCTTCTCGGTGCTGATCGGCGATCGCGTCTTCGATTTCGACGTCACGCCTGAGGGCGAGGATTTGATCCTGAGTTCGCGCTCAGGGACATGGCGGCTCAACCTGGTCGATGAAAAGCGGCGCGCCGCGCGCGCGAGCCTCGGTCGCCAACTGAGCGGCCGGGTCGAGCTGAAGGCCATGATGCCCGGACGAGTCGTAAGCGTGCTGGTCAACCCGGGCGATCAGATCGAGGCCGAGCACGGCGTGCTCACGGTCGAAGCGATGAAGATGGAAAACGAGATCAGAGCGCCCAAGGCCGGCAAGGTGGTCGAAGTGCGGGTCACGCCGGGACAGACGGTCGAGAAGGGCGAGATCCTGGCGATCATCGAATAAACCGGGGGCCGGAGGCCATTATCATGTCCAATGGCATCGCAGACGCACGCAAGAACTGGGAACAGCGCAAGGTCGCGCCCGCGCTGAAGCGCGGGCGCGAACGCCGCGAACGCTTCACCACCAGCTCCGGTGTCGAGATCGAGCGCGAGTACGACCCGACCGACCTTGACGGGTTCGACTACCTGCGCGACCTCGGCTTTGCCGGCGAGTACCCCTTCACCCGCGGAGTGCAGCCCACGATGTACCGCGGGCGCCTGTGGACGATGCGGCAGTATGCCGGGTTCGGCACGGCCGAGGAATCCAACCGCCGCTACCGCTACCTGTTCGAGCACGGGCAGACCGGGCTTTCGGTCGCGTTCGACCTGCCGACGCAGATGGGCCGCGACGCCGACCATCAGCTCGCGCGCGGCGAGGTGGGCCGCGTCGGCGTGTCGATCTGCGCGCTCCACGACATGGAGACGCTGCTCGATCAGCTCCCGCTGGACAAAATTTCGACCTCGATGACCATCAACGCGACCGCTTCGATCCTGCTCGCGCTCTACCTCGTCGCGGCCGAGCGGCGCGGCGTCGCCTGGAATCAGCTCAACGGCACTATCCAGAACGACGTGCTCAAGGAATACGTCGCGCGCGGAACCTATATCTATCCGCCGCGCGGCTCGATGCGCATCATCACCGACATTTTCGCCTTCGCGACCGCCGAGGTTCCCAACTGGAACACGATCTCCATCTCCGGCTATCACATCCGCGAGGCCGGCTCGACCGCGGCGCAGGAGCTCGCGTTCACGCTCGCCGACGGCATCGCGTATGTCGAGGCGGCGCTCAAGGCGGGACTCAAGGTCGACGCTTTCGCAAGCCGCCTGTCTTTCTTCTTCAACGTGCACAACAACTTTTTCGAGGAGATCGCCAAGTTTCGCGCCGCGCGCCGCCTGTGGGCGCGGATCATGAAACAACGCTTCGGCGCCGCCGACGAGCGCTCGATGATGCTGCGCTTTCACGCGCAGACGGCGGGCTCGACGCTCACCGCGCAGCAGGTGGACAACAACGTAGTGCGGGTGACGCTGCAGGCCCTGGCCGCGGTGCTGGGCGGCGCGCAATCGCTGCATACCAACTCCCGCGACGAGGCGCTTGCCCTGCCGACCGAGCAATCCGCGCTGCTCGCGCTGCGCACTCAGCAGATAATCGCCAACGAATCCGACGTCGCCGATACGGTCGATCCGCTCGGCGGCTCGTACTACGTGGAAAGCCTGACGCGCGAACTGGAGCAGAAGGCGCTCGAATACCTGGGAAAGATCGACGATATCGGCGGCGCGGTGGCGGCCATCGAGCGCGGCTACATGCAGCGCGAGATTCAGTCCGCAGCCTATCTTTATCAGCGCGAGATCGAAGCCAGGGAGCGGATCATCGTCGGCCTCAATCAATTCACCGGCGCCGAGCAGCCGCCGATGGATCTGCTGCGCGTCAAGCCAGAGATCGAACAGCAGCAGCGCGAGCGGCTCGGCCGCCTGCGCGCCGAGCGCAACTGCGAGGCGGCGCAGACCGCGCTGGCCCGCGTCGAGTCGGCCGCGCGCGACGGCAGCAACCTGATGCCGCCGATAATCGACGCCGTGCGCAACTGGGCGACGCTGGGTGAAATCTCGGACGCGATGCGCCGCGTGTTCGGCGAGTATCAGCCGCTAAACGTCGTCTAGCGCCTTCGGCCGCGCCGTGATGTATCGCGCGCCCGCTTGCTGCTACCCTGAACGGCGTAGGCTGGCCGAGCGGTCCCGAGCAGCTTGCCGGGATCGGCCGCTACAGGGAGAGCATTGAATGGGGCCGCTGCCAAAGGGCGTGTTCCTGACCAAGGGAGTCGGCAAGCACCGCGAGAAACTCACTGCCTTTGAGCTGGCGCTGCGTTCGGCCAATATCGCCGAGTACAACCTGGTGCGCGTGCAATCGATTTTCCCGCCCTACTGCAAGCTGATTACGCCGCAGGAGGGGCTGAAGCGCCTCGCCCCGGGCCAGATCGTGTATGCGGTCGTCAGCGACAACGCAACCGACGAGCCCCATCGCCTGATCGCCGCGTCGGTCGGCCTGGCGATCCCGGCCAACTCGAGCTATTACGGCTATCTCTCCGAGCATCACAGCTTCGGCGAGACCGACCAGAAGGCCGGCGACTATGCTGAGGATTTGGCCGCGATGATGCTGGCCACGATCCTCGGCGTCGACTTCGATCCCAACGCCAGCTACGACGTGCGCAAGGACGTCTGGCGCGTGTCGGACAAAATCGTCACCACGCGCAACATCACGCAATCCGCGATCGGCGACCGCGACGGGCTGTGGACCTCGGTCGTCGCCGCGGCGGTGTTCGTCGATCTGCCGGAAACCCGGTAGGCGGTCGACGCAATCTGGAGAAGACAATGGCTACGGAAATCCTCTACTGTTCCGCTTGAGGCTACAAGCCGCGCGCGGCCAGTCTGGCCGCGTCGATACATAAACGGTTCGGCGAGCAGGCCGACATAAAGGTCGGCAAAACCGGCCAGTTCGATATTCTGGTCGATGGAAAATTGATCTTCTCCAAGGCCGAGGCCGGCCGCTTTCCGGCCGAGGGCGAGGTCGAAGACCTGATCGCCAACCTCAAAACATCAGGCGTCGCCCCCGGCGGCACGGCTTCAGCGCACGAGTCGGACGAGGGACGGAAGCGCAACGCGAGCGCCGGGATGCTGCGGCGCCTGAGCGACCGGTTTCGCAACTAAACTTGCGCGCGGCCCTTTTGCGCCGATGCTTTCGGCACCATCAGGGTCACCGTAACCTTGGCGATCAGCCGCCCTTGATCGTCGATCACCCGCACCTCGGCAACCATCGTGCTTTTGCCGCGATGAATCAGTTGGGCAGCGGCGGTCAGTGCGCCACGATTCGTATTACGAATGAGGTTGGCCGAGACCTGGATCGAAAGCGGAAACAGCTCCGGGCGAAATTCGCCGGTCGGATTCAATTCCCACATCGCAGCCGCGGTGGCGGCCGTGTCCGCGAGCCCCACGACCGCGCCGGCATGAAACAAACCGGTGAGCTGGCGCAGATGCGGCTTTAACTCCATGCGGCACCGCGCGCGGCCCTCGCCTGCCTCCAGCATCTCCATATTCTCGATCAGGGTTCCGGCAGACAGACCGTTAAGGCTGCGCGCGAATTCGTGCGGAGTCATGTAGCCACCTCGCCTCAGTGGCGACTAGAACCCCGCTGGAGAACCAGCGTGAGATTCGATCGATTCAGCCGGCCGCGGCGTGGCCGAAAACGACCCTGCCCAGGTCGGCGGCGTCGATTCTGAGCGCGACAATGAACGGACCGAACTCGGCATAGCGGGCGCTCGATTCGTCGAAGCGCATCTCGTACACCAGCTTCTTGAACACCAGCGGATCGTCCGCGAACAAATCGACGCCCCATTCCCAGTCGTCGAAGCCGATCGATCCCGAGATTATCTGCGTGACCTGACCGGCGTAGCGCCGGCCGATCATCCCGTGCTCGTGCATGAGGCGGCGGCGCTCGTCGATCGGGAGCTGGTACCAGTTGTCGGCGCCGGCGCGCCGCTTGTTCATCGGATAAAAGCTGAGATAGCGGCGCCTGGGAATTTCGGGCCAGAGCCGCGACGCGAGCTTTTCGCGCTGGGACGCAAGCTCCGCTTCGACCGCGCGCTTCCACTCCGGCGAATGCGGACGCACCCCCGCCGCGGCCAGACGGGAGTTGAGCGCGACGGTGGCCTCGTAGAGCCCGATTTCCACCATCGAGACGTAGGATGCGGCCGGTTCGAGAAAGGCGCTCAACTCGAGCGCGGCGACGTTCGCCTGCGCCCGCTCGAGATCGTCGAGGCTGCGGCGGAAGTGCAGCGCCAGCAGATCGCCCTTGTGCCCGATGGTTGAAAATAGCGCGCTCGCGCCGTCCTCGCGCCGTTCCATGCTCGAAATCGCTTCAACCGCCTGGCGTAAGATTCGGTCGCGCCGCGCCTCATCCACTGCGCCGAATTTTCCGCGCTGCACGCGGAACATCTGGTGCAGGACGCACCAGCCTTCAAGCGTATTGGGCGCTTCGTGACTCAGCGCGTCGGCGCCGGGCGCGGGCGGTCGGCCGCGGTTTTCCGGATGCTCGCTCATGGGCGCAATTCTAGAACGTGGCGCGCGCGATGTCTTGAGGGGCCGGGCGGCCTCGGTCGTTCAATCGAGCCCGATGATGCGCCTGAGCGCCGGCAGATCGAGAGTCTCCGCGACCGCGGCGGCGAAGCGATCGTACTCCTGTTCGCGCGAGGCGATCGGGCGCGCGCTGCCGCTTGCCTCGAGCCCCTTGCGCCTGCGCAGCGCGCGGATAAATGCGGCGCGCAGCGCGTGATTTTCGAAGATCCCGTGCAGCATCGTTCCCGCAACGTTGCCCTCGCGGTTGATCGCGCCGTCGAGCGCCTCGAGGGCAACCCCGTTGCGCGCGATAATCCGAAACGGCGCCGCGACCCCGGCTCCGCGTTCGCTACGGCCCATGTGAATTTCGTAGCCGCTAAGTTCGTACGGCTCGCGCTCGCCTCCGCTGAAAATCGAGGGAGCATCGATCCTCGCGCGCACCTGGGTGGTGAGCTTGGTCCGCGCGAAGCGCGTCGCGATCGGCAGCAGACCAAGCCCGCTGGTCGCAGTTTCCTCGGATTCGACCCTATGAGGATCCGCGATGCGCTCGCCCAGCATCTGGCATCCGCCGCAGATTCCGACGATCAGCCCGCCCTCTCGCGCACGCGCCGCGATCGCGCGCGCCGCTCCCCGCTCGCGCAGCCATCGCAGATCGGCGACCGTGCTCTTCGAACCGGGGATGATCGCCAGGTCGGCGCCGGCGATTTCATCGGGCTCTTCGACGAAGCGCACGCTCACGCCGTCTTCGTGCTCGAGCGCCAGGAAGTCGTCATAGTTCGAGATGTGCGGCAATCTGATCACCGCGATGTCGACCTGGTCGGCAGCGGGCGCGCGCCGGCGGGCGCGATCCTCCAGGCCCACCGAATCCTCGTCGGCGATCCGCAGGTGCGGGACGTAAGGGATCACGCCGAGCACGGGCAGGTCGAAACGCGCGCGCAAAAAATCCAGTCCCGGCGCGAGGAGCGCGGGGTCGCCGCGAAATTTGTTGATCAGAAATCCCGCGACACGCGCGCGATCCGGCGGGGCAAGCAATTCCATCGTGCCGGTCAGATGTGCGAACACGCCGCCGCGGTCGATGTCGCCCACCAGCAACACGGGTGCGTCCGCGATGGCGGCAACGTGCATGTTCACGATGTCGTGGGCGGCAAGATTGACCTCGGCCGGCGATCCCGCGCCCTCGATTACCACCAGGTCATGGCGCGCACGCAGGCGCGCGAGGGACTCGGCGACGACGCCGGCGAACTCGGCGCGGCGGTCCTGGTATGCACTCCAGGTCATGCTGCCGGCCGGCTTGCCCAGCACGACCACCTGCGAGCGCATCCCGCCCTCGGGCTTTATCAGGATCGGATTCATATCCACATGCGGCGCAATGCCGGCCGCTTCCGCCTGCACCGCCTGGGCGCGTCCGATTTCGCCGCCCTGGGGAGTGACGAAAGAATTGAGCGCCATGTTCTGCGCCTTGAACGGCGCCGCATTCAATCCCGCCCGGTGAAAAATGCGGCAGAGTGCCGCGACGATCAGGCTCTTGCCGACGGAGGACGCCGTACCCTGTATCATCAGCGTCCGCGCGGATTTGCGCCGTGTGCTCAACGCCGCTCCTGCCGCCGCGGCCCTAATTACGATTCACCACGCCGCGCGCGCCAATTCGCACACGAATCGACGAACCCTTCCGCGACGCGCGGATTCGACGCCCAATGCACATGCACATAGGACGCGAGCACGTTGCCGGATCGATAGCCCTCGATGAAGGGATCGCCCCAGCGCGGACGAACATCGTAGATTTTCTCGTTCCGCTCCGCCGCCTGCGTCAGCGTCGAGTAACGGAATTGATGGCCGCGCATCAGCATCCCGGCCGCTCCCAGGATCGAGTCGACGCGCGTTTCGACCTCGACATAGCCGAGCGCCTGCAGCCGCGGCGCCATGACGGCCTCGCCGGCGACCAGCGCGGCCATCGGCCAGCTCCTGCCGTCGAGCGTGCGAATTCGTTCGCTCAGGTACATCAGGCCGCCGCACTCGCCGTAGATCGGACCGCCCTCGCGCGCGAAACGGCGGATCGCGTCGATCATCGCGCGATTGTTCGAAAGCACCGCGGCCGCGGCCTCCGGGTAGCCGCCGCCAAGGTAGAGTCCGTCCACCGCGGGCAGCTGCGCGTCGCGCATCGGCGAAAATCGCACGATCTGCGCACCGGCCTGTTCGAGCCGCCGCAGGTTGTCCTCGTAATAGAAGTGAAAGGCGTCGTCATGCGCCACCCCGATGCGGCATCGCGGTGCGCTGTGCGAGTTGCGCGGCCACAACTCAGCCGCCGCGACGCCCTCGAGCGCCGGAGCGCCACGGGCGATCGCGACAATCGCGTCGAGGTCGAGCCATTGGGCTGCCATCGCCGTCCACTCCTCGAACAGCGGCTGCGCCACGCGCTCGTCGTCGGCGCTGATGAGCCCGAGATGACGCTCGGGAAACGACAAAGCCGCATCGCCGGGAAATCCGCCGAGGACCGGCACCTCGACCGACGCGCTGCGCAGCAGCTCGAGATGTCCGCGGCTGCCGACGCGATTGCAGATGAGGCCGGCCAGGTGCAGCGAAGGATCGAAATGCGCAAAGCCGTGCGCGACTGCGGCTACCGTGCGCGCCATCCCCGACGCATCGACCACGAGCACGACCGGCGCGCCCAGCCACCTCGCGATTTGCGCCGACGAACCCTCGTCGGCGGTCGCGCTCGCGCCGTCAAACAGCCCCATCATGCCCTCGATCACCGCCACGTCGGCATCGGCGGCTGCGCGCGCGAAAGTCGCGAGCACCGACGCGCGGTCCATCATCCAGCTATCCAGGTTGTGCGAGGGAGCGCCCGCCGCGCGCCGATGATAACTCGGGTCGAGGTAGTCGGGCCCGCATTTGAAGGCCGCGACGCGCATGCCGCGCGCGCGCAGCGCGCCGATCAATGCGATCGTGACCGTGGTCTTGCCCACGCCGCTGCCGGTCGCCGCAATCATCAGCCGTGGCCTTGAGAGCGCGCTCATCGCAATCGCCGCCGAGCCGCCGCCGGCCGGTCAGCGCTCGTCGGTCGCGCCGCGAAAATAGATGGTGCCGCCCGGCGCATTGTCATCGTTGCTCGGCTGAAGTGTGACCTCGCCGGCCACGACGTGCGCTTCGGCCGGCGGCGTGGTCAGCGCTTCGATCGCGTCGCCCTGCGCGTCCACCTGAACCAGTGCCGCCTTCTTTGCTTCGCCGTGCGGACCGATCCACCATAGCTGGTAAATCTGTCCTGCCGGTGGGGGCGGAAGCCCGCTGATCAGCAGCACGGCACGGCTCTTGATCGGGCTTTCGGTGAGCACGGCACTGGCGTTGGGCAGCGCGCCGAGCGGCGCCAGGTGGATGATGCGGGAGTCCGGCGCCAGCGCCGCGCTGACGCTCTGACCTCTCACTTCAAGCTGCTGGCGTAGTGCGGTCTCCTGTTTACGAGCATCCAGAACGTCGTGTTCGAGGCTCGTGATTCGATCGCTGAGCGCGGCGCGCGCGGCGGATTGCGCGATCTGTTCGTATCTCAGCGCCGCCGCATACTTGCTCGCCAGCAGCGCCAGCACCACCGCCGCGGCGATAGCCAGAAAAGCGACGCCACGCCATGCCGGCGATATTCCCGGCCGCGGCGCGTTCGCCAGTTGAATGCCTTCGGGCGTGTCCACTTTCCTACGCTTCCAGTATATCCTCCGGGCGATGGCAAATTCACGAGCCTCGACCACGGCGCCGCCGGCCCAGAAATGGCAGGCGGATCGCTATGCACAGCATGCTCATTTCGTGCCAGCCCTCGGACAGCCGGTGCTCGAGCTGCTCAATCCGCAACCGGGCGAGCGTATCCTCGACCTCGGATGCGGCGACGGCGTGCTCACGGAAAAGATCGTCGCCGCAGGCGCAGCGGTGGTCGGCGTGGATGCTTCGGCCGAGATGATCGACGCCGCGCGCCGGCGCGGACTCGACGCGCGCCTCGGCGATGGCGCGCAGCTCGAGTTCGCGCGCGAATTCGACGCGGTCTTCTCCAACGCTGCGCTGCACTGGATGAAGCGCGACCCCGACGCGGTCATCGCCGGCGTCGCGCGCGCACTCAAACCCGGCGGCCGTTTCGCGGGCGAGATGGGCGGCCACGGCTGCGTCGCGGCGATTACGGTCGCGCTCTTCGCGGTGCTCGTGCGCCGCGGCGCAAGCGGCAGCCTCGAAAGCCCATGGTATTTCCCGACGGTCGCCGACTACCGCGCGCGCCTGGAGCGCGGCGGCTTCAACCTTGAGTACATCGAGCTTATTCCGCGGCCGACGCCGCTGCCGACCGACATGGCCGGATGGCTCGATACGTTCGCGGCGCCGATGCTGGGCCGATTGCCCGCGGGCGAGCGCGCCGCGGCGCGCGACGAGGCGATCGCGATGCTGCGGCCGGTGCTGTGCGACGAGGCCGGGCGATGGACCGCGGACTACATGCGTCTGCGCTTTCTCGCGCGGCTTACTCAGTAGGGCCGCGCCGTCTTGCCGATAATCTCGCGCGCGACCAGCGTCTTCATGATCTGCGCTGTGCCATCGCCGATCTCGAGCCCGATCACGTCGCGCAGCCGCTGCTGATGCGGCAGGTCCATGCTGAAGCCGAGGTGGCCGTGCAGGAGCAGGCATTGATGGATGACCTGCACCGCAAGCTCGGGCGCCCACCATTTGCATCCGGCCGCGAGCCATCCGTGCGGCTGCTGCCGATCGCGCAGCCATAGCGCCTCGTAGCAGAGCAGCCGCGCCGCGCGCAGCTTGACCGCAGCCTCGGCCAGCGGGAACGAGACGCCCTCGAAGCGGGCGAGCGCGCCGCCGAACGCCTGGCGCTCAGCCACGTACTTGACGGTCTCATCCACGCTCTGCTGCGCCGCGCCGATACACATGAGCCCGATTAACGAGCGGCTGAAGTCAAAGCCCTGCATCACCTGCACGAAACCGGCGCCCTCCTCGCCGACCCGGGCGGCGGCGGGAACGCGCACCTCGTCGAAAAAGAGCTGGCCGCGTCCGATCGCTCGCGTCCCCAGGTCGCGAAAGCGCGCGCGGCTCACTCCCGGCGCGTGGAGATCGACGTAAAACGCGCTCACCCCACGCGCGCCCTGCTCGAGCGTGCCCGTGCGCGCCATCACCAGCGCCGTGTCGGCCCACGAGCCGAGCGAGATCGAGGTTTTCTCCCCGTTGAGCACGTAGGTATCGCCGTCGCGCCGCGCCTGCAGCCGAACGTGCGCCGCATCCGAACCGCCCGCGGGCTCGGTGACGGCGAGCGCGGTGACCGCTTCGCCGCTGCAGATCGGCGGCAGATACGCGGCGCGCTGACGATCGTCGCCGCGCGAGCCGATGATCGCGCCGACCAGCGCCGAGAGCAGCAGCACGTAGGCGGCGTTGAAATCGGCACGGCCGACCTCTTCATGTGCGATGCCGAGCGATACGTAGTCCAGCGCCTGCCCGCCGTATCGCTGCTCGACCATCGGCGCGAGCAATCCCATCCCGCCGAGCTTGTCCACCACGGTGCGCGGCAGGTCTTCATCCTTGTCGCGCCCGGCGTAGGCGGGAGCGAGTTCGCGCGCGGCGAAATCGGCCAGCGTGCGGCGCAGCATCTCCTGGTCAGGATTGAAGGCAAACTCCATCGTGGGTCGGTATCCTTTCCGGTGAACTTTTATCGACGCGATGGCGTCGCGAGTCGCGGCGCGCGTTTACTGGCTGGACGGCGCAATCTGCGGAGTCCCGCCGATGTCCTGGGAGTCGAGGTACGAAGGCAGGTCCTGCAAGCTGCCGCCGAGATCCGGATTCACCTGGACCTGGCTGGGCGTCGCGCCGTCTTCGCCCCGATCGGAGTAATGGTCGTCGATCGCCTGCTGCACCGCGTTGTGCGAGACCGTCGGACGCATACCTTCGCCGCGTTGAAACTGGACGCGCTGCTCCGGCGACATCTGCAGCCAGACCTGACTCGCCTGCGCCGCATTGCCCATCTTGAGCGCATCGAGGTACTGCTGCTGCGGCGGCGTCCTGTGAAAGAGCGAGCATCCGCCCGCCACCAGTCCGAATGCGGCCGACAGCACGATGACGCGCTTGCGACGAGCGATCTTCATCGTCAACTCCGCTTCCCGGCTGCGGCCTCGCCCAGCGCCTCGCCCTCGGGGGCCGAACGTGCGCGCGCGCGCAGCGTCGCATCAAGCTCGACGCCGAATGCGTCCGCCGCGCGGTCCATGAAATTGAACAGGCATGCGATCACGACGATGTCGTAGGCCTGCTCCTCGGTGAAATGGCGGCGCAGTTCGTCCAGGTCGGCGCGGGTCATCGCCCAGGGCGTGCGCGTGAGCTTCTCGGCATACGCCAGCATCGCGCGATCGGCCTCGCCCAGTGCCGCACCGCGCCAGTTCTCCTTAATCGCCTGCACCAGCGCGTGTTCTCCGCCCGATTCGACGCGGAGCACCTCCGCGTGCGCATTCGTTCAATAATGGCATCGATTCGCCGCCGACACTGCCGTGGCAATCATCTCCTCCTGCACGCGGGTGAGATGCGAGCCGCCGAAGGTTGCCGCGGTCGAGAGCCGGGTCACCGCTGCTGCGATTTCCGGCCGCAGACTGAAGGCCTTGATTATATTGGGCACCCCGGCAAAGTGCGGATTGCGCCGGAGTTTCGCGAAAAGTTCGGCCAGCGGCCCGTCCGCCGCCTGCTCCGAGATCGTCCGAATCCACGCCATCGCCCCGGCTCCCGCATGACGCTCGCGCCACGCCCTCAAAAGCTACACCCCGCCCAGCGTGCAAGTCCATGCGGGTCGTTGCAGGGGTCATTGCCTCGGCCTCGAAGCTGGCGGATAGTTGCCGCTATGTCGCGTGACGCGCTTAAAGCGGCTATGGCGGTGCTGACGATGGCGGTGCTGATGGGCATGGCACGAGGCGCGCCGGCGTACCCGACAAAGCCCACGACCTCGCCGGACGAATCCTGGCGCTCGGCCAGGGCCCGCGTCATTTACGTTGCGGATGATGCTGAGGCGGCCGACGCCCTTGCCGAAACCATCGCTCCCTCGCCTCAAGTCATCGAGCGCCGGCGCCAGCAGTATGCCGCGGGTTTTCTCATTGCCGCGGGCATTCTGGTGATCGCTATCGTCATCGCCCTGATCTACGGCAATCCGGACGCGGCGGCCGCAGTGATGGCGGCCCTCGGCGCGCTCGGCATCGGCGCGCTGCTGCAGTTCACGACTTCCAAGGGCCTGCCGATGCTTCTGTGGCCTCCGCCGCGCCTGTGGCTCGGCACCTTCGCCGCGGATTTTTCACTGGCCGTGATGCTCGCGGCGGTCGGCGGGACGATGCTGCGGCCGGGATTGCGCCGGGTGATAGGCGCGGTCGTTATCGCCGAGATCGCATGGTGGGGCATTCCGGCGCTTGCCGGTGCGGCCGGCCTCACGCTCTCGATCGTGCGTCATCCAATGAGCATGGACTGGCTGGTGTTTCTCGGCACCACGGTCGGCGCGATAGCGGCGCCGGCGGCGGGATGGGCAGTCGCATCGCTGGCAAGCATGATCGCCGGCCACGTCGTCCCGGCGCGGGCCTGAGGCGCCGCGGGAGCGCGAGCGCTCCGCTTCAGAATGTGACCACGGTGCGGATCGATTCGCCGCGATGCATCAGGTCGAAGGCCTCGTTGATCCGCGCGAGCGGCATCGTGTGCGTGATCAAGTCGTCGATGTTGATTTTGCCTTCCATGTACCAATCGACGATTTTCGGCACGTCACGCCGGCCCCTGGCGCCGCCGAACGCGGTGCCTTTCCAGGTCCGGCCCGTGACGAGCTGAAACGGACGCGTCGCGATCTCCTCGCCCGCGCCGGCAACGCCGATAATCACGCACGTACCCCATCCGCGATGGCAGCATTCGAGCGCCTGGCGCATGAGCTTGACGTTGCCGACGCATTCGAAGGCGAAATCGGCGCCGCCGCCGGTCAGGTCCACCAGGTACGGCACCATTTCGCCGCGCACTTCGGCCGGGTTGACGAAATGCGTCATGCCGAATTTCTCGGCCATCGCGCGCCGCCCGGGATTGAGATCGATCCCCACGATCATGCGCGCGCCCGCCAGCCGCGCTCCCTGCACGACGTTGAGGCCGATGCCGCCGAGGCCGAAAACCACCACCGTGTCGCCGACCTGCACTTTGGCCGTGTTGATCACCGCGCCCACGCCGGTCGTAACGCCGCAGCCGATGTAACAGATGCGATCGAAAGGGGCATCCACCCGCACTTTGGCCAGCGCGATCTCCGGCACCACGGTGAAGTTGGCGAAGGTCGAGGTGCCCATATAGTGATGGATCGGCTTGCCGCCGATCGAGAAGCGGCTGCTGCCGTCAGGCATCACGCCGCGCCCCTGGGTCTCGCGGATCGCGACGCACAGATTGGTTCTGCCGGAGAGACACGCGGGGCATTGGCGGCATTCCGGAATGTAGAGCGGGATCACGTGATCGCCCGCACGCAGCGTGGTCACACCGGCGCCGGTCTCGGCCACCACGCCTGCGCCCTCATGGCCCAGGATTGCCGGAAACAGCCCTTCCGGGTCTTTGCCGGAAAGGGTGTAGGCGTCCGTATGGCACACGCCCGTCGCCTTGATCTCGACCAGCACTTCGCCCTGGCGCGGCCCCTCGAGATCGACGGTTTCAATCTCGAGCGGCGCGTCGGCCCGATGCGCGACAGCCGCTTTGACCTTCATGCCAATGCTCCCGGTTGTTTTTCGCTGACGATTTCAATCGCAGCCCCCCTGCGCGGCTAGTTCGCCAGCAGCACCATCCCGTCGCGAATCGCACGACCGCCGTCGGCGTTCAGCACCTCGAACGGTACCGCTTCGCCTCCGCCATGCGCCGCCGCGCGCGAGGCGATCCGCACATTCACCATCGACGGCATCAGCACCATCGCGGCGAAGCGCCCATGAATCCGCCGCACGCGTTCGGGATTGCACCCGGCCACGGCGCCGACGATTTTCGACACCGCCATCGCCAGCGTCGCCGTGCCGTGCAGGATGATTGCGGGCAGCCCCGCGGCCGCGGCCACGGCGCTGTCCGTGTGCACAGGATTCCAGATGCGCGCGCATTCGGTGTACACGTGAGCGGCGCCGGTTGAAATCGCAAGCGGAACCTCCGCGCGCGCGCCGTTTTCCTGGCCGCGCAGCATCGCCGGCGCATCGGCGGCGGGACGATCCTCGCCGCTGACCTCGACAGCGCGATAGATCGTGCCGTACCAGGTCGTGCATACCGGCCGGCCCTGCGCGTCCACGGTATCGAAACGCATCAGTTCGTATGCGCCGGGCTTGAGCCGCTGCACGCCGGCCAGCACCAGCGTCGTGGTAAGACGCTCCGGCGGACGCACCAGCCGATGGATCGTGACGTCATAGGTCGCATGAACGCCGCGCGCCGCTTCCGGCTGCGCCAGCCTCGAGGCGCGCATCTTTTCATGCAGCGCGATCGCCAGCGGCCATTCGATACATACCGGGAAGACCGGATGCGCGACGATTCCGTCGCTGCGCCGCGTGTCCAGATAACACGGCAGGTAGTCTTCCAGCCCCGCCGCGTACGCCATCGTCCAACGCGCATCGACTTCGGCCGTCACGGGGCCAATCTTCGTTCCAACCAGCGATGATTCAAGTGGCATGGGATATTTCTACAAAGCGCGGGCGCCGGATGTCCATCGCGCGACGCGGCCGGCGCGCGGCACGGCGCGCTGCGCCCCTCAGCGCATTATCCGCGCAGGGCGACAAATCCGTCGCGGATTGCATGCCCTCCGTCGGCGCTCAACACCTCGAAGAACACGGTCCTGCCCTGACTTCCGCCCTCGATGCCGGTACGGGCGCCGCGCTCCGCAGCGGCGATCCGCACCTCGATCTCGGACGGCATGAGCACCATCGCGCCGAACCGTCCATGAATTCGCGCGACCTGGGCCGGATCGCCGCCGGCCTCGGCCGCAATCACGCGCGAAACCGCCATCGCCAGCGTCGCAGTGCCGTGCAGGATCGTTCCGGGCAGGCCCGCCTTCTTCGCGGTCGCGAGATCCGTATGGATATTGACCGGATTGCCAAGGCGCGCGCACGCACCGTAGATATGCGCCGCCACCGGCGAGATCGGAATCGCGAAGCTCGCGTGCGCCGCGGTCGCATCGGCCGGCGCGCCGCGCGTCGCCGGCGCATTCGGAGGCGGCCGGTCGGGTCCCGCGACTTCCACCCCGCGGTAGAGATTGCCGTACCAGGTGGTGCAGACCGGCGCGCCTTTTTCGTCCGTCGTATCGAAGCGGGTTAGCTGGTATGCGCCGGCCTTGCGCCGCTCGATTCCGGCAAGTGTCGCGCGCGTGAACAGGCGCTCGGGCGGCCGGATCGGGCGATGCACGGTCACGTCGTCGGTCGCATGCACGCGCCGCAGCATCTCGGCGCGCGGAAAACCTGCCTCGCTCAGCACGCGGATTATCTGCGTCATCGCGCGCCATTCGATTCCCACCGTGAACATCGGATGCGCGATGATGCCGTCGGCGCGGGTGGTGTCGAGATAACACGCAAGGGCGTCGCCCACCCCGGCCGCGTACGCCATGGTCCAGGCGACGTCGACCTCGGACTCGATCAGCTCCGATGCGGTGCCGACCAGGGATGAATCGAGGGGCATGGAAGTTTCTTACGCCCGGCGAACGCCCTGTGTCCATCGCCGCGCAGCCGCGCACTATCGCGGCATCCGTGTCCGTGCGCCCGGACGCGGCGTCCACCGCCTTTCTCAGTCGATATAGCGGACACGATTCGGCCGTACGGCCGGTTCGAGCCGATCGAGAGGGTCGCGCAAGATCACGCGCGAGGCAGCGATCGCACCGGAATTTCGCTTGCCAGCGAGAGGAGTGAAATTCTCTCCGCCGGAGCTTTTTATAATTTCCTGCTTACAAGGACTTGCGCGGAGCGAAGCGCAACCTCGATTTTTCTTTGGCATCCCTCGTGCTGGAGATGAGATCGGGCGGCTTCCGTTGAATCGGTCCTGCAGTCACGGGGACCGGGAGAGATTACCAAGTCCCGGAAGCCGCCCGTTTCCTCGACCGCGTCATTCTTTGCGCGCGGCCCAACGGCCCGACCCGAACGCCTCGGCGCTACTCGTCGGACGCGCCGTCCGAACCGGCGCCGTTCGCGCCGTTGGGTCCGGCGCCGTTCTCTTCCTCTTCGGGCTCGGCCAGGCCGGCCACCGCGCGCACGCGCTCGCCCTCATCCAGCCTCACCAGCCTCACGCCCTGCGCATTGCGCCCGGTGATGCGCACGGTGCTCACGTCGAGCCGGATCACCTTGCCGCCGTCGGTTATCAGCACCACCTGGTCGTCCGAGCCAACCTGGCGCACGCTGATGACCTTGCCGGTCTTCTCGGTCACGTTCATCGTGATGACGCCCTTGCCGCCGCGATGGGTCAGCCGGTACTCGGCGGCGGCGGTGCGCTTGCCGAAACCCAGCTCCGAGACCGTGAGCAGCGTCTCGTCCTCGCGCGAGGTCGCGATCGACACCACCTCGTCGTTGACCAGGGTGACGTTCTTGCCTTCCTTGACGCTGTACGACTCGAGCTCCATCCCGGTCACGCCGTAGGTCGCGCGGCCCATCGCGCGAACTTCTTCTTCCTTGAAGCGGATCGCCTGGCCTTCGCGCGTCGAGAGCACGATCTGCTGATTGCCGTCGGTGATGCGCACGCCAATCAGCTCGTCGCCGTCCTCGAGATTGATCGCGATGAGCCCGTTGGAGCGGACGTTGGAGTATTCATCGAGCGAGGTTTTCTTCACCATTCCGCGCCGCGTCGCGAAGAACAGGTACTTGTTCGCCGTGTCCTTGGGCGCCGGGATGAAGGCCTGCATCTGCTCGTCCGCGCCGAGACTCAGCAGATTGGCGATCGAGCGCCCCTTGGCGGCGCGTCCGCCCTCGGGAACTTCGTAGGCCTTGAGCTCGTAGACCTTGCCCCTGCTGGTGAAGAACATCAGGCGATCGTGCGTGCCGACCGGCACCAGGTGCTCGACGAAATCGGCCTCGCCCGTGGTCGCGCCGATTTTGCCGCGTCCGCCGCGCCGCTGCGTGCGATAGAGCGAGAGCGGCGTGCGCTTGATGTAACCGCCGTGGGTGACGGTCACCAGCACGTCCTCGTCAACGATCAAATCCTCGACCGAGAAGTCGCCCTCGGCCTCGACGATTTGCGTGCGGCGGGCATCGCCGAATTCCTTCTTGATCTCCTCGATCTCGGAGGCGATGAGCTTGCTCATCTCGCGCTCGTCGCTGAGCAGTTTGGTGAGCCGCGCGATCGTCTCTTCGGTCTCCTTGTGTTCAGCGAGGATTTTGTCGCGTTCGAGCGAGGTCAGGCGGCGCAGCGTGAGATCGAGGATTGCCTGCGCCTGGATCTGCGTGAGCGAGAACTGGCTCATCAGGGCGGTGCGCGCCGACTCGGCGTCCTTGGAAGAGCGAATCAGCCTGATCACCGCATCGAGATTCTTGAGCGCGACCAGCAGGCCCTCGAGGATGTGCAACCGCGCCTCGGCCTGGCGCTTTTCGTACTGCGTGCGCCGCGTCAGCACCTGGCGCCGATAGAGCAGGAACGCGTGCAGCATCTCGAGCAGGTTGAGCTCGCGCGGGCGGCCCTCGTGTATCGAGAGCAGGATGAGCCCGTAGCTCTGCTGCATCTGCGTCATCTTGTAGAGCTGGTTCAGCACGATCTTGGGCTCGGCGTCGCGCTTGAGCTCGATCACGATACGCATGCCGTCGCGGTCGGACTCGTCGCGCAGGTCGCTGATCCCGTCGATGCGCTTTTCGTTGACCAGCTCGGCGATGCGCTCGATGAGCCGCGTCTTGTTCACCTGGTAGGGAATCTCGCGCACGATGATCGAGCCGCGTCCGCTGCGCTTGTCGGTCTCGATCACCGCCAGCGCGCGCATGACCAATGAACCGCGCCCGCTCAGATACGCCTGGCGTATCGCCTGGCGGCCGAGCAGCAGGCCGCCGGTCGGGAAATCCGGACCGGGAATGATGTCGAGCACCTGCTCGAGCGTCATCGCCGGATTCGCGATCAGCTTGAGCAGCGCTTCGCACACCTCGCTCAGGTTGTGCGGCGGAATGTTGGTCGCCATCCCGACCGCGATGCCGTCGGCGCCGTTGATCAGCAGATTGGGCAACTGCGCCGGCAGCACCTCCGGCTCCTGCTGCGAGCCGTCGAAATTGTCGACGAAATCAACCGTCTCCTTGTCGATGTCGGCCAGCATCCGCTCGGCCATCCGCGTCAGCCGGCATTCGGTGTAGCGGTAGGCCGCGGGGGGATCGCCGTCGATCGAGCCGAAGTTGCCCTGGCCGTCGATCAGCGGGTAGCGCATGCTGAACGACTGCGCCATCCGCACCAGCGCGTCGTAGACCGCCATGTCGCCGTGCGGATGGTACCGCTTGAGCACCTCGCCCACGACGCCGGCGCATTTGGAGTAGCGCCGCGAGCTCAGCAGCCCCTCGCGAAACATCGCGTACAGGATACGGCGATGGACCGGCTTGAGTCCGTCGCGCAAGTCGGGCAGCGCGCGTCCGATATTCACCGACATCGCGTAGTCCAGGTAGGACTGCCGCATGTCGTCTTCGATATTCAGCCGCGCCGGTTCGTTGCGATGGGGTTCGTTGCCGTTGGGAGTTTCAGCCATTGATTATGTCTTCGCCCCTTGGGAGCGTCAGATATCCAGGTTGCGCACGTTGAGCGCGTTCTCTTCGATAAACTGGCGGCGCGGCTCGACCTGGTCGCCCATCAGCTTCTGGAACATCTCTTCGGCGTCTTCCTGCGATCCGATCTGCACGCGCAGCATCGTGCGCGTCTCGGGATTCATCGTGGTCTCCCACAACTGCTCGGGATTCATCTCGCCCAGGCCCTTGTAGCGCTGCACCTCGACGCCCTTCTGCCCGGCGGCGAGCACCGCGTCGGCGATCGCCTTGAGCGATTCCAGCGTGCGCTCCTCGTCGCCGCTCTTGACCTTGTACGGCGCCCTGAGCGCTTCGAGGTCGGCGTCGAGCCGGCGGATCTCGCGCAGCTCGCCCGTGCGCATGAGCGTCAGATCGACCACCGTCGGCGCGGTCGCGCCGTTTTGCGCATGGCTGAAGATGGCGCGGAAGGTGCCGTCGCTCTCCGGCTCGATGCGGTAAACCACCGCGGACTTCAGCTCCTTGACGATCGCTTCGGCCAGTTCCTTGAGCGCCTTCTCGGATCGGAAGCTGTCGTCGCTCGCACGCTTGTCCGAGCACAGCCGCACCAGCGCCTCGACGATCGGCCGCTCCTTGGAGCGCCGCGCGAGACCCTCGTACATGCGTTCGCGATGGAGCGTGCGGCGCACGATCGTCTTGAGCGGCGCGCCGTGCAGTTCGCGCGCGTCCTTGCCCTTGCCCGCGAGCACAGTCAGAGCCTCGGCGCCAAGGTCGGTCAGGTACTCCTCGAGCGCGGCTTCGTCCTTGAGATAGCGCTCCTGCTTGCCCTTCTTGGCGCGGAAGAGCGGCGGCTGCGCGATATACAGATGACCCGCCTCGACCAGCTCGAGGAACTGGCGGAAGAACAGCGTGAGCAGCAGCGTGCGGATGTGCGAGCCGTCGACGTCGGCGTCGGTCATGATGACCACGGTGTGGTAGCGCAGCTTGCCGATATCTTTCTCGTCCGCCACGCCCATCCCGAGCGCCGTGATCAAGGTGCGCAGCTCGGCCGACGAGAGCATCTTGTCGATCCGCACGCGCTCGACGTTAAGGATTTTGCCGCGCAGCGGCAGGATCGCCTGGATGCGCCGGTCGCGGCCCTGCTTGGCCGAGCCGCCGGCCGAATCGCCCTCGACGATGAACAGCTCGCTGCGCGCCGGGTCGCGCTCCTGGCAATCCGCGAGCTTGCCGGGCAGCGAACCCGAATCCAGCGCTCCTTTGCGCCGCACCAGGTCCTTGGCCTTGCGCGCCGCCTCGCGCGCGGTCGCGGCCTCGATCGCGCGGTTGACGATGCGCTTCGCGTCGGCGGGATTCTTCTCGAGATGCTCGCCAAGCTTTTCGTTGGCCACTCCCGAGACCAAACCCTCGACTTCGGAATTGCCGAGCTTGGTCTTGGTCTGACCCTCGAACTGCGGCTCCGGCAATTTCACGCTGATGACTGAGACCAGGCCTTCGCGAACGTCCTCGCCTTCCAGGCGCATGTCTTTGTTCTTAAAGAGATTGTTCTTCTGCGCGTAGGTGTTGATCGTGCGCGTCAGCGCAGAGCGCAGTCCCGACAGATGCGTCCCGCCCTCGACCGTGTGGATGTTGTTGGCGTAAGCGAAATTGCTTTCGTGAAATGCGTCAGTCCATTGCAGCGCGATATCTATGTCGACCCCTTCGCGCTGAACGTGAACGGGGATAACCTTGTGCAGCGTCTCGGTTCCGCTGGTCAGCGATTCGACGAATTCCACAATTCCGCCCTTGTAATGAAACTCCTCGGCCTTGCCGCTGCGCTCGTCCTTGATGCGAATCTTGAGGCCCGCGTTGAGATAGGCCATGTCGCGCAAGTAGCGCGCGATGGTTTCGTACTTGAATTTGACCTCGGGGAAAATTTTGGGGTCGGGCGAAAAGGTGGTCTTGGTGCCGCTCTGCTTGGTTGAGCCGCGCTCTTCGACCTTGGTCTTGGGAATCCCGCGCTCGTAACGCTGGTAGTAGAGTTTGCCGTCGCGCCGGACTTCGACCTCGAACTCCTCGCTGAGCGCATTCACCACCGAGGCGCCGACGCCGTGCAGGCCGCCGGAAACCTTGTATACGCCGCGATCGAACTTGCCGCCCGCGTGCAGCACCGTATGCACGACTTCGAGCGCGGAGCGCTTCTCGGTCGGATGCATATCGACCGGGATGCCGCGGCCGTTGTCCTCGACGGAAATCTGGTTGTCACTCAGGATGCTGACGTTGATCTCGTCGCAGTAGCCGGCCAGCGCCTCGTCGACCGAATTGTCAACGATCTCGTTGACCAGGTGATGCAGTCCGCGCTCGGCGGTGTCGCCGATATACATGCCGGGGCGCTTGCGAACGGCCTCGAGGCCCTCGAGCACGCGAATAGATTGTGCGCTGTAGCTGTCCTGCGATTGCTTGTTTGCCATGGAGAAAAGTCGAGACCACCCCGCGATTATCGCGATTCGGTTTGCGCGCGAGCGCCGTGCCATTGCGCGCTCCGCGACCAATCCGGTGGAAATTTCATCGAACTACGATAAGAAACTTCGACATAAACAGTTTAGTCCGAAGCGGCCTCCAAGTAAAGAAATCGGACGACCGTTTTCCGTATCTGCATGATCGAAATCAAACGATGGTTTGAATAGGGTGTATTAAGGCAGAAAATTCAAACTTATTAAGGAATTATTGTCGACTCGGATGACCCATTCCGATGCCCGCTTCATCAAAACGCAATAGCGCTACAATAAAATAATGTTCGCGCAGCCGCCGAGCGCATCTCCGGGCATCCCGGCGCGCTCATCTTCAGTTCGCGCGCGCGCCGCTCGAGCGCGAGGATCGCGCGCTCGAAATTCCGTTCTCGACCACTCTCGTGACAGCGCGATCGCGTGCCGAAGCGCTCAGCCGCGTGGCCGACGCCGGTCGAAGCTCGCGTAGGCGGAGCCCGCCACCGGCCTGCGCACCTCGGGCAGGCCGTCGATCTCGTCCACTTCGCGCAAATCGCTCAGGAAACGGCGCGAGTTCAGGTAGCCGACCTCGCGCTTGAAGATGCGCCCGTGCTTGTCGATGAAAACGGTGGTCGGCACGCCTCTGACCTCGTAAAGCATCGCGAGCTGCGCGTTGCGCGTGCTGTGCTCGGTGATGTCGGCCTGCAGGCGCACAAAATGCGCCGCCGCCTCGATCACCGCCGGATCGCGAAAGGTCGTGCGCGCCATCTCGCGACACGGCACGCACCAGCTCGCACTGAAATCGATCAGCACCGGCTTTTGCGCCGCGCGCGCCGCTTTGAGCAGCGCCGCGTCGTAGGGATCGAAGGTGAGCTGCGCCGGCGACTTCGCCGGCGCCATGAACAGCATCCAGGCAAACGCGCCGGTCGCGAGCGCCCCGAGCGCGGAACGGAAGACCAGGAACGGACGCCAGCCGCGCCCCGCCGGCGTCACGAATCCGAGGAAGATGCCGGCCGCGGCTGCGTAGTACGGCATCAAGCGCATCGCCCAACCCTCCACCACCGGATCGAGAAAATACAACGCCAGCCCGATCAGCACGAACCCGAAGAGCTGCTCGATCCATGCGAGCCATTCGCCCGAGCGCGGCAACGCCCGGATATGCCCGGCCGCCAGCGCCAGCGCGATATAGGGCAGGCCGAGCCCGATCGCAAGCGTGAAGAACAGCGCAAAGCCGAACAGCGGGCTTGCGCTGCGCTCGACCATCAGCAACAGCCCGAGCACGATTGGCCCGATGCACGGCGCCGCGACAATGCCCATCCCGAGCCCCATCACCAGTGCACCGACGTAGCCCGGGCGGGCCACGCCCGCACGGCTCATCAGCCATTGCGGCGGCTGCAGCGAGAAGAGGCCGAAGCTCGAAGCCGCGAGCGCAAGCAGCATCGCAGCGATCGCGATCAGCACGATCGGATTCTGCAGCGCCGCGCCGAACAGGCCGCCCGACAGCGCCACCGCCACGCCGGCCAGCGAAAACGTGAGCGCGATACCGAGCACGTAGACCGAGGCGAGCACGGCGATATTGCGCGGCCCGCCGCCCTGATGGCCGAAGTAAGCAACGGTTACACCGATTAGCGGGTAAACGCAGGGCGTGAGATTGAGCGCGAACCCTCCGAGCAGGACCGCAAGAAAGCCGAGCAGCATCCCATGGGCAAGAAATACGTCCGCCAGCTGCGAACCTGGCGCCCCGGCCCCCTGGCCCTGGCCGGACGTGCCGGCGCCTGAATCGCTCGACGGATCGTCCGAAGCGCCCGGCGCGCTGGCGGAAGAACCCCCGCCGCCGCCGAATGCCGCGAGGATTACGCTTGCGCGCTCGGCCGAGGTGCGCGGCCCCGCCCTGGCGGGCTCAATCGCGCCCAGGCTTGCGCTCGCGCTCACCTTGGCGGGCGGCATGCAGATATTGTCGTTGCACGGCTGATATTCGAGCGTGACAGCGACCTTCTCGGCCGCAATGGGGCGAAAAGCCGCCGCCGCGCTCAGCGGCACGGAAAAGTGCATCGCGCCGCTGAACACCGAGAGCTTCTCGCCACCCGAAAACGCCGGTGCGATCTCCTCGGCGGGCGGATATTTCACTGCGCCCGCACTGACCGCAGGCGGCGGCGTGACCAGCAGCCGGGTGCGGATGAAGTCGGCGGAATTCGGATGGTCCGAGTTGATATGCCACCCGGAAATCACCCTGGCCCCGACCTCGAGCGTGCTGGTCGCTCCCGCTTTGAGCGGAACATCGAGCTTGAGCGAATTGATTTTTACGACTTCAGACGGATCCGGCAGCTGCGGCGAGCCCTGCGCACGCGCGGCGCCCGCCCACGCCGCCACGGCCGCAAGCGCGATCGCGGCGACGACGGCCGCCGCCGCAGCCTCCAGGCGCCGCCCGACGGCGGCTGCCGCGGTCACTCGCGTAACATGCTCGGTTGGCGAACTCGGCCGGCAATATCGATTCATCTATTGCAGAAAAATTCCGCGGGTCCGTTCCCGGTTCCGCGACTGGGTAATCATCGCCAGGCGCTTAACTTCCGGGCACCGCCTCGCCCTCGGAGAGCGGCTCGTTGCCGATAATCTCGAGCCCATAGCCGGGCAGGTTGGCCAGGCGCGGCGCCTGGTCCGAGAGCAGGATCATCTTGCGCACGCCGACGTCGCGCAGAATCTGCGCGCCGATCCCGTAGTCGCGGAAGTCGGCCTCGGGCGGGCTCAGGTGAGTGCTCGCGCGCAGGTTCCAGTTGCGGCGCGCGACGATGCCGCGGCCGTTGGTGTCGATGTCGCTCGCGATCGCGTCGGACTCGCGCTTGAGGTAGAGCACGACGCCTTCGCCCAGCGCGGCAATACGCGCCATCGCCGCCTGCAGGAGGCTTCGCGTGTTGCGCGGAGTGTAGCCGAACACGTCGCCCGGCAGATATTCGCGATGCGCGCGGACGCGCACCGGCCGTTCCGGATCGATCGTGCCCATCACCAGCACCAGGTGCTCGGTCGAATCGACCCGGTTGCGATAGACGAAGGCGCGGAACTCGCCATACTGCGTCGGCAGGCGCGCCTCGGCGACCCGCTGCACCATGGTCTCGTTGCGCAGCCGGTACTCGATGATGTCGGCGACGGTGACGATCTTGAGTCCGTGCGCGCGCGCGAAGACGATCAGGTCGTCGCGCCGCGCCATGGTGCCGTCTTCCTTGAGGATCTCGCAGATCACGCTCGCCGGCTTGAGCCCGGCCAGCCGCGCCAGGTCGACGCCGCCCTCGGTCTGGCCGGTGCGCACCAGCACGCCGCCCTCGCGCGCGCGCAGCGGATAGACGTAGCCGGGACTGACGAATTCGGCGCCGGTCGCGTCCTCGCGCACGGCCTGCAGGATGGTGGTCGCGCGATCGCGCGCCGAGATGCCGGAGCCGGTGGCGCGCCGCGCCGTGATGGGCACGGTGAAGGCGGTGCCCAGCGGGGCCTGGTTGTCGCCCACCATCATGCTCAGGCCGAGCTGATCGATTCGCTCCGGCGCCATCGGCAGGCAGATCAGGCCGCGCCCGTGCTTGGCCATGAAATTGATCGCCTCGGTGGTGGCGAGTTCGGCCGCCATGCACAGGTCGCCTTCGTTCTCGCGCTGCTCGTCATCCATCAGGATGAGCATGCGGCCGCGCCGGATTTCCTCGAGCGCCTCTTCGATCGCGATGAACGGGGCCTTGGTCTTCTCGCGCGGGATCAGTTCGCCGAACATACGAGCCATCTTACACCAACCCCGCCGCTCGCGTTAATCCCGCTGGCGACAGGAAAATCGCCGGTGGATTTCAGCCGCGCACGCTCGCTTGCCGGCCCGGAGTTTGCCAGACTGGCCGCATTCCCACGTGAGCGCTTCCATCGAGACATCCGCCGATACGCCCGCCATCGATGACCGGGGCGCCGGCGCCGAGGGCGCGGCCGCGGCGGCGGCGCCGCTCGGGCGGCGGCTGGGCGCGTTTCGCGCCCTGCGCCATCGCAATTTCCGCCTGTTCTTCGGCGGCCAGTTCACCTCGCTCATCGGCACCTGGATGCAGTCGGTGGCGCAGGGATGGCTGGTGCTGCGGCTGACCAATTCGGCCCTGATGCTCGGCATCGTGAGCTTCGCCGGCTATCTTCCGGTGCTGCTGGTGACGCTGTTCGCGGGCGTGATCGTCGATCATGCCGATCGCCGCAAACTGATCGTCGCCACCCAGGCGCTGCTGATGGTGAGCGCGTTCATCCTCGCGGCGCTGACCTGGACCGGCATCGTGAAGGTCGAGCACGTGATCGCGCTGGCCGCGCTCAACGGGCTGGTGACCGCGTTCGACATGCCGGCGCGCCAGGCGTTCGTGGTCGAGATGGTCGGGCGCGAGGACCTGCCCAACGCGATCGCGCTCAACTCGATGATCTTCAACGGCGCGCGCGTGGTTGGCCCGGCCGTGGCCGGCGTGCTGATCAGCGCGATCGGGCTTGCCGGCTGCTTTTTTCTGAACGCGCTCAGCTACGTCGCGGTCATCTGGAGCCTGCTCGCGATGCACATCGTGGCGCGCGCGGTGCCGCCGATGGGCGGAGCGATGTTCACGCGCCTGGGCGAAGGCCTGGCCTACGTCCGGCGCCATCGCGCGACCTTCTACCTGCTGCTGCTGATCGCGATCAACGCCGGCTTCGGCATGCAGTACTCGGTGCTGATCCCGGTGTTCGCGCGCGACGTGCTGCACGGCGGCCCGCGCGCCTATGGCTTCCTGCTCGCGGTGCAGGGCGTGGGCGCGCTGGCCGGCGCGCTGGTACTCGCCTCGAGCCGCACCCCGCGCGGCCTGCGGCTCAATCTCATCTTCGGCCTGTTCGGCTCGGCGGTCGGCATTTTCGTCTTCGGCCTGTCCTCGGCGATGTGGCTCTCGCTGCTCGCGCAGATGCTGATCGGCGCGGGGCTGCTCAATCACACCGCGACCAGCAACACGATGCTGCAGTTGTTCGTCTCGGACGAATTGCGCGGCCGCGTGATGAGCATGTACACGCTGTCATTCATCGGCCTCGCCCCGCTCGGCAGCCTCGAGGTCGGCTTTGTCGGCGAGCGCGCAAATCCGCAGACCGCGGTTGCGCTCTCGGCCGCGGCGGCGCTGGTGTGCGGGTTAATCCTGATGGCGCGGCTTGGCGTAATCGCCGATGCCCAGGAGTCGCGCGAGCGCGCGGCGTGAGCGCCTGGCCTGAGGGCGCGCGCGCGCGGATAATCGGAGCGAACGGATCGAGCCGGACGAAAATGGACTCGGGACAGTCGAAAAAAACGCCGCGCGGCCGCGCGGCGGGCGCGCACGCGACGACGCAGCTGCGCACCGAAGCGCTGCGCGCGATGCCGTCGATCGACGAATGCCTGCGCGCCTTCGCCGGCGATGCCGAGTGCGATCGGCTCGGACATGCGTATGTCAGGCTGATGCTGCGGCGGGCGCAGGCCGAAGTGCGCTCCGGGCTGATCGCGCAGGCGGCGCATAGCCCGGCGCCCGCGCGCGCGCGGCTGGTGGATGAAATCGTGCGCCGCGCGCGCGCCGCCATCGCGGCCGACGAGCCGGCGCTGCGCGCGGTGGTCAATGCGACCGGCGTGGTGCTGCATACCAATCTGGGGCGTGCGCCGCTGGCCGAGCCGGCGATCGAAGCGATGGCCGCGGCGGCGCGCGCGCCGGTCAATCTCGAATACGACCTCGACGCCGGCGGGCGCGGCGAGCGCGATTCGCTGGTCGAGGAGGCGCTGTGCGCGCTGACCGGCGCCGAGGCCGCGACCGTGGTCAACAACAACGCCGCCGCCGTGCTGCTCGCGCTCAATTCGCTCGCCGCCGGCCGCGAGGTCGTGGTGTCGCGCGGCGAGCTGATCGAGATCGGCGGCTCGTTTCGCCTGCCCGACCTGATGCAGCACAGCGGCGCGCAGCTGCGCGAGGTCGGCACCACCAACCGCACGCATCCCGCGGACTACGAGCGCGCGATCGGCCCCGAGACCGCGCTGCTGCTCAAGGTGCATCCCTCCAACTATCGCGTGGTCGGCTTCACCAGCGCGGTGGGCATCGCCGAGCTGGTGGAAATCGGACGCCGCCACGCTATCGACGTGGTCGAGGACCTGGGCTCGGGCGCGTTGATTGACTTCGCCAGGATGAAGCTGCCGCGCGAGCCGCTCGTCGCCGAGCGCATCGCCGCCGGCGCCGCGCTGGTCACCTTTTCCGGCGACAAGCTGATGGGTGGTCCGCAGGCCGGCGTCGCCGTGGGTACGCGCCGGCTGGTGGAAAAGATGCGCGCCAACGCGCTGCGCCGAGCGCTGCGCTGCGACAAACTCACCCTGGCCGCGCTCGAGGCGACGCTGCGCATCTATCTGCGCGCCGGCGACCTCGCGGCGGCGATTCCGACCCTGCGCCTGCTCAGCCGCGGCGTGGGCGAACTCGAGCTCATCGCCGAGCGCGCCCGCGATATTCTCTCCCAACGCCTCGGCGACGCCTTCAATCTCGAGGTGGTTGCGACAACCGCCGAGATCGGATCGGGCGCGCAGCCAACCGAGGAGATCCCCTCGCGCGCGATTCGCGTAACGCACGGCGCGCTTTCGCCCGAGGCAATCGCCGCGATGTTCCGCGCCGCGCGCCCGCCGGTCATCGGGCGCATCCGCGACGATGCGTTCCTGCTCGATGTAAGGGCGGTGGACGATGCGTCCGCGTTCGCGGTATTGTTCCCGCCGGCGCGGTCGCGGAGCTAGCGGTTTCGCGCGGCGCCCGTACAAGGTCTTGCACGAAAGGGTTCGACCGCGCTCTCGAGCGCGGCCGGCGAGGCGCGCCGACGCCAGGAGAGAATCCCATGCCCGATAAGACCTACAAGATCGTCGACGTGGTCGGGGTCTCCGACCAAAGCATCCATCAGGCCGTGCGCAACGCGCTCAAAAAGGCCAGCCAGACATTGCGCCATCTCGACTGGTTCGAGGTCCAGAACATCCGCGGTGCAATCAACGCCAAGGGCGACCCCGAATTCCAGGTCACGCTCAAGATCGGTTTTCGACTCGAGGGCGATCCGGTCTAGCGCGGCTCGTCGGTCGTTATCAGCGACGATTCGCACCGACGACCTGCGGCGGTTCGCATGCGCTTGCCGCATCACGCCGCGAGCGAAGGCTCGGCGATCTTCCTGCCTTTGGCGGCCCGGCCCGCCGTAACCGGCGCTTCGCGCGCGGCGTCATCGTGTATCGACATGATGAATGCGCTTAAGGAATGATTATCTGAGAGCGTGGGAGCTAAACGGGGGGGCTGTACTTCGTAAATCATGAAAACGTGTCCACAGTGCGCGAGAACTTACCCGGACGCCGAATCCTTCTGCGAAGCCGACGGCACTGCCCTGGTGCCCGCCGCCGCGAGCGCCGGCGGTACGACGCGGATGACCGGGGCGGCGGAGGTGCCGATCGAATGCCCGGTGTGCGGGGGCAAGGCCGAACCGGGCGAACTGATGTGCAATTTCTGCGGCGCGCGTCTGCCCGTAAGCGAAACGCAGGCACCGCCGCCGCGCCCCGGCGTCTCGAGCGGCGCGGGCGCATCCGGCACCGCGCGGCGGCCCGAGAATTTCGTGCCCTCGCAGGACAAATTCACCAGCACCCGCTTCACCCCGCCGCCACCGCCGGACGAGGATGCGGACGGCGGCCGTTCGCTCGCGACCCTGATCGGGTATTCGGTCGCAGCCCTGATCGCGCTTGCGGGCGGCGCGCTGCTGGCGATTCATCTGAGTTCGCACCCGGGCGAGCCGGCCAAGGTGGCTCAGGCCACTCCTGCGGCCAGCCCCTCGCCGGCCGCAGCCGCCGGGCCGTTCGTCGATCTCGCGCACAGCGTACCGCTGCAGACGATCGGCGATTCGGCAGGCGCGCCGGAGCGCAACGTCGATGCGGCGCGCGCGGTCTTCGACTCGGGCAAGAGCGGCCTGCTCGATACCTACCGCGGCCTGCTCGCGGGCGGCGCGCCCGTCGACGACGGCATGATGGTGCGGCTGACCGTCGCGCCGAGCGGCGCTGTGACCGGTGCCTCGGTGCGCACCTCGACCGCGCCCAACCCCGAGCTCGACGCGGCGGCGGTAAAATCGATGATGGGCTGGTCGTTCACGCCGTTCAACGGCGGCGAGGTCAACATCGACTATCCGTTGATTTTCGCGCGCGACTCGGCGCAGGCGAATGCAATCGATTCCGGACTCGCCGCGAAGCTGGCCTCGCTCGGCCCGACTGCCGCTCCCGAGTACGCCTTCGCGCCGGCCGCCGCGCCGACCGCGACGCCGGGGATGGAAGCGGCGGTGCCGCCGGCGATCGCGCCTCCCGCCGCGCCGGCTGCCGCCGCCGCGCCGAAGCATCGCCGGCGCGTGGCCTCCGCGCGGCCGCCGCGACCGCGCCTGCTCGAACAGGTGCAATCGGCGCTGCGGTCAAATCGCAAACTCAATCGCGTCAACGCCTACACCAACGGCGGCGTGGTCACGCTCTACGGCAAAGTGTTCGATGACAACGACAAGCGCCTGGCCGTGCGCACGGCGCGCGGCGTGCCCGGAGTGACCGACGTGATTGACCAGACCGTGACCGATACCTCGGTATGGGCGCAGCGCCAGCAGCAGATCGCGCAGGCGCTGGCGAGCGCCGGGCTGACCGGGGTCACGGTCAAGGTGATCGGGCGCGACGCCTACCTCGACGGCGAGGTCGCCAGCGACCTCGATCGCCAGCGCGCCGTGACCATAGCGCAGGCGGCGGCGCCGGTCACCGTGCGCACCAACCTGATTCGCGTCTCGGTGGGCCGGGTATTCGGCTTTTAGCGGTCGCACCCGCCGGCCGGCATTAGGTGAGGGCAACGTGCGCCGCCGTAGTCTGTGCCTTGGAATTGCCGAAACGATATGCGAGTCAAGCGCAGGGATTGGGCCGCGCATCGTGCGGATCTAGCGGCCGCTATTGACATCTTTAAGGGGCGACGCTTAGATTGCCGTAGGAGCTTTTCCCCACTGTCGCCCCTCCAGGAGGCCTCGTTCGCAAAATGGCTGAGACTGCGTCTTCGTGCAAAGAGGTCTTCGACAACATGCCCTCGCGGTTCAAAAAGGACGCCGCCAAGGGGCTGACCGCCACCTACCAATTCGACCTCTCCGGCGAAGGCGGCGGACAGTGGTACGCAACAATCGCCAACGAACAGTGCGAAGTGAAGGAAGGAAAGGCTGCGTCTCCCAATATCACGATCTCGATGACTGCCAAGGACTATCTCGACATGGTCAATGGCAAGCTCAACGGCCAGATGGCCTTCATGACGGGCAAGCTCAAGATCGCAGGAGATATGGGACTGGCGCTCCGGCTGCAGAGCCTGTTTGGCTGAGCCGGGATACGATCGCATTATCCGCGGTCCGAGGGAGGACCGGGAGCCAGAGATAGAATCCGCCAACTGATCCGAAAAAAATCTCAAAAATCGCGGAGCTGGAGCGTGCGGCGAATCGCCGCCGGCCCGGCTGCACAATGAACACCAACTTCAGGCCAGAAGGCAGCGCAACGTCCATCCGGATCGGCTGACGTTTTGATGGGCTTCAGGCGCATTGCACGCATTTTTTCGTCGGGGCTGACCCGACGGGGGAGGAACAAAGGACAAACCAGCCATGAGTTCGCAGGACACACCGGACGATATTGAACGAGAGCACGAAGCGGCCGCGGATGCGGATGCGGAGCGCAACAACGACTCGCTCGCCGACAAGCTCTCGCAGGAGCTGAACAACTGGCGGCGGCGGCGCACCGCGGCACGGCCCCGGCAATCTGAACCCGATCACGCGGGCTCCAGCGCTTCGCAGACCGACTCCGCCCGCACGATCCGTGTGCGCGGTCACGAGACCCTCGTGATTCGCAAACCCAAGCTGGCGGCCAAGCCCGCTAATGCCACCAACGATCGATCCAATCAGTAGAGCGTAGCAACTCGCCGTCATAGTCGCGGCCCGGCTGCGAAATCCGCGTCGGGTTAGGTCCGGCTGTCGCATCCCGGTGCGCGCGCGCTCGCATGCAGTCGGCGGCGCGCGAGCCGACCCGCGAGTTGCGCGGCACCCCTACGAGCGGAAGACCTCGACCGGCGTCTCGCGCGAGGCCTGGCCCGCGGGGTAAATCGTTGCGACGTAGCACAAGGCCATCGAGGCAATCGCGACCAGCAGAAAGCTGAGCGGCTGCGCGTCGATGGGCAGTGTCGATATCCCGTAAATCTTGCTCGGGATGTGGATGAACTGGTAGCGCGCGAGCGCAAAGCAGGTCAGCGCGCCAATCAGCAATCCGAGCGCGGTGCCGGCGGCGCCGACCACCACGCCCTTTAACTGAAAGATGCGCCGGACCTCGGCCGGCGTCGCGCCCATCGCCAGCAGCACCGCGATGTCCTTGCGCTTTTCCATCACCACCATGATCAGCGTCGCCACCAGGTTGAACGCGGCGACCGCGATCAGCAGCAACAGGACGATCGCATACAGCTTTTTGAGCATCGCGAAGCCCGCCGACGCCGCCTGGTCGTATTCCATCCAGTTGCCCACGCGAAACGTGCCGCCGAGCGCGCGGCGCAAGTCGCTGGTCACGGCCGTGGTGCGGTCGAGATCGGCGAGCCTGATCTCGATTCCGTCGGCCTTGCCCGGACGCCCGAAAAAGCTCTGGGCCGCGCCCAGCGCCATGAAAATCACGTTGCTGTCGACGAACTGGACGCCCGAGTTGAAGATGCCGGCGACGCGGAAGTCGGCGCTGCGCGTGCTGAGCTGCGCGTTGGCGCCGATGATCGGCGCCACGATGCGCACGGCGTCGCCCGGATGAACCTTGAGCTTATCGGCGAGCGCGCCGCCGAGCAGCAGGCCGCTCACGCGATTCGCACCCGCGCCGCCGGGCACGCCCGCCGCCAGCATCCGCAACGATCCGGCGGTCACGTAGTGCGCGATCTGCGCGCTTATCACGGAATTTTCCGGCTCGATGCCGCGCACGACCACGCCCGCCAATCCATGCGCCGAGCTGACCAGCCCCTGGCCGACGATGAACGGGTCGGAGCCCGTGACGCCGGCCACCTGGCCGATACGCTTTTGAATCGATCCGTAGTCTGCGATTGCGCCCTCCAGACTCTGCACCTGGACCTGCGGACTCATGCTCAGCATGCGCTCGCGCAGATTGGTCTCGAAGCCGCTCATCACCGCGAGCATGACCACCAGCGCGGCGACGCCGATGGTCACGCCCACGCCGGTGAAGATCGTGGTGATCGAGATGAACGCGTCCTTGCGGCGCGCGCGCAGGTAGCGCAGCGCGATCGTCAATTCGAAACGCAAATGTCTCTCTCTCCGTTCCGGCCGCGGCGGTGGCGCGCAATGGCTGCAGCGCGCGACTTCAAAAGATGATCTGCTCTTCCTTGAGCCGCGCGATCTCGGCCGCGTCGAGCCCGAGCAGGCCGCCGAACACCTCGTCGTTGTGCTGACCGAGCGCCGGCGCGGGCGAGCGCAGCTCGCCCGGAGTACGCTCGAGCCGATAACTCAGCCCTTCGTAAGGCGACGGCCCCATCGCCTTGTGATCGAGCCAGTGCCAGAAGCCGAAGGCCTCGAGATTGTCGTCGCGATGTATGTCGACGCAATTCTGCACCGGGTAGGCGGCCACGCCGGCCGCCTGGAGCGCGGCGGCAAGCGCATCGGCGTCGCGCTCGCGCACCAACGCGGCGACAAAGCGGTCGAGCAGTGCGCGATTTTCCAGCCGCGCGGCCATCGTCGCGAACCGCGGATCCGCCGACGGGTCGCGCAGCACCTCGAGCAGCGCGCGCCATTCGCCGTCGCTCGCGACCGCGAGCGCGATCCATCGCTCCTGGTCGTCAACGTCGGCGCAGCGATAGGCGCCGTGCGGCGCGTAGCGCTCGGAGCGATTACCCGCGGGCCCGGCCACGCGGCCGCTGGCGAAGTAATCCACCAGCGCCGGCGCCAGATTGTGCAGCGCCGCCTCGTACTGCGACATGTCGATATACTGACCGCGGCCGGTGCGCCGGCGATAATCGAGCGCCGCGAGCAGCGCGCAGGCGGCAAAGCGCGGCGCGATAAAATCGGTATAGGCCCCGTACGGCGGGCACGGCGGCTCGTCGGACGCGTAGCCGGCGATGTGATAGAAGCCGCTGAGCGCCGCCATCAACTGCCCGAACCCGGGATAGAGCGCGTTGGGGCCGGTCTGGCCCTGCATGCAGG